>Ga0184633_10000501_pt1 | contig 14353 bp, 11 predicted proteins | sample PLM31_170_b1_FD_133156 | JGI IMG/M metagenome (GOLD analysis project Ga0184633, IMG submission 133156) | Groundwater sediment microbial communities from an aquifer in East River, Colorado, USA - PLM3-1_170_b1 | ecosystem: Environmental > Terrestrial > Soil > Riparian zone | place: USA: East...
ATCTTTGCGGGATCCATGGGGGGAGGTGGCGGGCCGTAGCTCGGCGCATCCGGGGAACGGCGGCGCGACTCGCGCCATCCGCCACCGCCGCCGCTTTCGTGACCCGCGGAGCGGGAGGCGCCCGAGGAGGGCCCGCCGGAACTCCGCGCGCCGTCGGGCGCCGCGCTGGGCGGCCGCACACGCGCCCGGATCTTGACCGGGCGGAACCCTCCGCTCGACTCGGCCGAAGCGCCGGCGTCCACCATATCGACCGCGAGGTCGCCGACCTCCACGCCCAGCTTGGCGGCGGCTTCGCGCAACGCCTCGGTGAACGAGGGCGCCACGACATCCACGATGGTTTCGGTCATCTCTAGGGTCTCGCTCTCCGCGTCGGGACGGGTCGGCCGCCCGCCGCCAGCTTCCGATCCTCCGCCTCATTCACCAGGTACTGCTGAAGGGCGGAGAGAACGTTGTTCACGGTCCAGTACAGGATCACGCCCGAGGGGAAACTATACATGAAGACCAGCATCATGATCGGCATCAGGTTCATGATCGCCTTCTGCCGCGGATCGATCGGGGTCTGCCACTGCATGAGGTACGTCGTCCCGGTCATGATGATCGGGAGGAAGTGGAGTGGGAATCCCGCGACCCGCATCACCACGTCGGGGCTGGAGAGGTCCTGGATGTAGCCCATGAAGCCGGCGGTGCGCAGCTCGATCGAGTTCAGGAGAATGTTGTAGAGCGCCATGAAGACCGGGACTTGTAAGAGCATCGGCAGGCACCCGCCGAGCGGGTTCACCTTATTCTCCTTATAGAGGGCCATCATGGCCTGGTTCATCTTGGCGGGGTCGTCCTTGTGGCGGTCCCGGAGCGCGTTCACTTCGGGCTGGAGGCGGTGCATCAGTTTCGCCGAGCGCAGGCTTGACTGAGTGAGCGGATAGAAGACCAGCTTCGTCGCGGCCGAGAGGAGGATGATCGCCACGCCATAGTTGGGGATGGCATCGTGCAAAAGATTGAGGAGGCGGAGGAGGAGCGCGCTCAGCGGAACGAGCCACGCCCAGCCAAGATTCGCCACCTGGTCGAGCCCCGCTCCCTGAGCGACGAGCGTCTCGTAGTGGGTCGGGCCGGCGTAGAGTTTGGCGTGCCGCACGATTTCCGTGCCGGGAGGCGCCGCCCCGACGAGCCACACGGTCGGCGCGCCGGCAGCCGCGGCCTGTGCCGCGGGGCTTACCGCCAGGCTCGGAGCCGGAACGGCCGCGTCGCCATTCGATCGCTCGAACGCGACCTGTCCCACCGTCGCCGAATCCGGGATCAGCGTCGCGATGAAATACTTGCTCCGATTGCCGGCCCACCGGACGTTCCCTTCCAGCGCATGGGACCCCTGCTTGGCGAATTTCGACGCATCCACCGCCTCGAGCTTCGCGCCCAGGAGCGCCACGGCCTGGAACTCGGCGGGCGTCGCGTGGGATTCGGTCGGCGGCAGCGGGCTCCCCCATCCCCATCGGTATTGGATCGGGCCAAGCCCGGCCGGAACGCCCACGCGGATTTCCACGTCCAGGGCCTGCGGGCTCGCCGCCTTGCGGTATGTCTTGCTGACGCGGACGCCGCCCGAATCCTCGGCGACAAACGTGATCCAGCCCTCCGATTCGCTGTAGCCGGCGATGCGGAACGGAACGTTGGTGAAGTCGTAGGAGAAGTAGGGGGTCGAGACCACGAGCTGAAGCGCGCGCCGGCCGGGCGCGATCAGATCGACCGGCGCTTTGCCACGCAACGGATCCTTGTATTGCGGAAGGACCCAGCTCGTGATCGAGCCGCCGGCGCTCGAGAACGTGGCCGTGAACGTGCCGTTCCCGAACTCGTGCTCCACGATCGGCGCCGAAGCGACGCGCGGTTGGCCGCTGATCGCGGGGGAACCGCCCACGATCGTGCCGACCAACTGGTCGCCCGCCGTGGCTCCGCCGATCGGGCCACCCTGCGCGGGGGCGCCCGAGGGGGACGACGCCGGCGATCCCATCCCGGTTAGCGCGGCATCGCCCCGGGACGCCAGGCTCGAATCGGCCGCGGTGGTGGCCCTTCCCGGCGCCTGCGCCGGCTGCCGGCTTTTGTTCCAGCGGGACATGAGGAACTGGTCCGCGACCAGCACCGCCAATATAAGGAAGACCGCGATCAGGGTCCGTCGTTCCATGGTCGTTGAAACCGGTCCGTTACGGGACCGGGTCGTATCCTCCGGGATGGAGCGGATGGCAGCGGGCGACCCGCCGCGTGATGAGCCAGAGCGCCGAGATCAGGCCGCGGCGCGAGAGCGCTTCCTCGGCATACGCGGCGCAGCTCGGCTCGAAGCGACAGGCGCGGGGGAGCGCGGGCGAAATCGCAACTCGGTACGCCCGAACGAGAAGGAGAAGCCCCGGCCGAAGTCCCAGTCCCGACCGAACGATGCGCCCCGTGACGGCCTCTGCGGTCATGCGGGCTCCCGGCTGAGCAGGCGTCCCATTTCGGCGGAAACGTCGCCGAGGGTCGCGACCGAGCACGGGGTCCGCGCGATCCAGATCCGCCACCGCGCCCGATCGCGCACCCCATCTGGTGTGGCGCGGAACGCTTCGCGGAGGAGCCGCTTGGCGCGGTTCCGCCGGACGGCGGGGCCGACCTTTCGGCTCGCGACGTACGCCACCCGGCCATGTTCCTCCGGACGGCCCAAGCTGACAAGAGTCATCATGGTGCCATGAAAAGAGTTGCCCGATTGATAGACTTCGCGGAATTGCCACCCCGCTCGGAGGCGGCGATCGCGCGGGGGGACCGCGCTGGCCATGGATCCGTCGCCCGCTGCCGCCGAGTTAAACCGTGAGACGTTTGCGGCCCCGGTCGCGGCGCCGCTTCAGGATCGCGCGGCCGCCTCGGGTGCTCATCCGCTCGCGGAATCCGTGGACCTTCTTCCTGCGGCGGTTGTGCGGCTGAAAGGTGCGCTTCACTCTGGATTGCCTCGACGCAAAGGGTGGAGGGTGACCGATACGAGCGTTGGAGTCTACCCAAGGGGCCCGCGCCAGTCAAACAGAAAGCCCGGCTTCGCGCGGCCCGCCCCGACGCCCAGGCCCCGGCCTGGCGGGCTGTGCGCCCCGACCGGACGGGCCGTGCGTCCCGGCCGGACTCGGCTCGACCCTCTGGAAAGAATCTACACCTCGTCTCCTGAACATTTTTGTTGCGTGACCGTCATCACTCGCCGTAATGTCCGCCGCGAGCTGGCCCACGCCGCGAGCGATCTCGCGTCCAGGGCCTGCAACGAACCGATCTCCCTTCGCGCGCCGATGCGCGCGCCCCTTCACCCGGGCGACGAATGCTGTGACCATCGCTGCATGGCGACATTTTGTTTGGGGGCGTAACGGATCAACCAGCAATCCGTTGCGCCCTCGAACTTTTGTGGATAATTGTGTGGATAAGCCGTGGAGAGGCTGTGTGTCTTGGGGGATGAAGCGATGATCGATACGATGGTCGCAGGAGATCTCTGGGAGAAGGCGCTCCAACGGATCCAATCCACGATTTCGAACCAAACCTACGACACCTGGTTCCGGTCGCTCGGGCCGCTGGAGTTCGACGGCTCGCTGCTCGTGCTCGAGGTGCCGAGCCAGTTCTACGTGGACTGGCTCGATCAACACTACCGCGCCGTCATCGAATCCTCGGTCGCCGCCGCGGCGGGACGCTCGGTCGCGATCACATTCCACGTGCGCTCCGAGCCCGCGCCGGTGCTGGAAGAGCGGCCGCGCGGCCGGCTCCCGGTCCGCGACGAGAGCAATCTCAGCCCGAACAACACGTTCGAAACCTTCATCGTCGGGAGCGGCAACCAATTCGCGCACGCCGTGTGCCAGGCGGTCGCGCAGAGCCCCGGCGAGCGGTACAACCCGCTCTTCATCTACGGCGGAGTGGGATTGGGCAAGACGCATCTCATGCATGCCATCGGCCATCAGACGCGCGCGGTACGCCCCGGAGCGCGCGTCTTCTTCGTGACCGCCGAGAAGTTCATGAACGAGATGATTTATGCCATCCAGCACGCCACGACGCTGGAGTTCAAGAGCCGCTACCGCACCGCGGACGTGCTTCTCATCGACGACGTTCAATTTCTCGCCGGGAAGGAGAGCACGCAGGAGGAGTTCTTCCACACGTTCAACACGCTCCACAGCGCGCACAAGCAGATCGTGCTGACGAGCGACGGCCCGCCCAACTCGATGACCGCTCTCGAGGAGCGTTTGATCTCACGCTTCGCCTGGGGCGTGGTCGCCGACCTGCAGGCGCCCGACCTCGAGACCCGCGTGGCGATCGTGAAGAAGAAGGCCGAGATCCAGGGCCGCAATCTCCCCAACGAGATCGCGCTCCTCCTGGCGAGCAACATCAAGACCAACATCCGCGACCTCGAGGGCTCGCTCTCGAGGCTCCTCGCCTTCTGCGACCTGACCGGGCAGACCCTGACGGTGGAGTTCGCGCAGGAGGTCTTGCGCGATCAGATCAAGCCCGACATGGCGCGCGTGGACGTGCTCGACATCCAGCGACTGGTGTCGCGACACTTCAACGTGAGCGAGGAATCCCTTCGCGGCAAGCGCCGCACCGACACGATCGCCTTCCCGCGGCAGATCGGCATGTACGTCACCCGCTCGATCACCGACCTCTCGCTGGCCGAGATCGGCGCCAAGTTCGGCGGGCGCGACCACACGACCGTCCTTCACGCCTGCCACAAGATCGAGAATCTCATGTCCACGGATCGCGAGCTCCGCACCGTGGTCGAGGATCTCATGGCCACGCTGAGCAGCTAGGCGGGGAGTTCTTCGGAGCGCCGCGTGCTCCGTATCCGACGATGAACATCGATGGGGCCCACTTTGAGGTGCTGATGTCCGAGCTGGACTCCGCGTGCCGTGAATTGGTCGAGGCGGCGGAGCGGGATCCCGGACTCTGGGACCGAAGGAAGCCGGGAAAGTGGACGGCGGGGCAGCACGTGGAGCACGTCGCGATCTCGATGGCGGCGATGGCCGGGCCGCTCGAAGCGAGGGGCCACGCCCCCGTGAGCGAATCGCCCGCGCGGCCCGGACGCGGGCTCTTGGAATCTCTCTGGATCGCGCTCGTGGTCAAGCGGGGATCGCTGCCCCGGGGCGGAAAGACGCGGGCCGAGTTCGGGCCGACGGCGCTTCCTGATCGCGCCGCGACGCTCGAGCGGCTCGGCGGGGAATCGGATCGGATCCGCGCGTTGGGCTCTCGGCTCTCGGCCGAGGATCGCGACCGCGCCTGGATCGCGAACCCCTTCATGCCGCGCTGGCACTACACACTCCCCGAGGTCGTTCGCGTCAACGCCGTCCACGCACGGCACCACGCCAAGCTGATACGGGAAATAGACCCCTAGACCGGGTTGGCGCGCAGCCTTAGAATTACCCTCACTCTGCTCAGAGTTCCCTTCTCCCCAGGGCGTTCACACGAGTCGCGTCCCACGCACGACGCGATGCTCCTCTCCAAACGGACGGGTTGGCGCAGCCCAGAGGCGTCCCCACCCCCACCGACCTCTGGGAAGGGAGCATCATGTCCCTATCCTCGAAACGTCCCTCGTTCCGATCCCTCGTACTTCCTCTCACCGCAGCGTTGGCCCTCGCCGTGGCCGTGATGCTGGCCACTTCATTGTCCGGGTGTGGAGAGGAAAACCCTGCCAAGCCCTCCTCGAACCCGGCCGCGCCCGCGGCGCCCGAGCAGGTGACGTCGTATACCTCCAGGCACCCCGACATCTCCCCGGATGGAACGAAGTTGGCCATGACGCTAGATAATGGCGGAGTCGCCGTCGCATCCATCGACGGGAGCCAGCTCGATACGCTGGCGATCATCTATGCCTTTGATGACCCGGACTGGTACCCCCCCGACGGGTCGATGATCGTCGTGTATGGCGGGGGATGGCTCTGGCGCATCGATGTCGACACAAAGGAGGTTTCGGCCCTGGGATCCGGGGACGTCGATGGCGACCCAGAGTGGTCCGCGGACGGTTCGAAGATCGCTGCTCACACCACTATGGCCGGCGATGGGATCGGCATCACGACTTATCCAGGGGGAACGTGGTCCATTCTCCCCTGCGCCAAACAAGACGGCAGCAATTGCGCAGGTCGGGGCCCCACGTGGGCTCCGGACGGATCCGCGATCGCGTTCGATGATGGATATGAGATTCTCCGCGTGCCGAGCAGCGGCGGCACCGCGACGGTCGTCGTGGAGGGCGTTGGGGACCTCACCCGGCCGTCGTGGTCTCCGGATGGGAACTGGATCGCGTTCGCGGTCGATAGCACCAACGTAGGGCACGGACCGTGGTTGGCGCACATTTGGGTCGTAGACCAGCGGGGGATGCAGTACGGTCTTCGGCAGATCACGTTCGGGCCTTCCTACGATAGTGATCCCTCGTGGTCGCCGGATTCGCGGACGATCTATTTCAGTTCCGGCCGCGGGGGGTTCAGCGCGATCTGGAAGGTAGCAGTCCAGCCCTAGGGGTGAGCCGAGAATAATGGAAGCGTCCGCCCCTCAGCGGAAATTCCGGATCAGAACCACGTTTTGGCTGGATTCGCCGTACGTGAAAATGATCTGACTCCCGTCGCGCGACCACTCCATGTTGGGGATGTTGCCCGTCTCGAAATCGGTCACGGCGACCGGATTGCTCCCGTCGGCGTTCGTGACCCAAAGGTTGCCCACGTTCTCGTCGCGGCGTACGAGCAGGAGGCGCTTCCCATCCGGGGACCACCGGTGCTGCGTGACGCGACTATCCGCGAATCGCGTGATTTCCTCCGGCTTCCCTCCATCCAGCCTCAGTTGAAAAAGGTTTCTGTACCCGTTCGACGCATGAATATAGGTCAGGCCCTTCCCGTCGGGTGTCCAGGCCACGTCATCAGCGCGCGGAGGGAGCGCGGGAGTCACGCCCGGCTCACCCCCCTTCGCGGGAATGATCTGCGGTGTGAATGCATCTAGTCCCTGGTGATACAGGGTGTGAAAGATTCGGCTGCCGTCGGGAGAGAAGAGCACCGAGCCACGCGCGCTCGCCCCTAGGCGGGCGGTTTCACCCGCCTCGGAAGAGACGCTCCAAAGCACGTCCGGTTCGTCTTGGCGCTGGAAGAGTACTGTTTGACCATCGGGTGAAACATCCACGAGCCACTCGCCCTCGCCCGTCGTAAGCTGTCGCGCGTTCTCGCCGGTTGCATCCGCACGCCACACGTGCCACGTAAAATCCTCCTCCGCTTGGTGATAGAAGATTCCGGAGCCGGGTCTGAAGATGGGATTACGTGTGAGGTTCCGCCCGGATGAGATCGACCTCTGATCGGTACCGTCCACCCTGACCGTCCAGATCTGGATGGATCCGTTCTTGATCGTGTCAAAGAGAATCGTGCTGTCCTGGGCGGGGTCGAAGCTCCAGACGGCGCCCTCTTCACCGGAACCGAACGTGATCTGACGCACGGATCGGTCGCCGGTCGGCGACGTGAGCCAGAGATGCGCCTCCTGCCGGCCCCGCACGGCGGCGACTGTCGGGCCATCGGCGGATACGCTCGCACTGGAATAGAAGTTCGAGTCGCTGGTGACGCGCTGCACGCGGCCGTCCGGATACTTGACGATCCAGAGCTGCCCGGGCGCGAAGGTGGAGCGATCGAATGCGGAGATCACGAGCCCGCTCCCATCGGGAAGCCAACAAATACTATTGATCTGGACCCATGCGTCCTTCCCGATCGGCTCGCGCCGACCGTCTTCGACTCGAAAGGTGACCACAGAGCTTCCCAGGGCCTCCCCGCCACGCCTTTCAATCGCCGCGACCCTCTTGCCATCGGGGGACCAAGCGGGCCCTCCGAAGGAGACCGGAGGTGCCACGCTCGCCAGCAGGCGCTCCTTGCCGCTGTCGAGATCGAAGATGATCAAAGCGTCCTGGTTCTTCTGGGGCATGCCCCGGTAGAAACAGATCTGTTTGCCATCGGGCGAGAACGTGACTCTGGAATCAACGTCGTAGGTCCGCTTGCGCGGAGTTCCGCCAAGGCTGGGAACCTCGAAAATCGCCGTGTATCCATCCCGATCGGGGTCGGCGCTCTGGTAGTAGAGGTAGTTTCCGTCAGGCGTGAATGTCAGGCCGAAGGGCGCGACCTTCTGCGACGCGAGGATTTGCACGTCGCTCCCGGTGGCGACCTGGCGCACCCAGATGCTTCCCAGTCCGCCCAGCCTCAGCGCGTAGGCGAGGTAGCGGCCGTCCGGCGAGAGGGCGCAAGAGACCGCGACGCCGCGGCCCGTGACGGTGCTGATCCTCATCGAAGGCGCGGCTGCCCGAGTTCCAGTATCCCCGCCGCGTCGAACTAGCACGATTCCCGCGACGATGACCGCGGCGACGACGACAGCGCCCGCGGCTAGGGCGACCGGCGAAATGCGCCTCCGCGCCGGCACGCTCGCCGCAATCGCCGAGGAGCCGCTCCCGGAGCTCCCCGAGGGCGACAGTGAATCGTACTCGTCCACGATCTCGCGCAGCTCGATCGCAAGATCCTTCGCGGATTGGAAGCGCTGCTCCGGATTCTTGGCGAGGCAGCGGCGAATGAGCCGCCGAAGCTCGGCGGGCACCGCCTTGTTCAGATCCTCGATCGGCTCCGGCTTGTCGTGGAGGATCTTGTGCATCGTCTCGACATTGGAGTCCGCGACGAAAGGCTTCTTCCGCGTGGCCGCCTCGTAGAGGATGCAGCCAAAGGAAAAAATGTCGGAGCGGTGGTCCACGGTGGCGCCCCGCACCTGCTCGGGGGACATGTAGCCGACGGTTCCCACGACCGCGCCCACGTTGGTGTCGTCGCCCGCTTGGCTCGGCCCGATCGTGGCTTCGGCGTCGGCCGACTGGCGCTCCGTGAGCTTGGCGAGCCCGAAGTCGAGCACCTTCGCGAAGCCGTCCTTCGAGACCATGATGTTGCTGGGCTTGAGATCCCGGTGCACGATCCCCGCCGCGTGCGCCTTGGCCAGTCCTTCCGCGGCCTGGGCGAGGTAGCCCATGAGCGTTCGCAGGTCCGTCTTGTCGTGGTGGATCTTCGTCGCCAGCGTCGCGCCGCTCACCAACTCCATCGAGATGAAGTGGACCGACGACGACGCCTGGCCCGTGGTGTCGGCGCCCTCGTGCGCGCGGACCTCGTCCTGGCCGATCTCGTAGATGGTGACGATGTTCGGGTGGTTGAGCGAGGAGGCCGATTTAGCTTCGCGCACGAAACGCCGGACCCGCTCCTCGCTCCGGACCAGCTCAGGCGGGAGGATCTTGAGCGCGACGCTCCGCTCGAGGGTCTGGTCCTGCGCCAGATAGACCTCGCCCATGCCGCCGGCGCCGAGCGGGCCGACGATGCGGTAGTGGGAGATCTGGTCCTGGGGCTGAAGCGTGCGCGCCGTGATCATGTGCGGGGGAATATTACCCGGTGCGGGCGGGGCGTCGGGGGAAGATTTTCCGGTGTTCCTCCCCGAGGGAGGAAGCCGCGGCTCTACCCTCCTCCTTCAAGCGGGGCGCTACCCGATAGTGTGGCGCCTCACTCATCCAAAAACCTATCCTGATCCCGCTCCACACTCGAACCGATCCCGCGCAAGAACCCCCTCATGTCCTTAAGGCCCCGAACCGGAATCAGCTCAATTCGATCCTCGTACGCGATGGCCTGCAATTTCTGTCCCGGGTGCAGGCGCATCAGGTCGCGGATCGCCTTCGGGATGACGATCTGAAACTTGGGGGAGATGGTTATCGTTGTCATGCGATCCATGGGCTTCCTCCCGGAGCGACCCAACTACAGCCCCACCGTCCACGTCCCACCGTCCTCGTTGACCCCCGCTCCTCGTGGAGAGTACCATCCGGCCAATCGAAAGCGACCGTGCACGCCGTCCATGGCGAGGGGACATGTCCCACTATCGTCTGCTCGAAGAGCTTGGCCGGGGCGGCATGGGAGTCGTGCACCGGGCCGACGATACCCGCCTCGGGCGCCAGGTCGCCTTGAAGTTCCTGCCGGAACACCTCGCTCACGATCCCGTCGCCATGGAGCGCTTCCGGCGGGAGTCCCGCGCCGCCTCGGCGCTCAACCATCCCAATATCTGCACGATCCACGACATCGGCGACCACGAGGGACGGTCGTTCATCGCGATGGAGCTTCTCGAGGGGGAGACGCTTCGGGACCGAGTGAGGAGCAAGCCGATCACGGTGGATCAGATCCTCGACCTCGGGATCGAGATCACCGACGCCCTGGACGCGGCGCACGCGAATGGGATCGTCCACCGCGATATCAAGCCGTCGAACATCTTCGTGACGGATCGTGGGCACGCGAAGGTGATGGATTTCGGACTGGCGACCATGGCAGCACGGGGTCACTCGCCGACTCCAGGGGCGTTGAGCGTCACCGGGACCCAGACGGAGGAGGAGCACCTGACGAGCCCGGGGCTCGCGCTGGGGACGGTGGCGTACATGTCCCCGGAGCAAGCTCGGGGGGAGCCGCTCGACGCGCGGACGGATCTGTTCTCCTTGGGGGCGGTGCTCTACGAGATCGCGTCGGGGCATCGGGCGTTCCCGGGCGACACAAGCGCGGTGATCTTCGATGGAATCTTGAACCGCACGCCGGCGCCGCTGGCCACGCGAAATCCCGTACATCCGCCGCAGCTCGACGCGATCCTCGGCAAGGCCCTCGAAAAGGACCGGGAGCTTCGGTATCAGACCGCGGGCGAGCTGAGGTCCGATCTCAAGCGGCTGAAGCGGGACCTGGATTCGGCGCGAGTGCATGCGGTAGGGGGAGGAGTAGCGAGTTCCGGCGCAAAGCCGCGACGTCGCACCTTGCGATGGGTCGCCATTGGCGGCGCAGCGACAATCTTCGCCGCGGCGGTCGTGGTCGTCCTCTTGCGGGTAGGGGTCAGACCCGCACAGAGAACCCCCCCAGAATGGAGGCAGCTGACATTCACCGGGATATCGACGACCCCGACTCTGTCGCCGGACGGAGCCGCTATTGCGTATGTGCGCGCACAGACGAGCGGGCCCACAAGTCTGGTAGTTCAGGATATTGACGGAGAGCGAGCCCTCGAACTTTCCCGGGTCGGAAGGGTCGAGACCCTTCGATGGTCTCCGGTCGGCAACGAGCTGCTTCTTTCCTTGTGGAATGACTCGATGTGGGTGAGCGGCCTGTTGCCCCGAATGGGCGGAACGCTACGCCGGTTCCGTTACTCTGGTCACCTGGCGCTTTCGCCCGATGGATCTACCGTGGCGAGGGTACGGATAACGGATAAGAGAATCATGCTGTACAGCGCCGTCGGAACAGACACGTCCACAATCCTCCTGGCTCACAGGTTCATCTGGATGCGTGATCTCGATTGGTCCCCTGACGGGAAGATGCTCCTTTACGCCGTGAGCGACCCCGCCAGGCATTCGATCTGGACCGTGCGGCGCGACGGGACGAACCAGCAGAAGGTTTATGAAGACAGTGCCACCTTGGCCTCGCCGCGCTGGGCACCGCAAGGCGGAGCAATCTATTGCATCCGAAGCCTGGGTCGGAAGGCGGAACTGCTGAAGATCTATGTATCGCCGAATGGAGCCCCAGCACGCAAATCGCCGCGGGTCCTGCTCTCGGAGCCCGAACTCACAGCCCCCTTCGCGATCTCACAGGGCGGCCGTCGTCTCGTGTGCACTCGGACCGCCAGGCATTCGAACATTTGGTGGTGGCCGCGCGGCACGCGAACCAGGGGGAGCGAGGCTCAACCACGCGAGCTGACACATGGGACGGCTCTGATATCGGACGTCGTGCTTTCCCCGGACGGGACCCGAGTGGCCTATCTTTCAAACCAGAGCGGAGTCCAGAACGTACACGTCCTCACCCTCCGGGACACCACAGACGTGCAACTCACCTTCATGCGACGTGACGTCATGCTCTGCGATTGGTCGAGCGATGGACGGCGCATCGCCTTTACCGCCTGGGACGGCGACACCCTCAGGGTCTGGACTGTCCCAGCGGGCGGTGGCACACCGAAAGTATTCAAGCGTTCCTACGTGAGTGAACCCGGGTACGTGACTTGGTCCCCGGGGCGCGAAATCCTCTACCAAATTCCGGGAAACCGAAACTTCAGCCTGCTCGATCCGGCTACCGAAGCGGAGCGACCGCTCGTGCCGAACGATTCGGTCGGGTGGATGTTCTCTGCCTCATGGTCACCCGACCAAGAGCATGTTGCGGTGCGTTGGAATCGGCGGCCCGGGGGGTCCCTTTGGGTCGTCTCCACTGCTGACACGGTCCAGCGGCGGTTGTTTCCGTCAGATGTGTCTCCCTGGACTTGGGAAGACTCGGGAGCCGGAATCCTAGCGCCGATGGGGGACTCGGTCGTCCGCATTTCGTACCCGACGGGAGACACGACGACCGTTGCGAGGTTTCCTGCAGGCAGGATCGAAGCGTCAGACTTCACGCCCGATCTGCGGACCATGGTCTACACCATTCTCGAGCGAAAATCCGACATCTGGCTGGTGGAGAACTTCGATCCGGAAGTGAAGTAATCGATGCCGAGCACGACGGCTCTCGACTTCACTCCCGCGCTCCACGCGCTCGGCTATTCCTCCTTCCGTCCCGGCCTCACGCGCAATTGCAGGATGCTCGCGCGGACCCGTTCGGCCATGCGGATTTTTTCCGGCCAGGTCAGGTTCTTGCGCGTCTTCTGCCACCGCGCCTGGCGCTCCAGTAGTTCTTGGATGTCACTCATTTCTCTCACGAACTCATCTTACCCAAGCCGCCATCTGGAGGAAAGTTCGGATCGTCCTGGCAATGCCTGAGATGATGTCGACGGCCCCATCTTCCGCTAGACTCCCGCATGCTCCTCGGCCGCCAGCTTCCCCCTCGCCCTTGCCCCTGAGCAATCCATGCCGAGCATCGTAGGTCTCGAATTCACTCCCGCGCTCCACGCGCTGGGCTATGCCTCGTTTCGCCCGGGCCAGCTCGAAGCTCTAAACGCCCTATTCCGCCACCGCCGCCTCCTCCTTGTCGCCCCGACCGGCGGGGGGAAGAGCCTCATCTACCAGCTCCCGGCCACGATGCTCGAGGGCACGACGCTCGTCATTTCTCCGCTCATTGCGTTGATGCAGGACCAGGTCGTCGCCCTCACCCAACGCGGCGTCCCCGCGACCTACCTCGCCAGCACGCTCTCGGACGAGGAGGCGCGCGCGCGACTGCGCGGCATTCGCGCGGGCGAGTACCGGCTGGTCTACGTGGCGCCGGAGCGGCTTCCGTACCCGGGCTTCCAGGAATTGGTCCGGGATCTCGATCCGCCTCTCATCGCGATCGACGAAGCGCACTGCATCAGCCACTGGGGCCACGATTTCCGCCGCGATTACCTCGAGATCGGCGACTTCCTGAAGCGTTTTCCCTCCGCGATGGTCCTCGCCTGCACGGCCACGGCCACGCCGGCCGTGCGCGACGACATCGTTACTCAGCTCAAGCTCGGCCCGGACACGCCGCAAATCCTCCATGGGTTCGCGCGGCCGAACCTTTCGCTGCGCGTGATGAACGTGGGCTCGGCGGATGAGCGCCACGCGGGCGTGGACGAGGCGCTGGCCGAGGCGCTCGGCGGCCCCGGCGGCGGCAGCACCGGCCGCAGCCCCGACGCCGGCCGCGAGCCCCAGGCCAGCACGTCCGGCGCCGCAATCATCTACTGCCTCAGCCGCGCCGACGCCGAGTCAGAGGCCAAGCGCCTCCGCGCCGCGGGATGGCGTGCCGGCTGGTACCACGCGGGCCTCTCGGGCGAGCATCGCTCCGAAGTGCAGCGCCGCTTCATGTCGGGAGACCTGAACGTCGTGGCCGCCACGAACGCCTTCGGCATGGGGATCGACCGCGCCGACGTGCGCGCGGTGATCCACCTCTCGCCGCCCGACTCGGTCGAGGCCTACTACCAGGAAGTGGGGCGCGCGGGACGTGACGGCCTCGACGCGTTCGGTGTGCTGCTCCTCCGGCTGGCCGACATCCCGCGTCGAAAGGCGTTGATCGAGCGAGGCGCCCGGGACGAGGGCGCGTCCGCCGAATGGGTGGAGCATCGCTGGTCGATGTTCCGCGACCTCCTGCGCTGGGCCGAGGGCGGCACCTGCCGACACGACGCCATCCTTCGCTACTTCGGCGACGAGGGGGAGACGCTTCACGGCTGCGGCCGGTGCGACGTGTGCCGGGAGCTGGGGGCGGATGAGGAGGGCGGCGACGGCGATGGCGGCCGAGCCGCGCGACGCGAAGGCAGCTCCGCAGCGCGCGGCGAGGAGATCGCGATGGCGATCCTCTCGGCGGTGCAGCTGGTGGACCGGCGCCTGGGCTTCAAGGAGACGGTAAAGTTCCTTCGCGGTGAGGCGGACGATCGGTTGGCGCGATACGGGCTAAAGGGGCATCGCGAGTTC
>Ga0184633_10000502_pt1 | contig 14343 bp, 9 predicted proteins | sample PLM31_170_b1_FD_133156 | JGI IMG/M metagenome (GOLD analysis project Ga0184633, IMG submission 133156) | Groundwater sediment microbial communities from an aquifer in East River, Colorado, USA - PLM3-1_170_b1 | ecosystem: Environmental > Terrestrial > Soil > Riparian zone | place: USA: East...
CAGTAAGTGCATCGAGCACGGGCAGCCGATCGGTCTCCTCGATAACGACGAGAGGCTCTACATTCTGTTCGCCGAGGAGCATCATCCGCGGCGGGACGGCCAGGTGGATCTCAAGAAGGTGTTCGCGCCGCTGCTCGCCAAGACCGTCACCGTTACCGGGATGATGACCGAGATGAAGGACTACCGTGCGCTCTTCGTGCGGGTTGCCAATCTGGGCGGCGTGAAACCCGCGGAGGGCGGCACGAAGAAGTAGCGCCCCTCAATTCGCGCCCGGGTCCGGCTCAACCCGCTCGAGCCACTGGAGCGCATCCTCGATTGCAGCCTCGAAGGACAATGCCCGCCCCTCCGCCACGCCTGTGGCGAAGCGCTCCTCCCCGAGCTGCCCGCGCACGAGCCCGTGGACCACGTCGCGCTCTTCGAGATCAGTCTGAGGGCCATGTAGCGGGATGCCCATCGTTTCCCTCAAGATCTCAGCCGCACCGAAAAAGCGCGCGGCTGAGGATGGGTGTCCACACGCGGCAGCTACCCAGGCCAATGACTCGAGAGCGCCTGTTGCCGCGTGTCTGGCCCCGAGTTCCTGGATGAGACGCAATGCCTCGACGAGAAGCGCCCTGCCCTTCGCCGGCTCTCCGAGCTTCACGGATAGATCCGCGAGATTGATGAGATTATTGACTATCCAACGCTTGGCGTGAGTCCTCCGGCTGACGGTCAGGCTCTCCTCAAACCACCGACGCGCCAATTGAAAGTCGCCTCCAAGCCTTGCCACAATCCCCAGGCCAAGTAATCCTGCAAGCGCTCCCCGCTCGTACCCGGCTTCGCGAGAGATCGTTAGAGACTCTTCAAGCACGAGTCGGGCAGTCCCGAGGTCTCTTTTCATGATGGCTTCGCCTGCTTTTCCCTGAAGTCCACGCGCAATGCCGGAGATATCCCCCAGCTCGCGGTAGATCGCGAAGGACGCTTCGCCCAAGGACCAGGCACGCTCGTAATCCCCCTGTGCGAACGTCAGGCTGGCCAGAAAGCTGAGCACCTTGGCTCGGGCCACGGTCCCCGCCGGTGCGCCCCCGCGCTCCAACGCCCTTTCCAATACCTTTCGACCAAGCCCGACGTGACCGCGCGTATGCCAGAACTGGCCAAGTGCTCCGGCTAACCGCAGAGCTGCCTCTCCACCATCCTTCACCCGCTCGCACCACGTCAGTGCAGCCAGAAGATTCTCGTGTTCACTCTCTAGGCGCACGAGCCAATTCACTTCTTCCTCTTCTTCGATTAGGTGCGGCCCCGCCGTCTCGGCCAATGCCAGGAAAAACCCGAGATGGCGATCTCTCAGGACAGACTCTTCGCCCGATTCCTTGAGTTGTGAGACTGCATATTCACGTATGGTCTCGAGGAGCCCGTATCGGGACGCCCCACCCTCATCCCCTTCAACCGTCACCAGAGATTGGTCGACAAGGCGGGTCAGGAGATCGAGGACAGCGAACTCATCGGCGCTGTCATCGATAACAGCCGCGGCGGCCTCCAGCGTCCAGCCCCCAGAGAATACCGAAACAGCTCGAAGGAGTTGCCGCTCATCGCGCGTAAGCTGGTCGTAACTCCACCGCACCGTCGCCTCCAGCGTCTGGTGCCGTGGAAGTCCCACGGAGCTGCCGCCCGTAAGAAGCCGAAATCGATCGTCCAGCTTCGCCCGAATCTCATTTGGCGAGAGAACCCTTGCACGCGCGGCAGCGAGTTCGATGGCGAGCGGAAGCCCGTCCAGCCGGCGGACTATTTCTGCTACCGAAGGGGCGTTCGAATCGGTGAGATGAAAACTCGATCGAACAAGTGAGGCACGGTCGACAAACAGCCGGACCGCCTCATAACTGCCGAGCGCCGCAGCCTTCTCTTCTGCTCCCCGATGGGGCAAGGAGAGCGGTGGCACGGCGTACGCCCGCTCTCCCGGCACGCCCAAAACCTCGCGGCTCGTCGCGATCAGCTTGAGCTCTGGGCACTCACGCAGAAGAAGCTGCGCAAGCTCCGCACAGGGTTGCCGCATGTGCTCGCAGTTGTCCAGGACCAGAAGCTCCCGCCGGTTCCGCAAGTGATTAGCGAGTGTGTCGCTCAGCGGCTTGTCGGGTCGTTCGCGGACCTCGATGACCGATGCCACCGCTTGCGGCACGCGCGAGCCATCATTCAATGAAGCCAAATCGACGACCCACACCCCGTCGGGGTGCTGGTCGAGCAGCTCGCCCGCGATCTGCAGGGAAAGACGCGTCTTCCCACATCCGCCCATACCCGTCAGCGTCAAGAGCCTGCAGGTCTCGAGGAGTTGCCTGCACTCCGCTATCTCGGCCTCACGCCCCACGAAGTTCGTGAGCTGCTTCGGCAGGTTGTTGGGTACCGCAGTCGGGGCCGCGCGCGTTCGCCCCCCTGGCGATCGCATCCCGAGCAGGTCGTCGATCTCGATCCGCGCGTCCCCGATATCGCGGAGCCGCTCCCGCGGATCCTTCTCCAGACAGCGGAGCAAGAGATTGCGAACCACCGCGGACGTCTCCGCGGGCAGCGCGGACCAGTCGGGCTCTTTCGTCAAGAGGCCCGCCATGACCTCGGCCACGCTCCCGCCTCCGAACGCTCGCTGCCCCGTGACGCACTCATAGAGCACACACCCGAAGGCGAAGATGTCCGTGCGCTTGTCGTGCTCCTCCCCTCGCGCCTGTTCCGGACTGAGATAGCCCGGCGTCCCCATCGCCACACCGGGACGCGTGACGAACGTCGTCGTGTTCCCGGCGGCCTCATCCTCGAGTGCCGTCGATGCCGCTGCCCGCCTGGCGAGCCCGAAATCCAACACCTTGACGATCCCGAGGGGGGTGAGCATCACATTGGCGGGCTTCAAGTCTCGGTGAATCACGTCCCGTTCGTGCGCGGCCGCGAGCGCCTTCGCGATCTGCGAGCAGACGCCGAGGGCTTCCTGGAATGGCAGCGCACCTCCCCGGACGCGCACGCGGAGCGTCTGGCACTCCACCCGCTCCAGGATGCGGAACAGGCCGCCGTCATCCGACACTTGCAACCCGTAAATGGCGGCGATGTTGGGGTGATTCAGCGAAGCGAGGACTTTCGCTTCCCTACGAAAGCGAGCGAGCCGCTCGGGGTCGCGAGCGAACTCTGCCGGCAAAACCTTCACAGCGACATCCCGACCCAGGCTCGTGTCGCGGGCAAGGTAGACGACACCCATTCCGCCGGCCCCGAGCTGTTGGAGGATGCGAAAGTGAGAAAGCGTTTTGCCTAGAAGTGCGTCCATGGGGATGACCTCGACGCAGACGGGAGAGCGCAGCGTATGCACCCCACGCAGCGCATCACCTCAGCCCGTCGACCATGTAGAGCTCGGAGAGGCTCCGATTGTACGTATAGACATATGCGCTTGCGTCCGGCGTGAGGAGCGTCTTTCGAATCCAGACGGGGACAAGATCCCATTCCTCGAGCATCCGCTGCAGACGGACTATTCCGGCGCCGGACTCAGCGCAGGTTCCATCCGACGAGGAACTTCCAGTCGGGCACGTCCCCCAATCCGATCTTCGCTTCCAGGAACATCTCGCCGAGCTTGGTCTGACCGAGCAATATCCCGCCGAGGAAGCTTCCGCCAAACTCGACATCACTGTTCCCGCCATCGGAGTCGAACCAATTCAGCGTCAGCCCGCCCCCGGCGTAGGGCGCCAGCTCGGAGCTGGTCTTGAAGACGTAGTGAAGGTCCGCATTCCCCGCGATCATGGTCACGTCGCCGAAACCCGCCTCGACGCTCGGCACGAAGTGAAGCCGCTCGGAGAGCGGGCCGGTTCGGAAATGAAGGCCGATAAGGAAGTCGGTGGGGTCCAGCGAGAGGCCGGTCCGGACGCCCATGTGCCCGGCAGTCGCGGGGAGAACGAATACGGCGGAGACCGCGAATAGAATGAGAAGCAATACGAAGTGGCGTTTCATGGAAGCAACTCCTAACTGGCTCCGGTCGGCCGAGCCGTGACGGATGAGGTCACTCGGCCGCAAAAGTAGCAGGCGACGGCTTGGGCGTCCATCGCGATCCGGTGCCCGAGATTGATTGTGTCGAAGCCGCGAACGAACCCGCCCCGCCTTACCTCAGCAGCGCCACTCGCTCGACCGCGATGCCCGCGGGGGTCTCGACCCGGATGAAGTAGATCCCGGCGGCGAGGCGCGTTCCGTCGGCGCCGAGCCCATCGAAGAACACGTCGTGGTAGCCTGCGGCGGCGCGCGCATCCTCCCTCAACGTCCGCAAGAGGCGGCCGCGGGAGTCGAACAGACGCACGCGCACGAAGCCGGCTTGCGGGTTCACCCACGTCAGCGTTCCACCCGCGGTCAGGGGGTTCGGAGTCATGGCAGCCGTCGTGCCTGGCCCGGAGCCGACCACGACGATGTCGAGCGGAGCGTGAAGTCTGGCGCCGCTCGAGAGATTTCCCTCGACGGCCACGCTCAGCGCCACCCTGCCCGAGACGTCGCTGAACAGCTGTCGCAGCGCATCCCTGCTGAAGCAGAGCGTGATCTCGAGAACGCCGTCCCGATCCCGGTCGCTCTCGATCGCATTCTTCCCGGCTTCCGCGCCGATCTGAGAGACGGCGCCGGTTCCCTCGGACACCATCCTCAGGGTGGAGAAATCAACGTCGGAGTTCTCGTACGAGCCGTTCGAGGGTTCCAGCTCGACGCAGATGGCGGACGTGCCCGCCCCGAGCGAAATCGTCCGATGCCCGTCCGGGAGAAACGCCTTCGCGGGTAGCGCTCCGGCGATCACGGCCGACGTCGCGTCGGTGCCGGTCAGCGTGCCGTCGTGAACCTCGAGCACGACCGCGTACTCTCCCGCGGCGTCGTACCGGTGGGACGGCGCGGGGCCGGCGCCCACGACTCCATCGCCGAAGCTCCACGAGAGCCTCAGGGGATCTCCGTCGGGATCGGCGGATCCGCCTCCGTCGAAATTCACCATGGCGCCGACGACGCCGGCGTAGGGTCCGCCGGCCTCGGCCACGGGCGCCCGATTGAGGTTGGCGACGGTGATCGCCGTCGTCGCGGATCCGGCGAGGCCGAGCGCGGCCGCACGGAAGGCCACATCGTACGTCGCGGGCCGTGCGTCGTTGAAGGTCGGGGTCCAGCGCAGGACTCCCGAGGCGTGGTCCGCAGCGGGCAGGAACGCGGCGCCATGCCCGAGCGGCAACGCGCTCACGTCCGCCGTCAGGGACTCGAGTGCGTCTCCGTCCGGATCCGTGGCCGTCACCGCCACCTCCAGCAGCTCGGTCTCGGTGCCGGCCGCGGTAGCGGGGGCCGCCAGATCCGGCACCCGGTCCGCGTTGGCGATCTCGAGCAGGATCGTGGCGAACCCTTCCAGCGACGGCGCGCTCACGGGTTGCGCTCGGGAGGCGCTTTGGGCGGCGACCCTGACCGCGTAGGATCCGGCCTGCGTGAAATCAGGGGTCCAGCTCAGGAGCGCAGAGGTACTTGCAGTCTCGACCTCGAACGTCGCTCCCATCGGCAGCGGATCGGCCGTGAGCGATTCGATCGCGTCTCCGTCTGGATCGGCGGCGGTGATCGTCACCATGATCGGCGCGTTCTCCATCCCGGGGACGACGCCGGGAGCGGTGACCGCGGGAGCCCGGTCCACGTCGGAGATCGTGAGATACGTCATCGCGCTGCCGACCGCCGCGTTCTCCGCGGTGAAGGTCACCAAGTATCTCCCCGCGTGGTCGAAGCCCGGAACCCAGGAGAGCGTCCCACGCGTTCCCCCGTCCTGCGCATCGAAGAGTGCGCCGTGATCGGAGGGGAGCCGGGTCAGGTCCGCGGTCAGCGACGTGATCGCCTCGCCGTCCGGGTCCGAAGCGGTCACATCGAAGGCCAGGAGAACTCCCTCGCTCCCCTGAACTCCGCTCGGAGCCGTGACCGTGGGAACTAGATCGGCGCGGGCAACGTGGAGCTGCGTGCTCGCCGACGTGCTTCCTCCGTGCCCGTCCGTCGCCTCGAAGAGGACCGTGTAGGATCCAAGCTGGCCGAAAGTCGGGTGCCACGAGAATGAGCCGGTATTGTCCTGATTGTCGGTAAATCTCGCGCCCGGCGGCACGCCGGTCGCGTGGAAGGCCACCTCGTCGCCGTCCGGATCGGTCGCGAAGACTTCGAACTGCAGAAGTTCATCTTCCACCCAGGCCAGCGCCGCGGGAGCGGTGACCCCAGGCGCCTGGTTGAGGTTCGCGACCGTGATGCGCGTCGTCGCCGACCCGATGAGCGGATCGGCAGCGGAGAAAATGACCGGATAGGTTCCCGCATCGTCCAGGGTTGGAGTCCAGATAAAGACTCCCGACGACCAGTCCGCGCTCGCGGAGAAGGAGGCGTCGTGCTCGAACGGTAGGGAGCCCAGGTCTGCGATGAGGTATCGGATCAAGTCACCGTCCGGATCGGCCGCGGAGACTTCGAACGAGAGCAACGAGTTCTCGCCCCCACTCACGTCCGCTGGCGCGTTGACAACCGGCGCGTTCGGAACATGGTCGAGCGCGAGCGCGCGGTAGCAGTTGATCCTGCCGTATCCGTGGTAGATGTCGAACCCGGGCGTGTCCTCGAGCGGGTCTCCCACCCCGTCATCGGCGGTGGCGCGGATGATGTCGCGGAGCTGCACCGCGCTCAGGGAAGGATCCTTCGCCAGGAGCAAGGCGGCGAGCCCGGCAACCATGGGCGTGGCCATGGAGGTTCCGGAATACGCTACGTTGTAGTTCGTGTCGTCCTGATACCAAAGCCCGTAGACAAGCACGCCGGGGGCGGAGACATCGATGTGATCCCCGTACGTGCTGAACGACGCGCGACGGTCGCGCCCGTCGGTCGCGCCGACCGCGACGACCTCAGGCTCGAACGAGGCCGGGTAGTAATGACCCACCATTCCGGTATTCGCCATCGCAGCGGCGATGAAGCAACCGCGCGCGAAGGCGTACTGGATCGCCGCCTCCAGCACCACGGACCGGTCCGAGCCGGCCAGGCTCATGTTGATGACGCGCGCCCCATTGTTGGCCGCGTAGTAGAGACCCACCGCCCACCAGCTGTAGAAGCCGAAGTTCGATGAGTTCAATACCTTGGCGGTCATGATCTTGCACGCCCAGTCGAGGCCGGCATACCCGAGGCCGTTGTTGGCGGTCGCTCCGATGATGCTGGACACGTTCGTCCCGTGCCCGAGATCGTCCATGACCTCGTTGCCTCCGTAGGCGAAATTCCAGCCGTGAACGTCATCGACCAGGCCGTTCCCGTCGTCATCGATCCCGTTCGAAGGAATCTCCCCGGGATTCCGCCACACCCGCTCCGCGATATCCGGATGATCGTACTTCAATCCGGAATCCAGGACAGCCACGAGGACGCTGCTGTCCCCGGTGGTGATCGACCACGCGTCGGTCGCCTTGATGTCCGCGCCGGCTGTCCCGAATCCCGGGTATGGATTCTGACCCGTGTTCCGGAGCGCCCATTGCCTGTTGAAATAGGTGTCGTTCGGGATCACGGATTGCGTGGCAACGGCTCCGTCGCCGGTGCCTCCGTAATTCGGCTCGGCGACCTCTACGTCTTGATGCCGGGAGAGGCCCTTCGCTAGCCCCGGGATATCGGTGGGCCCACGGAATCGCACCACGTAGAAGCGGTCCATTCCGAGGGCGGCCCGGAGGGCCATGTCCGCTCCCTCGGGGGGAAAGACGGGGACCGCTTCGAAGGCGGAAGCGCGGTGGAGTAAGTCATCCAGCGAGGGGGAACCAGACCTCACGAGGCCCGGTGGACCTTGGAGGAAATGTTTCCCCGGCCGGAGCTTCAGGATGATTTCGGTATCGGAGTGACTCGGGTGTGGGGGCGCGGCGATAGCCGAGGCCAGGGGCACGCATAGCAGCAAGGGGAGCGCGACGATGTAGCGAACAGCTCGGGTCGCGCGGCCGGCAGCGGGATATGCGGTCATCCGTCCCCCACGGTGAGCGTCCTCTGCGACCGGCTCGTCCGGTCCGACCGGGGCAAGTACCCGGAAGCGGACGGGTCGCCGGTCTGCTGCGCGGATGCTGACAAGGGTACCACTCACCGCGACCCGAGACACTCTGGTTTCGACGGGAGCCGTACGGTGCCAAGAGGCCCCGGCAGCTTCCGCCGCCGGGGCCACATGCCAAACCAGCCCCTACGCGCCGCTCACTTCGTCAAGATCATCCTCCTCGACTCCGACACGCCCGGGCCTGCGAGCTGGGCAACATAGACGCCCGAAGCGACCGGACGGCCGTGCCAGTCCATTCCGTCCCAGGTTGCCCTGTGCTGTCCGGCCGGGAGTCGGCTGTTCACGAGCGTCCGCACCAGACGTCCGTGAAGATCGAACACTCGCACGCTGGCTACGCCTTCCCTTGCAAGCCCGAATTCAAGCGTGGTTGTCGGATTGAATGGGTTAGGGTGATTCTGTCGCAAGTACGCCGCGCCAGGGCCACCGACTGCCTCAATGCCCGATGCATTCCGCCCATGCTCGGACTCGTTAGCGTCGATGATGGCCTCCGCGGCCGTCGCTCCCGTCGTCGTGAAGCTGCTTTCTGTGATCGTCTGGTTTCCACTTTCCTCGATCGCCAGCACCTCGAATTTGTAGTCCGCGTTTGCCTGGATGAATTCAGCGGGAACCGTCACCCTGGTGACCGTGGCCGGGAGGTGAACGCTGAATACAAGCAAAGGTTGTGGCTTCACCCGCTCGACGATGACTTGGTAGCCACCAATCGTGATCGGCAAATTGGTACCCGGGAATGGAGCTGTAACAGGGTTCCAATCGACGACGACTGGGGAACTGGGGTCCAGCGCTGCGCCCTCACCGGGCGAGGTAACTGTGGGCCCGGCCGGAATATTGTGCTTCAACGTCGCCCTGCCCGTCAGCTGTTTGCCATCGACCGTCGTGCCAACGAATCGGTAATCGCCCGCCTCGAAGCGGGATAGGAGCTGATCCAGCGGGAGATCCTCGAACGAGGGCTCCGCACTCTCGAAGAAAAGCTCGGTGACGCCCGTCGTCCCCACGCTGCCGCTGCCACCGACGTCGAAGATCGTCTGTCTATCGGGGTCCATGACCGCGAGCCTGTTCCATCCCGCCGCATCGACGGAGATCTGGATGCCCCCGTCTCCAGCCGTGGCGTTGACCTCGATGATGATCTTCGCTTGGCTGAAGGGGATGGCCCAGACGGGCGGTGCAATGACCAGAAGAGTGATCGCGGCAAGCAGTACGGCGGACAGCATACGCATGGGTCTCTTCATGGTGGGTCCTCCTTTTCGTTCGTCAGTCGCGAACCGGCCAAGACCTCGCTCACGCGCGACGCAGTAAAGGGAAGCTGAAATCGCCCGGGCGCGGCCCTCCGCAGAAGGAACAGACGATGCAAGGGACTTGTGACAGCGAGCTGGAATGCTCCCTGATTCGCTGGACACGTGGAGCGCGGCCGTGAGCCGGGCGGGCGGAGCTTCATGTCCGGCATCCGCTTGGACGCCGGCGGCGGCCTATCTGTGTTTGCTTGGTTGGTTCAAGTCGTCACGATTTAGCTTTCATCAGTTGGTCGTAAATCAATTGATACGGATCGGGCCGCAGGCCCAGGTCACCGCGAAAAGGACGGTCCAGCGCGAAGATCATGAAAATGACAAGCCCGACGAAGACCGCCAGGAGCAGCACCTGGATTCCGTGCAACCGCGCATCCTCCACTTTGAAAAAGAAGGAGCCGCCCAGACCAATGAACGCGCCGGCGACGATCACGGTCCACATCACCGCCGGCAAGCCGGTGTTTACCGCATCCAGTCGCAGGCGGCGGGCCTGGATCATCTGGTTGTAGCAGCGGAGGGTTTCTCCGTGCAGAAGCTTCTGGCCCTCGGTCACCGGCTCGAAGCCGACGAGGATCGCCTGGAAGCGGTTCATGCGCTCCACGCCACCGCCCGGCACCTTCCCCCGCCGCTGCAACGGCCAGGCTTCCTGGATGACGTATTGAACGTAATCACGCAGTTCGTTCTGCAGTCGCGGGCGGATCGCCTCGGGATAACTGCTCACGTCGCGGTAAAGCGCAGCCAGGGCCGTGGCCTCTCCGGAAATGATTTTCGAAACATCGGAGTAGGTCTGCGAGACGCTCACGGCCATCAGCGCCACGGCCAGGCCGTAGAACACCATCACCGATTGCATCATGGCGCCGGTGAACTCCGAATCCGCCGCCCGGATGCGCAGACGCGGCAGCAGCCGGCGGCGGACCACCATCAACCCGCCCACGGCGAACAGGCACAGCGATCCGACAATCGCCGGTCCGGTGATCACCAACGGAAGATCGAAGAGGAATTCAAGCATGACGTAATGTCGCAATTTGCCGGCTGCTGCCGACTGTACTCGGATGAGGGCGGCTGGCGTGTGAGTGCGGTCTTCTCATGGGTTCCTTTCATTGTTGCTTGAGTTCTGTCCGCATTGGCTAGTGTTGGCTGGTAAGCCGACCGGGACACGAGCGCGCGGAGCTCTGACGCGATTCAGCTTACACCTGCTCAGCTCGGCATTTCGATCCCAACAAAGCCTTGCCCTTGAGAACTTCGCGCTGCGCCATCAACTCTATGTCCTGCAACGCCCTCGATCCAGGATCCGCCTGAAGAGGCGTGACCGCCTCATATGGATCGTTCTCTCCCGCATCTGGAGGGACTGGAGGCGAGGCCGCACCTGGGTCTCGAGAAGGACTGTCCGGAGGCGAGGGCCACCGAGCCACCGGTAGCGGGCCGTGTTGTTGCGCTCTCCCGGGTCGGCGGTCTGCACCACCGCTACACCCGCCGCGCCGCAAATAAGAGTGGTCGCTCCCTAATCGGGGTCTCGGTCCGTGCCTGCGCGGCTCCGTGACCCCGAGCGCGCCACCACGCGACCACTTGGGTCGTTTCCAGGAAGGGTTGGAGGCCTTGCGGGAGGCGGCGCGCCTGGAGCGGGACGCAGGTCAGGCGCGGCTGCTGGAAGAGGAACTCGGAAGAATCGAGAAGCAGAGAGGGCACCAGCGCTGCGGCCGGCTCGCACCCGGGCACTACGGATGGCGCTCGAATTACACCTTGTAATTTGTAACCCCATGTTCAAAACTACAAGGTATGCGATACGTCCCTCGGCTGCAGGAGGAGCGGCTCCGGTAGAATGTCCCGCCGTGGGGCGGGGACTCGCCAACGAATAGAATGTGAGTCTCTTCCGGTTTGAATCGTTCCCGAAGGATCTCGCGGGTCTCCCTCTCCACGCGAATGCTACTCTGGGTGGGAGAACTCATGGAGCGATGGTACTGCGAGCCGATTGAGGATGTGGAGGTTGTGGCCGTAGTAGAGAGCGTTGGAGTCGGAGAATTTCACTACGCTTGCCACCAGCGCCGCTTTGTACGTTCCTCGAAAACGGCTGTCAGCTCCTCGACGGCCGCCGTCGTGCCCTGCATTTGCGCGGTCAACCCCACGACCGCGACCGTGTTTCGCTGAAGTAGCGCGGTCAATTCGTTCAGGCTCGCCCGGAGGCCATCGAACTTGTGTGTGAGCCGGCTCGCTGAATCGGTCATGTCCCCCATCTCGGAACTGAGCTTGACCAGTGCATCGGCAAGCTCTTTCTCGGAGTCAGCCATCGGAACCCTCCTCGCTGCTGAAGGACCTCGGTTGTATCAGAACTTCGCATGGCGAGCGGCGCGCTCGATCTCTTCCCTCAAGGGCGCGCGAGCAGATTTCGAGCCGAGAGAATGACCACGATTCCGACGATACCAGCGATCACCAGCACCATGCACCCCAATGCCCGCCCGATCTTGCGCTGACGGCCGGATCTCGTGAGCGGAATTCCGATCTGGCGAGAGAGCCGCGCCTTGGCGGCCGAAATCCCGAGCGCCCGCTTCCAGGAGAAGGAGAAACCGAACTTCCGGCCCACGGGAGCCCTCCTCGGACGGGAGAGAGCCAGAGATCAAGAGAGCGGCATTGTGGCGGTTAGGCCCGCCCGGGTGCAACATCGGGAAGCCGCCCGAGCCGAGAGGAGCCTCTGTGGTGCCCCACAGGGCCGCCAGTGGGACCAAATATCGCATACGGGCGCCCAAAAGCAAGCAGCCCCGGCAGCCTGCGCCACCGGGGCCTCTATCTCCAGCGCGAACCCTACTTCGGCGGCACTACTCGGACCTTTAACATTACGTAGTCCGCCACGGGCCTACCCTGCGAGCGTGCGGGGAGAAAGCGGTACTTACGCACGCCGTCCTGTACGGCCGACCATACCCGAGGTTCCACGACCGCGCCAAACAGCGGCTCTGGACGGATCCACGTCACCGTCCCTTTCGTGCCGACGGTTACAACCATTTCCACATCCGCCGGCTCGCTCAATCCACATTCGTGACAAGGAACTTCCCCGCCCTCAAGGAGCACGGGACGCACTTCGATCCCACGGGGCATCTCGGTTTCATCCTCATCGATGGCCACGGGATACTCGCCACCATATCGAAATCGGAGCCCGTTTATCACGCAAACCTGAACGGTAGTCCGATTTTCGAGGACCGAGATGGCGTCGCCGCCGAACCCCAGCTTGAGCACGCACTCGTAGTAGCAGTAGGAGCTGGGCGAATCTCCAGGAATACGCAGCGATGCGCGAATGAGCACGGGATCCACACCGGTCCTTCTGAGATACAAGGACCATTTCGAATCCCTCGGCTTCCAATACATCGATGTGTGGACAGACCGGCTCGTCTCACCGGCGACGACGACGGCCCCGGGCCCCACCTCGACGCGAGCCAGCGCGGTGGTAGTCCCCGGATGGCGGTTACTCCCTGTCTCGACCACCAAAGTCCACGCGCCCGTTGAATCTGTCTGTGACGAGGGCCAAATGCCGATCCCGAATTGAGCGACCCCCTCCGGAAGCGGTTTCGACGCGGTAGCTGGCCGGGGCCATGCCCCCGCCACGACGACGATTAGGCATGTAATCCACCTCATTGACATAAAGTACCTACTCACCGGATGAGCATGAGCTTGACCCAAGGGCGCTCGACCCTTTGGCGAGAGAGCCAGAGATCAAGAGAGCCGGCTTGTGGCTGTTGGGCTGGTCGGGGCGCAACCTCCGGAAGGGGGGCGTGTCCCTAGGAGCCTTCCAGGTGCGCCACCCGGGCCCGCACGGACTCAATTTTCGCATACCGCCGCCCCAAATACGACGGCCCCAGCATCTCTCGCCACCGGGGCCCCTATTTCGAGCGCGAACCCTGGAGTTCGCACCTTTTCATTTGGCTCCCCAGGTGGGATTCGAACTCGCCACCCTAGGGTGAGCGTCCGCGACGCACCGGCGCGAACTTCCCGCCCCTACCGCCCGATCGCTTTCTTCACACTCTTCCGGAGCGTTTCGAGGCCGACGGCGATCTCTTCCTTCCGGATGACGAGCGGCGGGCGGAAGCGGATCGCGGCGGAGCCGGAGCCGATCACGACGAGTCCCTCGTGATAGGCGTTCTCGATCACGCGGTCGCGGAGCACGCCGTCGCGGAGATCGAACGCGCACATGAGTCCCTTGCCGCGTGCGTTCGAGACGTGCTCCGGGAACTCCCGGGCCATCGCCTCCAACCCGGCGAGCAATTCCGAGCCGCGGGCCGCGGCGTTTTCGAGCAACCGCTCCTCGGCCATGATCTCGAGATAGCGCTGGCTTCGCACCATGTCCACGAGCGTCCCGCCCCACGTCGAGTTGAGGCGGCTCGAGACGTGGAACACGTTCTCCTTCACGTCGTCGATGCGGGGCCCGCAGATGAAGCCGCAGACCTGCGTCTTCTTTCCGAACGCGACCATGTCGGGCTTCACGCCGTAGTGCTCGTGCGACCACATCTTCCCCGTGAGGCCGAGGCCCGCCTGCACCTCGTCGAACACCAGCATGGCCTCGTGCTCATCCGCGATCCGGCGCAGCTCCTGGAAGAACTCGGGACGGAAGTGGTTGTCCCCGCCCTCCCCTTGGATCGGCTCGAGGATGATGGCGGCGATGTCGTCGGGGTTGTCCGCGAACGCGCGCTTCATCTGCGCGATCGACAGGGCTTCGCGCTCCTTCACGCTCTTCAGGCGCTCGTCGTTGAGCGGGAACTCGATCTTCGGATTCAGAACGCGCGGCCAGTCGAACTTCGGGAAGTAGGCCGTCTTCCGCGGGTCGGTGGTGTTGGTGAGCGAGAGCGTGTAGCCCGAGCGGCCGTGGAACGCCTGCTCGAAGTGGAGCACCTTGGTGCCCCGCTCCTCGCGGTAGCCGCGCGCGAAGTTCTTCCGGATCTTCCAGTCGAACGCGGCCTTGAGCGCGTTCTCGACACCGAGCGTGCCACCCGCGACGAAGAAGGCGTGGGGGAGATGAGCCGGCATCGCGTGCCGCGCGAAGGTCTCCACGAATTCGGCCATCTCGAC
>Ga0184633_10000503_pt1 | contig 14321 bp, 16 predicted proteins | sample PLM31_170_b1_FD_133156 | JGI IMG/M metagenome (GOLD analysis project Ga0184633, IMG submission 133156) | Groundwater sediment microbial communities from an aquifer in East River, Colorado, USA - PLM3-1_170_b1 | ecosystem: Environmental > Terrestrial > Soil > Riparian zone | place: USA: East...
CGAGTCGCCGACGCGGTCCGGCGTGTTGGGCATGAAGTGGTCGGTGACGCAGGCGGCGTCCCACCCGCTCTCATCGGCGTGGCGCCAGATTCCGAGCAAGTCGTTCCACGTGGGGCCGGTAAGGATCGAGAAAATAGCGAAGCGCATGCTGACTCCTTACGGAAGGGTTTCCTGCTTGACCTTTCGCGCCTGCTCCTCGCGGAAGGCGTGGAGCTTCTTCCTGAGGTCAGGGCGGTGGTTGGCCAGGATGGCGACAGCGAGCAGCGCCGCGTTGATAGCGCCCGGCTTGCCGATGGCTAACGTGCCCACAGGAATGCCCGCGGGCATCTGCACCGTGGACAGGAGCGAATCCATGCCCTTGAGCGCCTGGCTCTCCATGGGCACGCCCAGCACGGGCAGGACGGTCTGGGCCGCCACGACGCCCGCCAGGTGCGCGGCCCCGCCGGCCGCCGCGATGATGACCTCGATGCCGCGCGCTTCGGCCTTCGCGGTGTACTCGGTCGTCAAGGCGGGGGTGCGATGGGCGGACATGACCTTGGACTCGTGCGGGACGCCGAACTGCGTCAGCATCTCGTCGGCGTGGCGCATGGTCTCCCAATCGGATTTGCTGCCCATGATGACGGCGACGAGAGGCGCGCTGGCGTCAGGCATACGTTGGAGACCGAACGATGCCGCAGGCAATGCGGTTAGTCAAGCGGTTTCGGGGATAATAGGGCGCCATGGCTCAAGAACCCATCGACACCCTCGTGATTCACCCGGGCGCCCTCGGCGACGTCCTCCAGGCCGTGCCGGCGCTCGAAGCTCTGGGGCGCCTCGGCCACCGGATGACCTTCGCCGGCCAGCCGCGACTGGGCGAGCTGCTCCAGGGCTCGGGCCTCGTGCTCGCCGCGACACCGTTCGACACCTTCGGCCTCGAAGCGCTCTTCGCCGACGTGGCGGTGCCCGACCGCCTCGCGTTGCGGCTCTCACGCTTCCGGCGCGTCGTCTCGTGGTTCGGCGCCCGCGAGCCCGGCTACGCAGGGCGGCTCGGCGCTCTCGTCCCCGAAGTGATCGTGGCGCCCCCGGTGCCGGACGACGACTCTCCGCTGACGGTCTGGGAGCACCTCGTCGAGACGCTCCACCCGTGGGACGTAGCGCGTCCGTTCGAGCTCCATGCGCTCGCGACCACCGAGCGCTGGCGCATCGCCGCGCGAACCACGCTGATGGCGCTGGGCGTGGACGAAGGCCGCCCGCTCCTCATCGCGCACCCAGGCGCCGGCGCGCGCTGGAAGCAGGCGCCGACCGCGCGCTTCGCCCAGGCGCTCGAGCGCATGGTGGCCGACGGCGGCTTCCAGGTCGTGGTGCACCAGGGCCCTGCCGACGCCCCCGCGGTGGACGCGCTCCTCAGCACGCTCAGCATCCCCGCGCGCCGCTTCCTCGAGCCCGCGCTGACGGAGCTGGCGGGCGCGCTGGCGCTGGCCCAGGCCTATCTCGGCAGCGACTCGGGCGTGAGCCACCTGGCCGCCTCCGTGGGGACACCAAGCGTCATCCTCTATCCGCCCGAGACGCTCAGGCGGTGGGCCCCGTGGGCGTCCACCGCCATGGCGCTGGGCGTCGGATCCGAAGGAGACCTCTCATGACGGGCGACATGGAGCTGCGCGCGCCGAGGCGGCGCCGGTGGGGCAAGGTCTCCGCCGATCCCGACGACCGGCGGTTCCTCGCGGGCCCCCAGTCGCGGCTCCGCGAGCTCCTGTGGGCGCTCAGGATCTTCGTCGAGTTCATCCGTGGGTTCCGGGCTCTGCACTTCGTCGGTCCCTGCGTCACCGTCTTCGGCTCGGCCCGTTTCCCGGAGGAGCACAAGTACTACGAGATGGCGCGCCGGGTCGGGGCCCAGCTGGCGCGCGACGGATTCACCGTGATGACGGGCGGCGGCCCGGGCATCATGGAGGCGGCCAATCGCGGCGCCAAGGAGGCGGGTGGCCGCTCCATGGGGTGCAACATCGAGCTGCCCCAGGAGCAGAAGCCCAATGCCTACCTCGACCGGTGGGTGACGTTTCGCCACTTCTTCGTCCGCAAGGTGATGCTGGTCAAGTACTCCTACGCATTCATCGCGATGCCCGGAGGCTTCGGGACTCTCGACGAGGTAAGCGAGGCGGCGACGCTCGTCCAGACGGGCAAGATCAGCCACTTCCCGCTGGTACTCATGGGCGTGGAGTTCTGGAAGCCGCTGCTGGATTTCATGCGCGGCACGCTGATCAAGGAGGGCACCATCGGCCCCGACGACGTGGACTTCTATGTGACCGACTCGCCAGAGGAGGCGGCGGCCCACGTCCGCAGGGCCGGTATGGAGCGCTTCGGGCTCACCTACGGGCCGAGGATGAAGCGCCGCTGGTTCCTCGGCGAGTAAGGTCCGCGCGGGGCGCCACCTCCCACCGGCGAGTCTGCTACACTCCGCCCAACCTGTGAGGAGGGCTCCTGCATGTACCCGACCCGGTTGCTCCACGCCTCGTATCCCCTCGCCCCAGACTCCCAGATCGCCTGCGGGCGGCCCAAGTGATGGAGCGCAGAAAGTTCATGGCTCTGATGGCGGGCGGCCTTCTCGCCGCGCCGCGGGCTGCCGAGGCGCAGCAGGCGGGAAAGGTGTATCGAATTGGCCTCTTCCACGTGGGTCTAGACCACGTCCCGCCGTCGCTGGATGGCCTGCGAGCCGGATTGAACGCGCTCGGGTACAACGTCGGTACGGCGGCAGTGCCGAAGGTATCGACCGTGATCGAAGGGCCGAACATCCGCCTCGACTGGCGGAACCTGGCCGACGAGGATGCAGCGCTGGAGACGGCAAGATCGTTCGTGCGCGACCGAATCGATGTCATCGTTGCCTTCGAGAACCAGGCGGTGCGCGCCGCTCAGGCTGCGACGTCGGCAATCCCCGTCGTCTTCGTCCACGTTACCGATCCGGTCGCCGAAGGCTTCGTCAAGACCCTGAGCCGTCCGGGGGCCAATCTAACCGGAATGTCGGACTATTACGGAGAACTACACTCCAAGCGCTTGCAGCTCTTCACAGAGTTAGTTCCCGACCTTCGGCGACTCCTTGTTCTGACCGATCGCACCGACCCTGCGACTGCGCGGTTGCTGGCCAGTATTCGACGAGAGGCGCAGCATCTCAAGCTTCAGCTAGTGGAGCGAAACGCCACGACGGAGACCGATTTGACACGTATCTACGCTTCACTCAAGACGGGTGACGTCGACGGCGTCGCTATCGTCTCTCCGAATCTCATCACCAAATTCCCGTCGCTGATCCTCAAACTCAGTTCTGAACGCCGGTTGCCTCTTGGCTTCCACCGCAAGGAAATGGTCCAACAGGGCGCGCTTTTCTCCTACGCACCCAACTATTCGGCGCTCGGGCGCGACGTTGCGGGGTACGTGGATCGGATTCTCAAGGGTGCCAAGCCAACGGATCTTCCCGTCCAACAGGCATCGAGCCTCGAGTTTGTCATCAACCTCAAGACCGCCAAAGCGCTCGGTCTGACCATCCCGCAGTCCCTGCTGGGGCGGGCGGATGAGGTGATCCAATAGGGTGAGTTAGCGCGCAGGAATGAAGCCGGGGGCGGTAGAATCACGCACGGGAGGATCCGAGCCATGGCACACGCGAAGGTCAACGATCTCCGCGCCCGCAGCGACAAGGCTTGGGCGCAGCTGAGAGCGCAGCTCCAGGGCATGGAGCCGCATCTGGACAAGAGCGACGCCCCGGGAGAGTGGACCACCCGCGAGGTCCTCTGCCACCTGCTCTTCGAGCCCGGCTGGAAGCCCGTCCGGCAGCTCAAAGCCTTCGCCCACCAGAATCTGCCCGTGATCGAGATCAAGCCGAGCGAGACCGACGTCAGCGGCGAGCGCAAGACCATGACCCTCAAGCAGTACATGGACGCCCTCGACACCCAGCGGCGCGAGGTGATGGCCTATCTCGACGGGCTCAGCGAGGCGGAGCTCAGCCGCAAGTCGCGCATCCCGCTGTTCAAGGAGATCATGGGCACCGACGAGGTCGACATCCCGACATACGTCGGCGCGCTCTTCGAGTACCACTGGAACGACCACGCGGGACAGCTCGCCAAGATCCGCAAAGCAGCCGGCCTACCCGACGCGAAGTAAAGACGACAACGGGGCGAGACGGCTCATCGCCGCCCTGCCCCGCTGTTGTAGAAGAATCGAGCTACGCTTCGAGGAAAGCTCGGAGCATCCACCCCATTTTTTCGTGTTTCTCCATCAGGCCGGTGAGGAAGTCGCTGGTGCCGGCGTCGCCAAACTTGTCCATGGCGGTCGCGAGGTCTGCGCGAAGCGTCGTGATGACAGCTTCGTGGTCGGCAAGCAGCGCGGTCAGCATGACGCGCGCATTGGGACGCTGGCCGGGGCGCTCCTTGAGGCGCGCGGCCTTAGTGAACTCGGCTAGCGTGCCGGGTGACTTGCCGCCGAGCTGACGCATACGCTCGGCCACATCGTCCACGAAGTCATCGAGCTCCTCATACTGCGCCTGGAAGAACTTGTGCAGGTCGTTGAACTGCGGGCCCACCACGTTCCAGTGGTAGTTGCGGGTCTTGGTGTAGAGCACGTACTCGTCAGCCAGGAGGGGCGCCAAGAGCTTGAGCACGCCATTCCGGCTGGCGTCAGACAGTCCGATTGCGGGCTTCATCGTGAGGACTCCTTTCTGCCTCCTTTAATAACGTGGGTATGGAGTCATTGTACCCACGCCGGCGGGGCTACTGCCAGCCGATGATGTGGGAGCCCGCCGTTTTGTTTAGGGCTCGCGACGATAGTACCAGCGGTGTAGCCGGGCCGGCGGGACGCCGACTATATAAAGGAAGCGGAGGGCCCACATGAGCAGGATGGTCCTGACTGCGCCCTCCCGCTCCCACTTCCGGGCCGACGTCGTCACGCTGAGGCGCAGGGCGGCCATCTGCCCACGGCGCTTGAGGCGCCGGCAGAGCTCGACGTCTTCCATCAGCGGCATGTCCGGATAGCCGCCCAAGGCTTCAAAGGGCTCCCGACAAACGAAGATGGCCTGGTCGCCCGTCGAGATGCCGCTCCAGCGGGAGCGCTGGTTCATGAACCAGGCGATCATCCGGAACACGGCCCGCGGGTTGTCGAAGCGGACGTCGAAGCGCCCCGCGACGACCCCGGGATCGCTGGCCGCGGCTTCCACGGCGGCGAGCGCGCCCGCGGGCAGCCACGTGTCGGCGTGGAGGAAGAGCAGGACGTCGCCGCGCGCCGCGCGCGCTCCCGCGTTCATCTGGCGCGACCGCCCGCGGGGGCTCGCGAGCAGGCGGACTTGCGGGGAGCGCGCCGCGGTGGCGGCCGTCGTGTCCGTGCTGCCGCCATCCACAAGGACAACCTCGGCGCCGGGGAAGCGCGCCACGAGATCGGGCAGCAGCCGTTCGAGGTTGGGCGCCTCGTTGAGGGCGGGGATGACGATGCTGATCAGAAGGCGCGCCGGCGCCGGGGCCTCACGAGCTCCGCGCAGTGTCGTTGAGGCTCCAGTCGTAGTCGAGGTAGGACGATCCGGCGTCAGCGGGCAGCGCGACGCCAAGGAGCGCCGCGATGACCGCGGCCTTCAAGAGATCGCCCGCCAGCTTGCTCCGACGCTGGAGCCAGCGCGGGATCAGCGAGATCAGCACCAGCAGCACGCCCGCGATCGCGAGGTAGCCCAACGTCCGCTTGACCTCGCCGCGCCCGTCACTGAGCGCGCCGCCCGCGAAGGTGAAGGCCGCCGTGGCCGGCAGTATGCAGATGGACGAGGTGATGAGGTAGGGCCAGAAGCCGATGCGCGTGATGCCGTAGGCATAGTTCTGGAGATTGAACGGGAAGATCGGGACGAGCCGCGTCAGCATCACGATGCGCCAGCCGTGCTCGGCCACCTGCCCGTCCATCTTGGCGATGCGCGGACTCGCCTGGACCCAGCGTTCCACCGTGCTGCGCACGGCATAGCGCGCCACGAGGAAGGCCAGCCCCGCGCCGATCGTGGCCCCAATCCAGACGTAGAGCGTGCCCCACAGCGGCCCGAAGGCGACGCCGCCCAGCACCGTGATGGGCAGCCCGGGAACGAAGAAGACCGTGGCGAGGATGTACCCCACCACGTAAATAGCGGGCGCCAGGGCGCCGTAGCCCTCGATCCACTGCTTGAGCCTGGCGACGTTTTCGAGGCGGATCAGGTCACCGAGGCCGAGCGAACGCGCCGCGACGATGCCGGCCGCGACCAGCAGCAGGACGATAACGGGACGAACCCAGCCGCGCCTCATCTTGTCCACCTTAGCCACGCGGCGAAGAGCCTCTTGACCTTGGGCGTCAGTCGCGTGCGGTTGAACATGTCGCCGACCTGGCGGATGGCCTCGGCCTGCGTCGGGTACGGGTGGATGACGGACGCGAGACGCCCGAGCCCGATGCCGGCCGTCATGGCGAGGGTCAGCTCGTTGATCATCTCGCCCGCGTGCCTGGCCACGATGGTGGCGCCGACGATCTTGCCGCCGCCCTTCCGCACGTGCACCTTCACGAAGCCGTCCTCCTCGCCGTCGGCGACGGCGCGATCCACCTCGGAGAACGGCCGGAGGTACGTGTCGAGCGGAATGCCGCGCTTCTCCGCGTCACGCTCGTAGAGACCCACGTGGGCGATCTCCGGGTCAGTGTAGGTGCACCACGGGATGGTCAGCGTCGACAGCGTCTTCCGCCCGAGGAAGAGCGCGTTCTGGATCACGACCCGCGCCGCGAAGTCGGCGGCGTGGGTGAACTTCTCGCTCATGCAGATGTCGCCGGCAGCATAGATCCGCGGGTTCGAGGTCTGCAGGCGGTCGTTGACCGTGACGCCGGCCTTCCGGTCGTAGGCGACGCCCACGGCCTCGAGGCCGAGGCCGTCCACGTTGGGCACGCGGCCGGCGCCCACCAGGATCTCGTCGACCACGACCCGTAGCGGCCCGCGCGGCGTCTCGCAGTGAAGGACCTTGCCGTCAGCGCCGAGTTCGACACGGGTGAGCCTGGCGTCGAGGGCGAGGTGGATGCCCTCGTCCACGAAGGCGCGCTGGACGATCCCGGCCGCGTCCGCGTCCTCCCGGTTCAGGATGTGACCACCGGAGTGAACCAGCGTTACTTCGGAGCCCAGGCGCCTGAAGGCCTGCGCCAGCTCGCAGCCGATGGGACCGGCGCCGATGACAGCCAGGCGCCGTGGACGCTCGGTCAGCTCGAACACGGTCTCGTTGGTGAGGAAGGCCGCCTCGGCGAGCCCGGGGACCATCGGATGATGCGCGCGGGCGCCCGTCGCGATGACGGCCTTCTTGAAGCGGAGCACCGTGCCGTTGACCTCGACGGTGTCGGGCCCGGTGAAGCGCCCGTCGCCGAGGAAGACGTCCACGCCGAGCCCGTTGAAGCGGTCGGCGGAGTCGTGGTGGCTGATCCGTGCGCGGATGCCGCGCATACGCTCCATCACCGCGCCGAAGTCTGGCTCGACGGTTCCGCTTACCCTCACGCCGAGCGCCCCGGCCGCGCGGATATCACCGATTACCCGCGATGAGCGGATAACGCACTTCGAGGGCACGCAGCCGACGTTGAGGCAGTCGCCGCCCAGGAGGTGCCGCTCGATAAGCGCCACGCGCGCGCCGAGGCCGGCCGCGCCCGCGGCCGTCACCAGCCCGGCGGTGCCGCCGCCGATGACGACCAGGTTGTAGCGCGGCGCCGGATTGGGCTGGCGCCAGTCGGGCGGGTGGACATTCGCCACCAGCTCCACGTTGTGCGGATCCTTGGGCAGCACTTCCACGCTCATCTGCATGGTCTCCGTCTCTCTTCCCGGCCCCGGCTCTCGGGCTGCTTGCGGGGTCTACGGCTTGGATGCGGGAAGGTTCGGGCGCGGTTCGCCCGGCGCGCCTCAGAACTTACCGCGGGAGCGCTCCCTGGAGGGAAGGTTCTCGAGGCAGGTGGTCCACCAGCCGGTCCGCACGGTCTCGGCGAACTCGGGCGGCAGGCCCTCTTGCTCGATCTGGCGGGCCAGCGTCTCGAAGTCGTAGTGCACAGGGATGAACTCGACCGAGAGGTCGGGCCCGGCGGTCAGCACCGTGTACCAGACGTTGCTCGAGCCGTCGTTCTCCGGCCGCCCGATCACGCCCACGTTGATGGCGTGCTTCCCCTCGAGCAGCTCCCGGTGCCACTTGATCCCCGTATGCGTGCAGGCGAGCACGTCGGCCTCCGCCTGGCCGAGGAAGCGCTTGAGGAGACCCGTCGGCGTCGCCGACTCCCAGAGGAATTCGTTGATGACCCTGGGAGAGCCGTGGCACATGAGCACCCGGTGGTTGCCCAGGCGGATCCGCCGGCCTCCCGGCAGCGCGCCGAGCCACGCCTTGTTTTCGGTCGAGGTGTTGGTGAAGGTGTACTCGTAGCTGATGCGCGCGAAGTGATTATCGCGCGGGTCGGTGTAGCCGCAGCCGCAGTCGGTCTTGCCCTGCGCCAGCGACTCGTCGTAGTTGCCCTGGATCGCGAGAACATCGTGGTCCTTGAGCAACGGGAACACGCGGTCGGGATGAGGCCCGAAGCCGCCCATGTCTCCGAGACAGAACACCGCTTCGACGTCGCGCCGCCTCGCGTCTTCGAGCGTCGCGTGGAGAGCTAGCGCGTTGTTGTACACGCCGCCGAACAGCGCGACGCGCCGGTACTCGGCTACCCGTTCTTGCACGTCATCCCCGTCTCGTGACAGGTGACACAGGAAGGATGATAGAGGGGGGCGTCACGGAACGAGGCTTCGAGGCCGCCGTCCGAGAGCTTCGCGCCGGGCAGACCCGCCAGGATGGGGCAGGCATAGACGCCGTCGGCGGCGACCACGCGGGATTCCGAGCATTGGAGCGTCCCGCGGTCGAAGCTCTCGAGGTCGTCCTCGGTGAGGCGGCGTCCGCCGTCGCGGCTCAGGCGCCCGAGGGCGAAGACCGGCATGATCTTCACGCGCGGCTTCTCGATGCCGAGGCCCGCGAGGAACCCGCGGAAGCGCTCGTACATTCCCCGCCCGCCCGCGTGCTCGTGGCTCGTGATCTCGGTCGCGGTCACGATGGGCAGGAGCCCGCGCTCGTGCAGGAACTGGATCGCGCGCACGGCCTTGTCGAAGGCGCCGGCTCCGCGGACCCTGTCGTTCTTCTCCGGGTCGGTGTCGTCGAGGCTCACACGGATCTCGAGCGAGTAGGCGGCGCCCCGGGCCAACGCGGCGAGCCGGTAGGCCATGGCGTCGTCGATGAGCGTGCCGTTGGTGAGGACCGTCGTGGGCGCCACCGCGAGCGCGTCTGCCAGGAGTCCCATGATTTCCCCGTGGAGGAAGGGTTCGCCGCCCGTGAAATAGATCTCCTTGACGCCGAGCTGGTCGGCCTCCTGTATGGCCGCGCGCGCGACCTCGGGCGCGATGGGCTTGAGCCAGGGGTCGTTGGGGCCGGAGGCGTTGATGCAGTGGGTGCACTCGAGATTGCACCAGGTGCCCGTGATCTGGATCCAGAGCGCCGAGAGACGGAGGAAGGGCACGACCGGCGCGTGCCCGGCGCCGGGCTCGTTGATCAGCAGGGGCAGGCTCATACGGCTCGACATAGGCGCTCTCGTCACTCTCCCGCCGCTATAGGATGCGCCGCGCGCGCCCGGAGGTGCGCCCCCAGGGGTGCGCCCGATGCCCGAGTATATGGGCGGGCCCGGCCCGATTGTCACAACCCCGTGAAATCAGGGGAAGATGCTCTCCGGCATGAAGGCGGAGACGATCCAGTTGGGCGCGTCCACGATCTCGCTGATCTTGAGGTCGGCCGCCACGCTGCACACGATGTAGCCCTCCTCCCTGGAGAAGCCGCGCTCCCTGACCAGGTGGTCGATCATGTGGCGGATGGCCCGCTGCGCGGCCGCGAAGAGATCGGGTCCGTGGGCCGTCGTCGCGAACCAGGGCGCGGTGTTGGTCCCCGCGGCGAGCGGGCGGGTCGTGCGGAGCTGGGGCTCCTCCAGGCGCCGGCCCTTCTCGAGGCCGAAGCGGAGCGTTGCCTGCGCGCGCATCTCGACGGCGGTGACGCACACCTCGCCGTCGCCCTGCGCGGCATGCCCGTCGCCCACGCTGAAGAGCGCGCCCGGTACCCACACGGGCAGGTAGAGCGTCGCGCCGCGCGTGAGCTGCTTGATATCCATGTTGCCGCCGTTCTTCCTGGGCGGCATGGTGCTGTGCCCGCCGGGCTCGTCGAGCGCCGTGCCCATGACGCCGGGGAACGCCTCGATGGGCACGGCGACGCGGCGGTCCATGCGCGCGTGCGCGCCGTCGGAGAGGTCCCAGATCTGGAGAAACGGCTTCGAGAAATCCGACTCGGGCAGGAGGCCGCGGCCGGGCCGGATCGCCGTCCAGCCGAAGTCGGCGGCGGGCTTCATGTCGAGAATCTCGACCACGAGCACGTCGCCCGGCTCGGCGCCCTTGACGCGCACGGGGCCCGTCAAGGGATGCCCGCGGAAGGGCCCGCGGTTGAGCACGTCGGCGTGGGTGGACGCGCGCGAGTAGAAGCCGTCGGCGGCGTCCCGTGTCTGGAAGACCACCGTGTCGCCGGGCTCGATCTCGAGCCGGGGCGCGATGGCGTTATTCCACTCGTAGTGCACCTGCCCCGCGTCGAGCTCGGGCATACTGGCGCCTGATGGCATGGGTCTGCTACCTCCTCGAGTGCGCCGACGGCACGCTGTACACCGGCATCTCGAACGACCTGCCCCGCCGCCTCGGCCAGCACGCCCGCGGGGTCGCGTCGAAGTATACACGGAGCCGGCTGCCCGTCAGGCTGAGGTGGTGCGAGCGGCACCGGGACCGCTCCGCCGCCCTCCGGCGCGAAGCCGCGATAAAGCGGCTGCCGCGCGCCCGCAAGCTGGCTCTCGCCGCCCGGGGGGCGACGCGGCGATTGCTCCGCGGACAGCGCTGGTGTAGACTCCCCCGCATGGCAAAGAAGAAGACAGCTCCGAAGAAGGCCGCGAAGAAGCCGGCAGTGAAGAAGGCGTCGGCCCGGAAGCCGGCGGCGAAGGCCTCGTCACGCAAGGTCGCCGCCTACACGCCGAAGCCCGTCGATGGCATCGGCTGGGCGCCCTTCCGCTACCCCCTCCCGCTCGTCTAGCGAGCCAGGCTTCTCGCCCCGGCACCCCGTCGCGGGGTATGCTGTGCGCCTATGACCGCGCGCGCATGCCGCGTCGTCGTGCTCGCCTGCGCTCTCGCGACCTGGGTCGCGACGGGGTCCGGCTGCTCCACGCTCGAGCGGACCCGGGGCGACTGGTGGCAGCTCTCACGCGAGCCGTCGGGCCAGGCGCCCGACCCGACGACCACGCCCGAGGCGGTGGTGCAGGTCTACGCCGCGCGCGCCGTCGGCTGGCGCGGGCTTCTGGCCGTGCACACCTGGATCGCCGTCAAGCAGAGCGGCGCGTCTTCCTACACGCGTTACGAAGTGATGGGCTGGGGCGTGGACCGCGGCGCGCCGGCTCTGCGCCGGAACCGCACCGGACCCGACAACCACTGGTTCGGCAGCCGGCCCGATCTCCTCGTGGATCTTCGCGGCGCCGACGTGGACGCGGTCATCGAGAAGGTCCAGGCCGCGGTCGCCGCCTATCCCTACGGCGCGTCGTACCGGACCTGGCCCGGCCCCAACAGCAACACCTTCACCGCCTTCGTCGCGCGCGAGGTGCCGGAGCTGAGGCTGAACCTGCCGCCGACCGCCATCGGCAAGGACTATCTCGCCGACGGCGCTCCCATCGGCGTGGCCCCGAGCGGCACGGGCTTCCAACTCTCGGCGCTGGGCCTGCTGGGCGTCATGGCCGCCTGGGATGAAGGGATCGAGGTCAACGTGCTCGGCCTCATCTTCGGCCTCGACCTGAAGAAGCCCGCTCTCAAGCTCCCCGCCGTCGGCCGGGTCGGCATGCCCTAGCAGGCGGGAGGGCGCCGTCTGAAGAAGTTGACGCCCTTGGTGGTCATGACGATCTCGCCGCGCTGGTTCAGCACCTCCATCAGCGAGCGGACAATGCCGCGGTCCGGCTTGCTGCGCGACGCCGCGGTCTCGAGCACGGTGAGCCGCGCGGTGAGCGTGTCGCCTGGGCGCACGGGCTTGAGCCAGCGCAGCTCGTCGATCCCAGGCGAGCCCATGCTCGCCGTGTCCCTGAGGAACCCGTCGTAGAAGAGCCGCATGAGCGTGCTGCCGGTGAGCCAGCCGCTCGCGATGAGCCCGCCCCAGATGCTCGCCTCGGCCGCTGTCTCGTCGGTGTGGAAGGGCTGCGGGTCGAACTCGCGGGCGAATGCGACCATGCGCTCCTTGTCGAGCGTCCGGCTGCCCAGCTCGACGACCTCGCCGTCCTTGATGTCATCCCAATAGCGCACGGATCGTCTCCTCTCGTGGTCGCGGGCCTCGTCTCCGGCCGCCCGCCCCCCGCATCTTACACGCGCTGAGGCGCGACGCTGATAGAATGCCGCCATGTACAGCGGCCTGGCGCGGAACTGGAAGGCCCTGGCGGCTCGGGGCGTCCTGGCTATCCTCTTCGGGATCTTCGCCCTGACACGGCCCGGGATCGCGCTGCCCACCCTCGTGTTGGGGTTCGGCGTGGCCGTGCTCCTGAGCGGCATCCTCGCCATCGTCGCCGGCGTGCGGGCCGAGGAGAACCAGGAGCGCTCCTGGCCGCTCGTCACCGAGGGCGTGATCGCCGTCGCCGTCGGGCTCGTCGCCCTGCTGAGCCCCGATGCGGCCGCCCGTTTCTGGCTCTACGTCGTGAGCGGCTTCGTTTTCGCGAGCGGCATCCTCCACATCTTTGCCGCCATCAGGCTCCGTCGCGACATGCGTGACGAGCTGGTGCTGGTCGTCAACGGCGTGCTCACGGCGTCCTTCGGCGTGATGATGGTCCTGCTGCCGTGGGCGGGTCTCCTGGCGCTGGGCTTCCTGGTGGGCGCGTCTTCCTTCTGCTTCGGAGTGCTGCTGGTCGCCGTGGCGCTGAGACTCCGAGCGCAATGGCAGGCCCAGCACGCGAAAACGCACCGCGCGTGACCCGTTGCCTCTTAATCAGCAGGTCGAGGGTTCGAGTCTCGCCGCCGGCCCCACCTCCATCAGGCCAGCCGCACGAGTTCCGCTTCCGCCTGCTCCAGCCAGAACTGCACGTTCATCTCGCGGAACATCGTCGTTGCAGTAGTGAGGTGCCCCTGCGCCTGCTGCCGGTCGCCGGTGCGCGAGCAGAGCTTGCCGAGGCCGAGGTGGCAGTGGGCGATGAGCGGGCGCATGCCGAGCTGGTCTGCGAGCCCTTGGGCCATCTCGAAGCGCCGAGTGGCCGCGTCACGCTCATCGCGCTCGGCCATCGCGTGGCCGAGCAGCCAGTGGATCCATGCCTCGTTGCCTCGCTCACCGTGCCGTTGGGCGAAGCGCAGCGCCGTCTCCGCTGTGGTCTCCGCTTCGCTGAGGTTTCCGACCCGCAAGTACAGCCCGGCCAGGACACGAGTCCAGAACGCCCGGTTGACGAACGCACCGGCGGTTTCTTGCAACTCGATCGCCTCTTTGACGAGAGGAATCCCATCCGCCGGGCGGCCGACCAATCCGTAGGCTTGCCCCAGGACGGTGAGCGCGCGCATCGTCTGTCCGGCGAACTTCTTCTCCCGGCAGGTGGCCACTGTGGCTTCTAGCGGGGCGATGGCATCGTTGGGGTTCTGGTGGAGAAGCATCCGGCTTTGTGCGATGGCGAGGACAGCCTTGCTGTAGAGATGGTCTGCCGCGTTCGCCACGTGCTCGCCGCGCCGGATGAGCTCCAGCGCCTGCGCGGAGTCTCCCAGCTCACTCAGGCACTCGGCCGCGAGTGCACAGGCGCCCGAGTAAGGCAGCCCTGATAGTCCGAACCGCTCGGTTGCCTTGGGCCCTTCGAGGCGATCGATGATCTCCTGAAAGCAGGCGAGGGCGCGGCGTAGGTTTCCTTGCGCCTGATACGAGGCGCCGGTGTAGTACAGGCCCATGACCCGCAGGCCGACGTCGCCGCGATGATCGGACGCCTCCACGCAACGTTGCCCGTAGCCGATTGCCTGGTCGTACTCGCCCTTCGCCCAGTAGTACTGGACCAGGAACGAGTACATGACATCGAGCCGCTCTGTCTGGTCAAACCGCGTGGCGAGGGTCTCCGCCTCACGGAAGATCTCGCGCAGACGCTCGAGCTGGCCCTGCCGCCAGAGCGGTGCTCGGAGCGCCAGACGCAGATCAATCCCGATGCGGGCCGTTTCGGGGGTGGCCGGAAGCCGCCCGAGCGCCTCGAGCCCCCGGGTGTAGGCCGCCACCGCTTCCGTGTCGGCGCAGAGCGCCACCGCTCGATCACCGGCCTGGCGGGCA
>Ga0184633_10000507_pt1 | contig 14275 bp, 17 predicted proteins | sample PLM31_170_b1_FD_133156 | JGI IMG/M metagenome (GOLD analysis project Ga0184633, IMG submission 133156) | Groundwater sediment microbial communities from an aquifer in East River, Colorado, USA - PLM3-1_170_b1 | ecosystem: Environmental > Terrestrial > Soil > Riparian zone | place: USA: East...
CCGGTCGCGAGCCGGGCGAGCGGCACGAGGGCGAGGAGGAACACGATCGCCTTCAGGGTGCTTACGGTCTTCGGCGCGAGCTGCATCTGCTGGCTCAGTAGAGCTTCTTGAGGTCCATCCCGGTATAGAGGCTCGCCACCTGGTCGCCATAGCCGTTGAAGATCACCGTGTCGCGGCGCGCGAAGTACTCCGGGATGCGGCGCTCCTTCCGCTGGGTCCAGCGCGGATGGTCGACCTCCGGGTTCACGTTCGAGTAGAAGCCGTACTCGCCCGGGTTGGCCTTCTCCCATGCGGTCTTCGGCTGCTTCTCGACGAACCGGATCCGCACGATCGACTTCCCGGACTTGAAGCCGTACTTCCACGGCACCACGAGGCGGATCGGCGCGCCGTTCTGGTTCGGCAGGACCTCGCCGTACAGGCCCACGGCGAGGATCGTCAGCGGGTGCATCGCCTCGTCGATGCGCAGGCCCTCGAGATAGGGCCAGTCGAGCACCGGCAGCTTCACGCCGGGCATCGTGTCGGGCTGGTACGCGGTCAGGAACTCGACGAACTTCGCCTTCGAGGTCGGCTCGACGAGCTTTGCGATCCGGTTGAACTCGACGCCGATCCATGGAATCACCATCGACCACGCCTCCACGCAGCGCAGGCGGTAGATGCGCTCCTCGAGCGGGAACTTGAGCAAGTCCTCGATCCCGAAGGTGCGCGGCTTCGCGACCTCGCCCTCGACCACGACCGTCCACGGCTGCACCTTCAGGCGCTTCGCGTAGACCGCCGGCTCCGCCTTCTCGGTGCCGAACTCGTAGTAGTTGTTGTACGTGGTGACGTGCTGGTAGGCGGTCAGCGGCTCGTTGGTGCTGAGCGGGCTCTTCGCCGCGTTGTCGAGCTTCTGCAGGCCGAGCGTCTTCGCCTGGCCGCGCGCGTCGCACCCGAGCAGGCCCGCGGCGCCGAGGATCGAGCCCGCGGCCGCGAGCTTCATGAGGCTGCGGCGCCGCGCGTAGAACCGCCGCGGCGTGATCTCTGAGGGCAGGATGTCGGCGGGACGTCGGAACAGCATGGAGCCCCCTCGGGACGGCAGGATGATAACGGTGTACGAGTCGGGGGAGACCCCGGATGCCTTACGCCCCGGGCTATTGCCGGCGTGCAATTCGTCACTCGGGCGCCCGACGCCCGATTACTTCTGGGCGAGCACCCAGTCGACGATGAGCTTCGCGTCGGCGTCCGAGAGTCCGGGGTTGGGCGGCATCGGCACCTGCCCCCAGACCCCCTGCCCGCCGTCCTTGACCTTCCGGGCGAGCCCGGCCGCGGCGGCGGGGTCGTTACGATACTTCGCCGCCACGTCCCGGAACGCCGGGCCGACGAGCTGCTTGTCCGTGGTGTGGCAGCCCAGGCACGCATTGCGGTTGAGGAGCTGCGTGAGAGGATCCGCGGCGGCTTGCGCGGCCGCGGCCTGGGCCGATGCGGCCTGGGCGGCCGCGGACGGGCCCTCGCGGTTGTAGTACGTGGCAAGGTAGTCCGTGATGACCTTGATCTCGTCGGGCGTCATCGGCGCGCCGCGCTCGACCATCACCCGCATGACCTCTTCCCACTGCGCGCGCGACTGGGGCGCCCGGGTCACGTAGCCAATCTCGTGGCAGATCGCGCACTTCGCCTGGGTGAGCTCCGAACCGGGGCCCGGGGTCAGCTGATCCTGGGCCGAGGAGGCGAGGCCCAGCGCGGCAAGCGCTGCGGCGAGCGCGAGCCGCGCGAGCGGCGTCGCGCTACGCCTTCTCAACCAGGATTCCCACGCGGTGGATGCCGTTCCAGAAGTACCCGGGCGGGTTCCACGCCGGAACGATGGGCTGCACGTTGCCCTTGTCGTCGGTCGCGCGGGCGAGGATGGTCATGTAGCCGATTCGGTTGATCGGGACCTCGAGGCTCCACCGACGCCAAGCGTACTTGTCGCTGTGCGCCCAGAGCCTCGCGCGCTCCCAGCTCACACCTTCGTCGAAGGAGAGCTCCACCTTGTCGATGTCGTTGTCGCCGGCCCACGCCGAGCCGCGCACGACGAGCAAACCGCCCGCCTTATAGCGGTCGTTCGGGAGCGGCGCGGTGATCATCGATTTCACCGGCCACGCCTCGGCCGATACCGCGCCGGGGGGCATCTTCTGACCGGGCTCGATCGGGTAGGGCGGCACGCGATAGCTGCTGTCCATGTAAGTGCCCTTGAACGGCGCGTCGAGCACGTCGATTCCCGACAGCCACTTGATCGACGCCGAGCCGACCCAGCCGGGCACGACCGACCGCAGCGGATAGCCGTGGATCTTCGGCAGGTCGGCGCCGTTCATGCCCCAGACGATCATCGTGTGGCGCTCCATCGCCTTCGACATCGGGATCGACCGGATGACTTTGGGCACGGTCGGGACCGCGCCGAAGTCCTCGCCCGAGAATGCGACGTGCTTCGCGCTGGGCTTGACGCCGGCGAGGTTCAGCACCTCCGACAGGCTCACGCCCGTCCACCGCGGGCAGCCCATTCCTCCGGTCTCCAGCCAGGGCGTGCCGCTCGCTTTGGGCAGATAGGCGCTGCGGCCCGAGCCCGCGCACTCCAGCATCGAGGCGGTCGTGAACGACGGCAGCTTCTTCAGATCGGCGAGCGACAGCTCGAGCGGCTTGTCGACGAGGCCGCGCACGCGCAGGACGTGCTTCGACGCATCGAGATCCGGCGTGAGCAGATTGTTCCGGATGTACATCCGGTCGTTCGGTGTGATGTCGAAGTCGTGCAGCTGCGCCGGAACGCTTCCGGTCAGCGGTCGGGCGGAGTGGACCTGGAAACCCTGCACTTTCTGGGCGAGCACCGCTTCGTTGGGCACGGTGCCGGGAGGATCGGCCGGCGCCGCTTGCGCGAGCGCTTCGGGGATGCGTGCACCGCCTGCGGCAGCCAGCGCACTCAAGCCCGCGAGCTGCGCGAGGAACTCGCGGCGGGCGCTGCGCGGCGCCTCTGCAACGTCGATGGGGCGAGTGGCGTCGGTCATGGTCTGCTCCTCCAGGTCGTGTTGCCGAGATATTGGTGATGTTGTGGCGTCCCGCCGCTTTCGCGGACGGCGGGAGTTTGAGATTAACGGCGACGGCGCGCCCGCGCAAGCATGCGAGCGCTAACCTCGGTTTGAACGCCGAGTTCCGCGGCGGAATCAAGGAATTCGTCGGCCGCATTCGCTGCGCTGATCGCGCTGCGAGCTTCGACCCGAGCGAGGACCCGTACGGGAGCCTCACCTGCTGCTCGTGACCGCTAAGACGGCAAGTCGCTATGGCGCCGAGGTGCCGGCGGCGTCAGGGATTGATCTGCTTGTAGACCGTCGTGGCGACGTTGAGCAGGTCGGCCTTCGGGAGCTCGCCCGACAGCGCGTAGCCGAGCGGCCCGTCGATCCAGTAGAAGACCGAGACCTTGTCTTCCTGGCTGAACCGGAACGCGGTGTCGCGCTGCTTGCCACCGAGCCGCGAGACGTAGAGGGTGAGGCGCTTGCCCTTCCCGTCCTGGTACATGAACTGCGCCACCGCGCCGCTCTCGCCGGGCAGCAGCCGCCCACCGACGAGCTCGTAACCCTCCGCGGTCAGCACTGGCGCCCTCAGCTTCGCGCCGACGCGCTTCGACAGCCAGTTGACGAGGTGCTCCTGCTCGGCCGCGCCGACCTCGACCGGATGGCGCACCTCGGGCGAGTACACCGCGTGCGCGAGCGCCGCCTGGCGCGAGAACGACATGAGCGCGTGCGCCCGGTCGGTGAGCAGGGAATTCGCGAACCAGCCGATGATCGCGCCGAGCGCGAGCCATCCCGCGGCGACCGCGACCCCCGACGTCGCCCGCCGGCCGGCGTCGCTGCGGCGCAGACGATCCGGCACGGGCTCGTCGAGCACCGGATCGAACGCCGCGTGGAGCGCCGCGTTCTGCTCGCGATAGGCGGCGACGCGCGCGGCGTCTTCGGGCGCCTGCGCGAGATGCGCGTCGACCGCGCGGCGACTCTCGGCATCGAGCCGATCGTCGACGTAGGCGTGCAGTTCGTTTTCCGAGAGCTTCATTTCACGATCTTCAACGCCGGTACGGGCGGCGCGCCGGTCACCAGCAGGCGCAGACGCTCGCGGCCCCGGAACAGCCGCGACATCACCGTGCCGATCGGGATCCCGAGCGTGTGGCTCGCTTCCGCGTACGTCAGCTGCTCGAGCCCGACGAGCAGCACCACCTCGCGCTGCTGCGGCGGCAGCAGCGCGAGCGCGGTCTGCAGGTCGCGGATCTCGAGCCGCGCGCCGTCGGTCGGCGCGACCGCCGGCAGCGCGTCGTCGTCGAGCGCGTCCTCCGGATGCGCCTGCCGGCTTCGCAGCTGGTTCACGAATACGTTGTGCATGATCGCAAACAGCCATGCGCGGAGATCGCTGTCGGGCCGCCAGAGATGGCGCTTGTTGATCGCCCGCTCGAGCGTGTCCTGCACGAGGTCGTCGGCGGCATGCTGGTCGCCCGCGAGCGCCCGCGCATAGCGCCGCAACCGCGGGATGTGCTCGGCGATCCGCTCCGGGTTCATGCCGCTCGCTCGACGGTCACGGCCTTGCGAGGCGCCACAGATTATCGACGCCGTCGCCGCTGCGATCGCCCGCCTTCTGGTCCTTGACCGAGAGATAGAGCGGCTTGCCCTTGTACGTCCACTGCCGGCCGCCATCGTCGCGCGCGATGATCGCGTAGCGGCCCGCCCGCTTCGCCCCCGCGGCGGCGATGAGCGGCGGCCAGCTCGCCGCGCACTGTGCGTTGCACACGCTCTTCAGCTCCGGATCCCGGTCGAAAGTGTAGAGCGTCATCCCGTCCTGGTCGACGAGGACATCGCCCTCGTTCGTCACCGGCACCGCCGCGAGCGCAACCCAGGCGCAACCCGCAACCGCTGCGACCAGGCCCGCGAGTCCGAGCCGCGTCGTCATCCCACCCGCTTTTCCCCGTGCACCGATCTCCCGCACTGCGTGTACCGGGAAGAACACCGGGTCCGGTCCCGTTATTCCGCGTCGGCCGCGGCGGGTGTGAACAGCTTCTCGCACGGCGAGGTCGAAGGCGCTCGGCGCGGCTCGAGAGACAACCGCCGCGGAAAGCACGGCGAACACCGCGAGCGCGCAGGACCAGAGTGCATCATGCAGAGCGCCGACCACCGCGGCGTCGAACGTCCTCGGCGGTCGGCGTGAGCATCGCCCGAGCGCGTCAGCGCAAGCCGGCGATGTAGTCCGCGACCGCCTTGATCTCCGGGTCGGAGAGGCGCGACGCGGCCGTCCGCATCATCCTGTTGGGATCGTTCGCCCGCTCGCCGCTGCGAAACGCCTTGAGCTGGGCCTCGAGGTACTCGGCGTATTGCCCGGCGAGGACGGGGTACTGGATCGGCACCCCGGCCCCCGCCGGCCCGTGACAGCCGGCGCAGGCGGGCACGTCCTTGTCGGCGATGCCCGCGCGAAAGATCTTCTGCCCGAGCTCGATCGTCGCCTTATTCTTCGCCTTCTCCGGGATCAGCTTCTGGCTCGCGTAATAGGCCGACACGTCGCGCATCTGGTCGGGCGACAGGGCCGCTGCGAACGCCGCCATGATGTTGTTCGGTCGCTCCGCCGACTTGCTGTCCTTCCCGGGCCTGAAGTTCATGAGCTGCTTCGCCATGTACTCCGGGATCTGCCCGGCGAGCTTCGGGTTGGCCGGGCCGATGCTGTTCCCGTCGGGGCCGTGGCATGCGGCGCAGACCTGGGATGCGACCTGCTGACCCTTCGGGAGATCGGCTTTCGGCGGCGGCTCGGCGGCGAAAACGGCGCCGCTCGCGAGCGCCGCGGCGATGAGCGTCGGGCGGAACGTCATGACTCCCCTTGCGTGTTGTTCGATGACGCGAAAAAGGCTGCTATTCTAACCACGAACGCCCCCGCCCCCGGATGTCCTTGTTTCAGAACGCAACCTACATCGCCTCCGCGCACCGCCTGCAGGACCTGCCGCCGCCCCGGGAACCCGAGATCGCGTTCGCAGGGCGCTCCAACAGCGGCAAGTCGAGCGCGATCAATACGCTCGCCAACCGCACGCGGCTCGCGTTCGTCAGCAAGACGCCGGGCCGCACGCAGATGATCAACTTCTTTCGCCTCGCGGGCGGCGGGATCCTCGCGGACCTGCCGGGCTATGGCTATGCGAAGGTCCCCGAGGCGGTGCGTCGTCACTGGGAGGAGACCCTCAGCGGCTACCTCCAGACCCGCGAGAGCCTGTGCGGGCTGGCGCTGATCATGGACGCGCGGCACCCGCTCACCGAGCGCGACGAGATCATGCTCGCCTGGTTCCGGCCGACCGGCCGCCCGATCCACGTCCTGCTCACGAAGGCCGACAAGCTCTCCCGAACCGAGGCGAGCGCGGCCCTGCAGCGCGTGCGCGAGCGTCTGGGCCGGCTCGGCAGCGATTACACGGCGCAGCTCTTCTCGAGCCTCCGGCGCATCGGCGTCGACGAAGCGGAGGCGGTGTTCTCCGGCTGGCTTGCCGGGCGGGTGAGCGACCCGCCGGCCGCGCCGGCGAGCGGGCATAAAAAAGCCCCGGGCCAAAGGGGAAAGCCTGGGGCTAAACGCCTTAAATGTGATTAAGGCACCCGCTCAGGGAGGAGAAGCGGGAGACGATCGAAACCGTCTACGCTTATGAGTCCGCGCCCGAGGAAAAGGTTCCCGGGGCCCGGAAGCAAGCCGGATGCCGTGTGCGGAACTGGTGTCAAGCCTTTGATCTGGATCGGAAATAACGGACTCGGAGCGGAGCGATGAACGTGTACAGCAACTACCCGGCGGTGCGGATGCGGCGCCTGCGCCGCGACGACTTTTCCCGCCGGATGCGGCGTGAGCACGTGCTCACCGCCAACGACCTGATCTGGCCGGTCTTCATCATCGAGGGCCAGAACACCGAGCAGCCGGTCCCCTCGATGCCGGGCGTCGTCCGCTACACCGTCGACCGCCTGCTGCCCGCCGCGGAAGCGGCGCTGGAGCTGCGCATCCCGACCATCGCGCTGTTTCCCGCCATCGAGCCCGCCCTCAAGACTCCGGACGGCCGGGAAGCGACCAACCCGGCCGGCCTGATTCCGCGGGCGATCGCGGCGCTGAAGAGCCGCTTCCCCGAGCTCGGGGTGATGACCGACGTCGCGCTCGACCCGTACACGAGCCACGGCCAGGACGGCGTCATCGACGAGGCCGGCTACATCCTCAACGACGAGACGCTCGCCGTCCTCGAGAAACAGGCGCTGACCCAAGCCGAGTCGGGTGTCGACATCGTCGCGCCGTCGGACATGATGGACGGGCGCATCGGCGCGATCCGCGCCGCGCTCGAGGCGCGCAAGCTCATCCACACGCGGATCATGGCCTACTCGGCGAAGTACGCGTCGGCGTTCTACGGCCCGTTCCGCGATGCGGTCGGCTCCGCCGCGGCGCTCGGCAAGGGCAACAAGCTCACCTACCAGATGGACCCGGCGAACTCCGACGAGGCGCTGTGGGAGGTGGGGCTCGACCTGCAGGAGGGCGCCGACATGGTGATGGTGAAGCCCGGGATGCCCTACCTCGACATCGTCCGGCGGGTGAAGGACGAGTTCAAGGCGCCGACGTTCGTCTACCAGGTGAGCGGCGAGTACGCGATGCTCAAGGCCGCGTTCCAGGCGGGCTGGCTCGAGGAGGCGAAGTGCGTGCCCGAGGTGCTGCTCGCCTTCAAGCGCGCCGGCGCCGACGGCATCCTGACCTACTTCGCGCGCGACGTCGCGCGGCTGCTCAAGTCCGGCTGAGCCGTCAGTTGGCGGCCGGCTCGGCCGGCTCGAGCTCGGCCTCGCGGATCACCTGATCGACCACGTTGCCCTTCTTGTCGATCGCGCGGATGCGCACCGGCAGGAGATTGCGGTCGAGATCGGCCCAGAGCTCCGCCACCGCGCCGTCCGGCTCCGCGCGCCGGAAGCGTAGCGTCCGCACCACGCCGAGCGGCGTCGCGAGCGTGTCCTCGCCGACGAGCGCAACGAACGACCGGTAGAGCTTGCGGCTCGTCGCGACGGCGACCGTCCCCGACGCGGGCACCGGCTGCAGGAAGTAGAGCTGGTGCATCATCGACAGCGGATCCTGCGCGGCGGCCGGCAGCGGCAGCGTCCGCGACTCGCCCTTCCAGGCAAGCGCGAGCCGGCGCTCCGCCCAGTCGAAGCGCGCGACCTCGGTGCTGCCCCCGCGACCGCGGTCCAGCGTGTACTGCGCGGGCTGGAGCCCGTCGGGACGGATCTCGCCGGTCGAGCGCTGCACGAACTTCCCGTTGAAGACGAGGGACAGGAACCCGACGGCTTCGGTGACCGACTCGACCTCGTAGCTCCGGCCGTCGTGCGACCAGCGGTGGGTCACCTGGCCGACCTTGGTCGGGTTGTTCGCCTCCAGGCTGGTCAGGTACCAGAGGTCATAGACGAGCCGCGCGCGCCGGAGCGGGTAGTCGGTGGACGCAAGCGCCTCGACGGTCGGCTCCGGCGCCGGCTGCTCGGCGACTTCCGCCGGACCCTCGGGCGCCGGGCTTTCGGCGAGCTCGGGCGCGCCCGGATCCGCTTCGCCGTCCGGGGAAGGCGCATCGAGCAGCGACGTCGAGGCAAGCTGCGCAGGCGCCACAGCGGCCGGCGCCGGCCGTGTCGGGCGCGATTTGGGCTTCCGCGTCGGCGGGGCGGCTGCCAGCGTGGCCGGCGGCTCTTCGCGCGCCACGAGCGTCGCTTCGAGCGGCGCGGGGGGCACGGCGTCATCGACCCACCCCAGGTCGAAGCGTGGCGTGCCGAGAAGCGCCGCAAGGTGAATCGCGAGGGACAGCCCGATGGCGGTGACGAGGATCCGGTCGCTGGGTCTCATGAGAGGCATAACGCGCGAGCGTGCTCAGCCGAAGACGACGGCGATGCCGTGCGCGACATCCGCGCCGAGCGCGATCGAGCCGTCGGGCATCCGCGCGGGCTCGAGCCCCCGTGCCGCGAGCGCCGCGGCCGCGGCTTTCCGGTCGGGGACGCGAACGAAGAGCACCGCCATGAGCGGCACCGGTCGAGCGCTTACCCAGACTTCCGGCAGCCGCCTCGCGAGCGACGGCGCGGTGACGAACGCGAGCGGCGCACCGCCGGTTTCGACCAGCAACCCCTCCGCGATCTCCTTCGCCTTGACGTCGAACAGCCGCTCATAGGGCTTCACGGCTCGAGCGACGTCGTCGCAGAGAATCGCGACCGCGGCGAGCCCGGTCGCGCCGTTCGCGTGCCGTTGATGCTCGGGCCGCCACACGAGATCGCGCGTGAGGTGCTCGCACACGAAGACGCGCCCACCGGGCGTCGCGCCGGGCGGGATCTGCGTGATCCGGAACTTCGCGTCGCGCGTGCCCCCCGGAAGCTCGACCGGGCGCGAGAGGTCGAGCGGGTCGGCCGGGCCGAAGCCCGCCCACAGCAGCTCGGTGTACGCGCCCTTCGCGTTGCGCGACTGCAGCGCGATCGCCGCGAGCCCCTCGCCCTGCCGCGCGAACTCGGTGTAGTACTGCCGCGACGGGTGCGGGTTCGCCTCGGGGCTCGCCAGCAGCTCGAGGTAGTCGCGGCCGAACATCACGCAGTGATTCTGCGAGCCCACGGTGTGGAAGCCCCGGGGCGTGACCGTGAAGCCCATGCGCACGAACGTGTCGCGCGCGACGTCGAGGTCGCGCACGACGATGACGACGTGATCGATGCCGTGGATGTGCTGACGCATGGGCCGTCGCGGAATCGGCGACGGCCGATGATATCATCGGCGCCGTCCGGAACGCCCGGGCACGAGCGACTTCGCGCATGACGATCATCGATCGGATCGGCGAGCTGCACGGCGAGATGACCGCCTGGCGGCGCGACTTGCACGCGCATCCCGAGACCGCGTTCGAGGAGCACCGCACGTCGAACGTCGTCGCCGGGCTGTTGACGGCGTTCGGACTGGAGGTGCACCGCGGCCTCGCGAAGACCGGCGTCGTCGCGAGCCTGCGCGCCGGCAAGGGGACGCGCGCGATCGGGTTGCGCGCCGACCTCGACGCACTCCCGATCCGGGAGGAGAACACCTTCGCGCACCGCTCCACCTACGACGGCCGGATGCACGCGTGCGGGCACGACGGGCACACCGCGATGCTGCTCGGCGCGGCGAAGTACCTCGCCGCGACGCGGGGGTTCGACGGCACGGTGCACTTCATCTTCCAGCCCGCCGAGGAGAACGAGGGCGGCGGGCGGGCGATGGTCGAGGAGGGCCTGTTCGAGCGGTTCCCCTGCGACGCGGTGTACGGCATGCACAACTGGCCCGGCATGGCCGTGGGTCAGTTCGGCGTGCTCCCCGGGCCGATGATGGCGTCGTTCGACATCTTCGAGATCGGGATTGCCGGCCGCGGCGCGCACGCCGCGATGCCGCACAACGGGATCGACCCGGTCGTCGCCGGCAGTGCGCTCGTCCAGGCCTTGCAGACGATCCCGAGCCGCAGCGTGAACCCGGTCGACGCCGCCGTGGTCACCGTCACCCAGTTCCATGCCGGCGACACGTGGAACGTGATCCCCGGCCACGCGGTGCTCCGCGGCACGACGCGCGCGTTCCGCCCGGAGATCCAGGACGAGATCGAGCGCGGCGTCCGCCGCGTCTGCGCCGGCATCGACGCCGCCTACGGCACGTCGAGCGCGGTCCGGTACGAGCGCCGCTACCCGCCGACGATCAACGCCCCGCGCGAGACGGCGGTCGCGGCCGCAGCGATCGCGAAAGTCGTCGGGGAGGAAAACGTGCGCACCGACCTCCAGCCGACGATGGGCGCCGAGGACTTCGCCTTCATGCTGCAGGCGAAGCCCGGCTGCTACGTCTGGATCGGCAACGGGCCGGGCGACGGCGGCTGCATGCTGCACAACCCGCGCTACGACTTCAACGACGACTGCCTGCCGATCGGCGCGAGCTACTGGGCGACGCTGGTCGAGCACGTGCTCGCGAAATGACCGGACGCTGACCCATGCGCTACATCGACCACGGCCAGGGCGGCCCCGCGAGCGTGATGAAGCTCGCCGAGGGGCCGAAGCCCACGCTCAAGCCCGGCGAGGTGCTGATCGAGGTGCACTGCGCCGGCGTGAACCGGCCCGACATCATGCAGCGCTCCGGCAGCTACCCGCCGCCGCCGGGCGCGTCGCCGATCCTCGGGCTCGAGGTCGCCGGCCGGATCGTCGAGACGGCGCCAGACGTGACGCAGTGGAAAGCGGGCGACGTCGTGTGCGCGCTCACGCCGGGCGGCGGTTACGCGGAGTACTCCGCCACGCCCGCCGCGCACTGCCTGCCGGTCCCGAAGGGGCTGTCGGTCAAGGAGGCCGCATCGCTCCCGGAGAACTGGTTCACCGTCTACGACAACGTGATGACGCGGGGACGGCTGAAGGCGGGCGAATCGATCCTCGTCCACGGCGGCTCGGGCGGCATCGGTCTCGCGGCGATCCAGCTCGCGAAGGTGCTCGGCGGCGCGAGCGTGTACGCGACGGCCGGCACCGACGAGAAGTGCGCGTACTGCAGGCAGATGGGCGCGGACGTCGCGCTCAACTACCGCAGCCAGGACTGGGCGGCGGAGGTCTGGCAGCTGACAGGGAAGCGCGGGGTCGACGTGATTCTCGACATGGTCGGCGGCGATTACGTCATGAAGAACATCCGCTCGCTCGCGCTCGAGGGGCGGCTCGTGCAGATCGCGTTCCTCAAGGAGGCGAAGATCGCGGACTTCGACGCGCTGCCGATCCTGGTCAAGCGGCTCACCTTCACCGGCTCGACGCTCCGGCCGCGCACGGTGGAGCAGAAGGCGGCGATCGCCAAGGCTCTTCGCCAGCACGTCTGGCCCCTGTTCGAGTCGGGCCAGCTGAAGAGCGTCGTCCACAAGACCTTCCCGCTCGCCGGTGCGCGCGCGGCCCACGAGCTCATGGAGTCGAGCGCGCACATCGGCAAGATCGTGCTCGAGGTGCGGCCGGCTTGAACGGTCTGCTCATGGGAATTTACAAGGGGGCTTCGCCCTCCTTGCTCGTGTGACTCCCTGAAGGGGTTCGCTTGCGAACCCCTTGGCCGTACGACCGCCGTGGCCTTTTTCTTTGGTGCGCCCGGTAGGGCGCGCCAAAGAAAGACCTGATTAGCGATGAATCTCAGTCGGTGCGAGCGCTCACCGAGGCGGCTCCTGCTTCGCCCGCGAGCCGAACGAAATAGGGATGCGGTCTATTTCGTGGCAAGGCCTTTCAGACCGACCAGAGCTCCGGCCACGTAGATCAGCGTTCCCACGTAGATCGGGCCGAGATGGGAGACCCAGTCGTGCTCGAAAGCACCCGTATAGTGCATCGGCAAGGCTACCGCCAGCCCGACGACCGGCGCCGCGACCGCTGCAATCCAGGCCCACCATGCTCCGAGCCGTGCGCCATACCAGGCAAGCGCGCCCACGGCTATTGCTGTCGCAGCGATGAAGCCGGCCGTAGCAAGATGGAGGTGTCGGATATAGCCCATGATCGCCGGGTTCAGCGCGTCTAGATTCGCTGGGGTGACGCCATTGAGGGTCGGCACACCGATCTCAAAACCGGTGCCGAAGCTGCGAAACAAGAAGACGACTGCGTACACGAAAAAGATCAGCGCACCGACCACCATAAGGACTGCACCAACGCGCAAGGCTTTGTCTCGATCTGCCATGGGTTCCCCTCCTTCCCGGCGCAGAATGATTGAAATGACCATAGTCCCGCGCACGGCGCCAGTCAATCTTTTCCTTACTTTCCTGATTGGCGACAGGACTCAGCTAGGCGCAGCCGCGATCCGGGTCAAGCGAGATTCATCGCTAATCAGAAAGAAAAAGGCCCCTCCACAAGGGAGAGGCCCAAACCCTCGGGGAGAGGGCAGAGGAGCAATCAGTCGGCCATCGGGCGCGGGTCCACCGCGCGGTCGGTCGGTTCAATCCAGGCGGTGCAGTCTTGGACGGAGATCACGTCCAGGACGCGTGAAGTCGTGTCTCGAGCCGTGACGTCGTAAGCGGCAAGCGCGAGCGCCGCGCCGATTACCCCCAGGGCGAGCTCCGCGTGGCGCTCGCGGCCCGCGGGTTCTCCGCGCTCGGCCCTTTGCCGCGCCACGCCTCGCTTCCGCTCCGAAGCGAACACCTGCTGCAGCGTCAGCATCGCGCCCCAGAGGAGCAGGGCGACCGAGCCCCACAGGGCGATCTCCGCCACGAAGTCCAGGATCGGTTCCATGTTCGCCTCCTCTTCCGCAGCAACAGCCAGCAATTGATCTTGATGACAGCTTAGGCGCGGCCGGGTCGCGCGGGCGGCCAGGATTCCCGACCGCCTTGCGACTTATTCACCTCGCCGCCGGCAGGCACGGCGCCCTTACAGGTGCGCGAGGAGGTCGACGGCCCACCACAGGATGGCCGCCAGGACCCCGACGAGCAGGCCGCATGCCGCGAGCCGGACTGCGAGGTGGTCGGTTACGGCGCGGATCCGGGCGCGTACGGCCGCCCGGCGGGCTCTACCCAAGAGTTCATGCGCCCATGCCGACCCCTCGGAAGCCAACGCGGCTTCGAACGACACCAAAGTCGCTTTCCCAGATCTCACGCTGTTCCCCCGGACCGGCTTGCGATCACTCTAGGCGCCACGCGCTGTGGGTGGTAGTCAACGGACTGCCTAAGCCGTCTGGCTACCGCCCGCCGCACCGCCTCGAAGCGCTCACACCCCCATCGCCGCGCGGGCGGAGCGCCGGCCCAAGGCGCCGTCGCCGAGCGCCGTGCGCTGGGGGCCGGCGGTATCGATGCCGAACCCGTACCGCACGCACAGCACCATGCCCCAGACGAGGAGCGCGACCGAACCGATCAACCCGACGTCGGTGATGATGTTGACGAGCGCTTCCATGGTTCTCTCTCCTTTGGCCGACCGTTCAGAACGCTTCGATGTGCACCTCGGGCATGCCCCGGGGCGTCGGGAACTGCGCGGGGAAGTAGCCAGCGCGATCGCCGGCGTCCGCGGGTCGATCACCGCGATCGACCATGGGATCCAGCTTAGGAGGAACGGACGAGCGGAGGCGGGCAGCATTGCCCCGGCGCCTGTGACCTATTCACCCCGCCGTCGGCGGGGCCCGGGGGGGCCGCTACCAGGCCGGCGGCAGCGGCTTCTTGAGGGTGATGAGGCGGTCCTGGACCTCGAGGTAGCCGCCGGTCGTGAGGTCCTTGAACAGGCGGCTGATCATCTCGCGCGACGAGCCCACGCGGTCGGCGATGTCCTGATGGGTCAGCCGCTCGGGGATCACCCGCTGCCCCTCGCGC
>Ga0184633_10000508_pt1 | contig 14263 bp, 13 predicted proteins | sample PLM31_170_b1_FD_133156 | JGI IMG/M metagenome (GOLD analysis project Ga0184633, IMG submission 133156) | Groundwater sediment microbial communities from an aquifer in East River, Colorado, USA - PLM3-1_170_b1 | ecosystem: Environmental > Terrestrial > Soil > Riparian zone | place: USA: East...
AACCGTCGGCGTCCGCCCAGCCGAGGTCGCCGGTCTTGAAGTAGCCGTGCTCGTCGAACGACTCGGCGGTGCGCTCCGGGTCCTTGTAGTAGCCGATGGTCACGTACCCCTTCACGCGAATCTCGCCGACCTCCCCCGGCGGAAGCAGCCGATCGGTCTCGGGATCGACGATCCGCTGATCGACACCGGTGAGCGGCCGTCCGACGCTCGCCAGCCGCTTCTCGAGCGGGTCGGCGGCGTCGGTGACGTTGCAGTTCCCGTAGGTCTCGGTGAGGCCGTAGATGTTGCAGATCTCGCGCGCGCCGAGGTCGACGACCCGCTGGACCTGCTCGGGCGTGCCGATGGTCGCCCCGCCGCGCAGGCTCCCGAGGTCGCGCCGCGCTCGGTCCGGATGCTCGTAGAGCGCCTGCCCCATGTTGGGCGTCCCGTAGAAGAGCGTGCAGCGCTCCCGCTCGATCAGCTCGAGCGCCGCGCCCGCGTCGAAGTGCTCCTGCAGCACGACGCAGCCGCCGTGGGTCAGCAGGTTGAACAGGGCGTTCTCGCAGCCGAGGCCCCAGAAGAGCGACACGGCGAGCCACAGCCGGTCCCGCTCGGTGACGTGCTGGCGCTCGCCGATCTGCCACATGTTCTCGATGAGCGCGTAGTGCTGGAGCTGCACGCCTTTCGGCGTCGAGGTCGATCCGGAGGTATAGAGCACGTAGGCAACGTCCCCGGGCGCGACGACGCGCTGCGCGGCGTCGATCGTCGCTTCCGGCACCCGCTCCGCGAGTCCCGCCAGGTCCGCATAGCGCAGCCAGCCGTGGGGCGCGTCGTCGGACACGCACACGATGCGCTCGAGAAGCGGCACCCGCTGCGGTTCCAGCGCCCGCAGCATCGCGCGGTAGTCGTACTTGAGGAAGCGCTCCGCGGTGACCAGGACCTTCGTGTCGGAGTGCGCGAGGATGTACTCCAGCTCGCGCGGGGTCGCCCAGGTGTTGACGCCGACCATGACGCCGCCGAGCGCCGTGATCGCGAGATCGACGATGATCCACTCGGGCCGGTTGCCCATGAGGATCGCGACCTTGTCGCCGCGGCGCACGCCGAGCGCATGCAGCGCGCGCGCGATGCGGCGCATCCCGGCGCGCAGTTGCCGGTAGGTGTAGCGCTGGCCCGACCCGACCAGCGCTTCGTGCGCCGGGAAGCGCTGCGCCAGCTCGTCGATCAGGTCGGGGACGGTCCGGCTGGCTGGCATCGTCGCCATTCCCGAGCCGGCTCCCTCAATCGTTGCGGCTGAGCAGGCGTGCGATCCGCGCTGCGTCCGGGCAGCCGAGGATCGCGTCGATCTCGCGCTCCACGCGCTGTGCGCGTGCCGGATCGAACAGGCGGGAGAGCGCCGCCCGGGTGCGTTCCCGGACGCCGGCGGCATCGAGCGGCTCGAGTGCGGCGAGACGGTGCCGCACGCTTCGCCCGTCCTTGAGCGAGACGATGACCTCAGCGCCCTGGCGCTGCGGGAATCCGGTGGCGAACTCGGCGTCGCCCTCGAGGCGCACCCGCCGTGCGAGGCTCGCCACGGCCTCGTCGCGGTCGTAGCTCCGGTAGAACGTCTCGTCGAGCCGGCCGTGCACGAGCGCGGCAGCGACGGCGAGCTGGATGCTCATCTTCGCCTGGAGCGCTGAGGCGTACGGCCCGGCGTGGTCGCAGCCCGGATACGCGATCGCCTCCGGGAAGCTGCGCACGACGACCTGCTCGATGTCGCGCGGCGCGAGGTCGTTCCTGTGGCGCACGGCAGCCGCGGCCTGCGCCGGCGTCTGCGCGAAATTGCACGCCGGCGCGGGCTTGTGATAGACGGCGAGGATCTCCCAGTCGCCGCCGAGCTCGAGCGTCGCGCCCGGTTCGCGGCCGTACGCCGCGTAGAACCCGGCGCGGCCGTCGAGCGCCGACTCGGATGCCCGGGCGCCCGCACGGGCGAGCAGCACCGAAGTCACCGCGTTGCGGGCGGCGAAGCCGGGGTGGAAGAACATCTCGTCGCCGCCGGTGTGCGCCCACTCGTTGAATCCGCCGGCGGTGTTCGCCGCGAGCGCGATGGCGCTCGTCGTCTCGCCCTCGGAGAGCCGCAGCAGGCGCGCGCCCGCAGCCGCGGCGCCGGTGGCGCCGAAGAGGCCCGTCGGACGGAACCGCCGCGCGACGTCCTTGTCGATCACCGCGTGGCCCAGCCGGCCCATGACCTGATAACCGGCGACGGCGGCGGCAATGAGATCGGCGCCGGTCGAGCGCTGGTGTTCCGCGAGCGCGAGCAGCGTCGGCCAGACGACGACGCCGATGTGCGAGACGCTCGGCGTGTGCATGTCCTCCTGGACGAGGCCGTGCGCCGTCGTCGCGTTCGCAAACGCGGCCTCCTCTGCGCCCGCTCGCTCCGCCGATCCGATGAGGGTTGCCTGGTGGCCCCCCATTGCCGCGGCGAATTCGACCGCCTGACGGGCCCACGGCAGATCGCTCGCTTGGGCCGCGATGCCGATCAGGTCGAGCAGGCACACCTTCGCCTTGTCGACGACGTGCGCGTCGAGCGCCGTTGCGTCGACCTCGCGGACCCAGCGCGCGATCGAGCGCGCCATCGCGGTGGTCCCGTGGGCCTCGGCCCACCCGGCTCGTGCATCACCCATTCGCGTTGTCCCCGGCCCGATTCGGCGCTAGCATCATAGCGAACAAGAAAACGCCGCGCGACGGTCAAGCGGGCGGCGCCGCAAAGGAGGATTGTCCGTGCGCCCCGTCCAGGCGGCCTGCGTCGTCGACTGCAAGAACGTGCTCGGCGAGGGTCCGGTCTGGTGTCCCCGCGAGGAGGTCCTGTGGTGGGTGGACATCTCCAGCCCTTCGCTGTGGCGCCTCGACCGGCGCGCGGACGCGGTGGAGCATTGGTCGCTGCCGAAGCCGCCGGGCTCGTTTGCGCTGCGCCGGGACGGCGGGTTCCTCATCGCCTTCCGGAACGGCTTCGCGACGCTCGACGGACCGGGCGGAGAGGTGCGCTGGCTCGACATCCCGGAGCTGAACCTGGGCGACGAACGGTTCAACGACGGCAAGGCCGATCGCGCCGGCCGCTTCTGGACGGGCACGCTCGACCGCAGGCTCGGGAGCGCGATCGGGCAGCTCTATCGGGTCGAGCCCGGCTTCCGCGTTGCGGCCGTGGACCGCGGCTTCACCATCTCGAACGGCATCGGCTGGAGTCCTGACGACCGCACGATGTATTTCACCGATACGCCGTCGCGGCGGATCTACCGCTACGACTTCGATCCCGCGGCGGGGCGGGTCGCGAACCGGCGCGTCTTCGTGGAGGTTGCCGAGGGACACGGCGGCCCGGACGGAATGACGGTGGACGCCGAGGGTCATGTGTGGAGCGCGCAGTTCGATCGCTGGTGCGTCAACCGCTACGCGCCCGACGGAGCGCTCGAACGCAGCGTCCGGCTGCCAGTCCAGCGGCCGACGAGCTGCATGTTCGGCGGACCGGACCTGGCGACGCTGTACGTGACCAGCGCGCGCATGGATCTCGCGGGCGAAGCGCTCGCGGCCCAGCCCCATGCGGGCGGCGTGTTCGCGCTCGACGTCGGCGTGCGCGGGCTGCCCGAGCCGAGATTCGACGGCTGAGCGCGGAGGGCCCGAGGACATGCCGAGCAAGGATCTCTCGGGGCGCGTGGCGGTCGCGGGTGTCGGCACGACGCGCTACGGCAAGCTGCCCGAGCACGACGCGTACGATCTCGGCGTCTGGGCGCTCAAGGAAGCGCTCGCCGACTGCGGCCTCGGCTTCGAGGACATCGACGGCCTCATCGTCAACCGCATTCCCGATTACCAGCGCTTCGGCGAGATCACCGGCCTCAACCCGCGCTACACGACGATCACCCCCGGGCAGGGCCGGTTCTCGGGGATCTGCATCCAGACCGCGATCGCGGTGATCGCCGCCGGGATGGCGGAGACCGTCGCGCTCGTGTACGGCAACAACGGCCGCTCTTCAGGGGATCACTATGGTGGCGCGTCCGACGCCTACGGCAGCGGGGGTGCGGGGCTGTGGTTTCCCTATGGCATGACTTCGCCCGGCGCGTTCCACGCGCTGATGATGCGCCGGCACATGGAGCAATACGGCACGACCGCCGGGCAGCTCGGCGCGGTCGCGATGGCGTTCCGCAGGCACGCGAGCCTCAACCCGGACGCCGTCATGCGCACGCCCTTCACGATCGAGGAGTATCTCGCGGCGCGGTTCATCTGCGAGCCGCTTCGCCTTCTCGACTACTGCCTGATCAACGACGGCGGCGTCGCGATGATCCTCACCACGGCGGAGCGGGCGCGTGATCTGCGCCGGCCGCCGGTGTACATCCGCGGCTTCGCGCAGGCGTCGGAGCTCGCCGGCTCGACCTTCCCGCCCGACGATTTCTGGCGCCGGCCGATGCGGCTGGTCGCCGCCGATGTCTACGCGATGGCGGGCGTCGGCCCCGGCGACATGGACGCGTTGATGATCTACGACAACTTCACGCCGACGGTGCTGTTCTCCCTCGAGGGGTTCGGGTTCTGCCCGGTCGGCGAGAGCGGGGCGTGGGTCGCCGACGGCAAGCTCCAGCTCGGCGGCGCGTTGCCGACGAACACGAGCGGCGGCCATCTCTCGGAGTCGTACATGCAGGGCTGGGCGCTCAACGTGGAGGCGGTGCGCCAGCTGCGGGGTGAATGCGGCGCGCGCCAGGTCGCGGGCGCCGAGCTCGTGCAGTACATGACCGCAGCGCCGGTGATCACGTCGATGATCTACGGGAAAGACCCCCGATGAGCAAGTACGCGAAGCCGCTGCCGCCGGATGACGCCGCGAACCGCCCGTTCCGGGACGGCGCGAGGCGCGGGGTGCTGATGCTGCAGCGCTGCCTCGACTGCGGCCGCCACCGCTTTCCGGCCGCGCGGTACTGTGCGCAGTGCCGCGGCGAGCGGAGCGAGTGGGTGGCGACTTCCGGCGCCGGCGTCGTCGAGTCCTTCTGCACCTTCCACAAGGCCTACTGGCCGGGCTTCGAGCACGAGGTCCCGTACGACGTCGTGCAGGTCCGGCTCGACGACGGGGTGCGGCTGTTCAGCAACCTCGTCGGCGTTCCGCGGGAGCAGATCAGGTCGGGCCTGCGCGTGCGGGCGCGCTTCGACCCGGTCACGCCCGAGGTCACGCTGGTGAAGTTCATTCAGGAATCGAAATGAAAGCAATGGTGGTGCGACAGCCCGGCGGGCTCGATGCGATGAAGCTCGAGCAGATTCCCGAGCCGGTGGCGGGGCCGCGAGACGTGGTGATCAAGGTCGAAGCCTGCGGCGTCTGCTTTCACGACGTGCTGACGCGCAACGGCACGCTCAAGGCCGGGGTCAAGCTGCCGTGCGTTCTGGGGCACGAGATCTCCGGCACTGTCGTCGAAGTCGGGCGCGACGTGTCCCGCTTCAAAGCGGGCGATCAAGTGGCGACCGCGCAGCGCTATTACATCTGCGGCGCGTGCCGGTTCTGCCGCGGCGGTCGCGAGACGCTGTGCCCCGACCGGAAGTTCCTCGGCGACTGGGGTCTGGTCGGCGGGTACGCCAGCTACGTGGCGGTCGGCGACGACAACGTCGCGCTCGTTCCCGAGGGCGTGCCGCTCGCCGAAGCCTCGATCGCGGCGTGCGCGATCGGGACCCTCCTCAACGGCGTGCGCGACGTCGGCAGACTGCAGATGGGCGAGACCGCGCTCGTCACCGGCGCGGGAGGCGGGCTCGGCGTGCACGCGGTGCAGCTCGCGCGCCTCGCGGGCGCCTACGTGATCGCGCAGACGACCTCTCCGGACAAGGCCGATCTCATCCGGAGGATGGGCGCGCACCACGTCGTCGTCCACGCGCGCGGGGAGGACTTCTCGCCCGAAGTGAAGAAGCTCACCGACGGCCGCGGCGTCGATGTGCTGATCGACAACGTCGGCACGCCCCTCTTCGAGCCGATGCGCAGAAGCCTCGGCGTCGCCGGGCGCTGGATCCTGATCGGGCAGCTCACCAGCCAGTTCGTGCCCTTCAATCCGGCGCAGCTCTTCCTCAAGAACCAGTCGATGTTCTCGGTCACCAGCACCTCGCGCAACCAGCTCGAGGACGTGCTCGCGCTGATGAAGCGGGGGCAGGTGAAGGCGATCGTCGGCCGGTCGCTGCCGCTCGAAGAAGCCGGCGAGGCACACGCGCTGGTCGAAGCCGGACGTGCGGCCGGTCGGATTCTGTTGCGCCCCAACGGTTGAGCGCATGGCCTACTCCATCCGCGACCAGACGGCGATCGTCGGCATCGGGCAGAGCGAGTTCGGCCGCTTCCTGCCCGACAGCCAGCTCAGACTCGGGGCGAAAGCCCTCAAAGCCGCGCTGGACGACGCCGGCCTCACGCGCGCCGACGTCGACGGCGTCGCGATCCACCTCGGCTGGCCGCTCGGCGTCGACTACGACCGCGTCGCGGAGACGTACGGGCTCGACCTCCGCTGGGTCAGCCAGACGTGGCTGCACGGCCGGTTCGTCACGAGCGCAATCCAGCAGGCGGCGATGGCGGTCGCCTGCGGCCTCGCGAACGTCGTCGCGTGCGTGACGGCGATCAGCTTCACCCGCGAGCGGCAGATCCTCGGCGGCCCGGGCGATGCCGAGGGCACGCGCGAGGACGGCGGGACGCACGGCGAATCCCCGCCTTACGGGCTCACGGCGCCGGCCGGCGGCGCGGCGCTGGCGATGCAGCGCTACATGGCGCTCTACGGTGCGACGAGCGCCGAGCTCGCCGCGGTGCCGATCGCGTTCCGCAAGCACGCGCTGAAGAGCCCGCACGCAGTGATGAAAAAGCCGCTGACGCTCGCCGAGCACCAGGCCTCGCGCATGGTCGTGGACCCGCTGCGGCTCTACGACTGCTGTCTCATCACCGACGGTGCCGCCGTCGTGCTGGTGGCTTCCGCCGAGCGCGCACGCGACCTGAAGCAGGCTCCGGTGTACATCGCCGGGATGCAGGGGCTGCGATCGGGCCGCGACGAATTTATCTTCGCGCCGCGCGGCCTGGGCATCAACCAGCAGCCGGCGAGGCGGGAGCAGCCGCCCGAGCGCGATCTCGCGGTCTATCGGATGGCGGGGATCGAGCGCAGAGACGTCGCCGGCCTCTATACCTACGACGCGTTCTCTCCGGTCGTGCTGTTCGTGCTCGAGCGCTTCGGCTTCTGCGGACCGGGCGAGGCCGCAAGCTGGGTGCAGAACGGGCGAATCGAGCTCGGCGGCGAGCTACCGATGAACACTTCGGGCGGGCTGCTATCGGAGGCGCACGTCGGCGGCTGGAACTCGATCCTCGAGATCGCGCGGCAGCTACGCGGCGCGGCGGGCGAACGCCAGATCGCGAACGCGCGCTATCTGCAGTGGGGAACCGCGTGGGGCGACTCGGTGATCTTCCGGAGCTCACGATGAGCGAGCAGACGAAGCCATTGCCGCGCATCACGCCCGACAACCAGCCGTTTTGGGACGCGCTGCGAGAGGGCAAGCTCGTCCTGCCGTCCTGCGCCGCTTGCGGCAAGCCCCATTTGCCGCCGGGGCCGGTCTGCCCGTTCTGCTTCTCCGACCGGCTCGAGTGGCGACCGGCGAGCGGCCGCGGAACGGTCTCGACCTGGACGGTCGTGCACAAGGAGTGGTTTCCGGCGTTCGCCGCCGATATTCCGTACAACGTCGTCCAAGTCGAGCTCGAGGAGGGACCACGCCTGACCGCGAAGGTCGTCGGCCTGGCGAACGACCGGCTCCGGGTCGGGTTGCCGGTGGTGATCGACTTCGACGAGGCGCGGGAAGGCATCACCCTGCCGCGATTCCGGCCTGCGCCATGAACGACTTCGCCGTCGTCCTCGAGAACGTCCTGCAGGTGCTCACGGCCGGGCTCCTCGTCGGCAGCATCTACGCGCTGATGTGCGTCGGCCTCGGCCTGATCTTCGGCGTCATGCGCGTCATCAACTTCGCGCAGGGCGAGTTCCTGATGCTCGGCATGTACGCGACGCTCTACGCGTTCACCGGGCTCAACCTGGGCGTGATGCTCGGGTCGTACATCGGCCCGATCGTCGGCGCCTTGATCGCCGGCGTCGTGCTCTACTTCGCCGGCCTGCTGATGCACCGCTATCTGCTCACCCGTGTGACGGGCATCCGGGTCGTGGGCAGCGAAGGCGAGGGCCATTACCCGCAGCTCATCCTCACGCTCGGCGTCTCGCTGATCCTCGCCAACGCCGGCCTCATCTTCTTCGGCTCGATGCCGCAGACCGTGCGCACACCCCTCTCGACGACCGCGTGGGAGATCGGGCCGTTCATCGGCGACCACGTCTCGGTGTTCCTGAACAAGGCGCGCAGCGTCGCGTTCCTGGTCTCGGTCGCGATCGCCGTCGCGCTGTACCGGTTCATCGGCCGGACGAGGATCGGCAAGACGCTCCGCGCCGCGGCCGACAACCCGGAGGCCGCGACCTACATGGGCATCGACGTCGATCGCGCGCACAGCATCGCCTTCGCGCTCGGCTGCGCGATCACCGCGGTCGCGGGCGGCCTGGTCGCGACCTACTACCCGTTCCAGCCGTACGTCGGCCTCGACTTCGTGATCATCATGTACGCCGGCGTCGTGCTCGGCGGCATGGGCAGCATCGTCGGCGCGTTCTGGGGTGGGCTGACGATCGGGCTGGTGCAGCAGCTCTCGACCCTCGTGCTGCCGGTGCAGCTCCAGAATGCGGCGATCTTCGTCGTCTTCCTGCTGATCGTCCTGATCCGGCCGGAAGGCCTGCTCGGGCGCAACGTGGAGCGGACATGAGCCCGCCGGGCCGCCCCAAGGGCGAATCCCGAGGCGCGCGAGCCGCGAGGGTAGTCCAATGAGCGGGCTCCGGCACGGCTGGGGGAAGCCGCTCGCCGGGATCGCGGCATTCGCGGCCGCGTACCTCGTCGTCGGCCTCCTCGTGCAGAACCAGTACTACCAGCTGATGCTGACGCTGGTTCTCGTCTGGGCGGTCATGGGCCTGTCGTGGAACGTGTTCAGCGGCTACTCCGGCCTGATCTCGTTCGGCCACGCCTCGTTCTTCGGCCTCGGCGCGTACACGGTGACGCTGCTGCTCGTGAAGTTCGACATCACGCCGTGGATCGGCATCCCGATCGGGATGGTGGTCGGCGTGATTGCGGGCGTCGTCATCGGTTACCCGACGTTCCGCCTGCGCGGGCACTACTTCGCGCTGGCGATGCTCGCCTATCCGCTTGCGCTCCTCTACATCTTCGAGTGGCTGGGCTACCAGGAGGTGTCGCTGCCGATGAAGCGCGAGGCGCCGGCCGCCTTCATGCAGTTCGCGGACCACCGGGTCTACGTCGCGCTCGCGCTCGGGCTGCTGGTGCTGGCGATGCTCGCCTCGCTCTGGGTCGAGCGCTCCCGCTTCGGGCTGTCGCTCAACGCGCTCAAGCAGAACGAGGCCGCGGCCGAGGCGGCGGGCATCGACACGCTCGCCTGGAAGCTCAAGGCCATCATGATCTCCGGCGCCATGGCCGCCGCCGCCGGCGGGTTCTACGCCGTCGTCCTGCTGATCGTGACGCCAGTGACGGTGTTCGGCATGCTGACCTCGGCGCAGGCGCTTATCGTCACGCTGTTCGGCGGCGTCGCCACGCTGTGGGGGCCGGTCATCGGGTCGCTCATCCTGATTCCGCTCGCCGAGATCCTGCACGCCGAGCTCGGCCACCGGATCCCGGGCATCCAAGGCGTGGTGTTCGGCCTCGCGATCGTCCTCGTGATGGTGCTCGCCCCCGAGGGCGTGCTGCCGCGGATCCGCGACCGGCTCGCGCGTCGCAGCAAGCCCCTCGCGGCCGCTCCGCAAGTCGACGGGCCGGTCGCGATCGCCGCGGCGGCGCGGCGTGCGCCGGCCGGCGAGGTGCTGCTCCGCGTGTCGAACCTCTCGCGCGCCTTCGGTGGATTGCGCGCGGTCCAGGACGTGAGCTTCGAGGTGCGCAAGGGCGAAGTGCTCGGGATCATCGGCCCGAACGGCGCCGGCAAGACCACGCTGTTCAATCTGCTCAACGGCTTCATCCGGCCGGACGCCGGCGAGGTGACGTTCGAGGGCGAGCGCCTGCTCGGGCTCAAGCCGAACCGGATCTGCCGCCTCGGCATCGGCCGGACGTTCCAGATCATGCGGCCGTTCCCGCGCATGACGGTGCTCGACAACGTGCTCGTCGGGGCGTTCGTGTCGGAACGCGACGACGACCGGGCGGTGGCGGCGGCGCGCCAGGCGCTCGCGCGCGTCGGCCTCGCCGCACGCGCCGATTCGCTCGCGAGCAGCCTGACGACGGTCGAGCTGCGGGAGATGGAGCTCGCCCGCGCGCTCGCCTCGCGACCGAAGGTCGCGCTCCTCGACGAGACCCTCGCCGGGCTCGGCAGCCAGGAGATCGATCGCCTGCTCGCCACCATCAACTCGCTGGCGTCCGAGGGCCTGACGATCGTCATCATCGAGCACACGATGCAGGCCATGGTCCGGCTCGCCGACCGGTTCGTCGTCCTCGACCACGGGGCCGTGCTCGCGCGGGGCAAGCCCGACGAAGTCACCCGCGACCCGAAGGTCATCGAGGCCTACCTGGGCAAGAAGTGGATGGCCAATGCTCAGCATTGAGGGGCTCAACGTCGCCTACGGCGGCCTGAAGGCGCTCGTCGACGTCTCGATCTCGGTCGGCGAGGGGAAGTTCGTCGCGATCGTCGGCCCGAACGGCGCCGGCAAGACCACGCTGTTCAAGGCGATCTCGGGCGTGGTGCCGCCGCTCGCGGGCCGGATCACCTTCGACGGCCAGGACCTGCTCGCGCTGCCGGCGGCCAGGCGCGCGCACCTCGGCATCGCGCACGTTCCCGAGGGCCGGCAGGTGTTCAAGACCCTCACCGTGCTGGAGAACCTGGAGATGGGCGCGGTCCCTGAACGTGGGCGGGCCGAGTGGGCACGCAACCTCGAGCAGATCTTCACGCTGTTCCCGGTGCTGAACGAGCGCCGCGACCAGCCCGCGGGAACGCTCTCGGGCGGCGAGCAGCAAATGCTCGCGATCGGGCGCGGGCTGGCGTCCTCCCCGCGGCTGCTGATGCTGGACGAGCCGTCCATGGGCCTGGCGCCGGTGCTCGCCGACCAGATCTTCGGGCGGATCGAGGAGATCCACCGCCAGGCGGGGGTCACGGTGCTGCTCGTCGAGCAGCGGGTCGCCGAGGCGCTCGGTTCGTGCGACTATGGCTACGTGCTCGAGTCCGGCCGGCTCGTGCTCGAGGGGCGGCACGAGACGCTGCTCGCCGACGAGCGGGTGAAACGCGCCTATCTCGGAATGTAAGCTTGTCACCAGGCCCTACGGGCTTATCCAAAAGGAGGAAGCGGCAATGAGAACTCAGCGACGGAGGATGGTTCAGGCCCTGTTCGCCGCGTTTGCCGGCGCGGGATTCGCGCTGGCGGCGGCCCCGGCGTGGTCGCAGGTGAAGGACGTACGGGTGGCGATGATCGCGCCGCTGTCGGGGCCCTGGGCACGCCAGGGCGAGCTGATGAAGAAGGGCGCCGACATGGCGATCGAGGAGATCAACAAGGCCGGCGGCATCAAGGCGCTCGGCGGCGCGAAGCTCGCGCTCCTCGTCGTCGACGCGGGGGACAACGCCGAGAAGGCGAAGAACGCCGCACAGCGCCTGGTCGCGCAGGAAACCGACGTGATCGGCGCCACCGGCGCATGGCTCTCCTCCTTCACGCTCGCCGTGACCGAGGTGACCGAGCGCGCCGAGCTGCCGGTGCTGACGCTGTCGTACTCCGACCAGATCACCGCGCGCGGCTTCAAGTACGTGTTCCAGACCTCGCCCACTGCGGGCGCGCAGGCGCAGGGCGCGTTGCCGGCGCTGCTCGAGCTCGCGAGGACGGCGACCGGGAAGCCGGCGAAGACGGTCGGCATCATCATGGACAACACCGCGTCGCCCGTCAGCTTCGTCAAGCCGATGCGTGAGGGTGGCCTCGAGAAGCTCGGACTGAAGCTCGTCATGGACGAGATCTTCACCCCGCCGCTGCCGGATGCGACCTCGGTCGTGCAGAAGGTGCGCAACACCCGGCCCGACATCCTGCTGCTGCTGCCGACGAGCATTCCCGACGACAAGCTCGTGCTCGAGAAGCTGACCGAGATGGGGCTCGGCCGCGGCCGCATCCCGGTGATCTCGAACGGGGCGCACATCGGCGCGCCCGACCTGCTCAACGTGATGGGCAAGCACCTGCTCGAAGGGGTGATGACGATCGTCGCCAACTGGGGAGCCAAGGGGCAGGAGCAGCTGATCGCCGACTTCAAGAAGCGCACCGGCGAGCCGTGGATGACCCAGGACTCGATCTCCACGTACGGCGACATGTGGATCTTCAAGGAGGCGCTCGAGAAGGCGGGGGCGGCCGACCGCAAGAAGGTCGCGGCGGCGATCCGGGCGATGGACACCACCAGCGGCCCGGCGAAGTACTTCCCCGGCGGGCGGGTGAAGTTCGAGGACAACGGCCGGCGCGCCGGCGCCGGGCTGCTCGTCGTGCAGTGGCAGAACGGCGAGCCGGTCACGGTGTATCCACCGGACTCGGCGGTCGCGAAACCGATCTGGCCGAAACAGTAGCCGACCGGCGCTGGCTGGCGCGCACGAGCCGCGCGCCAGCCGTTCCCTTAGCGCGAGACGGTCAAGGGGCGATCCGACGGCTCAGCCGGCCATGAACTCGAGCTCGGGGAGCAGGAACGGCCGGAAGCCGGGGTAGTTCTCGATCATCGGGAAGTGGCCCATGCCCTGCATGATCGTCATGCGGCAACCGGGGATCGATCTCGCGACGGCCTCGGTCATCGCGGGCGTGCAGGAATAGTCGTACTCGCCGGTGAGCAGCGACACCCGGCACTTGCGGGTGTCGATCCGCTTGATGTCCTCGCGCGCATCCCAGTCGAAGCTGTAGTAGTGCACGTCGCCGGCATAGACACCGGGACCACCCTGGCTGTAGTACCACCAGTTCTCGCGCTTGGCGCTCTCGGGGCTCGACGGCGCGCAGAGCCCGAAGGTGTAGCTCGCGCAGAGCTCGCCGCCGTGAACCGCCGGGTGGTGGAGGAAGTCGTTGTAGCGACCCGGCGCGTACGCGGTCGCTTCGAGGCCGACGATTCCCGCGAGCTCGTTCTGGTACTCGGCGGCCACCTTCAGGCTGATCGCACCGCCCATCGAGCACCCCATGACCACGGGCCGCTCGAGCTCGAGCGTTCTCCAGACCGCGCGGATCGTCTCGAGATAGCCGGCCGCCGTCAGCCGGTACTTCGCGAGCCACCAGCGGTCCGGGGGCGTCGAGCGGCCGTGATATGGCAGGTCGAACGCGATCACGCGGAACCGCCGGGTGATCTCGGTGTCGTTCAGCACGTGGCGCCACTGGCGGCTGTCGGCGCCGGCGGTGTGCAGGCAGAGGAGCGGAATCCCCCGGCCCGCTTCCTCGAAGAAGATCCGGTGGGTGGCTTCGCCCGCCGCGACCGAAACGTAGCGGCCGACGATCGGCTCGTAGCGTGGCATCGCCGTCTCCTCACCCACGCATCAGGTTCATCATGCGATGGAGCGCCCGCGCGTTCTGCATGGCGACGAGCCCGTCGCCCTCGAGGACGAACTCCGGCACGCGCATCAGCATCGCGAAGAAGTCGTGATAGAGCGCGGGCGGATCGGGGCTCACGAACCTCATCCAGACGTCCATCGGCGCACGAAAGCCGAAGCTCGCGCGCGAGTCGATCCGCGGCGCGGCATTGATGTCGACGATCCGCCCGCGCTCGACCCGGATCACGTACCGCCGCTCGCCGAACGTGAACGAGAGCGAGGCGGTGAACCACGACCCGATCACTTCCAGCTCCGGGTCGGCGTTGACGCGGTCCCGGTAGCGCTCCATCCACTCGGGCTCAGGAAAGGTGGCCATCGCTCCCTCCGCTCGCGCGCTGGGACCCAATCTAGCATCGTCGCCACGGGTGCACAATCCATCCGGCAGTGCGGGATTGACGCGGCTTCTCCGCGCTCCGTAGAATGCCGCGGCCACCGCGGGGGGGCGCTAAGCGAGCCCCGCCGCACCCTTTCGATCCCGTCAACCCTCCAGGAGGAGTCATGGACAAGGAACTGCGCGACAAGGGCCTCGCCGTACGCAAAGCCGTGCTCGGGGCCGAGCACGTCGAACGCTCGTTCAAGACCGCCGACGACTTCAACATGCCGTTCCAGGAGTTCGTCACCGAGTATTGCTGGGGCGCGGTCTGGACGCGCGAAGGCCTGCCGCGCAAGACGCGG
>Ga0184633_10000509_pt1 | contig 14250 bp, 18 predicted proteins | sample PLM31_170_b1_FD_133156 | JGI IMG/M metagenome (GOLD analysis project Ga0184633, IMG submission 133156) | Groundwater sediment microbial communities from an aquifer in East River, Colorado, USA - PLM3-1_170_b1 | ecosystem: Environmental > Terrestrial > Soil > Riparian zone | place: USA: East...
CTGGGGACGATGTTCTTCATCAACAGCGAGACGTTTGAGTGGGTGCGGGATGCCGAGACCGATTTCATCACCACGCCGTTTCTTAGGCCAGAAAACCAGGATGCCCGCGTGGCCCAGATTCTGTGGATGGGCGCGATGGGGATCAACAACCGGCGGAAGAACGGCAGCCTTCACGGCATCTCCCAGAGCATCGTGTCGTAGGGCTCCTAACAAAACGGCAGCCGAAAGGCTGTGTCAGTCACAAAAGGGAGACTCAAAGTGCTGTTCAAGCGGGTTAACCGGGACGCAGCGGAGCAGGTGTTCATCGTCATGCAGGCCAACGAGGCCGGCGTGGCGGCCGATGACGTTGTGCAGCTCGAACTCACGGCGGCCAGCGTGGACGGCGTGAAGGTTGTGCAGCCGAACAGCGCGGAGCTGAACGCGACCGTTGGTATCGCGGACGCCGCGATTGGCAACGGCGCGTTCGGCTTGGTGCAGATTTACGGCTATCGCTCCACTTCTCGTGTGTTGCAGACCGGGTCGACCCTCGCGCTGGGTGTGGTGCTCGGCCCTGTGGCCGGGTCCGACATGCTGGCGACGACCGCCAGCGTCGGACTGGGAGCGTATCTGCCGACGTTCGTGCTCTTGGAGACCGCCATATCGGCTATCGGACCGGATAGCACGGTTTCCAAAAAGATTTTCATCAGGTGCATGCTTGCCCTGCTGGCTTTGACGCCAGCCCTGATGTAAGGAGGAAAAGAGGAGACTAGGGGGGCGGCCTTCGGGCCGCCCCCGTACACCGAGGAGGTGATGGTCTTGCCCAAAGGTATCGGCTACCCGCATCAGCCCCGACCACCACGCAAGCCAAAGAAGGGGAAGTGATGGCACTCGATACGTTGCTGCGGAAGCATTTTATCCGCCACCACGGCGAGGGCGCGGCCCATCAGGCGGATTTCTATCGCTGTATGAGCTGCGGGGGGCTCATTACGTGGAAGAAGATTCGTAGCAATACGTTGTGTTGTGCGGGCCGCCTGACGAAGACCAACCCGACCTGGTGGGAGGCATTTCGGTTGCTCGTCTTCCCTTGGACGCTATGACCTATCGGATGGTCGGTCCGGCCAATACGATTGACGGGCAATCCGTCTTTCGTGCCGTGGCGACGAAGATCGAATGGCAGGCGTTAGGTGTAGATCCGACAGTCATTCGGGACAACTGCGAGCGGGTGAAGGGGCGCTTTGAGCCGTATCAAGGGAGCCGGAACGGCGAACCGGCGGCCATCGTCGCGTATGGCGACAGCCTCAAGGAGACGTGGCCGCACCTCAAAGACTTCCAGACCATCTTCAGTTGCTCAGGCGCTCACCAGTTCCTGTTGGAGCGCGGCATCAGGCCCACGTATCACGTGGACTCCGACCCGCGCCCGCATAAGGTCGCCATGCTTGGCACACCACATCCCGAAGTGACGTACCTCCCTGCCTCCATCTGCCACCCCACCTATTTTGATCTGCTGGAGCGACACTCCATCCCGAACGTCTTGCTCTGGCACCTGGTCTTCTTCGAGCCGGATATCTACGCACTGTTGCCTCGGGGTGAGTGGTTGATGACGGGCGGCAACACGGTCGGGCCTCGCACGATCAAGATGGCTCGGCTGCTTGGCTATGTCGAACAACATCTGTTTGGATTCGACGCCTGTTCGGGATATGCCGGATTTCACTTCAATGCACCGAAGAAATTGAAGGAATTTCAGTATAAGGGCAAATCCTATCTTACGACCCACAACTGGCTGGAGCATGCGAAGATGATGTTTGAGGATCTGGATCGGATGCCCGAGGTGCAAGTACACTTCTACGGGGAAGGGCTGATCCAGGCGATGGCCAAGAACTATACGCGGACGCCGCGTGGGAACTTTCCGATGGCCGTGGTGAAGCCATGAAGCCGGTTAACATCGCCTTTACAAGCACTGGCTACGGCCCGCTGTGGGCTCCGGCCGTCTCTTCCTGGCTGCGGACGGTAGCCTATACGGCGAGGCATTTCCAGATTGCACACATCGGCAAGATTGGCGGGGCGGGCGTGACGGATCGGACCTACACGATGACGGCGCAAAATTGCCTGGTCAAGGAGACGCTGGCGAACCCGGACTTCACGCATCTCTTCTTTACCGAAATGGATATGATCCTTCCCCATGACTGCATCGTGAAGCTCCTGGCGCTGGATAAAGATATGGCCTCCGGCCTGTATTTCCTTCGGTGCAATGATCAGGGTGGGCGTGGGCAACCGTGCCTGTATAAGAAGGCCAGCCTGGTAGAGGCCGAACGGCAAGTGTCGAAGAAGAGTTCTCAATATATGCACTCGCCGCTGTCTCTCTTCCCTAGGGACACCCCATTCCAAGTAGATTGCGCCGGTCTGGGCTGCGTCCTCTTCAAGCGTGAAGTATTCGAGCGGTTGCCCTATCCATGGTTCGACCTGAAGGCGGGCTCGGAAGAGAAAATCGGGTATGGCTCCGACATGTATTTTTACACGCACGCCCGGCACTATGGCCTGGAACTCTGGGTGGACCCCACGGTGCAGTGCGGGCAGATTGACTATTACGAGACCGACATCAGCGACTACCAGTGGCAGTTGGACAACAATCCAGGCTTCGCCAGCCGGGGCTTCATCATCGGGATGGGGGGAAATGGCAACCCTGCCGCGCCTTAACGTCGGTGCCGGCATGTCGCCTCGGACTGCCGGGCAAATCAATGCCGATCTGTATCCTGGCCCTAACGTGGATGTGGTGTTCGACGCAGCGAAGAAGTGGCCGCTTTCTGATAACTCCATCGGTGTGGTCACGGGCACGCACATGTTAGAGCATTTGGCTGATCCCTGGACCTTCTTTGCTGAGGCGTGGCGGGTGCTGGCCCCCTCTAAGGAATGCAACCTTCAACTGCGCCTGCCCTATGGGCCGAGCGGGGCGGGATTCGGGGATCTCACCCATTTGCGCCAGTGGTTGCCCGGCTCCTTCTGCTGCTTCCAACCGGGCTATAGCGAGTCGATCTTGAATCCCCAGCACAACGGCTGGAAGTATCCTTTTTCCGTCATGTCGGTCTATCTGCGTGTTGAGCCTGCGTTGCGGTGGTTGCTGAAGCCGGTGATTCGCTGGATCGGACTGCCCTTGACGGGATTCCTCTGGGGCGGCTTCATAGAAATGGTCGTCGGCATGCGGGCACTCAAGACGGATGTGGATGTGCTCCGGTGGAAGATGGAGAATCGCGCGAATGTCGTGCCTGTCGCTTATTGCATGTACGAGCATGAATACCAGGGCCGATGCCTGGGAGAAGACGAGAAACTCCGCTGGCTCTTCTTCGGGGAAGGGTCAAGGCAGATGCAGAGGCTCTCGGATGCTCATATCGCCTGAGTATGTGGCGCTGAACGCCGAACATCACCGGATAGTGCAGTCCTATGGTGCCATCGGCGGGAACTCGGCGAACCTCGTTTATCTGGCGGATCAAATGAGGACGCGAGATATTCTGGACTATGGTTGTGGCAAGGGGAATTTGGCGCGACACATGCCGTGGCCTATCAAGGAATATGATCCGGCGATCCCCGGCAAAAATGCCGCGCCAGAACCGGCGGATATCGTGATCTGTCGGGATGTGTTGGAGCATGTGGAACCGGAGTGTCTCAATGCCGTGTTGGCGGACCTCTCCCGATGTGTCAAACGCATCGGGCTCTTTAGTACCGTTACTGGGCCGTCGTGGGACGTCTTGCCAGACGGGAGGAACGCGCACCTCATTCAGCGTCCGTGGGAATGGTGGAAGGAGAAACTGTCAGCACACTTTTCAGTGGGCGGCGGGCAGGAGTGGCAGCAGATCAGCCGGTATGGGGAGCAGATGTTCATCGGCAGCACGGCGATTTTCGTCATTGTCACGCCCAAACGGAAGGAGAACGGCCATGGCTGAAGTGAATCTGAATAGCGCCGAAGTGACTTTACTGAGTAACGGGAAGAAGCGAATCAAGCGGCTGGACGGTTCGTATGCAGAGGCGATTACCCTTGCGAAATTTGCACGGGTGACGTTGAGCGATGGGACGCAGTATTTCGCAGAACTGCGCCTTGTCCCGACGGATATTTTCCCCAATGATGCTGCCGGCCTTCAGGATGCCGTCTACGAGCACTTTTTCTTGGAGGGCTATGGGATCTTCGATAACGGCGATGGCAACGTCGTGCATGAGAAGCGCGGACACATTTAGATGGCGAAGATTCCTGAAGACCTCCGCACGGCGCTGGAGACTCTGAGCCTCCTGAACGAGAAGTTTCTGGCTCCGCTCAGCCGGCTTCCGCAAGCCTTGCGGACTTGCGCGGAGAGTTACGGGCGCATCGAGGACGCGAACAAGAAACTGGAAATGCTCCAACAGGCGATTGCCCAGGAGGAGCAGAAGACGCTTCAGCAAGAAGAACGCTCCCAGACTCGGCTGAAGACGCTAGGAGAGCAGTTAGACACCCTCCAGGTCAAGCACGCCCAGGAACTCGAAGCCCATGAGCAGAAGCGAATGACGGCCCAGCAGCTCCTGGAGCAGTTGGAGTCGGAATGCGCCGCGAAATATCAGAAGCGCGAGGCACTCGGACAGGAACTTAAGGACGAGACGAAGCGCCTGGAAGAGTTGCGCGAGCGTATCCGTAAGGCCCAGACCTTGGAGGTCTAGGTGCCAGTCCCGGACATCGTAGGGCCAACGGTGTTGACGGCTGCCGGCCAGGAGTATACGCAACCGGCGCAGATTCGAGGCGTCTTATGGGAAGGGGTGACCACCGCCGGCGATACGTGCGAACTCTTGGAGCGTGTCACCTCTAGGCTGCTCTTTGCTGGTCGCGCTACAGGCACGCAGACATGGGAAGGGATGATCCTTCCTCTATCGGCCCCCAATGGTTTTATTCTTAACCAACTTTCAGCAGGCCGCGTGATTGTATATCACGCTGAACCGGATGCGGTATGAGCAAGGGCGGCGGCGGCTTCTTTGTGGCCGGTGCTGCTGGCGGGGCCGGAGGCGGGAGCGTCACTTCAAATGAAGCCTCGGCCATTAGCGCCCAAGCTGCCTCCGCAATCAACGTCGTCAGCGATGCCGTAAGCGCTCTTTCTCAACAGAATAGCGTCGAACACGCCGCGCTCAGCGTCCGCATTGACACGCAGAGCCAGGGCATCTCCGTCCTGAGCCAGGCGGTGTCCGTGGTCTCGCAGCAAGTCTCTGCGAATTCCAATTCTCTGGCGAATCTTTCGGTTCGGACGTCGCTGGCCGGCGCTTCCGTGAAGGGCCTCCAGAGCGTTCTCAACGCCATCTCCAACCGGATTTCCATTGAAGCGCCGGTTGGTGGAGGGGGCGGAAGCGTTACGAGCGCGGAGGTCTCGGCGGTATCTGCCCAGGCTGCGTCTGCGATCAATGTGTTATCCGTTCAGGTTGCGCTGGTAGAGGGGCGAGAAACCGAGTTAGTCTGGGAGCAGATACTTGCGGGTGACAATGTTGTCGTCACGCCGTTGGCCGGTGGAAAAGCGGTAGAAATTTCTGTAAGCGTGACGAGCAACGAGGTCTCTGTCGCCGCCGCCGCTCTGTCCGTCAGGATTGATACCGTCTCGCAAGGCGTCTCGGTGCTCTCCCAGGCGGTTTCCGTTATCAGTCAACAGGTCTCGGTCCTCTCACAGGCCCATTCTGCTCTTTCGCAGAAAGTGAGCGCTCTGAGCGTGCGAGTCAGCGGAATCTCCGCAGGACTCTCGGTGCGGTCGGTTGGGGCGATTTCTACGAAAGGGATGCAGTCCATACTCAATGCCCTGTCCAATCGCATCTCGGCCGGAACTGGTGGGAGTGCCACGCCGACGTCCGCCGCCTATGTCAGCCTTGTCTCTACCGTCAGTCACTTGGCCTCCATCGTCAGCGGGGTGTCCGCTCGGAATACAGCGGCAGTTTCTGTTAAGGGCCTCCAGTCTATCTTCAATGCCTTAAGTAACCGGATTTCCGCTGCAGGCGGCGGCGCCGGAAGCGTCACATCCGCCGAATATTCCGTTCGCTCCTTTAGTGCCGGCGGCTCTGCTGGCACGTCGGTTAAAGGGTTTCAGAGTGTCTTTAACACCATTTCCAACACGTTCAGCAATGCCTTTTCAGCCGGATCCGTCATTTCCTCCCGAGTTGGCCGGATCGCCCGTCTCGCCGCTGCCGCCACCGTCTCGGCGGTGACGCTCACAGATATCAGCGGGCTCAGTTTAGCGGTGTCGGCTGGAGCGCACTATATCTTTGACGCGATGTTGCTCTGCTCGACATCCGTAGCGCAACCCATCGGCTTCGGGATGACGTTTCCCGCGATGACGATGGCTGGGGGTGTTATGCAGCGGGCGATCACGGCGATTACTTCCGCTGCAACGCAATCGGTGGTCAATTTGGTGCATGGCATGTGGACGGGTGCGGGCTCTGGCTCCATTATCATTTCTTCTCCTGCTCCCGGCGTGGCGGGAGGCCTGCCGGTGCCGGTGTTTCAGAATGGCGTCTTTCTTGTGTCCACAGCGGGCACGCTCCAGCTCCAAGCGAACGCAAGCACAGGAACGGGACAGATTGTGATTGAGGCGGGATCGTATATGCGGTTGGCCAAACTCAACTGAGGTGATATGAAGCAGTTGGACTGGAAACAAAAACATCAGGTGACATATTGCGTCCCGACGTGGCTTCGGGATGACCAGATTAGACTTGCCACAGCCAGAGTGAAGGAACGTATTCAACCATATTATGAGAAACGTATTGAGTCGGTTGCAGTGGTCGGGTTCGGGCCGTCGCTGAACGAGTCCTGGGAACAGGTGAAGAATTTCCAATACATCATTACATGCTCTGGGAGCCATAAGTTTCTGTTGGAGAAGGGCATCGTGCCAACGTGGCATGTGGAAGTGGATCCGAGATCTCATAAAGTTGCGCTTCTCGGGCCGCCACATAAGGATGTGGAGTATCTTGTGGCCTCTGCTTGCCATCCGGCCTATTTCGACCATCTCCAAGGCTTCAATCTGAAGCTGTGGCATGTTTTTGACGCGACAGAGGATGGCCGGAGACTCTTGCCTCCAGGAGAGTGGGCGATTACCGGGGGCTGTGACGTTGGACTGCGGGCACTCACCATCGCCGCGTTTCTGGGATTCCGCGATCTGCATGTCTTCGGGATTGACGGATGCGCTCGGGGCGATATGCGGCACGCCGCGCAGCATCCGAACGGGAAGCAGCCCTTCGCCGAGACGGAATACAAGGGGGTGAAGTATCTCACGACAGCGGCCATGTTAGAGGCGGCGAAGCAGACGCTACATGAGTTGAAACAGATGCCAGCAGTAAAGGTGAAGTTTTACGGAGAGGGGCTTACGCAAGCGCTGGTGGCGGACTATGTTCCGTCCGATGAGGCGACAAAGCCCTTGGCAAACATCGTCGGCTTTTCTAAGCCCGAGTTGATTTCTTCGGAGTATCGTGACCTCAACGCTAAACTCCACCAGGAGAATCCGTATTATGGCGTGAGCGCCGAGAGGCATATTCCAACGGTGCTGAAGCTGGCGGAGTCGTTGAAGACAAAGAATATCCTGGATTATGGGTGCGGCAAAGGTCTTCTGGGGCGAGGCATCCCGTGGCAGATCGCGGAGTATGACCCGTGCATTCTAGGCAAGGACGAGCCGCCGAAGCCTGCGGATATTGTGTGTTGCATTGACGTGCTGGAGCATATAGAGCCGGAGAAATTGCCCTTCGTGCTGGACGATCTTCGACGCTGTGTCCGACAGGTGGGGTACTTCGTGATCCATATGGGACCGGCGCAGAAGCTCTTGGGAGACGGAAGAAATACCCATTTGATCCAGCAGGGAAAGGATTGGTGGCGGAAACGACTTGCCAAATTCTTTGAGATTGGGACGATTAAGGAAGTGGGAATGGAGTTGCATTGCGTGGTGGGGCCGAAGCGAAAGGTCAGGGCGGCATGAAATATAGTGTCGTCCCTCGCCCCTGGCTTACGAAGAACCGCACCGGCCTCTACGACGCGCTCTATGACGCTGTGGAGCATACGGCGGTGAATGGGAACGCGGTGGAAGTCATGTTGAACGGGCGCACGGCGAAAGCGATCCGCGACACGCTCCGCCGTCATCTCGCTAAGCGCGGACTGTGGCTGCGGTCGCCCCGATTCGGCAACACATTGCGCGTGTGGGCTGAAGAGAAACGTCAGGTTGGTCCCGCCCGGGGCCAGGAGGCGAAGATGCGGAAGGTGACACTGATGCTTCTGGGACTGTTGATCCTGGCCTCTCCGGCCTGGGCCGTGAACTTTGAGTTTGACTGGCCGCAGACCAACGCGGACGCCACGAACCTCACCGACCTTGCCGGGGCGCGGGTCTACGTCTGCCCGGCCACGCCCTGCACGAAGGCGAATGGCGTCAAGACGGGGGCCGATATCGCTGCGCCGGCTCTGGACCCCCTCGCTGGAGCCGTGGGGACGTTCTCAATTACCACAGGAAAGGGTGTTGCCTTCGTCACGGCCTTCGACACGACGGGGAATGAGGGGGCGGGCTCGAACGTGCTCCCTTTCGACGCGGTTGCCCCGGCCCCGCCGACACTACGCCAGGTGCCGTAAGGTGCCGGCGGTGCGAGCGGCTAGAGAGTCAGCCTCCGACCTGGTGGCTGCGGCTGCTGCTCTGGTTCTACAGGTGCTAACCGAGGGCTAAGATGTGCCGATTGCCTGGTATCTTTGCCCCTATGGGCACAACTGAAGTTTGAGAGGGACTGCTTAAATGGCGACACATCGCATCCCTATCCTCGGTTGGGGCACCGTCCCAGACACCAGCGGCAACATCTTTTTTGAACCCTACGACGTGAAGGCGACCTCTGACGTGTGGGACCGCCTCGTCTGCATCTTCAATGATACCGCGACTCGCCTTGGCCTGAGAGGCGGCTTCACCGTCCCGAAGAACTACGTTGGCGCGCCCAAGATCATCGTCGTCTGGACTTCAACAGCCATCACGGGCGACGTAGAGTGGGACTTCGACTACCGGGCCGTTGGCGGGAACGACACGGAGTCGCTTGACCAAGCGGGTACGCAGGAGACCGTGAACCTGAACGATACCGCGCCGGGCGCGGCCCATCGGCGGCTGGAAACCCTGTTGGCGCTCACGGCCGCGAACCTCGCCGTGGACGACGAAGTGGAGTTCGAACTGTTCCGCGATGGCACCGACGCAGGAGACACGATGGCGGCTGCGGCGATTGTGTTCGCGGTGCTGTTCGAGTATTCGGACGCCTAACGATGGCCCGGACTTTCGATGACGTTGACGACAATATTACTGTGCCCGATAGCGCCCTGTTTAATATTCCTGCTAACACCGGATTTACTGTCGCTTGTTGGGCCAAAAGCAGCGCGAGCGCCACTTCCCGTCGATGTTATTCCCAACAGGGTGTAGGAGGCTATATTGTTCTTGGAACGACCGGGACCGGGACCGGGCGGTTTCAGATTAGCGACGGAACTACCGATGGAACTGCCGTCGGAGGTTCTAGCATCCTGGATGGCGTCTGGCATCACCTATGTGGTGTTCGAGAGACGGACGGGACCACGCGAATGTTCGTAGACGGCGTTGAAGTAGGAAGCGACGCGACCGGTCCGACCGGCTCGATAGCTATTGCTTCGGATGTGCAATTCAGTGACACGGTGCGCCCAGAACGATGGCCAGGGGAAATTGCAGAGGTAATGTATTGGAACAACACACGTCTATCTGATGCCAAAATCTTGGCACTGGCCAGAAGAGCGGGACGTCGAACTATCGGTGAGCAGCCCACTGGATACTGGCCTCTTTTTGGTACGGGGTCTCCCGAGCCTGATTACAGTGGCAATAGCCTCAATGGGACCGTGACGGGGGCAGTCGTTGCCGCCCACGCTCCCATTGCCCCGCCCTTCGGCTTCGACCTCGGGTGGATGGGGGCGTTTGCGGCAGCGGCGGCACGACCCATGTTTCGTGGCTCGTGAAGGAGATCGCGTGAGAATCTTCATCGGCTACGATACCAAGGAACCGGCTGCGCTCCACGTCCTCATGCACTCCATTCTCAGCCGGGCGTCTATTCCTGTCTCCGTCACTCCACTTGTGCAGTCACAGTTGAGAGTGTCAGGTATCTACACACGACCACGCGGGCAGACGGAATCCACCGAGTTTTCCATGACGCGATTCCTGGTGCCCTATCTCTCCGACTACCACGGCTACTCACTTTTCGTTGATTGCGACATGGTGTGCCTTACAAACGTTGCAGAACTCATGGAATATGTAAAACAGAATAATTCCAAAGATGTGTGGGTGTGCCAGCATGACTATACACCGAAGGATTCAACTAAATTCCTCGGCCAGCCCCAGACGGCGTATCCGCGCAAGAACTGGTCTAGCGTGATGCTGTTTAATTGCAACAATATGGCGTGTCGCCGGCTGACACCGGAATACGTAAACAGCGCGACAGGACTAGAGCTGCATCGCTTCAAGTGGTGTGAGGATGAGCGGATCGGAAGCCTGCCACTGGAGTGGAACTGGCTAATCGGTGAGTACGACCCGAATCCACAGGCGAAGATTCTTCATTATACTCTCGGCGGCCCCTGGTTCATTCCAGACTGTAACCACGCCAAAGACTGGTTCTCTGAGCGCGATGCGATGCTGGGAGTGAAGTGAACCATCTCACGCTCTGTCGCTCCTGCCGACAACTGATATTCGCTTCCGTGGAGGACATTCTTCACGGTCGGCCTCTTTGCGAGGGATGCAAGGGCCATGAAGCGGAGTGAGATTCGCACCCGCATCCTGGAAAGTTTAAACGAATCCGCCTCCTCCCCCGTCTTCTTCTCCACGGCCCAGATAGACGCCGTGATAGACGAGGCGCAGGAGGTGCTGTCCGAGGAGGCCCAGGCCGTCAAGCGCACGGCGTACCAGGCGCTCAAAGACGGGAGCACGTACTACTACACGCGCAGCATCGCCAGCGACGTGATGGCTCCCTACCGCATTTGGCTGACGCATCTAGACCGGAGGCTCACGGCTGTCTCTCTCCGAGAACTGGACGTGCGCCATGAGCATTGGATTGATGTGACGGGGGATCCTGAAGTGTGGTTTAGTGTATCTTGGGATTTGTTCGGTATCTGGCCACACCCAAGTACTGGTGGCGGAATAATGAGAGTCGATTATCTCGCTTGGCCCAGGTCATTACAAGATGACGAAGACGAACCAGAAATAAGACGAGCAGATCACGACGCTTTAGTCTTATATGGAATTTACGATGGCTTAATGAAATCATGGTCCTGGCAAAGAGCGACTGAGATATTTGGATTGTTTATGGAGCGCTGGTCTGACGCAAGAGCAAGGGCAGGAATTAAGGAAGCGCAGGCGAGAACATTTCAGCGCGGGACGGCGGATACGCCAGGGTTCAGGACGGGAGTGCTGAAATGACAGAGACGGTACGGTATGCGCTGATTGGTCGGCAGGACTTAAAGATCGGCACCGGCACCTTCGAGGTCCGTCTAGGTGATGGTCGTGTGGTGATCCTTGATGAAATCCGTTTGACTGATCTCCTCTCTACCCTCACCGTGGGCTCCGTGCTCTTTGTCAAGGCCGGCGGCGTGGCCGGGGAAGACAATAGCAATCTGTTCTGGGATGACACGAACAATCGCCTTGGAGTCGGTACGGCCTCCCCTTCCCAACCGCTTCACATCGTCGGCATCATTCTCAGCGAGGCAAACCTAACCTTTAAGAGCGGGACAGGCTTCACGGGCACGCTCGATCATGGGATTACGGCTGACAGAACGTGGACGTTGCCGAATGCAACAGACACACTCATTGCTCTGGCTACTGCGGACACCTTGACCAACAAGACGCTTCTTGCTACAGGGACGGGCAACATCGTCACTGGCGTCATTGACCGCGATGTAGTCACCGCCGATGTGGTCAATACGATTACACAGACGACGGTCTACTCCTTCTCCGTCCCCGGTGGCACGCTCAGCACGAACCGTGCGTTGCGACTGACGCTGATTGGCGATTATCTTAACAACACCGGAGTCAATAGACAATTTGATATCCTCGTGAACTTTGGCGCTACGGGAATCTTCGATTTCACTTGGGCTGCAGTGACGGCGAGCGCCAGTAGAAGAATGATAAGTGCTGTCATTACTATTTCTGCTGCGAATGCAACAAATGCTCAGGTCTCGCTTGGTCGTATCCTCTTCGGGACAGAGGGAGCGGCTGGAGGGATAGGGAGTACAACTGCACGGGAATGGTTTGGCGGCCATAATAGCATTGCGGAAGACTCTACTGTCGCCAAGACCCTTGAAGTTACTTTTAAGCACAATGTTGCTGATGCCAATCTGAGCGCCCGCGCTCTCGCGGTTCAACTTGAGGTGTTGGTGTAATGAGCACCGTAGACTCCGACCTCGATAAAGTCGAGGAAAAATTGCACGACAGCAACGTCCTCTGGACTCGCGCCGAGTTGCTCCGCATTTACAACGACGGCTACCGCCAACTCATGGCGCAATCCGGGGCTTTCTCCCGCATCCTCCCCCTCGACGTACCTGGCCGCCACACTTACTCCTGCCTCTACCAGTGGGAGGACCGTCACGTCACCGGCACCTATTGGTTCCCCGGCCTTGCCACACTCACCGCCACACGCCAAGCCATGTTCGCCTGGGAAGTGGAATTCTTGGAAGGTCTGACGCCCACTAAGAGCCTCCAGGGCATCACCTACCAGTGGGAGCGTGCGCATAGTGGCGATGTGCAGGCCCACTTCGAGTTCGGCTTCCCCAAGGAACATGAGCGCGTGCGGCGGCTGGCCTGGGATGACAAGTTGCTCATTCCCGTGTCCGTGCGCGAGTTTGACGAGGTAGACGACGCCTGGATGCGGCGGGTGGGGGAGCCAACGTGGTGGACGACGGGGCTAGGCCGCAGCCGTACGGTAGAGGTCTACGAGATCAAGACCGACTACAACCAGGGGTGGAGCCTCTTGGACTATGAGCATGGTATCCCCCGGGAGTTCACGGGGCGCACCTACTCGGTCACGTCGCCGGGTTTTGAGCAGGACAACGCTTATGGGTACACCACGTCTGGGGACTCCGATGGCCTCACGCGGGCCACAACGGCGCTTATTGCTGGCCTTGGCTGGCGCTTTACTATCGCGGCTGCCGCCGTTGCTGATGGCTTCGGGACGCAGGCATGGGAGGACGGGATTACAACCGCCACAGGGGCGACAAAGGGCTCCTATTCCTGGGAAGTGGAATTTGGCGCTCCTAGCGTCATCTTCGGGCTCGGGCCGGTGCGGGGGGCTACTAGCCCCGACCGGCAATATCTCCCCCTCGTCACCGATGCCACGGTCATGTCGCTTCTCGGAAGCGCCCGCGACTGGCGGTCTACCGAGAATGCTCTGAGTGCGTTGGAAGTGGTGATCCCGCAGCAGGACTTGACCGAGGCCGACGAGCCAGCGCTGATCCCGACGCAGATGCAGAAGTACCTGCGCTACTACGTGCTCTCTCGGGCCTTTGGGCGAGAAGGCGAAGGGCAGAAGCCGGAGATGGCCGCTCACTACGAGGCGCGGTTCAAGCGCGGGGTGGCGCTGATGAAGCGGTTAGCCGATGTGGCGCACAAGGACCGTATCTACGCGAGGGATATGCCGTCTGAGGCACCGCCACGGCCGCCCTTGGTGCGATTGCCGTCTACTTTCCCGAGTGTGAGATAGATGCCACAACTTGGGCTGATGAAACAAGAAATTCGCGGCTTCCTAGGCGTGAACCTTCGCACCGAGCGTGTGGACTTGGCTGACGAGGAGCTGGCGAAGGCCGTGAATACCGACCTTCATGTACAGCCCGGCACCATCGTTCTCCGCCTAGGCCGCACCAAGCAGTTCGTCTCGGCGCTGTCTGACCTCGTGATCCGCCGCCTCGCCAAGATTAATAGCAAGCGCTATCAGGTGGCCGGCACGGCTGTCTATCGGGATCAGGTGAGCATCCTTACCGGCCTTTCCTCCAACCTCATTACGACGCTCCTAGGCTTCCGCCCCCTGAATGATACGACAGAATGGGCGTTCATCGCGGACGACTCCCTGATGCGCAAAGATAATGGCACCACCGTGCGCATTTGGGGGATTGCATCGGCTACGGCTACGCCGACCATCAAGGCGGGGGCCGGTCCCGGCCTCACCGGCAACTACACCGTGCGTTATACCTTCGTGCGTAAGGTGGGCACTTCTATTGCCCATGAGAGCAACCCGTGCCCGGTGCCCATTCTCTTGGCCCCGGCGAACCAGCACATC
>Ga0184633_10000511_pt1 | contig 14248 bp, 16 predicted proteins | sample PLM31_170_b1_FD_133156 | JGI IMG/M metagenome (GOLD analysis project Ga0184633, IMG submission 133156) | Groundwater sediment microbial communities from an aquifer in East River, Colorado, USA - PLM3-1_170_b1 | ecosystem: Environmental > Terrestrial > Soil > Riparian zone | place: USA: East...
CACGAGCGTGACCGGAAAGCAGAGGACGATCGCCAGTCGCCAGGAGAGATCGGCGATCGAGCCGAGGACCGCAGCGGGGTCGTTCTGGACGACCAGCGCGGCGAGCAGCGCCAGGCCGAGCACGAGGAGGGCGATGCGCAGGTAGCTCAGCTCAGCTTTCCCGATAGAGCACGAGGACGACCCCGACCAGCGTGAACGCCAGCGGCCAGATGCGACCCGGGAGCCGGCCGGCCTGGGGCGGCAAGCGCAGCTCGAGCCAGCGGCCCCATCCCAGGATCATAGCCAGCACGCCGAGAGGGACGTGCGTGACCTCGATCAGGAACTCCTCTTTCAAGTTCAGCCCCGCGTGGGAGTGCGTGAGGAGGAGGCCGCCGCCGACCGCGCAAAGGAGCGGAAAGATGAGCGCGGCCCACGGGACGCGGAGCCGACCCGTGCGGACCGACCATTCGAAGAGACCTAACGCAACGACCAGGAGGACGAACAGGCGGTGCTGGAGCACCTCGGCATACTGCATGCTCTCCCAGAAGCCAAGGGGCCCGAGCGGCCAGGCGCCGGGGTCGATGCGGATCATCAGGAAGCCTGCCAAGCCCAGGAACAGGAGCGGCCAGTGACACGCCCAGGGCGTCCGGCCGGCCGCGTTCAAGACGGCCAGGCAGCCCATGCCGAACACGAAGAAGCCGGCCACGTGATGGTTGAACTCCGACCACGCGCGGTCGGCGGCCGTGCGCGGCGCGTTGCGGTCGTCGACCGGCATGTCGGCGATGGTCGGCGAGGTCAGCGCGGGCCACCGCGGCGTGAACCGCACGGCGACCTCGGCGAGGGGTGCGCGCTCGGGGACGACATCCCGCGCGGGCGGCAGCGAGGTCAGCGAGGCGGCGACGAACAGCACCGTCAGGCCGAGACCGAACTCGACCTCGACGAAGCGATGCATGCGCGCGCGGGAGACGTCCGACCCCTCCGGCAGCCGGCGCACGGCAACGAAATTCGCCGCGCCGAGGAAGAGGAGGCCGCCGAGGACCGCGACTTTCGTCAGCACCATGACGCCGTAGGAGGTGCCGAGGAGCGCGCGCGGGCTGTCCACGTAGGACAGCGTGAGCCCCACCCCCGCGGTGACGAGGGTCGCGGCGGCGACTGTCGACATCGTCGAGAACCGTTTCAGCAGCGCCGCGGACGACGGCGCGGCGGCGCGCGGCGCGGCGCTGACCATGAGGTGGAGCAGCCCGCCGATCCACACTCCCGCCGCGAGCTGGTGCAGCGCGTCCAGGACCAAGAGAAGGGCTCGGGGCCCGAGGCGGCCCGCCGCGTGACTCATCCACGCGCTACCCGCGCCCAGGGCCACGGTGAATCCGCCGAGCGCGACCCACCACCGCAGACGGTCCGGCCGCCTCGCCAGGGCCACGCATCCGGCGACCAGCCCGGCGCACGCGACGATCCGGGCGAGGCTCGCCCGGAAGTAGCTCGTGCCCGCGATCGCCCCGAGCGGCCACCCCGCGGCCGCGTCACCGAGGACGGAGAGCTGGACGGCTTGAGACAGTGCCTGCGCGCCGGCGACGACGATGGCGCCTCCCGCCGTTAGCGCGAGGCTTCTCGCCAGGCGTGAGCGGGCCGCCGGGTCCTCGCGCGACGTCGGCCGCAGCAGCAGCGCCGCGAAGAACACGCCTCCGACGGAGACCGCCTGACCGCACAGAGCGAGCCCTCGGAGCAGCACGTCGACGAATCCGGCCACGGAGCCTCAGGCGCGCCGCCGCGCGCCGATCGACAGGAGCAGGAGGAAGAAGATCGGCGTGCCGACGGACGCGAAGATCAGAAACCAGTGGGCCTGTCCGAACGCCGACAGAACGACCACCAGATAGATGAAGTCGCGACTGGAAAACGCCTCCGCGAGGCGGGCCGCCCAGGTCGCGTCCACGCTGACCGCGGTGTCCCGCATGATCTCGCGCGACGCGAGGGCGGCGGCGCCGAGGGTCGCGACGACCGTGAGCGCGCCGAGCGCCAGCGGCCACGTCGCCTCCCGGGTGACGCTCAAGCCGACCGCCATGCACGCGAACACGGCGATGTGTACGAGGTTGTCGCCCCAGAAGTCGAGGATGGCGCCGTGCGGCGACTCCATGAACTTGAGCCGCGCGAGCTCGCCGTCGCAGCCGTCGAGGATCGAATGCGTCAAGAACAGGAGCGCCCCCGCGAGCTGAGCCGCGGGCGACGACGACAAGAAGAACGAGGCGCCGAGGAGACCGATCGCGAGGCTCACGAGCGTCATGGCGTCGGGGGTGACGCGCGTGGCGGCCAGCCGGCGCGTGAGCGCCAGCGAGATCCTCCGCTCGAAGTGGCGCGACATGAATCCCTCGCGCTGCTTGATCAGGCTGCGCAGAAGCCACGTCTCGGCCGGCCCCGTGTCGGACGGCCCGGTGAGCGGGAACCGTCCGGCGTCATCGGCCTTGAGATCCGTCCAGTCGAACCGCGCGCGCAACCCCTCCACCAGCTCCCCCGCCCCACGGCAGCGCATCGCCGCCGCGAGCACCGCAGCCGAGTCGGCGGTGTCGATCACCGCGGTCAGCGACGCGTCGGCATAGAGCCGCTCGGCCTCGATCTCCGATTCGCGTAGCGCACGCAGCCAGCGCGGTTGGGGGACGACGTTTGCTGGAAGGATCACGATCCGGCGCCGCGAGTCCAACGCCAGCCGAAGGTCGTCGCTCAGCGCGGTCGCCACCGTTCCGCCGAGCAGGCGGTCGATGCCGGCGGGATCGCTCTGCACGAGCACGCGCGAAAATCCGGCGCGTATGCCGGTGAGCACGATCCGGCGCAGCAGGGGGAGCCCCGCCACCACGGTGTCGGGCGAGACTCGGGCGCCCGAGCCTGGCGCGGGCGGGACGATGAGGAGCAGGCTGTCCACTGATCGGGCGGAGACGGCGACCGCAGTCGTCAGGTCAGGACCCCGGCGAGCGTCACCTCGCGCCCGCCTTCGCGGCTCGACTGGCGCGCCCCGTGCTCGAGCGCGACGCACAGCGACGCTTCGGCAAGGTTCTGCCCGCGCGGGGCCGCGCCCGTCGCCTCCGCGAGAAATTGGTCCGCCACCGCGTCGAACCAGTCCGGGTGATGCGAGCCGTCGGACATGGCTGGCGGGCAGGGCCAGGAGAGGTCGGGGCCTCGGCCGTCGCCCTTCAACACCAGCGTGTCGTCCTGAAGCTCGAGCACGCCCGCGGTGCCGCTGACCTCGGCCCAGTTCCGTCTGACGTCTGACGCCCAGGTCAACAGGATCTCGGCGGTCGCCTCGGCAAAGGTCACGCGGACGCTGGCCGTGTCCTCCACGCTCCACGAGAGGTGCCGCCGCCGCTCCAGAGTGGCGCTCACCGACAACGGCCGCTCGCCGATCCATCGCTGAACGACATAGAACACGTGCCAGCCGTGATCGGTGAGGACGCCGCCGCCGGCGACGGCGGGATCGACCCGCCAGTTACCGCCGCGTTGGTCGCCGACCGCGGCGGGACGGGTGCGCAGGGTGTGCCAGACCACGTGATTGACCCGGCCGATCCGGCCCTCACGGAGCAACTCCGCCGTCCGGCGCACGATCGGCGCGTGGTGCCAGTTGTGGACGGTGTAGAGCACGCGCCCCGTCTTCGCCGCGAGCCGCGCGAGGGGGGCCAGGTCGTCGAGAGCGCCCACCAGCGGCTTCTCGCAGAGCACGTGCAGACCGCGCTCGAGCGCGCCCCGGATCAGCGGCGCGTGGCTCGCCGGCGGCGTACAGATGTCGACGAAATCCAGCGAGGCCTCGGTCAGGAGCTCGCCCACCGTCGCGTACCAGCGCGCGCCCGGGGCGTGGGCCGTGAGAACGGCCCGCTGCTCGGGCCGCGAGTCGGTACCGCCGACGATCTCGACGTCACGCCGGCGGCGCCAGCCTGGCAGGTGGCCGTGCAGGGCGACGTTGCCCAGGCCGATGAGCGCCCCGCGCAGCATCCTATCGGAGCCCGTGCTCGCGCACGACCGCCTCCAGTGCCTCGTCCAGAATCGCGAGTCCCGCGAGGGCCGTTTCCTCGCGGATGGTGAGCGGCGGGTTGATCCGGACCGACGGCGAGTAGGTCATCGAGACGAGCCCACGCCGGAGACATTCCTGGTAGAGCGCCTGCGTCACCGTCTTCGCCAGCGGCTCCTTCGTCGTCCGATCCTGCACCAGCTCGATACCGAGCATCAGGCCCCGACCCCGGACCTCACCGACGCACCGGTACTTGTCCTTCAGCTCTTCGAGTCGCCCGAGCATCACCTTGCCCACGCGCTCGGCGTTCTTGACCAGATCCTGCTTCAGGATGATCTCGAGCGAGGCGAGGCCGGCCGCGGCCGCGAGCGGGTTGCCCCCGTAGCTGGACGAGCTCGCGCTCGGGTTGGACCAGGGCTTGGCCGCCGTGGTCTTCTCGGTGGAGATCACGGCCGCGAGCGGGAAGCCGCCGCCCATCCCCTTGCCGACCGTCATGATGTCCGGCACGACGCCGTCGTGGTCGCAGCCCCACATGGCGCCGGTGCGGCCGAATCCCGAGATCATCTCGTCGCATATCAGGAGCGCGCCGTGCTCGCGCGCGATCGCCTGGACCGCGCGCAGGAACCCCTCGGGCGGGATGATGTTGCCGGCGGTGCCCTGCATGGGCTCGACGATGATCGCGCCGATCTCGCCGGCGGTCTGATAGCGGATGACGTCGCGTACGAACTCCGCACACGCGATGCCGCAGTCCGGATACCGCAGCTTGAACGGACACCGGTAGCAATCGGCGTAGGGCGAGGAATGGCGGCCCGGCACGAACGGGCCGAGGTGGTGCTTGAACTCGCTGCCGAGCAGCGGCAGCACGCCGGCCGTCTTGCCGTGGAAGCCGCCCCAGAACCCGAGCACCTCGGACTTGCCGGTCGCCGCGTGCGCGAGCCGCAGCGCGGCCTCGACCGCCTCCGCGCCACCGGAGAACATCTGGATGCGCGTCAGTCCCTCGGGCGTGACGGAGGCCACGAGATCGAGAAATTTCGCGCGCGTCTCCGTGGTGAAGCTGCCGAAGGTGAGCCGCTCGATCTGGCGCTTGAGCGCCTCGACGTAGTGGGGGTGGCAGTGCCCGACGCTGCCCACGGCGATGCCGGCGATGAAGTCGATGTACTCGTGGCCGTCCTCGTCGATCAAGGTGCAGTCGACGCCGCGCGCCATGGCCAGGCCGGCGTAGAGGGAAAAGCCCTGCGCGCCCGGAGCGAGGTGCCGCCGCTCCTGGGCGACGATCTTCTGCGAGCGGGGACCCACCTCCCGACGCTCTGTCAACGCCTTCCTCCCGAGAATCGAAGGGCCAGATAGGACGCGATGGCAGCCGAGGCCTCGTCGCGGTAGAGCGCGAAGCTCGGCCAGGCGTTCACGTCCAGCAGCACTAGCTCGCCCGTCGCCGTCGCGATCGCGTCACCCCCGTACACCTCGAGGCCGAGGGCTGCCGCCGCCTTGCGCACGAGCCGCGCGAGCCGGCGCGGGTCCAACGCGTGTCCCGCCAGTTGCTGATCCTTGTGGTAGAACCAGCGAAACCACGGCGGCTCCCGATGCGGACCGCCGCCGGCGCCGATCCCGTAGAACTTGATCAGATCGCCGTCGACGTGCGGCTGGATGACGGCGTGCGCGATCCCGCGCTCGGCGAGCCCCCGGAGCGCGCTCTCGACGACCGCCCCCGTCGACGCGAACACGACGTCGCCCTTCTGAGTGTTGTGGACATCCCCACGTTTCACCCAGACGGGGAGCGGGCCCGGGTCGGGCCGCTCGGTGGTCGAGACGAGAAGGCTCCGGATGAAGGACACGTTCGCTTCGTCCAGCACCGCGATCATCCGGTCGCGGTAGGTGTTCTGGACCGCGCGGGGGCTGTTCACGTGCGGCACGCCGCTCACCTCGAGGGCTCGCAGCCGGTTGAGCACATCGACCCGTTCGCACATGAGGAAGACGAAGCGCGGCCGGTCCTCGTCGATCTCGCTGATCTCGTCCGCGGCCCGGAGCTTGACCTGGAATCCCTTGGCCTCCAGGTGCTTCCCGGTCAACCTCAAGATTTCGGTGTCGTCGGATTCACGGCCCGGCGAATGGGTCAATTCGCGAAAGATGCCCCAGCACGAGTTGCTCACTCGATTCCTCCCAATCGATTCATGATACCCGCCCCGCCAAGGCCAGCGTTTCGGCAAGCGCGACGTCTTCGGCCCGATCCACGTCGACAACCCGCTCGATGACCTCGCCGTACACCGGCGCACCCGAGCGGGCGAGCCACGCCAGAAACTCACGGAGCCGCCCGAGCCCGGCCGGGGCCCTGAGCGTGCGCACGCGCTCGGGGACCAGGTACATCCCGGCCGTGACGAGGTCGCCCACGTCGCCCCCCACGTCCGTCACGCGGCCGTCGGCGGTCATGGACACCCGCAGCGGGGTTTCGTCGGCGACCAGCGGCGTGACCGCGAGCACGGTCGCCTCGGCCGGCCGCCGCGCCGCCGCCTCGACGAAGTGCACGAAGTCAGTCTCGACGCACCAGGCGTCCACCGTGGAGACGAGCATCCGGCCGCCGGGATATCGCGCGATCACCTCGCCGAAGCTCTCGAGCGACGAGCGCGTCGTCTTGACGATGAACTCGACGTCGAGGTCGGGAAAGCGCGCCCGAACCCAGTCCACGCACGCCCGCTCTTGCTCGTTCACGATGATGGCGAGCGACGCGATGCGCGCGGCGCGGAAGTTGCGGAGCACCGACTCGATCAGCGGCACGCCCGCGATCGGGACCATCGGCTTCGGCATCGCGAACCCGGCCCGGCGCAGCCGGCTCCCCTCACCCGCCGCGATGATGCCGCCGGTGAGCGGCCCCCTCACAGAAGGATCGCCTCCAGCTCACGGAGCGAACGGATCTGACGGTCGCCGCGACAGCACGGGCCGTCCGCGGACGGCTCAGCGCCCGCGAGCCAGATGTGGCGCATCCCGACCGCGCGCGCGCCCGCCATGTCGCGCGGCAGCGAATCGCCGATGAAGGTGGCCGCCGATGCGGAGACCCCGAGGGCTCCGAGCGCACGCTGGAAGATCCGCGGGTCGGGTTTGGTCCAGCCGACCTCGGCCGAATCGACCAGGGCGTCGAAAAAAGAGCGGATGCCGGCATCGTCGCACACGCGCGTCAAGTTTCCGTAGAAGTTGGAGACGATCCCGAGGCGGTAACGCCGGGCCAATTCGCTCAGGAGCGGGACGTTGCCGGCAATCGTCGTCAGCGCATCGCCGAGGAAGCGACGCGCCACGCGGTCGGCGATCGAGCGATCGGGAAGCTCGAGGAGAACCGCGACGCCGGTGACGAGCCGCGCGACCGTCTCCTGGAACGAGGACGTCGCCGGGATGGCGCCGACGAGCGCGTCGTCAGCCGCGTAGAACGAAGGATCGAAGCGCTCGCGGGCCACGACGGCGCCCTCCTCGCGGAACAGGCGGAACACGCGTTCCTTCCAGGGGAGCCCGTCGGCGTCCAGCGTGCCCCCGAAGTCGAACAGCACCGCAGCCGAGTCGTTCGCGGTCACAGAAGAATGCGCGCGTTGAGATTTGGTGGAGGCGGTGGGAATCGAACCCACGTCCGGAAACCCTCAGCCGCAGGCGTCTACGTCGATAGCCGATCTACGTTACTGCTTCTCGCCGCGCGGCACTCCGATTGGCGGGATCACCGCGCAGCCAGCCTCATTAGTCTCGCCCCTCCCCTGAGGCCAGGTTCGGAGCCAGCCACCAGAATATGACGTCCGTTCCCGGTCCCTGATGGCTCGAGCCGGCGGACGCTGACGGGTGTTAGGCCGCCAGAGCTAGCTGTGTGTTGGCAGCTATACCGTTCTCTCTTATTAACGAGGGGAGAGAAACCTCGAGACGCAGCCTGGACCTCACTGATCCCCGTCGAAGCCTGTCGCCCCCTTAACCACCAGATTTTTCACAAGTATAGCACGCACTACCACGCGCCGCGTCGAGCAGCGCGTGCGGACTTGTCCATCTCGCGGCGCACCTCCCGCTCGCGCAGGGCGGACCGTTTGTCGTGGAGCTTCTTGCCGCGCGCCAGACCGAGCTCGACCTTGGCCCGGCCGGCCTTGAAGTAGAGGCGCAAGGGGACGAGCGTCAACCCACGCTCGCTGATCTTGCCGGAGAGACGGGAGAGCTCGCGCTTATGAAGGAGAAGCTTTCGATCCCGCTCGGGCTCGTGGTTGGCGTCGGTGCCGTGGCTGTAGGGGCTGATGTGGCAGCCCAGGAGCCACCCCTCGCCGTTGCGGACGGAGGCATAGCTGTCCTTGAAGTTGACCAGACCCGCCCTGAGCGACTTGACCTCGGTGCCCCTGAGCACGAGGCCGGCCTCGACCGTCTCGAGGATCTCGTACTCGTGGCGCGCCCGACGGTTGGTCGCGATGGGGCGGTCGTCGGAGGCCTCTCTAGCTTGACTTGCCATGGCTGAAAGGTATTATGACTCACGCTTTTCGGGCCGAAGTGGCGGAATTGGCAGACGCGCTAGATTCAGGGTCTAGTGCCCGCAAGGGTGTCGGGGTTCGAGTCCCCGCTTCGGCACCAACTACAACAGCAGGTTAGCGAGCACCTTCCGAAGAGGCCACCTGGGCAGCGGGCTCATGAGTGAACATTGGGACGGAGGAGGGTCGTATGCGCCGCTTGCTGCTCAACGGATGCCTCTGTGCGCTGGCTGTCCTCTCTGCCGCTGCATGCACGATTCCCCCTGCGCCGGGCTCGTCGGCTGCGCTGCCTGCGCAGGTGCTGCCCGCTGACGCGCGTGCGCTCGTCTACGGTCGCACGGTCAGCGCGGTGATCCAGAGTCCGGAGCTACGGGACAAGATCCCCGGTCTCTTCGGAGCGGATTGGATGCCCGCCTCACAGGGGCGCGGGCAGCTTGCTTTGGGTGCGGCGGCGTTCCTGGAAAAGGGCGGGCCGCTGCGGATGGTCAGTATCGCGGGGAAAGACTACGTCGTGGTCACCGGGTGCGTGGCAAACGCCTGCCGGACCCGCCGTGTGCTGCTGCTGATCGGTGAAGGCGGGTCGCAGCTGCTCGCGCGGCTCGACGACGGCGCGGTCCCCCACTATTACGCCTACGGCAGCGGAGGCGTGGCGCCGCCGGCCAACGCATCAACCATCGTGGACGCCGGGTTGCGCGCTCTACAGAGCGTTGGCGACGCGTACCCTAGCGCGGGCTCGTGAGAGCCTCGCCTCGATGATGTCCTTTTAGACCTCGCGCGCTTCCGGCCCGGACGAACCTTTCGCAGTGCCCAGCGCCGCCTTCTCCGCCTTGCTCACGACTTCAGCGGGGAATCAGGAGCCGGTCGAACGTCTCGGCATAGGCATAGCCGTAGGGCTTGCCGAGCGCCGCGCAACGCTGGCGCACGTGCGCCGCCACCGCCGCGAAGTCGGGGAACTGGCTCCGGTGGCACGCGAATGCCTCGAGCTTGAGGTCCATCGTCTCTGAGACGTCGACCGCGACCTGATGGGTCTCCGCCTGCCACTGCATGATGTGAACCTCACGCACTTGGTGCGGCTCGTAATCGGGCAGCAGTTCCGGGAAGGCCAGGTGGTCCCGAGCCAGCGGATAGACGCAGTCGAGCACGACCCCTCCGGTCACGCGGTGGTCACGGTGGGAAGCGTAGAGGTTGTACGTGCGGTGCGGGCTCTGGGCGATGACGAGATCCGGCCGCCACTTGCGGATCTGTCGGGTGACGTCCCGCCGGAGCTCGCGCGTATCCTCGATGTCACCATCGCTGTAGCCGAGGAACTCGACGTGCTTCACCCCGAGCGTCCGCGCGGCATCCCGCTGCTCCGCTTTGCGGATGCGAACGAGACGATCGCGTGTCATCGTTCGGTCGCTGGACCCCATGCTGCCATTTGTGACGATGACGTAAATGGCGTTCGCGCCCTGTCGCACGAGCTTGGCGAGGGTGCCCCCGGCGCCGGCCTCTGCATCGTCGGGATGGGCCACGACCACCAGCACGCGCTCGACCGCATCCGCCACAGGATCCTCCTGACGTGAAGATCTCAGTTTGCTAATCGCGAATGCTCGCGAGAAGCCGTCCGCGCTCGCCGTGAGCTGTGCTCACTCTTTTCACGTGCGGGACCGCGACCGTTGTCTCCGTGCGCCGCAGCATCGTCCATCTCAAGACACCGGCAGCCTGCTGAATGATCCGCGGGTGGCGGCGCCAGGAGTCTCCGCACGACTTGCTCGAGCTGCTGCCGGAAGAGATGCAGGTCGCTGATCTGTTGCTGCACGGCAGACAGCTGTTCACGGACCAGTCCGAGAAGGCGGGGCCGCACCGTCGCGCGCGGTCCGTCATCTAGAGCCGCCGTCAACGATTTGAGATTCTGCAGGGACAACCCGAGCGTACGAGCTCGCCGGATAAACAGCAGTCGGTGCAGACTGTGCTCGGCGTACTGTCGATACCCAGCCACTGTGCGATTCGCGGGGGGCAGCACACCGACTTGCTCGTAGTAACGAATCGTCTTGGCCGACACACCCGTAGCCTGCGCGAGCTGGCCAATCTTCAGTACCTGGGGCATCGGCTGACCTCCCCGGCTCTCGTCTGCTGCGGAAGATAGACCTTCCAGCGGCTGAAAGGTCAAGCGGCAGTATGTGTGCCGGGAACGATCTCAGAGCGCGACGGTGCGGCCGAGTCGCGCCGCCAGGGCGGCCGCCTCGACCACGGCGAGCGCACGCACGCCGTCGGCGGCGGGCACCGGGTTCGGCGCCCGGCCGGAGCACGCGTCCAGAAACGATTGTAGCTCGAGCTGGAGCGGCTCCGCGCGCCGCGTCGGAAGCTCCTCCTTCCCCGCCTCCACCGCCTCCCAGACGCCGCCCCGCTCGCGATGCTCGCCCAGGTGAAGCGTGACAACAGAGGCGGCGTAGTCGGCCACGAGGGCGCCCCGCTCGCCGACGATCACGCAGTCGCGCCAGGTGCCGGGGACGAAGTAGCTTGCCTCGACCACCGCGGGGATGTCGCCGTAGTGCACGACCGTCCAGGACAGATCGTCGAGGCCGCGGCCCAGATAGTCGCGCTGAATCGCGCTGACCCGTGTGGCCGCGCAGCCGAGGAGATGCGCGAACAGATCGAAATAATGGATCGCGTCCGTCTGCGTGACGCCGACGTCGGCGCGTGGCCGCTTGAACCCGGAGAAGCGCCCGGTGGCGTAGCGGACTCGGCCGATGCGTCCGGCCGCCAAAGCCTCACGCAGCGTCGCAGTGACGGGATGGAAGCGAAAGATGTGACCGACCTGCACGAGTCGTTCGGCGGCCCGGGCCGCGGCTTCGAGTTCGCGCCCTTCCTCGGCCGTTCGGGCGAGCGGCTTCTCGATGAAGCAATGCCGCCCGGCGGCCAGACCCTCGCGGGCGATTCCGTAGTGCGTGTCCGCCGACGTGACGATGTCCACGGCGTCGACGTGCGCGAGCGCCGCTCGGTAATCCGCGACCGCACGGCCCGGCTCCACACCCTGGCGGACTGCCCACGCCAGGCGCGCTGTGGACACGTCCGCCACCCAGAGCCCTACTCCCAGATCGCCGAGCACACGCAGGTGCTTTTCGCCCCAGCGGCCGAGGCCCACCAATAGGATGTTCACTTCGGCGGCTCAGTCGCGGACGAGGTCGCCGCCCACGTCCTCGACGACTTCGTAGCGGAGGAGACGAGCGGTCATCCAGCGGACGACCAGGAGGTCGACGAAGGCCACGAACGCGCGATTCAGCACGCCGTACTTCGTCCGGCCGAAGCGGCGCGGACGGTGGCTGACCGGCACCTCGATCACGCGGTAGCCCCGCATCTTCAGGAGCGTCGGGATGAACCGGTGGAAGCCGCGGTAGAGCACCAGCCCGCGCAGGCATTCCCGACGAAAGGCGCGGAAGGTGCAGCCGCTGTCCTGGATGGCTTCGTCGGACACCCAGTTGCGGATACGGTTGGCGATCTGCGACGAGGCGCGCCGCACGAAATTGTCGCCCTGCTCCCGCTGGACGCGCCAGCCGGTGGCCGCGTCCCAGTGGTCGAGGTGGGAGAGCAGCGTCGGAATATCCCGCGGGTCGTTCTGCAGGTCGGCGTCCATCACGACGACCCGCCGGCCACGCGCCGCTTTGAACCCCGCGTCGGTCGCGGCCGTCTCGCCAGCGTTCGCCTTGAGCCGCACCAGACGCACCCGCGGGTCGGCCTCCCGGAAGGAACGGACGATCTCGGCGCTCCGGTCGCGGCTGCCGTCGTCCACGAACACCACCTCGAACGGGAGCCCGAGGCGATCGAGGACCTCGCGCAGCTCCGCCCAGAGCGGCGGGAGGCTTTCTTCCTCGTTGTAGACGGGGATGACGACCGAGAGGTCAGTCACCCGGTTCTCCCGTCGAGACGCGCCGGGTCGTGCCCTGCCACTCGGCGACGAGCGTCTGCGGGAGATTGAGTCGATCCAGCACGCGGGCGACCGTGTGGTTCACGATGTCGTCCAAATCTTTTGGCCGGTTGTAGAAGGCGGGCATCGGCGGCAGCATTACCGCGCCCATCTCCGCGAGCGCGAGCATGCACCTGAGGTGCCCGGCGTGCAGCGGCGTCTCGCGCACGAGCATGATGAGCGGCCGCCCCTCCTTCAGCGTGACGTCCGCCGCGCGCGCGATCAGCGAATCCGTGTGACACGAGGCGATGGCGCCCGCCGTCTTGATCGAGCACGGCGCGATGACCATACCGGCGGTCCGGAACGAGCCAGACGCGATCGAGGCCCCGATATCTCGAATGTCGTAGTGGTGCGCGGCCAGCGCTTCGACGTCCCTCACCGTGTACGCGGTCTCCTCGACGATCGTCCGCTTTCCCGGCATCGAGATGACGAGGTGCGTCTGCACCTCCGCGTGCCCGCGCAGGACCTCGAGCAGGCGGATGCCGTAGATGGACCCGGTGGCGCCCGTGATGCCCACGACGAGTCGCTTCAGAGCCGGAACCTCTTGCGGAATACTTCCTCGCGGGTCTTCTGGTAGAGCACCTCCCACTCGTGGCTCCCCTCCGGCATCGGGCGCGAGTAGGATCCGAGGATCTTGCGGACTTCGCCGTCGATCGACTCGGCGAGCTTCGACTCCTCGGTCAGCGCCCGGATCACCTCCGGCCGCAGGTCGTCGGGCGCCCTGATGCTCACGCCCGCCGTCGTGCCGAGCGCCTTCAGGATGAGGTCGGCGAGGTGGAAGATGCGCTCGCGGCTCATGCGCATCATCAGAGGACGAACCCCCGCTCGCGGGCGAGCTTCTCCTTGACCTTACCGAGGAGCTGCCGGTAGTCGGCCGCCGAGTCCTTGATCTGCTTGGCGTGGTCCATGAGGAGCTTGCGCGCGTCGGCCTCGAGCTGCTCCTCCGCGGCCAGGTTGTCGAGCACGACGTGGCGGATCGCCGCGCGCGCGGCGTTCTCGTCTTTGATTTCGGCGATCTTCCGCACCGTCAGGCGCTTCACCACCGTGTCCGCCATGCGATCGGCAACCGCTGCGTGGCGAGACATACCCGCTTACCCTACACGCGGGCGACGCAGAGTGTCAAGGAACGGGCCCGTGGAACGCGGGCAGAATCACGGTCACGCGCGTGCCGATGACCGGCGCGCTCTCGACGCGGACCGCGCCGCCGTGGGCTTCGACGAGCGCTTTCACGACGGCGAGCCCGATGCCGGTGCCGTGCGTCGTGCCGGCCGCGTCCGGCGCGCGATAGTAGGGCTCGAAGATGCGACCCAGTGCCTCCGCCGGAATGCCGCGCCCCGCGTCGGCGACCTCGATCGCGACGGAGCCGCCGAGCGCACGCCCTCCCACCCGCACCACGCTGCCGAGGGGCGAGTACTTGATCGCATTCGAGAGAAGATTCGTCAGGATCCGCTCGAGCGCGTCGGGGTCGGCGTCGACGTGCGGCAGCGACGGCTCGCACGTGATCGCGATCGGGTGCGTTACCGTCCCCTGACGGAAGAGATCGACCGTCGCCACGATGGCTGGCTCCACCGCGAGGGGAATGCGACACAGCGCCGGATCGAGGCCGCGCTCGATCCGCGAGAGGTCGAGCAAGTCGCTGACGATCCGGCCGAGACGCTTGGCCTCGCGGCGCATGATCCCGGCGAGCCGACTCACTTCCTCCGGCGGCAGTCGCCGCAGCGCCAGGAGCTCGCTGAAGCCCTGGAGCGCCGTCAGCGGCGTGCGGAGCTCGTGCGACGCGATCGCCACGAACGTCGACTTTGCTCGATCGAGTTCCTCGAGCTCCTGCCGCGCGGCCCTCACCTTCTCGGCCAGCTCTGCGGCGAA
>Ga0184633_10000512_pt1 | contig 14237 bp, 15 predicted proteins | sample PLM31_170_b1_FD_133156 | JGI IMG/M metagenome (GOLD analysis project Ga0184633, IMG submission 133156) | Groundwater sediment microbial communities from an aquifer in East River, Colorado, USA - PLM3-1_170_b1 | ecosystem: Environmental > Terrestrial > Soil > Riparian zone | place: USA: East...
CTTCCCTGCTGACTCGAATCCCTCGCTTGGACCGCAACCCTTGCCCTTCAGAGCCGGGTCTGCATATGCTAAAAGGCGTCCGCCGGGGCGGAAGGCGGCGGTGATTACACGCCGTTGCGGTCAGGAAGAAGGGAGTTCGCGAATGTGCCTCTCATGCGGGTGCGGCGAGCCGCACGATAACCACGGAGACAGGCGCCACATCACGTACGAGAACGTGAAGAAGGCAGCGGATGCCGCGAAGATACCTGTGAAGGAGGTGGTGAAGAACATCCAGGTGACCTTCACTGAGAAGCGGCCGCGTTCGAAATGACTCCCCAGAGGGCCGGATTCACCGAACCTCATCCAGGAGCAGGGTGCGGACGGGAGGCGCGGGGGCTCTCGACCTACAACCCCTCGAGCACCTGCTGGCTGCACACAGAGCCTGCGTACCGACACCCCCTTTACCACGCCTACGTGTAAGTGGCAGAGAACAGGTGGGAGATGGAACGAGGTCCGACCGTCTCACCGGAGAATCCTTTCACCCCGGAGGGAGAAGCCGACGAGTACTTCTGTCCCGTCTGCGGGAGCGGGTTAGCGCAATCCGACTTCGAAAAGCCGGAGAGGGATTACTACTGTCCCTTCTGCAGCACACGGCAGACGCCGTCGGTGCTCTAGCTCCCGCGCCACTCGCGAGCGCTCGGCAAGATGCCGTGTCGGGGACGAGCGACCAGGATTCGATCCGCGCAGGAACGTGAGGGACGGCAGTTCGCTCGCTCCCGGGGTACCGACTAACCGGGCCTGGCTCTCGGCGGCTCGGCGGCGAGGTGTGTATACGCCTCGGCGAGGTGCAGTACGACCTGTGCCTCAGCATCATCTTCGACCTTCGGCACAAGCGTAGCGATCTTCTTCGCGATCGCCTGCCGAGCCCCCACAGCTACCCGCGCTGCCTCCGCCTGCCCCACCGCCCGTACTGCCATCGACATGATCACCCCGGCACGATCCTACGCCCTGCGGCTCCTCGGCGGCCGGCTGCTCGCCAGACTCGAAGACCATCCGCTGCCGCCGACGCGACGCTCCTCGCACTGGTGAACCAGCTAGTGCGGTTCTGCCCCAACGTCACTGTCGCTGTACCGCAGGAGGCCCAGCACCTGGTCGAGCGCTGCCAACGCTTCGCCGAGGATGTCCACGGGGCAGGCGCCGCGGTCGGCGTGGCTGCCCTCGGCGCCACCGACCCTGTGTCCGCCGTCGTGACTGTGGGGAACCACGTGGCCGCCGACCTGTCGTGGGTCACGGTGAACGCGCTCGGATGGGTCGCGAGGGTCGGGACCGGCAGCGCGGTGGCGAGGCCTCTTCCACACAATGGGGCATCTCGTACCTCAGTAATCCCGAGGCGGCTCGGCAAGCGAAGGCTAAGAGAAGCTTAGGGGCAGGAGCCTACGGTTCTGGGAGTTCATTGCTGGCTTAGAGGCCGGGAGCCTCGCCGTGGTGCCGGTCTATCTGGGCCAGTACGAGAGGGGCCCTGCGTGGATGGCAGACTTCAGCCACGTGTGGGCCTTGCTGTGGTCAGCCGGCGCCGCGGCGGCCGCCGCCTACCCAGCGGCAACCGCCCTCATCAAGCAAGCCGCCACGCAATCCAGCTAGCCCGGGCGGCGTGGCGGCGGAGATTGACAGGCCCCGAGCCGTAGTTGCTGTTCCTCGTTTGCGCTTGTCAGGCTCTTCACTTCAGCGACGTGCAGGTTGCTATCAATGTCGATCCACGCCAAGTCGAAGTTCGGATCGAGAGCGCCCGGGGAGAACGTGGTCGATCCTTGCTTCCTCGCGTGCTCTTCGAGGAGGTTCTGCAGGTCGGCGTGACCGTTCGGTTCAAGTAAGTCTCTCGAACGCTCGCTTGAGCGTCGCGAGTTCGCGCCACGTCAGCGGCTCGGGAAACGGTTCAATCGTTCGATCTTCCTCGTCGGACGGCTCGGCCACCGGAATCTGGCGAACGAGCTGCCGCACCTCTCTTCTTCGGATGTCCATCGCAGTCCAGCGTGCCTGTCGGAAGAACCACTGCCGCAAAGTCCACCGGCTCGGATCGAACGACTCGATCCGGTCGTAGACGCGATAGAGCGCCTCGTTCCATGCCTCATCGATGAGTGCGGGGTGCTTGCGGAACCACCCGTCACAGAAACGGTCGCTGCGGAGGAATCCCACGATCTGCCCCATAGAAGGCCTTGGCGACAAGCGAGAGGGCGACGGATGCCCCATCGCCATCCCCGTCGCGCTTCAATTCTGCGACGACGAGCTCCGTGTGGTACGCGTCGTTCGCTCGAAGTGCCCTGACCGCATCATTCAGGGTGAGCGTCGTTCCGCCCAGCTTGACGATCTCGAGTCCCATGGACTCCTCCACGCCTGCCCGACCAGCGGGGATCGGGCTATCTTCCCTCTACTCCATATCCGGCGCGAGTCGGCCTTCCGTAACTTCCAGCCGGAAAAAATTTTCCGAACTCACGCCAGAGCGCTGGGGAAGGGGGATTCGGCGGGATCCGCAGCCTGACGCCGAGCCTCTCTCTGCCGAGGGTCAGCCGTAGAATCGCGTCCACATGAGGACGTGGCGAGCACCGGCGTTGCTGTCTCGGCTAACCCCCCGGCTCCACTCTGGGCATCTTGAGAAGTTCGAGCGTGGCTCCTTGAGGTCGAACACGCGTTCGCCTATCATCGACTGTGAGCGGCGGGCGGGGGCACGACGTGCAACGGTTCGCGTCATGCTCGCCGCGGCCCATCCAGTCCGGCGACCCGCCGATGGATAAGCGAGTCTCCTTTCCCGAAGAGACCGCGAGGTAACTCTATGGCAGAGCTAGACGATCTCGTAGGACAAGTCGAGGACCCAGAACTGCGGCGGGCGCTGGAGTCAGCCGCGAGGACGCTAAAGCGTCAGCAACGCTTCGGCCTTGTCTTCGAACGGCACATCCCCGAGGTCGGCATCCTGCCGAGATTCCCAATCCAGCCCGGGGATTTCGTGCGTCAGCGGACCAGCCCGGACATCGACGTCGTCTACCGCGTCGTATCGATCGATGGTAAGGCAGCTGTCATCAAAACCTCCGACGGTGGGGATGGCATCGAGTGCTCGCTCGACGACCTGCTCCTCATCAAGCGATTCGGGGAGCCGATCTACCCAACCCTTCGACCGCTTGAGGTAGTCACCCGAGGAGGGGACAAGCCACACCACGCGGTCATCAACGGAGAGAATTACCACGCGCTTCAGCTGCTCCTGTACCTCTATGAAGCTCAGGTCGACTGTATCTACATCGATCCACCCTACAACACGGGCGCTCGGGACTGGAAATACAACAACCGCTTCGTTGACAACAACGATGCGTGGCGGCACAGCAAGTGGCTCGCGATGATGGAGAAGCGTCTGCGTCTCGCGAAACGGTTGCTCAAGCCCGACGGAGTGCTCATCGTCATGATCGATGAGCACGAGCTGCACCACCTCGGGATGCTTCTTGAAACGCTCTTCCCCGAGAATCTCCACTACGCTGTCTCCATCGTCATCAATGCGCGAGGGAGTACGGGCAACCGCAACTTCGGCTCGATCGACGAGTATGCACTTTTCGTAGTGCCGAACTTGGGCCACGATGTGGTTCAGCCTCGCGAGGCCTTCATTCCGGATTTCCACCCGAGCAGAGAGGCCCAAGCTCTGGAAGAAGTCCTACTCGGCAAAGTTGCTCGAGCGTTCCCGGATCTGTTGGAGGAAGTTCGAGCCGCGGGAATCTCCGTAGACGAGGATGAGACGGCCGCTTGGCAAGACCTGTTGTCGTCGGACATACCCCTATGGAACGAAGAGAAAGATGAAGAAGAGGAAGAGGACGACGGCGCGGAGGAAGCCGCTGCTGTCTACTGGCGAGGAGCTGTGCGCACCGGACAGGGGACCAGTTTTCGGTCTCAACGCCCTCGACAGTTCTATCCGCTCTTCATCGACCCGGCCAAGCCTGAGCGTATCGAAGTGGGCGAGCCGCTCTTGGATCGGGACGAGAACGGCAACCTGACTCCACCTTCGTGGGATCCAGTGAATGGCCTCACCCCGATTTGGCCAGTCGATGAGGAGGGAGCCGAGCGGGTCTGGTGCTATGAGCCCAACAGGATGCGGGATGAAATCGCCAAAGGCAACATTCGCGTCGGTCGGTTCAACCCTAAGCGGAACACATACGCGGTCAACGTCAGACGCGTGCGGCGAACCGTCCAGCGATTCCGGGAGCGGACTATCTGGTGGGAGAAGTCCTACGACGCTGGCTCCAACGGCACGAACATCCTCAAACGCCTGCTCGGCGAATCCGGACTGTTCCCATTTCCGAAATCCGTCTACGCGGTGAGAGATGTTCTGGCTACGGTTGTGGGACCCCGTCCCGACGCGCTCATCTTGGACTTTTTCGCTGGTTCAGGAACGACGTTGCATTCCACGTGCTTGCTCAACGCCATCGACAACGGCCGAAGGCGTTGCATCCTCGTCACCAACAATGAAGTCGACGAGAAGACTGAGGCCGAGCTCGCTGAGATCGGGCATTTCCAAGGCGATCCGGAATTCGAGGCCATGGGGTTGTTCGAAAGAGTCGCCGCTCCTCGTGTGAAGGCAGTCGTGACGGGTCGGCGACCCGACGGATCGTCGGTGCCAGGTAAGCACAAGTGGGCTGGAGGACGGCCCTTCGCCGAAGGCTTCGAAGAAAACGTTGAGTTCTACAAGTTGGACTACCTCGACCCAGATGAAGTGGACCTCGGTCTCCAATTCGGCGCCATCCTTCCGCTGCTCTGGCTCGCAGCCGGAGGCGTCGGGGAGCGTCCTGAGTCAAGCGGCGACGTACCGATGTTGATTCCAGCGGGTGCTCCGTTTGCCGTTCTCTTCGAGGAAGGGAAGGCCCGCGAGTTCGCCGAAAAACTCGCGAAGCGGCCAGACATTACGCACGTCTTCATCGTTACGGACTCGCCTGAGGCGTTTGCTGAGATGCGAGCGCTTGCCGGCCCCGGCCGCCACGTTTCGATGCTCTACCGAGACTATCTCCGGAACTTCGTCATCAACACGCGCAGTCGTCTATGAACATCGAGCTCAAGGGGTTTCAGGACGCGACGGTCCAACAACTTCTCGCGAAGTGCCGACGAGCGAGTGAGGAGGCTGGAAACGGCGATCCCCAAGCGGTGATCTTGTCGGCGCCCACGGGTTCCGGCAAGACCGTCATGGTCACCGCGCTCATGGAGGCGCTCGCCGAAGGCGACGAAGCTGGTGAGGGCGATCGCGAGGCGACGTTCCTCTGGATCACCGACCAACCAGAGCTCAACGAGCAGACGCGACGCAAGATCCTCGAGCACTCCAGCGCGTTCGGTCCGGATCGGCTCATCACCATCGATGCTGCCTTTGACCGGGAGGTCTTTGTACCCGGCCGCATCCACTTTCTGAATATCCAGAAGCTTCGGGAAGGCAGTCTCCTGGTCAAGCAGGGGGATCTTCGCTCCTACACCCTCTGGGACACGATCACTAACACAGCTCAAGCCCGTCCGAAGTCCTTCTGGGTCATCCTCGATGAAGCCCACAAAGGTATGGCGCAGTCCGCTTCTGAACGCGAGAAGGCGCAAACCATCGTGCAGAAGTTCATCAAGGGTTCCGCTGAGATTCCACCGATTCAGCTCATCCTCGGCATGAGCGCGACGCCGCAGCGATTCGTTGATCTCGTTGGGACAACGCGGACGCTGCGGACGGAAGATGTTCCTGTTGACGAGGTACGCGCTTCGGGCCTCCTGAAGGAGACGATTCTCCTCTTCCACCCCGATGAGTCGCAGCCTGCTGACATTACCCTCCTCAAAGAAGCGGCAAAGCAGCTGCTCGAGTTCGAGCAGCGATGGACTTCCTACTACGACAAGGTAGGCACAGGTGAGGTTGTGCGTCCCATTCTCGTCCTACAAGTCGAGGACGCTTCAGCGAGCCGTCCGACCACGCGCACCGACCTTCCACAAGCGATTGAAGCGGTCGAGGAGGTACTGGGCCCGCTGGAAGAAGCAGAAGTCGGGCACGCCTTCCAAGAGGGTGCCGCGATCGAGATTGATAGCCGCAAGATCCGGTACTGCGCACCCCCCGACATCCAGGGTGATCCTGACCTTCGAGTCGTACTCTTCAAGATGAGTCTCAACACGGGCTGGGACTGCCCGCGGGCCGAAGTCATGATGTCTTTCCGTAAAGCTGTCGACCACACCTTCATCGCGCAGCTCGTTGGTAGGATGGTTCGCACTCCGCTTGCCCGCCGCATCGACACCGACGAGTTCCTCAATACAGTGTCGCTGTACTTGCCGCACTACGATCGTGCTGGTCTCCAGCGAATCCTCGACCACCTGAGTGAGCCCGATCCGACCTTCATGCCGCCCGTCACTGTCGAACGAGGCGAGAAGGCAATCACGCTTCAACGGAATCCAGACCTCGGCGACTGCTTTGAGGCGCTGGAAGAGATCCCGACCTACACGGTCTCATCGGTGCGCAAGGCGAGCAACGTCCGCCGGCTCATGAAACTTGCCCGTCTCCTCGCCAACGATGGGATCGTCCCTGACGCCGTCGAGCGTGCGCGTGAACTGGTCATCGCCGGGCTTGATGCCGCTCGAACGAAGCTCCAGGGAAAACAGCAGTTCAAGAAGGTCGTGAAGGATAGTGGCGTCATCGATCTCCGAGCGGTCGCCTACGCGTACGGTGGAGGAAACACCGGCGAGTCAGCCACCCAGATACCAGTCACTCAGGAGAACGTCGACGATCTCTTCGAGGCTGCAGGACGGAAGCTCGGTGAGGGACTCCATAAGACGTACTGGCGGGCACGAGTCGGCGCAGATCCGTCTGCAAAGCGTCGCCGAGCAAAGCTCGAACTGTTCGCACTCGTGCACGACGATTCGACACTGAAGCGCCTGGAGAACAATGCGGCCCGCCAAATCAAGGCGTGGCAAGAGCAGTACTGGCCCTCGATCAGGCGGCTACCGCCCGATCGGATCGACGGCTACCACCAGGTCCGCCAGACGGCTGTGGAACCGGAGCCCGGGTACATGGTGATGCCTTCTGCAATCCAGGGCCGCAAGGCTGAGACGCCTTGTAAGGGCCACCTGTATGTCGGCGAGGACGGAATGTTCCGATATGACTTCAGCCAGTCGTCGTGGGAGCGGCAAGTGCTCGAAGCCGAGCAAGCACGAGAAGATCATGTTGGCTTCCTTCGCAATGAGCCACGAAAGACGTGGTCGCTCTGCGTGCCGTATCGACGTCGCGGAGAGACACGCCCCCAGTATCCCGACTTCGTATTCTTTCGCCGGCAGGGAGACGAGATCGTTGTGGACATCCTCGATCCGCACAACCCGAGTCTCGAGGACTGGCCTGAGAAGGCCGTCGGCCTCGCTGATTACGCGGCGCAGCATGGCCATCTCTTCGGAAGGATCGAGCTCATCTTCGTCGACCGAACCGGTGCCCTCAAGCGGCTAGACCTCACCGACGAGCGGATGCGCAACCGGGTGCGAGAGGTGAGGACGAGCGCCCATTTGAACCAGCTATTCGAAGAGGGGTGACCGATAGAGCTGTCACTGGACCTGCCGAGCTTCCCGCCGACGCTTAGTCGTCGGCAGTGGATGTTCCTGGAGGCCATCGACTTCACAGCTGAGATGGTCGGCGTCGCCCACAAGCGGCTTGGACGGACGTTGTTTGCGATAGCCGTGAAGGAGAGGCAGGGACTTCTGCCCTCTGCGTTCGTCGATGTTTGGTTCCTGGTAGACGCGGCACATCGGCTGTGGGACCTGGTTCACGGGCTGCCTGGTCTCAAGAAGGGAACGCCGTTCCATTCGTTCGAGAGAAAGCTTCGCCCTTTCGAAGGGCTGCGTCATGGGATGCAGCATCTGAAGAAGCAGATTGTCGACGTGTTGGAGCCTCGGGACGAGCCCGTGTGGGGCTCCCTGGCGTGGCTGACTCTTCCCGAAGGGCATACGGGTCCGGTCATACTGACTTTCGTCATGCCGGGCCTCGTTCGCGTGGGCAAACGACCTGGCCTCAAGATTCCGAGCCGGGAACGACTTCACCCCCCGGTGGACCGCGTCCAGCTGAGTGCCTTCGGCCTTCCGACTGTCTCACTCACTGAGTTCGTGGAAGCCCTTCGAGCTTTCTTGCCCGAGATCCAGGCTGGCGTGAGGCCCAGAGGAGGGCCGTCCAGTGGATCCGTCCAGTAGGAGAATCCCTTCCGCACCACGAGACTCGTGGGACGCTTACGCCGAGGCCGGTTCCAAGCCGTACTTCTCCTGGCGCCGCCGGAAGGCATCTTTGCCGCCCTCGACGTGGTAGAGGATGAGGTCCCGGGTGTCGAATCGGTCGATGGCGCCGCTGCGCTCGATGAGACCGTGTTGAGCATCCGCCTTCAGGGCGATGACCTGTTCGGCATCTGCCGACACCAAGACGTTGGCGCTCCTTGTTGCGAAGACGCATTGGCGGCTACCACGGCGGTGGCGGAGCGTCGAGACGATGTAATCCTCGATCCAGGGAGCATGTAGGGCATCTTCCGGCTGGTCGACCAGGAGCGGGAAGTCGCCCTCCGCGAGGGCAATCATCAGCACGACCGTGCACTTCTGTCCGTGCGCTAGGGCTTCGAGCTCCCGATAGGAGTTCGCCTCGACGGCGAACTGAATCTCGACGACATCCATGCGATCGTGGAGGATGTCCGCACGGGGGATCGTCGCGGCGCTCGTGTTCGTCGCGTTCGGCTGCACGGCCGAGCCGCCCCCCACCACGCCGTCGGCCGGGACCGAGCCGACGGAGTCCCCATCGGAGCCCTCGGCCTCGACGGGGAGGGAGCGGCTCTGCCAGCCGTTCCCCGACCGGCTGTTCGACGGGCTCCTCGACGCCTACGGGGAGCGTGATCTGCCGACCCTCCAGAAGCTGGTGACCGGGCCGATCGAGGACGCGAGCGCGATCCCGCACGCCGGGACGGCCACGTTCGATGGGATTGCGACCTGGGCAGAGGCGGGATGGGCGGTCGACGATCTCCTGTACGCCGGCGGCTACGCGGCCTTCTCACCGACACGCAACAGCTTCCAGTTCTTCATGACGCGAACGAATGCAACGCTTGATGCGGAAGGGATCGGCGGGCTCAACTTCACGCTCGACGCACACACTAGCGGGTGCACGATCGACCAGCTGGAACTCAGCGGGCCGATCATCGCGCAGGGCAACCCCTGCGCGTTCTACGATGCATTCGGAGATCATCCCGACGCCGGACCGGTCCCGGCGCCGTGTGCCGACGGCTCAGGGCGGTTCGCTCGCGAGGGCCACGTTGCCGTCTGGACGGGCACCGAGATGCTCGTGTTCGGCGGAACGACCGGGATCGACCGGCGCACGGACGGCCTCGCGTATCGCCCCGGGGACGGGTCATGGTCCAGGATCCCGCCGCCGCCGGAAGCTCGCCGGTTCTGGCCGATCGCGGCTGCGTGGGCGGACGGCGAAGCGCTCGTCATCGGAGCGCGGGCTCACGGCGAGACACTCCTTCGGCGGTACGACCCATCGACCGGTCGCTGGGGGGAACCGTCCACCCCGCCCCGCTTGCTCGAGGGCGCGACGGCCGTGTGGACGGGAGACGAGCTCCTGGTGTGGGGAGCGGCGTACGACTACGGGATCGAGGAACACCCACGCGACGGCTTCGCTTACGACCCCGATGCGGATCGATGGCGCACGATTCCACCGGCCCCGATCCGCGGTCGAACCTCACATGTGGCCGTGTGGACGGGCACCGAGATGATCGTGTGGGGGGGAGGCGACTTCCGACAGAGCCTGAACGACGGCGCCGCCTACGATCCCGCGACCGATAACTGGCGGGTCCTCGCGCCCGCTCCGATCTCGCCCCGCGAGGATGCTGTCGCCGTCTGGACCGGCCGGGAGATGATCGTGACCGGAGGGACGCACGTGAGCAACTCCCGCGGCGCCGTCGCGGCCTATGACCCAGCTCTTGATCGCTGGCGGATCGTCGCGGACCCGCCGATCGATTGGCGACACTGGCACTCGGCCGTGTGGACCGGCGAGGAGGTCGTCGTCTGGGGCGGCTACAACGACCGGGAACCCCTCGGAGACGGAGCCGCGTACGACCCGGCCGAAGATCGCTGGCGACAGCTCGCCCGCTCTCCGCTCGACGACCGGTGCCGCCATACGGCGGTGTGGTCCCGAGACGAGATGGTCGTGTTCGGCGGATACCCGGGGTGCGGCAGCCCGTGGCATCTCGCGTTCGGTGACGCCGCAGTGTACGAACCGGTGAGGGATCGATGGACGAGGGTCGTTCCTCGACTCGATCCGGCCTGACGAGGTCTCCGGCTGCCGAGGAGAGAACGGGGAGTCGTGGAGTCAGCCTCCCCGATTCCTCCCCCATCTCTCCACGACGCCTGCAACTCCATCTGGGCTCTCTTGCCGCGTGGATTGCCTGCGCGCACTGGAGTCGATTGCATCACTGCCTTCCGTGCTTTCGATACCCGTCGCGCCGAATCTTCGCGTGACGGCCACTCAGACGGAGCACATGCCCTTCTACCTGCGGGTATTTTTTCGACTTCTGTCCAGTTGGGTGCACGGGGAGAAATCGTGGAGTCCTCCCCGATCTCTCCCTCGTCGGCTCCCTGCGTCCCGCCCGCGGGGAAGTGGCGGGAACGCTCAGCGGTTCACCCGGCCCCCCACGAGCACCCGGCGGCGCGCAGCCAGAGCAGCCAGTGACAGGGCGGCCAACCCCACGAGAACCACGACGATGCCCGCCCACGGCGCCGTCTGGGCCCCTGGTGCGGTATCTGGGGCAGGCTCGCGAGTGGCGACCGGGGCAACGGGATTCGTTTCCGGCAGGCCGTGGTCCACGAGGTAATGGAAGAAGCCGAGGGAGCTCTGATACCAGCCGGCAGTGATCTGCATTTTGACTCCGACTGTCAGCTCCTGACCCGGCGGGGTATACGTCACCGGCCCACCCTTCGCGTACGGATACAGGTCCTGTCGGATGAGGTCGTCGCTGAACTCGAACCGGTAGGTCACGAGGTACCTGGGCCCCAGATCCGCGGGAGTCAGTCCCAACTGCTCGACCGAGTCGGCCCGGGTGTCGTCCAGACCGCCCGCCACATCGATCCCGGACTCCCATAGTCCCTCCGTGTCCGGGGCTTCGATCCTCAGCCCGCCTTCGAGTCCCGGGCCGGTGATGTTCGCCTCGGTGATGGACTCCACCTTGGCCGATGCGGGTCCGGCGATGACCACGGTCGATATCGCCACCAGTCCTGCGAACAGCACCCGTGCTCTCATAGTCCTTCATCCTTACTCGACTGCCTGCAGTACACCGCCAGTGGCTCGCTGGTTCCCTTCCCATTTGCCCAGGATTTCGGCGTTACCCACAGAACCGGACCTGCGACGGCCGGGTTCGTACGACTGCACCTCCGCCTCCGCGATCGGGAATCGAACTCACGGGGTTCGGCGGCGGTAGTAACCGCCTCGCCGAATCTTGGCGTGGCGCTTGCTGAGAGCAACCGGCAGCCCTTCTACCTGCGGACATTTTTTCGACTTCTGTCCAGTTGGGTGCACCGATCCAAACGGTGGTCCAAAGACTGCTCCCGGTCTGGTCCGGCGGTCGTTCCGTCGTGCGTCGGTCAGGCATGCGCAGCCATGGGACATGAGAGCCGGGCTTCGCACTACCTTCGTCTCGCACTAGTCCTCGCTAGAGTCTTCCTCGTCATCCCGCTCTGGGTGCCGATGCAGGTAGTCCTCGATGATCTTCCTCCGGAGTTCCGAACGGTCGCGGTTAGGGGATGGCACCCAGATATCCGGAGTCTCGTCCCGCGGTTCGAAGCCGAGAGAGCTGAGCAGCTCAATTGCCTCCTGTTCGTCAAGACCGAGTAGGGTTGACAAGTCGTTTCGGTTCCACTCATCGCGAGCGACCACGAGATCCAAGAACGCATAGGGGCTTCGCGCTCCCCGATCCCTCCATTGCCTGTACCTCCGCCTCATCACAGCCATGAACTGCTGAACGCCAGCGATGAAGGCGAACTCCAGAAGCCATGTTAGGAACTCATCCCATCCAGGGATGACTCCGTCGCCGTAGAGCGGCCTCTCCAGGAAGACTCCGTATGGGTCACCCGTGAAGAACCCGCGCTCGCGGGCTCGCTCAAGGTCAACGAAGCGGACGCGCTCCATCGCCCCCTCGGTCCAGATGAACTGTCCATCTTCCGCGATTGCCACTCTCGGGAAGGGCACCAGCTCCGGATTGGGCTGAGAGGCATCCCGAACGAACACAGTCGAAAAGTGAGGCTCCCTAAGGCGAACACGAGCAGCCCGCAGTGCCTCCTTCGTCGCATCGCGGACGAGGGTTTCGGGACGGACTTCGATGATGATCGGTTCGCCGGGCGCGTGCGTAGGCGGTGGCGGGAGTGTCCCCTCGCGGTCGATGTAGGCAACGAACTTCATGGTCCACAGAATAGCTGTCGGCGGAAGCCTTCTGGACAGTTTGCATCCGTTGAGGCCCTCCTGTTCGCGGAGCCTGTGACCAGGAACTGCCCGGGCCGCTGGTCGCGGTCGAGCCGGACCTTGATCGACAAGAGGAGGTCGGGTGCCCGCTGGATCTCATCGGTCACAAGGCGGCGGATCCAAGCTCAGGCTCGAGCCGGGCTATAAGCCTGCCGGAGCAGACCCGCGTTGGCGGCAGTGACCAGCGTGGTCCGCTGCTCGCTGCGGCAGGCATAGAGGATGTCGTTCCTCAACCGGCTGGCATCCGGCACGACCGGTGGAGGAGGCACGAACAAGGAATCGGAGAACGCGCCTTGCCCCGACGGGAATACGATGGGCTCCTTCGCGCTGCGCTGGTGGACGCCGAGGAGTCCCCGCCTCAGCGACTGGGCGAAGTCTTCTGCCCCGCCCACAGTCGATCCGAGCCGAGGAGGGCGGGGGACGCTCTGTCTCAAGTAGCGATCGGCCAACGCATTGTCACCTACTCCGCTGAGCAGCCAAGGGAACAGATCGGGGCAAGCTTCCCAGGATCGCGGCCGACCCGGCAAAGACCACACGCGAAGAGCCCGCGGATTCGAAGACCCAAAGCTGTAGAGGCGTGCTCGACTTCACAGGCGCGACCCGGAGCCGCAACTCCATCAGGCCTGATGGCAACCTGATGCACCGCTCAGGTCGCCGCTCTCGCCCTGCCATAGGTCAATAACACGATCGCAGCGGCCGCCGCCGGGACAAGATCAATCGCGGCGAACCCCATTCCCTGCGCGACCGCTCCACCCGCGAGCGGACCCAGTAGATAGCCGACGATCCCCGCCTGCGACCAGACGACCATGGCCGTGACGATGCGCTCCGTACCAACCGCCTCCAACAGCACGCCAGCCGAGCCTGTATAGCCTTCGCTGATCATAGGTTTTGGTACGAAGTGGACTCAGTCTACGAGTACGTAGACGCCCTGACTCACCAGGAGTTTCTGCTCTTCCTAGAAAGACGGCTTCATGAATCCCATCGCGTACTCAGCCTGAAGGGGTCGAGGTCGAACTGTTCATGCTGCCCTCGAGCATGAACCCGCGCTCGGCCGCCACCAAACGAGAGTCCGAGCTGCAGGCCCGGGTCGACGAGCTGACCGAGGCCTTGGGCGAGGCCTACGTCGCTGCGGCCTGGCACAAAGGGGGGCTCTTACCCCCGTTCGAGGTCCTGGTGAGGAGCTAAGGCGAGACAGTGGTGGCAACGTCCAGAAGCAGGACCTGATCCCGAGGAGGCCATTGCGAGGGGTTCGGATTGAAGATACCCACTATCTGCTGCCCACTAGGGGACCAGGCAAGCGCGTCCATGCTCTTGTCGGATACTCGAACAAGCTGACGCGAGGTCGGTTCGAACAGCCATGTTCCGGCACCCCGGCCATCCATCTGCCCGGCGAACGCTAACCAGCGGGCGTCGGGCGACCAAGCAAGTCCCCGCGGATGTCTCACTCCGCCCAGAACGGGCTGGGGGGCCAAATGATTGCGATTAGTGACGAAGATGCTCCACGGAAGATCCAGCCGGGCGAAGTCACGGACTCCTGGTACTGGACCGGACGCGAGCAAGGCCAGCCCACCACCTCTGCCTTGATGGGGCGCTCGAGCAAGGGCAGATCGACTGGTGACTCCTGCTCGATCCGGTCGCTACTCGGCGTCCCTGGTACGTACGGCCTCGACCTCGATCTCGAGCCGGACCCGTTTGCCAACCAGCAAGCCGCCGGTCTCGAGAACCTGGTTCCAGGAGACGTCCCAATCCTCGC
>Ga0184633_10000513_pt1 | contig 14226 bp, 14 predicted proteins | sample PLM31_170_b1_FD_133156 | JGI IMG/M metagenome (GOLD analysis project Ga0184633, IMG submission 133156) | Groundwater sediment microbial communities from an aquifer in East River, Colorado, USA - PLM3-1_170_b1 | ecosystem: Environmental > Terrestrial > Soil > Riparian zone | place: USA: East...
CGCCCTCATCGATGCGCTCGGGCCGCCGGAGCGCCGAACTCTGCTCGATATCGGTGGCGGCACCGGCAACTTCGCCCGTGCGCTTGTGGACGAAGGCTTTCTCGTAGCGCTGTGCGACTACTCGCCGGAGATGGCGAGGCGTGCTTCGGCCAAGCTGGGCGGTTCGCCCGTCCTCGTCGCCGATGCTCCGCACCTGCCTTTCGGCGACGCCTCCTTCGATTGCGCGATCTCAGTCAACGTTCTCGGCCACGTCGAAGACTGGCGGGCGATGCTGCGGGAGGCCCGCCGCGTGATCCGAGAAGGCCCCTACGTCATGAAGGCATCGACGCGCGAAACGCTAACAGCGAACTGGGTGATGGAATACCTGCCCGGTATACTCCATCACGCGCCCACGCATCACTACAGCGGCGAGGCAGGAATAATCGACGCGCTGCAAGAGGCCGGCTTCGCGCGCTTCGAGTTGAGCCGCGTCCACTACACCGAGATGGTGGACGGCTCGCTGCAGGCGCTAAAGCACTTCCCGGAGGTGTTCCTGGACGACGAGCGCATCATGAATACGGCGACGGTCAAGCGCCTGCCGGCGCCAGAGCGGGATGCTGGTCTCGCGGCGATCCGCCGCGACTACGAGAGCGGGCGCCTGCGGGAGGTGATCGCCCGCTACGAGCCGCTCGTGCGGGAGTACGGTGACGGGTCGGTGTTTGCGGCGTGGCCGTAGTCGAGGACATGCTCATGGAGTAAACTCAGTTGCGGAAGGTTTAAACATGTTAAAGAAGGAAACAACGCGAAGGCGAACTGGAAAGCGCGCCGCAGAACCGAAGAGCAAGCGCAACAAGGACAAGATACTGGCGTTAGCAGGTGTCTGGAGCGATATCGACGCGGATGAACTGATCGAGCGGATTATGAGATGGCGGCATGAATCGCCACCGAGTCCTCCGCCTGGTGAATGAGATTCCTTCTCGATACTAACTGGATCATCAGCTTCCTAAAGGGTCGGGCTGATGCGATTGACCTGATCACGAATGTTCTGGATCAGGGAGTGGCCTTCAGGGTTATCAGCTACGGTGAAGCATGTGAAGGGCTCGTCGGTGTTCCTGATTTTGAACGGCGTCGAGAGCCCCCTCGATCGGCTCACTTCGCTTACAGGCGTGCGTGAGATCGACCTTATAACCGCACTACGCTACGCGACGATTCGATCCGATCTCAGGTCGAAGGGCCAGCTCATCCCGGACAACGACCTTTGGATCGCCGCCACGGCGCTCGCCCACGATCTCACCCTCGCGACCGGCGACCGGCACTTCGAGCGGGTGCCTGGCCTCAAGCTTTATCACTAGGTGCGATAATCATCTCGCTATGCCTCGAAAGACCCCTGCGCGCGCCGGCCGGCGCAACCCGCTGAGCCTCTTTGCCGAGGCCGCCCGGACGCGCGCCGAGAAGCATGCGCCGCTGGCCGCCCGAATGCGGCCGCGGTCGCTCGATGAGTTTGTCGGGCAGGAGCATCTGGTGGGCGAAGGGCGCGTGCTGCGGCGAGCGATCGACGCGGACCAGCTTCCCTCGATGGTGTTCTGGGGGCCGCCGGGCTCCGGGAAGACGACGCTGGCGCGTATTATCGCGTCGCTCACGCAGTCGCATTTTGAGCTAGTTTCTGCCGTCGCGTCTGGCGTCGCGGATCTGCGCCGCGTCGTCTCCGAGGCCGGTGACCGGCTCGGCGAGCAGGGGCAGCGCACGATCCTGTTCATCGACGAGATCCACCGCTTCAACAAGGCGCAGCAGGACGTCGTTCTGCCTTATGTCGAGGACGGTACGATCACGCTCATCGGCGCGACGACGGAGAACCCGTCGTTCGAGGTCATCTCGCCGTTGCTCTCCCGTTCCCGCGTGTTCAAGCTCGAGCCGCTTGCCCCGGAGCAGATCGAAGGCATCCTGAGGAGCGCATTGGCCGACGAAGAGCGCGGCCTCGGCTCGATGCGCATCGAGGTCGCGGGCGAGGCGCTCGGCGCGCTAGCGGCGGTCGTCGGCGGAGACGTCCGCATCGCGCTCAACGCGCTGGAGCTCGCCGCACAAACCGCGACGCCGGACGCAGACGGCGTCCGCCACGTGACCGTCGAGCGGATCGAGGAGGCGCTTCAGCACCGCGCCGCGCTCTACGACCGCGCGGGCGATTGGCACTACGACATCGTTTCGGCGTTGATCAAGTCGCTGCGGGGCTCCGACCCAGACGGCGCGCTCTACTGGCTCGCCCGCATGATCGAGGGCGGCGAGGACCCACTGTTCGTCGCGCGGCGGCTGGTGATCCTGGCGTCCGAGGACGTCGGGCTGGCCGACCCGCAGGCGCTCCAGGTCGCCATCGCTGCCCAGCAGGCCGTTCACTTCATCGGCATGCCCGAGGGGTTCTTCCCGCTCGCCGAGGCGACGATCTACCTTGCTACGGCGCCGAAGTCGAACTCCGTCGGCTCAGCGTACGGTCGCGCGCTCGAGGACGCCCAGAGGACACTCGCCGAGCCGGTCCCGCTGCACCTGCGCAACGCGCCGACGCCCCTGATGCGGAACATGGGCCACGGCCGCGACTACCAGTACGACCACGCCTTCCCGGACCACCACTCGGGCCAGGAGCACCTCCCAGAGTCGCTGCGCGGGCGGCAGTACTACGCGCCGGGCGCGCTGGGGTACGAGGAGCGGATCCGGGAGTGGATGGAACGGCTGCGAAAGCCGCAGGCCACCAGCGACTGAGGCGTGCTTCTTCCCACTCGCTTCTATCACCTTTCGACGAGCCACCTGCATGAAGGGTGCGTATTAGAACCTCGCTTCTCCAAGGGAAGTGAACAAGACTATCAGTTAGTCGCCTCTGCACTTCGCGAGGATCGATCCGGACTTGTGGAATTACTACTGAAGGACCACCTTCAATCCTTGCCCGGGCGACGTAGACTGCCCATCGTGCTTAAGGAGACGATATTCGAAGCAGTCCGACGATCCGAGTTCCCATGCCGACCAAACCGACGGAGGGCGATCTTCTTATGCCCGACCGTCGAGGGCGCTTTAAGGTGGCACAACGAGATGGAGAATCATTACCGTTTCATTTCCACCTGTTCGATTGTCGGCGGTACTACAATCAGTGCTGATCTGGGGTTTTCGACGCCGATCGCAGACCCTCTTGACCATCTCGAGACACAAATTTCTGATCTACAAATACGAGCCCGACAATATTGGAGCGGCGCATCGAGCGGCGAAGAGTTGCTCGAGATAGTGACTACCGGGCTTGTGACAATTGTCGAGACGGAAGCATTGTAAGACTGAGGCTCGATTGCGCCCGAAGGTCATCGTCGTCACCGGCATCCAGGCAGCCGGCAAGTCTACCGTCGCCCGGCTGCTCGCGCAGCGCTTCGAGCGCGGCGTGCACATCGAAGCGGATCTGCTGTACCAGATGATCGTAGCGGGTCGTGTTATGCCGGAGGAACCGGGCGTCATGCCGCCTGAGGCTGAGCGCCAACTAAGGTTGCGACTGCGGAACGCCTGCCTGCTCGCGCGGTCGTTCTACGAGGCAGGGTTCAGCGTGGTGATCGATGAGATCATCATCGGCGAGCGGTACGACCACCTGAAAGAGGAACTGGCCGGGTTGCCGTTCGAGCTCGTCGTGCTGGCGCCGCGGCCGGAAGTTGTCGTGAAGGAGCGGGATGCGGCGCGCGGGAAGCGCGTGGTGCGCGGCGAGAAGTGGGCGACCTACCTCGATCGCGAGTTGCGGGCGACGATGGCCAATGTCGGGATATGGATCGACAATAGCGATCAGACGCCGGAGGAGACGGTGGACGATATCCTGCGGCGGATCGAGAGCGAAGCTACTGCTTGACCAGCCCGACCAGGTTCCCTTCCGGGTCCGCCATCTGCGCGATCGTCGGACCGCCTGGGACATCGAAGGGCTGTAGCACCGCGCGGCCGCCCATTTCTTCGGCCTCCCGTAGCGTCTTGGCCGGGTCGAGCACCTGCACGAAGATGCTGACGCCCGGCGCTTCGGCCCCAAGGATGTGACCGCCGACGCCTTCGACAGGCCCGCCGATGCCTGGTGGGATGTCGACGATCCCCATCGGATTGGCCGCCGCGAGATCCCAACCGAACAGGTCTCGGTAGAAGTCCACGAGCCGCTGGGGGTCTTTGCCGCGGATCTCGAAGTGTACGACCGGTCGCGTCATCGCCGTCTCCTTTCGTCGGCGCGATTTTAGCACGGCTGGGCAGATTGCTTGACGATTTGGTTACCGCCGGTCGCCGAAAAAAGCTCGCAAATGTAATCTGCCGTAACACTCGTCGCGGTTGACACTGGCGGTTGCCGTCAATAGAATCTCAACAAACGTTAAGACAGTGCGCCGAATCCTTCCGAGGAAGGACCGGGGGACCCAATAAAGGGGTGAAGCCGCCGTAGGCGACGGGGCCACTTTCCGGCCCTAACCCGTCAGCTAACCTCGCAGGCGTGGGAAAGTCGATCCGAGATTGGGTCGGCTTCTTTTTGTCCCAGTCCGGAAGTCGCCCGTACGACCGAAGGGAGGAGACGGATAGACCCCGAAAGGCCTGTCAACCGCGTCTGGCTGGCGACCGTGCCTCTGGGCATCGATTCGCCGGCTATCGTCACCCTCAATACGACGACTGTCGAAACGCCGACCTTGCCGCTTCACCTACGTGCCGTGCCGCGTGCGGAGGCACGTGTGGCGGCCCTCGATTTCCCCGGTACCCTGCCGCGCGAACTCCCGCGACCCGGCATCGCGGCGGCCCGCCGACGGGCGATCCTCAAGCGGGCGATCGAGACTGTTCCGGCGCTTATCGCACTCACGGTAATCACATCTCTCATTTGGGGTCCCCTGTTCGTTCCGGTGCCGTTCGCGATCTGCATCCTCACCTTCCACGCCTACTGGCTTTGGCGGGCGCAGATGACCGGCATACATGCGTTCAAGGGGTTCCTCTTGCTTCGTCGCCACAAGAAGATCGACTGGCTAGAGCGCTATCACGAGCATCTCGCTTCGGGAAGGACCGCGCTGAATTGGGCTGACGTCCGGCACATCGTGATCATTCCGAACTACACCGAGAGCGCCGAAAAGCTTCGCCTCTGCCTCGATTCACTGGCCGAATGCAGCGTGTCTAAGAAGATCGTCGCCGTCCTCGCGATGGAGGAGCGGGAGGGCGCAGAGGGAAGACGCCGCGCCGAACTCCTCATCGCCGAGTACAGGAGCCGTCTCGCGGGAATCTTCGCGACGTATCACCCCTGGGGTGTTCCAGGCGAGGTCGCCGGCAAGGCCTCCAATGAAAACTGGGCGGCCCGGCGCGCAAAAGAGACAGTAGTCGATCGCTGGGGTCACGATATGGACCTGCTCACGATCACTAGCTGCGACGCTGATACAGTCTTCGACCCTAAGTATTTCAGCTGCCTGACCTATCACTTCACGACGAACCCTGACCGCTACCGCCGCTTCTGGCAGGGCCCGATCATGTACTACAACAATATCTGGCACGTCCCCGCGCCGCTGAGGCTGCCCCATGCTATCGCGGGCCTGAACCACCTCGGCCGCCTCTCCCGCACGCTGTTCCGGAACGTTTTCCCGCAGTCCACCTACAGCCTGAGCCTGCGCATGGCTCACGACGTGGACTACTGGGACCCCGAAATCATCCCCGAGGACTGGCACATGTTCCTCAAGTGCTACTACAGTTTCGGGGGGATGGTCGAAGTAGATACGATGTACACGCCGATCTACATGGACGGCATCCGCTCGCGGACATACGCGCGCACGTTCGTGAGCTATTTCGAGCAGGCGCGGCGTCACGCGTGGGGATGCACGGACATTCCGTATGCGGTGCAGCAAGTGCTCGACCACCCGGAGATCCCGCTTGGCCGGCGGCTGAGCCGCCTTTGGGCGCTGTGCGAGAGCCACTTCCTGTGGTCGACCCAGTGGTTCCTGGTGACGCTTGGCCGCGTCGTGCCCGTCCTGTTAGTTGCACTCGGCCTTGCGGACTTTCCGGAATGGTTCCGAGACATCTCGCGCTGGTTGCTGACGCCGTGCGCCGGCACACTGTTGCTTATCATTGCTCTCGACACGATCATGCGTCCTACGAGGCCGGCCAACTTCCGCTGGTGGCACTTCCCCTTCCAGTACGTGCAGTGGTTCGCGATGGCAGTCATCACCTTCTTCACGTCCGCCCTCCCGGCGCTCGACGCTCAGATTCGGCTCGCGCTCGGTAAGCGTCTCGAATACAAGGTGACCGAAAAGGCGTAGTCGGCCGGCTCGGACCGTCACGCGTCATGGCCCACTTTCGCCTTACTCGCTGGCCCACGTCTGAACTACCAACGGAATCCGCGTTGAAGGCTATTTTCCGCGAGGAAGGGCTCCGGCCGAGCTGGTGGTCGAACAGGCCGGGCGACTATTACGGGGCGCACAGTCATCCGTATCACAAGGTCCTCTATTGCGCTCGTGGCAGCATCCACTTCGATCTGCCGGCATCCGATGAGAGCTTCGAGCTGCACGCCGGAGATCGGCTCGACGTTCCAGCGGGCACCTCGCACTCAGCGCTGGTTGGGCCCGAGGGCGTGAAGTGTGTGGAGGCGGCGCGAAGCGTCTAGCTGATCTACTTGCGACATGACCGCCAATCCTCGCGCACCCGAACAGCCGTAGCTCATGTAATAGACTGGTAAGGAATCAGCGCTAACTTGAGGCTGATGCCAACTTCAACTGAGGCGCCTGAATCAGCCGTGACTGCAGACCGCATTCTCGTAATCGAGGACGAGACAACAGTAGCCGAGGTCGTGGACCGCTACCTCCGCCGTGACGGCTACGACGTTAGCGTCGTCCACCACGGTGCGCTGGCGATGGAAGCGTACGACCGCGTTCAGCCCGACCTCGTGGTACTCGACCTAATGCTGCCCGGCGTTGATGGTATAGAGATATGCCGCCGCATTCGCTCTAGCGCCCGCACGCCGATCATCATGCTGACTGCTCGAGGGGACGAAGTCGATAAGCTGGTCGGCCTCGAGATCGGCGCTGACGACTACATGACGAAGCCCTTCAGCCCTCGCGAACTGGCCGCGCGCGTGAAGGCGGTCCTTCGCCGAGCATCAGCCGCGCCGATGGATGGTGACGCCCTGCGCTTCAATAGCCTGCGGATCAACGGACGGACGCGTACCGCCGAAGATGATCGCGGCGCCATGACGCTAACGGCTCGGGAATTCGACCTGCTCTTCTTTCTGGCGCGGCACCCCGCTCAGGTCTTCACCCGGGAGCAGCTGCTCGACAACGTCTGGGACTTTGAGTTTCCGGGCGACGCGAGCACGGTCACGGTCCACATGCGCCGGCTGCGATCGAAAATCGAGGCCGATCCCTCACGGCCAAGACATCTGAAGACGGTCTGGGGAGTGGGGTACAAGTTTGAGCCGTAGGATCAGTGCCGCCCGGCCTTTGCCACTGAACCGCCTGGCTCTATCCGGGATCGCAGCCGTCCTGGCGCTCGGGGTGGCAATCGGCTCCGGCCTCTTGCTGGTGCAGCTCCTGATGTCTCCGCCGGGTGACGAACTGCGTACCCTCGCAGGCTATCTCACGCTCGCCGGTGTTGTGTCCGCCGGTCTAGGCTGGATCGGCTTGCGCGTCGCTGATCGCCTGCTCGGCCTCACTTTGAGGATGCGGGCGTTCCTGAGTAGTGCGATTGCCGGCGCTGTCGCACTACTCAATGTGGTCATCGTCGCAGAGTTTATGTTCGTCTCCACCGGGCATGACCTTAAACTCCTTCTGTCCCTCGTCGTCTTCAGCGCCGTTGTCACGGCCTTCTTCAGCTTCTGGGTTGCGGCGGCGGTGGCGGGACGCATTGAAGAGGTGGCCGCGGGCGTCCGCCAGCTGGCACGTGGCGACTTTGGCACCCGGCTGGACCCGTCGGGTCAAGACGAGGTCGCCCGCCTCAGCGAGGACGTGGACCTGCTCGCGGCCCGTCTTCAGGCCGCCGAAGATCAACGTGTGGCCCTAGATCGCGAGCGGAAAGAGCTCACTACCGCCATCTCCCATGACCTGCGAACACCACTCGCGTCCCTTCGCGCGATGACGGAAGCGCTCAGCGACGGCGTCGTGGAGGAGCCTCCAGAGGTTCATCGTTATTACACGACCATGCGGCGGGAGATCGAACGACTGAGCCGCATGATTGACGATCTGTTCGAGCTGTCGCAGTTGGACGCCGGCGCCCTACGACTCAATCGTCAGCGAGTCAGTGTCCAGGAAATCGCGGCCGAGGTGGTGGATGCCATGCAGGCGCCGGCGCGGTTAGCTGACGTTGAGCTGGGTCTGGACGTGGAGGGCGCGCCGCCTGAGGTCGACGCCGACGGCGCACGGATCGAACGCGCGATTGCCAACCTGGTGCGCAACGCGCTCGAGCATACCGCTAGCGGCGGACGCGTGCTCGTCTCGGTGACGGCCGCCGGCGGCCACGTCGAGCTGCGGGTGACGGACAGCGGTGATGGTGTCGACCCGGAGGACCTGCCTCATGTCTGGGAGCGGTTTTACCGGGCCGAGAAATCGCGCGGGCGCTCCGGCAACGGCGACGGGGCAGGGCTCGGACTGCCCATCACTCGCGGGATAGTCGAGGCGCACGGCGGCGCTGTTTCTGTCGAGTCGTCGCCGGGCGTTGGCGCTACTTTCGGCTTCAGACTGCCCCGGAGATAAAAAGAGAGCTGGACCGGGAGCGTCCCGGCCCAGCCCATTCTCGCGGCGAAAGTCAGCTCAGTCGATCCGCTCGATCGTGATCTCCGCCACCGGGTTTATCCAATCGTGCATCGAAGGGCTCAGGTCAGCGCCCCCGTCGATTCCCGGGTGGTGGTGAATCGCCACATGCGGATCAGAATCCACAGCAGCATCTTCGTTACCGTCAGGATCGCCCGCCAGAGGCACAGGACCCAGGCCGCTGCACGGATCGACGATGTCAGCACTCTCCTCCGTGTTGTCCTCTGTCCCGGCGTCATATCCGGCCGCGTGATAGATGGCCGAACCGTGCGACGGCAGCTTGACGCCATCGAGTCCCGTGAATCCATCGTTCGTGCAGATGAGCATGACAGCAAGCGAAAGGCGGTCGCCGGGGTGGGCCGTGATCTCGAACGTGAGCGTGTCAGTGAACATACCGACCGTTTTGCCGTCAGGCGTCACGGGGCGATTGATGTCGTGAACATCCGTGAGGCCAAGCCCGCTTAGTGCGGCGACGGCGGGTGCCTCGTCACCGGCCTCGGCGATCGCTTCGAGGCCCGGGTCGGCCAGATCGCCTACCTGAAACGCATGGAAATTGGCCTTGTGGGTGGCGGCGGCACCCGGCGAAAACGGCTGGCCGTCGGTGAGGTTATGAAGCGTCACTTCGTAGGTGCGCAACGGTGGACCTGCCGCGGCGCTGTTACCGCCCAGCGCGAGCGCCAGAACCGCGAGCAACCCCAGCACCCCTATCAGCATGTACTTTTTCGACATATCCTCCTCCTTCTTGTGTGAAACAATCTGCATCTTTGTCGGTCAGGTCGAGAAGTACACCTCCCTCCGGCGGGTATCGCTAGTCACTCTAGGAGAGCACCGTTACGTCAAGCGGACAAATCTTACGAAAGGATTAAATCGGCTGATCTACAAAGAAGTCACGGAGGTAATACGTTTGTAAGATTTCGCCACTAAGATGAGGAGGAATTAACCGGGAGGAGGCGAAAGCATGCTTGCGATAACAGAGGAGCTAGGGCGCTTCGAAGAGTTCTTCAGTGACGTCGTCTATCCGATTCGGCCGGTCTGGCTGGCCGGAGCTATTGCTGTCGTCGGTCTTGGCGTATTTGTTGCCTACCGTCTCGGCTGGCATCAGTGGGCGCTGCAACATCGCTTTCTTAGCGCAGGCATACTCGCGATCGTCCTGGCTCTCGGCGTGCCCACCGGCTGGTACACGATCTCGCCCCTCTTCGAGCGCGAAACCGTCTGTGAGGCGAGCCCGCTCGCCGATGCGGGCTCGGGTTCCGAGAAGTGCGAGGGCGTCGCGGCTGCCGCCGGAGGAGCAAAGGGTTCGCCGACTCCGGCTGCCAGCGTCAACGCAGGGACAATGGCTAAACCGGAAGCAACCGCCGCGGTCACAGCTTCAGCGGAGGCAACTGAAGCTCCAGCGTTCGAACCTCGCATTGCGAGCCAGGGAGAGTTCCACGGCGCCGACGATTTCCATTTCGGTCAGGGCAAGGCACTATTGATCGAAACTGCGCCTGATGCCTACACGCTGCGCTTCGAGGAGTTCTCGGTGCGAAATGGGCCCGATCTGTTCGTGTACCTGTCGACCGACCCGAACGGTTACTCAGGCGACGCTCTTCTCCTCGGTGAGCTGAAGGGAACTGATGGCGCGTTCAACTACGATGTGCCTACTGGCACGGACATCTCTCAATACAAGAGCACCGTCGTCTGGTGCAAGGCGTTCTCGGTGCTATTCGCAACTGCGACCCTGGCCTAACCCGTCGGACGGGTTCGGATTGAGCGGGCGGCCCCGGCCTCTACGCCGTCATTCGCGTATCATGCCACTTCGACTATCAGCCGGTCTGCTAGCGAACTAACCCTCGTTCTTTGCTTCCGTTGCCGGACGCTTCATAACGAAGTAGCTCGACTCCGTACGGATCAAGGGGTGCACCGCAGCGACTTCCCACCCCTCCTGCCCGATTGCGGTCAGGTAGCGGGTTACGAAGCTGGTTCGGTGCTCTCCCTGCTGTCTGATGAACTCTACTCCTTCCGAGGAAATTCGTCCCCGGAAATCTACATAAGCGATCTTGTATTCCCAAGCTGCCAATTTTCGCCTCCTTTTCGCGACGAACCGGCGCGGGGCTCGCGACCGCCCGCTCACTTACTATTATGCGCCTGAATCAGCCGGGAGATGCGACGTGTCATTGCACATGCGGGTTGTTGCGCCAGACGGCGCCGATGGTTGATCCTTTGCGGACACGCTCAAGACGCATCCGAGGAGGACGACGAATGAATTTCTTGCGGACGCCAGACGAACGATTCGAGAACCTGCCCGGCTACAACTTCGAGCCAAAGTATGTTGCTGTACCAGATGGCGAGGGCGGAGAACTGCGCGTGCATTACCTCGACGAAGGGCCTCGGGCCGCTGCACCGGTGCTGCTGCTGCACGGCGAGCCGAGCTGGTGCTACCTCTACCGGAAGATGGTGCCGATTATCGCGAGCGCCGGCCACCGCGCGATCGCGCCAGACCTGATCGGCTTCGGGCGCTCGGACAAGCCAGCAAAGCGCAGCGACTACACCTATCAGCGCCACGTCGACTGGGTGACCGCTTTCATCGAGGCGATTCACCTCCGCGAGGCAACGCTCGTCGGTCAGGACTGGGGCGGGCTCATCGGCTTGCGGCTGGTCGCCGAGCATCCCGATCGCTTCGTGCGGGTGGTGGCGGCGAACACGTTCTTGCCCACAGGCGACACAAACCCGGGCGAGGCGTTCCTGCGCTGGCAAACGTACTCGCAGGAGACACCGAACTTTCATGTCGGCGGCATCATTCGAGGCGGTTGCAAGACTGAACTTTCGCCCGAGGTGGTTGCAGCCTACAACGCGCCGTTCCCGGACGATACGTACAAGGAGGGAGCCCGGCAGTTCCCGCTGCTGGTGCCGACGCGACCGGACGACCCGGCATCAGAGGCGAACCGCGCGGCGTGGAAGGTCCTGGGCGCGTGGGAGAAGCCGTTCCTCTGCGCCTTTAGCGATCAGGACCCGGTGACGCCGGGCGCCGACAAAACGTTCCAAGCAACGGTGCCGGGGACCAAGGGACAGCCGCATACGACGATCCAAGGCGGCGGCCACTTCCTCCAAGAGGACAAGGGTGAGGAACTGGCGCGGGTCGTCGTAGACTTCGTCGCAGCGACTGCGAAGGAGGCGGAATGAGCACTATCAGACCGAACCGGGAGCAGTTCAGACAGCTCGGACAGAGCGGGGAAATGGGCCCGGTGGTCATGCTCAACCTGCTCAAGTTCAAAGACGCCGCAGAGGGTGAGGCCAGCCCGGGCGAGAAGGCATACCAGCGCTACGGCGACGCCGCTGTCGCGATGATAGAAGAGCGTGGCGGCCGCGTCCTCTGGCAGGGACGTGCCGATCAGGTCCTTATCGGAGACCCGGCGGAAGACTGGGACACCGTGGTGCTCGTCGAGTATCCTTCGCGCCAGAGCTTTATCGAGATGGTCTCAAACCCCGACTATATGAAAGCGCACGAGCACCGCGAAGCCGGGCTTGAGCGCACGATCGTCCTTGCCTGCACGCCGGTCGTGGACCGCGCCAACGGAGAGGCACAACTGTGACGTCCCTCGAACTCCTCCTGCTCGGTACCAGCAGCCCTATTCACACTGCGCACCGCTTCGGCCCGTCTCAGGTGATCACCGATGGCAAGACTCGCATTATGGTGGACACCGGCTGGGGATCGACCCTGCGCCTGTACCAGGCCGCGATGCCGCCGCAGACGATTGACGCCGTCTTCATCACGCACCTGCACTCGGACCACACGACGGACCTTGCCGACTTTCTGGTCATGCGCTGGGTCGGCGGGATCCGTGGGCCAATCCCAATCTACGGACCGGTGGGCACATCTCGGATGGTGAAGGGATTCCAGGAAGCGATGGCGGCGGACACGAAGTACCGCCTGGACCACCACGGCGACAAGCTCTGGTCTGGCGGGCTCGCTGCGGACGTCACCGAGTTCGAGGCAGGCGACGAGCCGGTGAAGATCGCTGAGATCGGCGGGTTATCTGTGAAGGCGTTCGAGGTCGATCACTTCCCGGTGAAGCCGGCATACGGGTACCGACTGGAGAAGGACGGGCGCTCGATCGCCATATCGGGCGACACGAATCCCTGCCCTGGGTTGCTGGCAGGCTCGAAGGACGCGGACATCATGGTGTGCGATTCGATGAACCAGCAGATGATGAAGGTACTCGAGAACCAGCTCCGCTCGATGGGCAACGATATCCAGGCGTCGATGCTGGAGGACGCTCACAGCTACCACGCGCCAATCGAGGCGATGGCCGAGACCGCGCAGCAGGCGCGAGTCAAGCACCTGGTGATCTCGCACGTTATGCCGCCGGTAGGGGAGGACCAAGAGGCGCAGTTCGTCGTGGGGCTGGACAAGGTTTTCAGCGGGAAGATTACGGTGGGGCGGGACTTGATGCGGCTTTCGGCCGGTTAGCCTTCGCGCCGGCGCGTCAATTCCTCGAGCACGAAAGGGTTCGTCTGCTTCTCAAAGCCGATGCGGGTCTCGGCCATGTGACCGGGGAGAACTATCGTGTCGTCTGGCAAGGTGAGGAGCTTGTCGACGATGCTTGCCATCTCCTGCTCGTAGCTGCCGCCGGGGAGGTCTGTGCGACCGATCGAGCCCTGGAAGAGCGTGTCGCCGCTGAAGAGCATGCCTTCGGTGTAGTAGGAGAGGCTTCCCGGCGTGTGCCCGGGCGTGTGGATGACCTTGAGCTTCACGCCCTCTACCTCAATTTCATCTCCCTCGTTCGGACAGTGGTCGGGGTCAGGTGGCGGGTCTACGGCCTGGCCGGTGAACATGAGCGCGCTGCGGGCCGCCTGCGCGGCGATCGGCGCCTCACCTTGATGCATGTAGAACTTGGCGCCCGTCGCTTCCTGAACGCCGCGCACACCGAGGATGTGGTCGACGTGGGCATGCGAGTTCGCGATCGCCTTGATCGATACTCCCATGTCGCGGGCCATGGCCAGGATGTCGTCGTGTTGGTCTCCGGGATCGATGGCGATCGCCTCGCCGGTGCGGCGGTTGCCGATTACCCAAGCGTTCTCCTGAAAGACGCCGACGACGATGCCACGGACGATCGTCTCGCTGACCTGCGGCTCGGTCATGCGCCGCCACCCGCGCGGTCTTCTGACTGGATGTGATTGACGTGGCAGCCGTCGTTGATGCCGGTGACCACAAGCGGTGGCAAGTGAGGGGCTGTGCCGTTGTTTACCTCGATGGTCGTTATGGACGCGTTGTCGAGGACGAATGGGGTCGGGCGGGTGTACGCGCGTGCAAGCGCATCGAAAAGCATGATGGTGATCGGGCCCGCGTGGGTGATAACAGCGACCGAGTGTTGGTCTTTGTGACGCTCGATCACGTCGGCGAAGGCAGAGCGGACGCGCCCCTGAAACGCCGCGCGGCCTTCCTCGCCCGGATAGCGCGGGAATTCCGAGCTTTCCTTGCGGAAGGCTTCAATGATCTCGGGATTGCGCTTGCGGA
>Ga0184633_10000516_pt1 | contig 14207 bp, 17 predicted proteins | sample PLM31_170_b1_FD_133156 | JGI IMG/M metagenome (GOLD analysis project Ga0184633, IMG submission 133156) | Groundwater sediment microbial communities from an aquifer in East River, Colorado, USA - PLM3-1_170_b1 | ecosystem: Environmental > Terrestrial > Soil > Riparian zone | place: USA: East...
AGGGTGATCGGCGCCGATCTGCGCGAGGGCGAAAGCATCTATCTCTGGCTGAAGACGCCCGGGGTCGAGGAACCGCGGTCCTACATCCTGCCTTGGGACCAAAAGCTCGCCGAGCAGCTCCATGGGGCCCAGCGGGAGGCGAACGCGAAGGGCACGGCAGTACACGCCAGGGGCCTGTTCGCGGCCGGCCAGGACCGCCAGCAGCCCGTGTTCTATGCAATGCCGCAGCCGGCCCAGCCGCCCAAGGAAGCGGCGGCGCACAATCCGCTCGTCTTCGAGTCCGGGGCCGACAGTCGCGACCGCTAGTGACGCGGCCGTGAGGCCGATCACTCTGCCCCTTCGACCTTCCGCTTCCAGAGCTCCCACGGCCGCCCGATCGCGGCCTGGTTCGTGACGTCGGATTTCTCGGCCTCGTCCGGCTCGAGGTAGGTGACCGAGCCGCCCAGGGCGATCGCCTGCTGCTGCAGCGTCGCGTTGAGCATCGTGTAGAGCGCGCGATAGACGACGTGCGGCACGCTCGGAGCGGCGGCCACGAATCCGTGCCCGCGCATCAGGGCGATGTCGCTCTTCCCGAGCGACTCGGCGAGCGCGCGTCCCTGGTCGTTGTTCCGCACCAGCATGTCGGTGGCGCCGAAGCGGCTGCGGATGTCGAACACCGGTGCGCCGCGCACGAGGAACGAGCTCATGTGGTAGATCGGACGCAATCCGACCGACGACGCCGCGAACGGAATCACCGGCGGAGCATGGCTGTGCACCAGGGCCTTCACGTCGGGACGCGCTCGATAGACCTCGCCGTGGATGAAGCGCTCGAGATACGGCTGCCGCCCGTCCTCGCCGACCGCCTTCGAGTCGAGGTCGAACACCATGATGTCCTCGGGCGACACGAGCTCCGGCGCGAGCGAGCGCGAGATGAGGTAGCGGCCCGGATCCGTCGGATGGCGGGCGCTCACGTGGCCGAAGCCATCCAGCACTCCGTGGTGAGCTAGGACGCGGTTTGCGACGACCAGGTCCTGCACCAGCTGGTCGAGCGTTGCCGCACCGGCTTGTCCCTGCATCGGTTGCTCCGTAGCCTGGATATTTCGTGAGGGATCGAGATTAGCCCAAACGCCCCTTTGACAGGGGGTGTCTAGTCATCGCCTGGCGGGCTCCGGCAGGTTGACGAGCACGATGCCCCCGGCGACGAGGAGGGCGGCGGCGAGGAACGCCGGCGTGATCCGCTCGCCGAGAAGCAACGCGCCGAAGAGCACCCCGAAGAGCGGCGTCAGGAAGCTCAGCACGGAGAGCCGCGCGGCGAGGTACTTGGTCAGCAGCCAGAACCAGACGAGGTAGCTCGCGAACGCGACGATCACGCCCTGGAAGGCGAGGATCGCGACCGCTAGCGGCGTCCACCGCACGACGCCGGGCTCGCCCAGCGCCACCGAGACGACGGGCAGCACCGCCACGGACACCGCCAGCTGGTAGAAGAGCGTCTTCGTGGCCGACGCGCGTGCGAGCCGCGTCGCCCGGATCAGCACGATCGTCGACGCCCACAGGAACGCGGCGATGACCCCGAACAGGTCGCCGACGAACGTCTCGCCCTTCGCGGACATGAACCCCTCGGCGAACGCGGCGACGATCCCGCCGAAGGCGGCGAGCACGCCGATCCACTGACGCCCACTCAGCCGCTCGACCGGGATGAAGAACGGCAGCATCAGCGCGGTCCAGCACGGCGTGGTGTAGATGAAGACGATCATCCGCGACGCGGCGGTGTAGGCGAGACCGGCGTAGATGAGCACGAACTCGAAGGCGAACAGCAGCCCGGCGCCGATGCCGGCGGCGAGCGTGCCGTCGCGCCCGAAGAGCGGGATGCCGCGCGTCCGCGCCCAGACGAGCAGCAATGCGGTCGCGATGATCGAGCGGATTCCGGCCTGCATCACCAGCGAGACGTCGGGCGCGGCGACCTTGATCGTGACCTGCTGGAAGCCCCACAGCATGCAGAGCACGGTCATGAGGCCGAACGCGGTCGCATCCAGGGGTTTACGGTGGAGGGTCATGAGGGGCGCTGTTCTTGTGGCCCGGTGAAGGGCGTGCTCGCTGCAGCGGAGCTTACCGCAGGACTCGGCGGGCTAGCGAACGCGCACCGATGTCGGATAATCGCGCTCCACGCATGACCCACCCGCCCGCCACGCTCATCCACGCCGGCCAGCGCGCCGCGCGCTGCGCCGCGCGCCTGCCGTCGCTCTACCGGCTCGCGCGCGAGCTCTGCCCGGACGGCTTCACCGCGGAGCAGACTTCCGAGCTCGTCGCGATCCGCGAGCGCATCGCTGCCGGGCTGGTCCGGGGCCTGCGCCGCGAGGTCGCCGCCGCGCTCGGTCTGCCGCTCGACGCGCTGAGGCTGAAGCGCTTCTCCGCGCACGGCTGCGGGCCGGTGAGCCTGCACGACGACAAGCTGCGCTTTCCCGGCGTCTACTTCGTCATCGTCGTCGTCCACGCCGGGCGGCTGGGGATCGTCGATCACCGGAGCCGCGCGGTCCGGCACGCGACGGGAGAGGTCCTGCTCCTCGACCCCTACCTGCGCCATGCGCTCGTTCCGGCCGGCCGGACGGCGCGCGAGCACCCGTACGAGCGCACCCACAGCCCGGTGCACGACGCCGACGATCAGTTCATGTTCCTGTGCTTCGACGTCATGCGGCCGGCCCTGCGGGATCGGTTCCGGGCTCGCCGGCGTGCACCCGTACGCGGCAGTGCGCCCCATCGCAGGGCCGGGGGATAGTCGCGGGATATCGAGTGTTGCTGCACAATGGCGGTCAAGCCGGTCGCCGTCGTCGCGGCACGAGGCTTGCTCGCTCGGCTGACTCTTGCTCACACCGACAAAGGAGATCCCTCATGAACGCTTTGCGCTGGATCGGCGTTTCGCTCGTCGCGTCGGCGGCCGCGCTCGTCCCGGCCGTGGCCCCCGCACAGGCCTGGCCGACCAAGCCGGTGCGCGTTGTCGTCACTTTTGCTCCCGGCGGCTCGAGCGACATCGTCGCGCGGCTGATCGCCGGGCCCCTGGGCGACAAGCTCGGCCAGCCGATCGTCGTTGACAACAAGCCGGGCGGCGGCGCGACGATCGGCGCCGCCGAGGTCGCCCGCGCCGCGCCCGACGGCTATACCTGGATGCTCTCGAACAGCGCGCCGATCTCGATCTCGCCGTTCATGCTCGGGCAGCCGACCTACGATCCGGTGAAGAGCTTCAACCACGTGTTCTACATCGGCTCGGTCGCGAACGTGTTCGTCGTGCACCCCTCGGTACCGGCGAAGAACGTGAACGAGCTCATCGCCTGGATCAAGGCCCAGCCCAACCCCGTCAACTACGGGTCGGGCGGCATCGGCTCGATCGGCCACATCGTCGGCGAGACGTTCAAGAACCAGTTCGGCCTCCGGATGGAGCACGTCGGCTACAAGGGCTCGTCGCCGATGCACAACGACCTCCTCGGCGGCCAGATCAAGCTCGCGATCGACACGCTGCCGCAGAACGTCCCGTACATGAAGGACCACCGGCTGCGGGCGCTGGCAGTGACCTCGCCGGAGCGCGCGGCGCTGGCCGCCGACGTGCCGAGCGTCAAGGAGCTCGGGATGACGAAGCTCATCGCCGAGAACTTCCTCGGGATCACCGCGCCGGCGGGGGTGCCGGCGCCGGTGGCGCAGCGGATGCACGCGGCGATGGTCGAGGTGATGAAGAACGAGACGATCCAGAAGCGCCTCGCCGACCTCGCCGTGCAGTGGCGGCCGATGTCGACGCCTGAGTTCAACGCCTTCGTCGCCGCGCAGGTGAAGGAGTGGGAGCCCGGGGTGAAGGCTTCCGGGGCGAAGCTCAATTGAGGGGATGACCCGGCTCAGGGCCTGATGTAAGCGTAGCCCTCCCGCTGCAGTCGCGCGATCTCGAGCGTGGCCGACGGCACGACCTCGACGCGTGGCAGCAGATCGCCGCCGCCGAGGTTGGCTGCGCGGAGCGAGTTCTCGCACACCTTGAAGACGACGCCCCGCGCCGCGAGCGCGGCGACCTTGGGCCCCTCGTCCGAGAACAGCCGGTCGTTCTGCAGGAACTGCACGCCCTCGCCGTAGGCCACGATCGTCACCCGCGCCCGCGGGTCGAGGTCCAGGTCGTGTTTCGCCATGTGGAGCGCGAGCTTCGCCTGCCGCGTGCCCTCGCTCACCTGCAGCACGACCTTGACGCCGTCCCCGGACGCGGGCGTCTGCGCCGCGGCGGCGCACGAGGCACCGAGCGCCGCCGCGATCAGCAGACGCAAGACGACGGCGCGGCAGCTCGATTCGCGCACGGCGCCGCCTACTTCCTCGCCAGCTCCTCGTGCAGGCAGAGGATGTTGCCCTCGGGGTCGCTGAACCACGCGGCCTTCTCCGACCCGAGCACGCACACGTGCTCCACGGTCTTCAGGCCCGGCAGGTCGTAGTCGTGGAACTTCACCCCGCGGCGCTCCAGGTCGCGGATCTCGGCGACGATGTCCTTGACCTGGAAGCTCACCGCGGTGTGCTCGGCCTTGGTGCCGTTCGGCTTCGGGAACAGCGCGAGGATCGCGCCGCCCCCGCCGCGGAACAGGAACTTGCCGTCGGCCTGCAGCCCCTGCGCCGCGAGCCCCAGCTTGCTCTCATAGAAGTCGCGGGCCCGGTCGAGGTCTTTCACCGGGAGGATCGTGGTCATCGGGGCCTGGGCCAGCACGTGATGTCTCCTTTGGTCGGTCGCCGCCTCAGGCGCGCTGCCGCAGATCCTGGTGGAGGCAGAGGATGTTGCCTTCGGTGTCCTTGAACCACGCCGCCTTGTCGGTCCCGATCACGATCATGTGGTCGACCGTCTTGAAGCCCGGAAAGTCGTAGTCCTCGAACACCACGCCGCGGCCCTTGAGGGTCTTGATCTCCGCGGCTACGTCGTTTACCTCGAATCCGACGGTGGTGTGCTCCGCCTTGGTCCCCTCGGGTTTCGGGATCAGCCCGAACTTCGTGCCGTGCGCCCGCAGCACGAACTTGCCGTCCGCCGCGAGCCCTTCGGCCTCGAGGCCGAGCTTGTTCACGTAGAAGTCGCGCGCCCGCTCGATATCCTTGACGGGCAGCATGGTCATCACTGGTGCACGGGTAAGCATCGTCGATTCTCCTGTCGGATGTTCCAGCGGGTTACATCAGCTTCGCTTTGAACCACTTCTCCACCGGCGCCGGGTTCTTGTCGAAGACGCCTGGCTTGCTGCGATAGGTGAGCGTGCCCTCGATGACGTCACCCTGGAAGTGCGGGGCCTCGCAGCTCTTCGTCTTGACGATCGGCTGGACCGAGGTCGACCACTTCCAGCCCGGCTCGAAGACGCAGCGCCCGACCGTCGCGCCGCCGATCTTGATCAGCTCGAGCCGGCCCTTGGGAAACTCGCGGACCTCGTCCGGCTTGCGGAAATCCTTGCGTTCGGCCTTCTCCATGTCGCGCCTCCGGTTCGATGACGTTCTGCCGGCCACTGCGACCGGCACGGCCGCATTGTACGGTTCGGTGCGGCCGCAGGAAATGCGTAGGCCTACGTACCGACGCGTGACCGCGGCGGCCGCGAGCGGCGGAAGTCACTGAGAAGGCGGGTGAACGGGAGGCATGCGGACGCATGCCTCGGTTGCCGACGCTCCGCCTGGGCGGAGTCCTGCAGGAAGTCCTTAGAGCTCGGCGATCAGCCGATCCGCGACCGTTTCGAGGCGCGCGACCTCGCCGTACGACCGGGCCAGCATCATCGCGCCTTCGAGCGATCCCACCAGCGCCCGGGCGTCGTGAGCGACGCTCCGGGCGCAATCTCGCCGCGCGAGATCGCGGCTTTCGACCGCCACTTCTTCGACCACCCGCTCGTCCGCGAGCACGGCCGCAACGCCGCCGCCGTCACCAAGCGGATCACCGACCTCCTGCCGGCGAGCGAGTTTCAGCGCACGCCGCTCTACAACGAGTACTACCGCATGATCGGCATCGAGCACGTCACCGCGGTGCCGATCTACGTCGACCGCCGGTTTCTGGTGAGCTTCGTGCTTAACCGCGGCGCCACGGCGTTCAGCGACCGCGAGCGCGAGCTGCTGGACATCGTCCGGCCGCACCTCGCCGACCTGTATCGGCTCGGCGTCGCGATCGACCGCGCCCACGACGCCCCCGCGGACGCGGCGGCGGACGTCGCCGAGGTGCCGCTCACGCCCCGCGAGCGCGAGGTGCTCGACTGGGTGGCGGCCGGCAAGACCAACCGCGACATCGCCGCGATCCTCGGCGCGAGCCCGCGCACCGTCGAGAAGCACCTCGAGCGGATCTACGAGAAGCTCGGCGTCGAGACGCGCACCGCGGCGGTGATGCGGGCCATCAAGCTCGTCCGGCACAACTGAGCTTCGCTTGCCCCCTTGTCAAAGGGGGCGCCGAGCGGAGCGAGGCGGGGGATCTCGCGCCCCCGCTCGCCGGCCGCTACTGGATCTCGACTTCGAAGCTCCGCGGCGCCTCGGGTTCGGTCTCGAGCCGGAAGTAGACCCGGCCGATCTCGCGCCCGTCGGTGGTCTCGACCTGCACTCTCCAGCGGCCGGGCTGATAGTTGGATTTCACGCCGTAGCCGCGGAAGCCCTGGTCGCGCCCGCCGACGATGTTGATCGGAATCGAGTCCGACAGATTCCAGCCGCGAGCGCCGTCTTTCCGGTACCAGCGCATCAGCACCTGGTCGGAAAAACGGGTGGGCGAGAAGATGCGGAAGAAGACGTAAACGCGGTCGCCGGGCTGGGCGCGGAATTCCTGGTCGCCGTTCTGCCAGAACCGCCACCGCGGCCGCTCGTGGCTGAGCCGGTAGCCTTCCTCCGTCCTCTCGACGGCGTGATAGACGCCGATGAACGGGATGGACAGCGGCACCGGCGGAATCACCTTGAGCAGATAAAGCGCGAGAAAGCCGACCAGCACGACGCCCGAGGGCACGAGAATCTGCCGCCTGGCCCGCCGAAAGAGGTCGGGCGCGAATGCTCGAATCCCCCAGCCGAGGGCGACCAGCGGCAGGTAGCCAACCAGCATCGAGAACATGAACACCGCGACCCCGATCGAGCCGACGAAGATCGGCACCACGTGCGCGAAGAACGACAGCACGCAAAGGCCGAGCAGCGCGAACTTGAACGGCAGCCCGAGCGACTTGAAGCGCCTGGTCTCGTTGGCCACCAGGACGAGCACCAGGAAGGCCAGGAAGGAGAACGACACGAGCAGCGACGAGCTCTTGAAGAAGTAGATGGTGTACAGGTTGAGCAGGCTGCCGAACAGGAAGTGAACGATCGCCGTGCGGCCCTGGTAGTACCAGCGCTTGACGGCGAACATTTTCTCGAGCTCGAGCGGCGGACGCGCCTCCTCCAGGAACATCTGCGTCAGGGCCGTCATGATCACGGCGAGATAGAGGATCTGCTGGCCGATCGCGAGCCAGGAGTCGACGCGGCCGAAGGTGAGGATGTCGAAGACAAACCCGGCGACGAAAGCGACGACGGCGATCCGGCGCTCGTTCCGTTCGTAGTAGAGCTTGATTCGATCGATTCCCCCGGGGGATGCGGGAATCGCGTCGGGTTGCGTCATCTCTCGCTCATCCGGCGGCAGCACGGCAGATCATGACTTCGCCGGGAGAAGCAGGTCAAGCGCGGATCAAAACCCCCCGCTACGCTACGCTTCGCGACCCCCGTGTCAGGGGGTGTCGCTCACGCCATGGACACCGAGCGCACCCGGGTGCTGATCGTCGGCGGCGGGCCCGCCGGGCTCGTCACCGCGATCGAGCTCGGCCGGCGCGGCGTCGCCTGTGTGCTGCTGGAGGACGACGCCGGTCCGCCGCAGTTCCCGAAGGCGAACGCGACCACCTCGCGCACGATGGAGCATTACCGGCGGCTCGGCTTCGCCCACGAGATCCGGGCGCTCGGGCTGCCCGAGGACTATCCGCAGGACATCGCCTATTTCACGCGCTACACCGGCTGGGAGCTCGCGCGCCTTCCCGGCCTGACGCGGCGCCAGGCCGCCGCGGCGCGCGAGGAGGCGCGCTCGCGCTGGCCCACGCCCGAGCCGCTGCACCGCGTGCAGCAGATGTACATCGAGGCGGTGCTCAGGAAGCATGCGCAGCAATGGCCCGCCGCGAGCGTGCGCTTCGGCTGGCGTGCGCTGCGGATCGAGCGCGACGCGGGCGGCATCCGCGTCGAGGCGGAGGCGGCCGCGGGGGGCCGGCGCGCGATCGAGTGCGACTATCTCGTCGGCTGCGACGGGCCGCGCTCGCTCATCCGCGACGCGCTCGGCGTCCAGTACGACGGCTGGGCGGGGGAGGCGCGGGACTTCATGGGCGGGCGGATGCTGGCGCTCTACCTGCGCTCGCCGGCCTTCTACGAGATCGTGAACGGCGGACCCGCCTGGCAATACTGGGCGGTGAACCGCGAGCGGCGGGGCTTCATCGCCGCGATCGACGGACGGGGCCTCTTCGTCTACTACGCGCAGCTCCCGTCCGGCGAGCCGGCATCCGAGGCGTTCGCCCGCTCGGCGCTCGCGCGCTCCGCGGGACGCGAGTTCCCGTTCGAGCTGCTCGGCATCGGCGAATGGACCGCGGGGTTCACGCTCGTCGCGCAGCGCTTCCACGACCGGGGGGACGCGCCGCGCGCCTTCCTCGCCGGCGACGCCGCGCATCTCTTCACGCCGACCGGCGGCCAGGGCTACAACACCGCGGTCGACGACGCGTCGAATCTCGGCTGGAAGCTCGCCGCGGCGTGCGCCGGCTGGGGCGGGCCGCGGCTCCTCGCGAGCTACGACGCCGAGCGGCGGCCGATCGCCCATCGCAACACCGGCTTCGCGCGCGCCATGGCCGATTCCATCGGCATCATCGCGATCCCGCCCGAGCTCGAGGCCGATTCGCCCGCGGGCACGGACTGCCGCCGGGCGATGGGCGCGCGGCTGCTCGACCACTGCCAGCGCGAGTTCGACGTTCCCGGCGTCCACCTCGGCGTGTTCTACGGCGCATCGCCGATCGTCGCCGGGGACGGCGCGCCGGCGCCGGTCGATGAATGGCACCGCTACACGCCGCACGGCACGCCCGGTGCGCGGGCGCCGCACCTCTGGCTCGAAGACGGCGTGTCAATTTTCGACCGCATGGGCATGGATTTCACCCTGCTCGTGCTCGGCGCAGGACGCGAGCCCGACGCGCGCGCATTGTGCGAAGCGGCGACCCGGCGCGCCGTGCCGCTCGCGGTGCTGGACGTTCAGTCCGAGGAAGGCCGCGACATCTACGGCGCCGACCTGGTGCTGGTGCGCCCGGATCGCCACGTGGCGTGGCGCGGCAACCGTGCGCCGGCCGATCCCGCGGCGTTGCTCGCCCGGGTGACGGGCTGGTAGGCGAAGCCCGGCGGCGGCTAGCGGACCCGCCGCCCGTTGGCGATTCCCGCCTCGGCGTAGAGGCGTTTGGCGAGCACGGTCTGCTTGAAAAAGGCAACCACCGCGCCCTCCGTTTCCACGGCCTCGACGCGCTGCCGGCGGTCCCGCTCCCCCGTCCGGCTCGAGCGGCGGGTCTCGTGGCACACGTAGGTCCCGCCTTCGGTCCGGTAGAGCGTGAGCTCGATCCACCGCCCCAGGTGGCGGCTGAAGTTGGAGGCTTTCCGTTCCGGGCTGCTCGTCACGCGTGCGATCAGCTCGCCGCTGAAGACGAGATCCGGCGCGCCGTCGACGGACAGCCGGAAATCCATCATCGGAAGGACCACTCGTGGGTGAAGTTGCCGCCGGCGCCGCTCACGTGCATCGTGCTCGGCCGGTTCGCCGACGCCCAGGCCTTCGCGTAGCTGAGCGCCAGCGTGCGGTCCAGGAAGAGCTGGGACTTCCCCGCGCCGGGCAGGAGCACCCGCCACCCGTCCTCGGAGCTCGCCTGAACGAGGACCAGCGTGGACTTCCGCCCGGTTACGTTGATTTCCATCACGTCTGCACGCGACCCGCATGCAGTATACGTGGCCGAACGGCAGGCCGCTTCGCGCCGGCGAAGCGCTGGCCGTCAAGTGCCGCCGGGTTTTCGACGCCAGGTCGCTAGCGCCGCCGGTGCTGCGGCGGAGGGCGGTTCGCCGGCGCCGCCGCGCGCTCGTCCTTGTGCCGGAAGTTGATGCGGCCCTTCGTCAGGTCGTAGGGCGACATCTCGAGGGTGACCTTGTCCCCGGCCAGGATGCGGATGCGATGCTTCCTCATCTTGCCCGAGGCGTAGGCCAGCACATCCGCGCCGTTGGAAAGCTGCACGCGAAACTGCGTGTTCGGCAGCACTTCGCTGACCACGCCTTCCATTTCGATCATCTCTTCCTTCGGCACGACCGCCCTCCTTCCGGTACCGGATCGGCGGGGACGGCCCTTGTCCGATCGTCACTTAAGATAGCAGGACTCCTTGGGCGCGACGACGGAGGCAGCGCCTTCGCTGCCTCCGCCATCGGGGGCTAGAGCGCCTTCAGGTTGACCGCCGACGACTTGCCGTTCGGCGCCTGCTGCACGTCGAACGAGACCTTCTGGTTCTCGTTGAGCGTGCCGAGGCCGGCGCGCTCGACGGCCGAGATGTGCACGAACACGTCCTTCGAGCCGTCGTCGGGACGGATGAAGCCGAACCCCTTGCTGGTGTTGAAAAACTTGACGGTGCCAGTGGGCATGGTTGTCCTCCAGGTCTGGCGTTGCCCCGCACGACACTGTGGGGGGCATCAAATTACTTATGGGAGAGGACCAGGAGTGGCGCCCGCAAGCGGGCATCGTGGACGGACCCACAGCAAATTCGACGGTCGCATTATGCGCATGCCGCCGCAGTTTGCAAGGGGTGGGGGCAAGCAAGTCGCGGGCCTGCCGGATCGATGCGATAGCATCGATCCGGGCGTGCGGTGCGCTCAAAAGGGCCCGTTACTGCGACCGGATCCCGAGCTCCGCAAGCAGCTTGCCGTAGCGCTGGCTCTCGGCGCGCACATACGCGGCGAACGCTTCCGGCGTCATCGCCGGAGCCAGATCGACCGCGAGCGTCTTGAACCGCTCGCGGATCGCTGGCTCCTGCATGAGCTTCTGCACCTCGCGATTCAGCCGGTCGACGATGTCGCGCGATGTCCCGCTGGGCGCGTAGAACCCGAAGTACGGCCCCCCGTCCACGCCCTTGATCCCGTTCTCCTCCAGCGTCGGCACGCCCGGAAAGTCGGGATGACGTTGCGGTCCGGCGATCGCGACGAGGCGCAGCTTGCCGGCCTTGACCTGCGGCAGCCCGACGCCCGGATCGAACGTGAGGTCGACGACGCCGCCGAGGAGGTCCTTGAGTGCCGGGCCCGCACCCTTGTACGGGATGTGGTTCAGCTGGACCTTGGCCTCGCGGTTGAAGACCTCGACCGCGATGTGCGGCGAGGTGCCGTTGCCGGGCGTCCCGTAGTTCAGCTTGCCGGGGTTCGCCCGTGCGTAGGCAAGGAACTCCTGGTAGTTGCTCACGGGGAGATCGAGCTTGACGATCACGTAGAGCGACACGCTTCCAGTCGCCACGACCGGCGTCAACGCCCTCAGCGGATCGAAGTCGGCCCGCTTCACGAGGTGCGGCGCGATCATCATGGTGCTGCCTGGCGCGTACACGAACATCGCGCCGTCGGGGTCGGCGCGCGCGGCGCCTTCGAACCCGATATAGCCGTCGCCGCCGGCGCGGTTCTCGATCACGAACGGCTGCCCGAGCGTCTCGGTGAGGCGGGCGCCTAGGATGCGCGCCGTGATGTCGGCCACGCCGCCGGGAGCGACGTTCACGATCACGCGGACCGGCTTCGACGGCCATTGCTGTGCCGATGCCGCGCCCGCGAACGCCGCCAGGGCGAGCGCCGCGATTGCGAGTCTTTTCATGGTCGTCCTCCTCCGGTTGGGACAGTAGCCGAACGTTAAGACATCGCCTCGTGATTGTCCAAAGGTTCGTGGCCCTTGACAGCGGCCAGCGTTCGATCCGAACATGAACTTGTTCATGAAAGGCTGCATGCGCCGGTCGCGCGGCGCTAGCCAAGCACGGGAGCGGACGCTTGACGACGAGGCGGGTTGGTCTGGTCACGGGCGCGGCGACCGGCATTGGACGCAGCGCGACGGTAGCGCTCGCGCGCGCCGGCTTCGACGTCGCGATCAACTACAGCCGGAGCGAAGCCGCCGCCCGCGAGACGGCGGCCGAAGCGGGGAAGCTTGGCGCGGCGACGCTGCTCTGCCGGTGCGACGTTAGCGACGATACTGCGGTGCGGCAGATGCTGCGCGACGTCGAGCAGCGCTTCGGCCGGCTCGACGCGCTCATCAACAACGCCGGCACGACCACCGAGGTCAAGCCCAAGGACTTCGAGGCGCTGACCGTCGAAGAGTGGGACCGGGTGTTCGCGGTGAACGTGCGCAGCGTCTTCCTCGTGACCCGGGCCGCACTGCCGCTGCTCCGCAAGGGAACCGACCCTTGCATCGTCAACACCGCGAGCATCGTCGGCCTGCGCCCGGGCCCCCAGCCGCTCCCCTACGCGGCGAGCAAGGCCGCGGTCGTCAACCTGACGAAGACCCTCGCCTACAACCTCGGCCCGGACATCCGCGTGAACGCCGTGGCGCCCGGGTGGATGGAGGGCGACTGGATGAAGCGCATGCTGAAGGACAAGTACGACGACCTGATGGAGCACCGCGCGAAGCTCACGCCGCTCAAGCGCTGCGTCACTGCCGACGACGTCGCGGAGACGATGATGAGCCTCATCGTCGGCAACCGGTTCGTCACCGGCGAGGTCGTCGTGGTCGACGGCGGCTTCTCGAGCTCGACGTAGCGGGGACCGCATGCTCGAGGGCGTCGTCCCGTTCCCGCCCGAGTTCGCGCAGCGCTACCGCAGCCGCGGCTACTGGGGGGACAAGTCCCTCGCCCAGGAGCTGGCAGCCGTCTTCCGCAAGTTCGCCGACCGCGTCGCCGTCATCGACCGCGACCGGCAGTACACGTATCGGGACCTCGGCACCGCGAGCGACCGGCTCGCGCTCAACCTGCTCGCGCTCGGCCTGCGGCCACTCGACCGCGTCGTCGTGCAGCTCCCCAACGTCGCCGAGTTCGTGCTGCTGTACCTCGCCCTGCAGAAGCTCGGCGCGATCCCGATCGCGGCGCTCGCGACGCATCGCTACACCGAGGTGAGCCAGTTCGTCGGCATCGCATCCGCGGCCGCGTGCGCCCACCCCGAGGCCCAGGGCGACTTCCGGTTCGGCCCGATGGTCGAGCGCGTACAGGCGGAATCGCCGTGCCTCAAGTGGCGGCTCGTCCTCGGCACGGCCGGCCCCGGCGAGCAGTCCCTTGCCGAGCTGATCCAGCGCGAACCGCGCCTCCCGCGCGCCGAGCTCGACCGGATCGCGCTCGACCCCAGCGATCCCTGCATCTTTCAGCTGTCGGGCGGCACGACCGGGGTACCGAAGCTCATCCCGCGTACGCACAACGATTACGCCTACAACTCGAAGATCGCCGCGCCGGTCTGCGGTGTGACCGGCGATTCGGTGCTGCTCCTCGCGCTGCCCATCGCGCACAACCTGCCGCTCGCCTGCCCCGGGATCCAGGGGTACTTCTTCAGCGGCGGGAAAGTGGTGCTGTGCGCGAGCACCCGGCCCCAGGAGATGTTCGCACTGGCCGAGCGGCACCGCGTCACGCACATCAAGGTCGTGCCGGCGCTGCTCGTCCGGCTGATCAACAGCCCGGAGATCGGGAAGTTCGACCTGTCCTGCGTCAAGGTGATCCAGAGCGGCGGCCAGCGGATGCAACCCGAAGTGCGCCTGCGGACGCGCGAGCTCATCCCGAGCGCGACGGTGCAGGAGAACTTCGGGATGTCGGAGGGGATGCTCTTCTTCGTGCGGCTGGACGATCCCGAGGACGTGCGGCTCGAGACGTGCGGCCGGCCGATCTCTCCCGATGACGAGGTCCGGCTGGTCGACGACGACGGCCGCGAGGTGCCGGCCGGCGAGGTGGGTGAGCTCACCTGCCGCGGCCCGTACACGCTGCGTGGCTACTTCGGCGTCCCCGAGTACAACGCGCGGCAGTTCACGCCCGACGGCTTCTACCGCTCGGGCGACCTGATGCGGCGGCACCCGTCGGGCAACTACGTCGTCGAAGGGCGGAAGAAAGACCTCATCAACCGCGGCGGCGAGAAGATCAGCGCCGAGGAGATCGAGAACCTGATCCTCTCGCACCCGGCGGTGCAGAACGTCGCCTGCGTCGCGATGCCCGATCCGG
>Ga0184633_10000517_pt1 | contig 14206 bp, 11 predicted proteins | sample PLM31_170_b1_FD_133156 | JGI IMG/M metagenome (GOLD analysis project Ga0184633, IMG submission 133156) | Groundwater sediment microbial communities from an aquifer in East River, Colorado, USA - PLM3-1_170_b1 | ecosystem: Environmental > Terrestrial > Soil > Riparian zone | place: USA: East...
CCCGGGGGACGGTCTACAACCGGCTGGGAAAGCTGGGAGGTGCAGGGGGCCCATAGGGTTTGGAGCGGCCCTGAGCGGCTCATTTCTTCCGCCGCTGATGGATGCCCCGCGAGCTGTAGCGCAAGCGCTTGCGGCGCCCCCACATTCGGATCGCCCATCGTCCAGATCTCGAGCTGCACCCGTCAGGCTGCTCGGACGCCCACGGGATCATCGCGAGGATCTACGTCGGCCATAGCTCTCCGCGTTCCCTGAGGGAGTCGGCGGCCTCGCCGGCGGCGCCGCCCCGCCGTTTCAGGTCGACGTACACCTGCGGGCGACTGGCGAGCACGAGCCCCTGTGAGAAGGCGCCGTCGAAGATTCCGGGGTCGAAGGAGACGATCAGCACGAGGTTCCCCCCTCGCGGGACGGATTGGAGGCGAAGGCGGTCGTCCCACGTCTTGACGTCTCGCACGTACATCTCGATCGTTCTCCAGCTCGCGAACGGCGCGATCTGCTCGGCCGCCGCCTCGGCCGTGAGAGCGTAGTCGGGGTCGGTGACAGGGCCGGAAGGACGTACCGGGAGCAAGCTGAGGATCCCCGGTTGAACGAAGACCCGTTCGAATCGTCGCTCGCGAGGTGCGGGGGCCGCGGTCCACGCGTCTAGGAGCGCCTCGCGGTCCTTAAGACGCGTGGCGCCCCGCTCCTTCGAGAGGTACGCGTCTCGTTCCAGCGTCGCGAATACCCGGCTGACGAATGCGGGTGTCACGTCGGCCAGCCCGGCCATGTCCACCAGCTTCCACGAGCGTTCCGGCTCGATCAGGAGCCTCCGGACGATCCTGAGGGCCGATCCGGAGAAGAGGTCGGCCACGTACCGTTGACGCGCCTCCTCCGGCCGCCACCGGCCGCTGGCGGTTCCGACGAGCCTTTCGATGAAGAGGTCATCGGCCCCGATCCGGCAATCGCCGCTCTCGAGCTCCAACCAGCTCACCCCGACCTCCTGGAGAAGGCGGCGCGTCCGCTCAGAGATGCGCGGGGCCGCCAGGAGGAGGGGGCGTTCGCTGGGGACCGCCAGCTCACGAGCGATCTCCGCCGGCAGGGCCCGACCCTTCAGCTCCACGGGCAGGCTCGACTTCCTCCCGCCAGGGGAGATCAGCGTGAGCACCGCATCGAAGCGCGAACGGCCCTGTGGGGGCCCCGCCTGCGAAAGTCGCCACTCCCAACCGCGAGGAAGACCGCGATCGAACCATGCGCCGACTCTGTCGAGGAGCTCTTCTTCAACCATAGAAAGCTACTTTACCACGGCGGTAAAGTAGCCGTCTGGGGTTAAACAAGAACGGCCACCTCCTCCTGGGCCCGGGCGGCCTTCAGGATCACGGTGAGGGGGATGGTGAGCTCGCGGGCGGCGATCTCCTCGCCCGAGACGTAGCGGAGCACGACCTCGACCCCCTTTGCCAGGCCGAGCGAGGCCAGGCCCGGGGTGTGGGAGCTCGAACACCACCTCGGCCTGGACTGGGCCTCGGTGTTCGACCACTTCCTGCCGATCTTCTCCGACCCCGAGGGGCCGTGCTTCGACGGGCAGACCCTGCTCGCCGCGATGGCCGCACACACGTCGCGGATCCTGGGCGGGGTGATCGTGACCGGGGTGACGTACCGCCACCCCGCCGTGCTGGCGAACATGGCCGTCACGATCGACCACGTCTCGGGAGGCCGGCTGGAGCTCGGGATGGGCGCCGCCTGGTACGAGCTCGAGCACGAGCAGTACGGGATCTCCTTCCCCCCGATCGGGGTGCGGGCCGAGATGCTTTGGGAGGCCGCGCTGATCTGCAAGTCGATGTGGACGAAGAAGCGGACCACGTTCGAGGGGAAGCACTACCGGCTGAAGGACGCGCTCTGCGAGCCGAAGCCGGTGCAGTCACCGTCGATCCCGCTGTGGGTGGGTGGCATGGGGGAGCGGCGGACCCTCCGGGTGGTGGCCGAGGTGGCCGACGGGTGGAACACGTTCCTGATGCCCGAGGAGGAGTACCGGCACAAGCTCGAGGTGCTGGCCGGGCACTGCAAGGACTTCGGCCGGGACCCGGGCGACATCCGGAAGCAGCTCGGGATCTCGGTGATCCTGGGCGAGACCGAGGCGGAGGCCGAGGACCGGGTGCGGGAACGGGCGGCGACCACCGGGATCGGCGATATGACCAGCTCCGCGGCCGGTTCCTGGCGACGACCCCGGAGCGGTGCGCGAAGGTGCTCCGTCCGTTCCGGGACCTGGGGGTCGGGGACTTCCTGATGCTCGCGCGCCCGCCGGCCGACGACCGCACGATGGAGCTCTTCGCCACCCAGGTCGCGCCTGCAATGCGGATGTAGCAGGCCGAAAAGCGCGCAGAAGGGAACGGGCTTCGCCTGCCGGGACGGGCTGGCCGCCTCCCCCTCCGGATTGCAAGGGAAGCGAATCACATCAATGGTCGTCTACCAGCAACGGTTTCCTAGGCCGTGTGTCTCAGGTTCGATTCCTGTCGGGGGCACCAGAATATGCCCTACATCAGGGAGGACGCGGAAGCGCATACCCGCGGTCAGGAAGCACCTGTAGGAGCCGGAGGAGGGGGTTTCTCATCGGAGAAATGCAGGCTTGACCAGCCGGGAGGGAGTAATGTCAGTGGAGGGTCGTAGAATCGAACGTATGTTCGAGGGTCCGAAATGCCATCCACCGTCGTCAGGGACCCCATACACGGGCTCATTCTTCTGCATCCTGAAGAATGGGAGGTTATCGGCACCCGCGCGTTCCAGCGCCTCCGTGGGATACAGCAACTCGCCATGACCCATCTCGTATACCCCGGGGCACGACATTCGCGGTTTGAGCATTGTATTGGCGCCGCTCATGTAGCTGGACGTCTCGCGGAGTCCATTGGGCTTGACCGTGATGATCCAAGGACTCGTCGCGTTCGGATGGCTGCACTCGCTCACGACCTTGGGCACGGACCGTTCTCGCACGTGAGCGAGGAGATCTTCGAGAATCGGACGAGCGGGAAGACCGGCCACGAGACTGTATCTGCCGCTATCGTTCGTCATGATCCCCAAGTCCGCAACGCGATGGGAGATGAAACGGCGGATTGGGTTGCTGACCTTCTCTCCCGTCGAGGTCATCGTGAAAAGCGTTCCTTCGAAAGGGACGTCGTGGCGGGGCCGGCGGATGCCGACAAGATGGACTATCTGCTGCGCGACAGCCACTACTGTGGCGTGAAGTATGGAGAGTACGACTTGGCCAAGATCGTCGAGACCGTTCGCGAAGTCACGCCGACTCTGGGCTCTGAGGTCTTCATGGGCTTCCATATGCAAGGAGTCTTTTCTCTGGAGGAGATGCTCTTAGCGCGCTATCACATGCACCGCCAGGTCTACAGCCACAAGACCCGAATAGCGACAGATAGGATGCTGGTACGCGCTATTGAGCTGGCGATCGCTGACGGGATTCTGGAATCTGATGCTTTTTCCCCTCCCGAGGATCCCGATGACGAGTTCGTGAGCTCCTATTTGGCCTTGAGTGATTCTGAGGTCATTCGGAAGATCCTCGACAACCCGACATCGAAGGCAGCCGAAGTCATGCGAGCGCTGTTGGATCGGCAATTGTTCAAACGGATTCTCGAGTATGACTTCGCGAAGCTTGAGGAGGAATTCGGTCAGCCAGTCGCCGGATACATCGCCCGACCCTCGGACAAGTGGGTACTCCGGGATCATCTGCATGAGGCCGAGGAGACCGTGGCTGCTGCTATTGGTATTGATCCACACTGGGTGAGCCTCTATTGGAAGGAATTCGCCAGCCCAATCTCGAAGCCCTTTTCCTTCAATGTTGCAGGCCAAGGAATCCTCATCGTCGATGAGCCCAGTAACCGTGCTCGTGAGTTCAACGAGGTGTCACAGGTCTTCCAGCAAGGCGAGCTGCCGGCGCAGATGCGCATCACGTTGTACGCGAAGCTTCCTGATGGTGAATCGGTGCAGACGTTGGGAGACGAAAGGCGGAGCCAAATCGATCAGGGCATGCGCGAGGCGTTGAAGGTGATCGGCGAAGCGTCAGCCGAGTCCTGACGCGAGGGGTGAGGAGAATGCCAAACACATCAAGGGAACACGGAATGAAGGTTCGGGACATTGTCCTCTATGTTCTAGGGCGTTGTGCAGAGCGTCCCGAATTCGGGCGAACCTCCCTCCAAAAGGTTGTGTATTTCGTTGGAAGAAAGCTGGATCGTGATCTGGGCCATCATGCACATTTCTACGGCCCATTTGCTTCATCGGTCGAACGAGAAACTGCGACCCTGGTTCTCTCGAAGCTAGTCGAAGAGCGCGTCCAGGCCCTTGGCTTCTGGACCTCTGGGGGCTTTCCTGCGAAGCAATACGAGTACAGATTGACCGAGCTAGGAAGAGCTCGGCTGGAAGAGGTTGTGACGCGACATGCGGAAGAGGTGAAATCCATCGACGAAGTCGTGGACGGCCTCCTCGAAGAAGCAGGGCGATTGGACCAAAGGGTACTGTCCGCGGCTGCAAAGGTTGACTACATCGCCAAGGAAGAGCGCCGCCGGGTTTCCATGGAAGATGTGAGGTCTGCGGCTCGCGATCTTGGTTGGACAATCTCGCAGAACCAAGAGGGCGAAGTGGTGGGGTTACTGAGTAACCTCGGCTTCGTGGAGGTCCCATAGAGTCTGTCCGCTCGCCTAGCGAGGCATGCAGTCGATCCACGGACGCGAGGCTGCTAGGCGGGCTTTCGTCCTGAGGATATGGCGGACGCGTGAACCCGCGCCGGCGATTGGCTCGGCTGTCTCCAGGCGTCCGGCGCGAAGCTGCCCATGGTGCTGCGGTCTCCCGGGCACGTCCGCGCCGACCTCATTCGCCAGATCTACGAGAATCCGGACACGCGGTCGCTCGCCGAGGCGCTGATAGACCTGGAAGCGGACGAGCTCATGCTGTTTCGAACCATTCAGCTCCTGGAGCAGCTCGACGCCAGTTCGCCGCCAGCCCACGGATAGGCCGCCGACCAAGCCAACCTCCTGGTCCAATCGGACGTCCACGCTCACCCAGTCGGCCCCCTGCTAAGTTGCAGCGTGAGCCTAGTCCGCGCCGACATCCTGGGCGACCGGGGGGCTCGGTGAACCGGTGGAGGCGTTCAAGTGGAACAGAGCGGTGAGGTCTTCAACCGACTCTTAGAGCGGCTCCGGGAAACTCTGCCGGAGGTAGCCGCACAGGTCGAAGACGAGGTAAGGCGCGGGCGCCAGTTGCCGTGAAGGCTCTGTCGTCTTCTGAGAAGCTTCTTCGCAGCGCTCGTATTCGGGAGGTCACAGGGCCGGGCGGGGGCATCTCAGGGAAAGACCTAGCCGCGATTGAGTACACAGACGACGAGAAACTCAGGATCCTCGTTGACGCACTTCACCGACTCGGTTCGTCAATGGCAGCATCGCGCGAGGCTCTTGCGCAGCTAGTTGCCCAGCACCAGATGACAGGCCCAACTCGCTTTCAGAGTGAAGGAGCGCCTGAAGCGGAGGCTCTCATGGACGTCACACTCGAAGCGCGAGAGGCCCGAGCCAGATTCGATCAGGTAGCTGAGCCTCTGCGTCGAGCTCTTGAGGAGCTCAGATGACCCCAGATGAGCTGACCTCTGCCGTGGAGAACGCGATCGGAGTCTTGGCTGCCGTCTACAAGACCGAGGCCGACGAGTCAGATCTGTACGAGGCGGCTCTGCTGACGGTCGCCGTGAAAGCAGCTCGGCTCGCTGGTGGTCAGGAACTAACAGACGACCACGTCAGACGAGCCGGGTCGATCACCTTCCGACGAGGACCTGGCAATCTTTGGAGCCCTGGGTTTACGTTTGCCCTGGTCAGCTTCCCCAATACGAACAAGCGCCTGGAGATCCATCTTGGTGTTTACGTCGCGGGCGCATCCGGCGTCGCACACGAATGCGATGTGGCTCTCATTGACTCGGTTGAGTGTGACCGGAGTCGCGCCGGCGCAGTGCATCCGCGACGAAGCGGTCTGATCGCCGCTGTCGAAGCGAAGCATTACTTGGCCTCACCCGGCCTCGATGTCGGTCGCGGATTCCTGGGCCTTGGAACGGAGGTTGGCGCGGCAAAGTGTTCGCTCGCTTTTCCTGCCCCCGCCTCGCCCAATCTTGAGACCCTGATTGCTAGGAAGGCGCCCGAATGTTTTGACGAAGTGGAACCGGGATCCTCGGCTGCGGACCGTCTCTGCCGGCACTTGGAGCAGGAGATTCGCAACTGGCTGCCGTGATCTCTGCCGTGGCGCTAGACGGCCCGCTTGGGGTGAAGCCTCGGGGAGTAATGATTGATCCGTGAACAACTTGGACGATCTTCGAGAGGAGCACCTCGGCATGGCCGAACGCGATCAGGCGGGACGCCGTGCGCTGGAAGAGATGCGAACCGTGGAAGAGCAGAATACCGAACGCCTCAAATAGATAGTTGCCGAGCACGGAGGGCCCGGCCGGAGCGCGGTGGGCGACGAGGCGACTGAGGCGGCGTGGTTAATCGCTCAGCACAGCCCCGACCGGACCTTCATGGCCAAGTGCCCGGAACTCGTGCGTCGAGCGGTCGAAGCGGGGGGAAGCGTCGGCGCGCAATCTCGCGTACCCCGAAAATCGCGCACGGATGATCCGTGGTGAACCACAGTTTGTTCGGCACGCAGTTCACGGACAGAAGCGGCAAGTTCGAGGCTTGGCCGGTCGAAGACCCTGAAGGCTCGACCGGCGGCGAGCATCTGTTGGGTTGGGGCCGTTCGCTGAAGACGGCAACCGCCTGACCAAGCCGTACGGAGGGTAGCGGCGGCCCAGTGCCCTGAAAAGGGTCGGGATTAGGTGCAATTCGGACCGGCTCATGCTCCGCGAGGAGCATGACTTCAAGCGGTACGCGGTAATCCAGGCCCTCCAACCCCTTGTCTAACAGGCGAGTCCGACTGTTGTGGCAGACTACTGGACATGTCCTTCGTGATCACGCTGTATGTGCGAGAGGGGATCGTCATGGCGAGCGACAGCCGCCTAACCCTCAACACCTCCCGGACCGAGGATGACAGAACCATCGTGCAGGTGGCCGTAGGCCAGTCCGAGTCCAACTACAAGACCTTCCTGGCCTATGAGCACATTGGGATCTCAACATACGGGGCAGCCGACATCGAGGGCGTGCCGATCGCCGGCTACATCCAGTCCTTCATCACCGAGGAGCTGAAATCAGAGGCCGATGTTGATGACGTGCCCGACCAACTCCTCTCCTACTTCCGCGCCCTGGCAGGTCCACCTGCCGTCCAGTTCCACGTGGCCGGCTACAAGTGGGAGGAGAGCAAGGCCGAGCAGCATGTCTGGCACGTGGACATCGCAGACAGAAAGACCAACCGGCTCAACCCGCCGGGCCAGCAAGGGGCCTCGTGGGGCGGGGAGGCCGATATCCTGGCTCGCCTTATCCAGCGAGTCGGGGCCCTGGATGCCAACGGCAACCTGGAGTCGGAGCTTTCCTACTTCCCCATCCCTTGGCAGTTCTTCACACTCCAGGACGCGATCGACTATGCACGATACGCGGTCCAGGCAACGATCGACTCGATCCGCTTCCAGCCGCGGCCCAAGACCGTTGGCGGTCCTGTCGACATCCTGGTGATCCGGCCCGAGGGCGCCGCTTGGGTTCAACACAAGGAACTCCATGCCTGACCGCGTGGAGCCGTTTGGCGACGCCCGTTACCAACGGAAGAGTCGGCCGCCGATCCCTTTGCAAAGCATTCATCTATACCTGATAGACCTTTAGTACCTCGTCGCCGTAATGGTTGATGACCTTCACGGCGATCTTGCCGGTTGACGGCTTCGGGAAAGTGCGGCTGGTCGTGCTGTACAACGACGACCAGGCGGCCTCGTCAATCTCAGCGCGAAGGGTCTTGCGGAGCCGCTCGTACGGGTCATCCCCTCCCAGGAAGTAGGCGTGGCGGACGAAGAAGCTCCGGTCGTCATAATCGGTGTCGATGAACCAGCAGGCGATGTCGTCGGTCGAATGGCTGCGCACCACGCCCGTGGTCGGGTCGTAGACGTCGACACCCCGAATCTCCACGGTAAGCATGCCATCGGCATCGGTTCCAACGTCGATGTCAGGCTCGCCGAACACCACGAACAGGTTGCCGGCCCCGGTCTTCTTGAGCAGGTCCGGCATCTGCAGGTCAGGGTTGACTTTCGCCTGGAGGATCTTCAGGCGGCCGAGTGCCTGTGCCCCCTCCGCGTAGGCATCGAAGGCGAACCCGCAGACGATGAGAAGGTCGGCGAGCCTGATCGCCTCGATCGCCGCCGCCTCTACAAGCTCCTTCCCGACCGTGCCGTGCTCGGGGCCGATGCAGATCGCTGCCACCTTAGTACGCCCAGCTTCGGTGTACTCGCCCCGGCCCTGGATGTAGCCGTTCCCGGTCCACGGTTCCAAGAGGTCGAAAGTGAGCCGCTCGTTCTTGACCGTGTTCTGGACCCCCGCCGTGCGCAGGTTGTCGAGCACCCGGTCGACGAACCGGCTCGCGTACGCGTCCGGCAGCGGTTCGGGGTCGGGCACATCCCCCGACGGGCGGAGCACCCGGTGGGGCGAGAGGCTCTCGACCGTGAACGGCCCGCTCACTCGCACGACCTTGGAATCGACGTACGGGCGGTCATACAGGATCTCCGTCTCGGCGTGGCGGGCGATGGCCGCGTCGATCTCATCTCGTGTCATGCCCTCCTTGATGTCCGGGTTGTTCGCGATCGACTTCAGCGTGACATGCGGGACGCGCTCGTAGACGAACCCCTTCTTCACGTCGCCCCCGGTGGATGGAAGCGGAGACGCCGGCGCCTGCCCCGTCAGCTCGGCCTCCTTGCGCTGCCCCTCCGGTGAGTCGGCGAGCAGGTAGTAGTGATAGCGAGCTGTCATTAGCCGAGTGCGTGCGAGCGCAAGGGCGACGCGACTAGTGTCGATCGTGATCCACCGCCGGCCCCATTCTTCGGCAACATAGGCCGTCGTCCCACTTCCGCAAGTTGGGTCGAGCACCAAATCACCGGGGTCGGTCGTCATGAGGACACATCGGGCCACAACCTTGGGTGTCGTCTGCACGATGAAGATCTTGTCCTCGGTGAACGAGCCGGTGATCGTGTCTGTCCAGATGTTATGGCGAATTGAGACGCGAAAATCCGCTGGGCGGCTCTTGAAGCGTAGCGAGTTTCTCGCCATGAACAGCCGATCGGCCCAACTCACCCGACGTAGACCTTCCAGGGTGGTCTTCCAGTGACTGTTCGATGGCGGGTGGAACACTTGACCCGCCCACTCGTAGTCTTGACTTCCCGATGCCGGCCCCGGCGACACAAGCGAAACCGACGCGAAGCGCCGACTCTCCGGGGCCGGCGTGTCAGCCCCTTCATCCGTGTACCTGTAAGTCGATTCAACCTCCGCCGCGTCGCGATCTCGGAAGAGTTGCCGGTATTTCACCTGGCTTCGATTTCTCGAGTACCAGAGCAAGGTGTCGAAGACGGGTGGGAGTAGCGTGCTCGTGGCAAATGGAGCCTTCTGATATGCGATCGCCCCACAGAAGTTATCGGCTCCGAAGACTTCGTCCAGCAGACTGCGGACAAGGTGGACGTTTTCGTCCCCCATCTGCACGAATATCGAGCCCGACTCGGTCAGAAGGTCTCGGGCAACCGCCAGGCGGTCTCGGAGATAGCTCAAGTACGAGTGAATACCGAGCTCCCACGTGTCGCGGAACGCCCGGATCTGCTCGGGTTGGCGCGTGACGTCCTCGGCCTTGCCGTCCTTGACGTCGCGCTTGCGTGTCGAGACCTGCCAGTTCGAGCCGAACCTGATCCCGTAGGGCGGGTCCATGTAGATCATCTGGACCTGGCCGCGCAGCCCCTCATTCGCGGCGAGCGAGGTCATCACCAAGAGTGAATCGCCGAGGATCATCCGATTCGTCCATGTCCCCTCGTGGTGGTAGAAGTCCACCCGTTGCTCCAGCGAGAGGCCCTCGAAGGGATCGGCGAACAGGGTTGGGGTCTCGTCCTGCTCGATGCGACGGGACTCTGCCTGGAGGTCCTCGATTAGCGCCCGGGGCTCGATGGTCTCCTGGATGTAGACCGGGACGACCGGAACCGGTAAGGCTTCTCGGTCCTGCTCGTCCTTACCCTTCCATACGAGCTGGGGATCGAGGGAGGGATCCCTCGGGTACAGCAGCGTGGACGGCTGCTCCTCGGCCTCGGCGGCGAACGCCTCCAACTCCGCAGTCGGGATGTTCAACCGGGTGTCGGCTGGATGCGTCGTGGCGCCGACGGTCTTCTCGCGCTTGGGCTTGCGGGATGCAGGCACGGCTTCAGCTTCCTCCTGCCGGCACCAGCTTGGAGACGGCCAACCGAATCGCCCTCGCCGCGTCCCAAGGGTCCCGGATCTCCACATAGGCCCACCGGCCGAACCCGCCGTGGTTGTTCACCGCAGGGACCCACAGGTTCGCTGCCGTCCAGGCCTTGGTCTTCTTCTCCTTCTTCGGCATCCCGCTGACCTCGACGATCAGGTTGAGCGTCTCGGGTCCTCCGTCGTCGACGCGGACGATGTAGTCGGGCATGTAGTTGGCTGCCCGGCCTTCGTGGACGTAGGGGATCAGGAATCCGAGGCGCTCGTTCTTCACGTAGCAGAGCACCTCCAGCATGGACTCCAGGGTCTGAGCGAGCTTCTCTTCCCATGCGTAAGTGTCACATACCACATAGTTGAGGTGGCACTTCGCCGGGTCGCTCTGATACACGACCTTGGTGGTGTCGAAGGACACGTACCGGGTGGATCCGACCGGGGCGTAGGTCCGAATCATCGGGACTAGCCGCTTCTCACCGGTCGTTCCTAGGTAGACCGAGCGGTAGATCTTGGCCGCGGCGGTGTGGGTCCATTCGGCCAGCAGGAGCATCTGGGGAAACGTCCCGTCCTTGCACCGGACGCACCGCCCGAGCCAGTCCCTGGTGATGTCCACGACTTGCGGAAATAGCCACGGACGGGGGTTGCCTTCGGCGTCGGTCAGGTAGTGATCGAGGGTGGTATTGGCGATTCGGAACGCGACCTCCTGGAGGCGCCTCGCCTTCAAGTCGTCGAGCTCGTGGATCACCTTCGCTCCGGCGACCGGGTCGAGCTCCACCCAGCTCGGGACCTCGGCCGTGGAGAGCACCATGTGAGACTCCCGGGTGAACTTCGCGCTCAGGCGGTCCGCGGGCAGTTCGTACCGGTAGCCGGTCAAGCGCGGGAATGTGATCTCCAGGTGCTCCCGGTCCTCCATCGCCCTGACCCGGTGGACGGGCTTAGGGGGCTTGGGGTCCTTCGCGGTCCCGGTCGTGGGGATGAAGCTGAACGGCACGCCGTAGACCTCCGCGTACTCGGCGTCGAGCATCCCCTGCTCGTCCGGCTCGTAGGTGGTCCGGCGAAGACCCCGGCCGATAACCTGCTCGCACAGGAGCTGCGTGCCGAAGGCCCGGACGCCCAGGATGTGAGTGACGGTGTTGGCATCCCACCCCTCGGTGAGCATGGACACCGACACCACGCACTTGAGGTGCTCCCCGAGCCGGTCTTGCTTGCCCACCGTGTTCATGACCTCGCGGAGCAGATGCTCGTCGGTCAGCTCCTCGGGGTCGGCCCCGGGGAACCGGCGACGGTATTCGCTCTTGAACTCGTCGATCTCGTGCGCGGCGATCCGCTTGAACTCATCGCTCATGCCCTCCCCTGATTCGAGCTGGGCGGAGTCGATCAGCAGGGTGTTTGGGCGCGCCCGCCACGTGCCGTTCTCCTCGTTGCTGAAGATCGGGAGGCTGCCGGGCACGACCACCGTAGTGTCCGCGCCGGTGGGCTTCTCCCAGCCGGCGATCCAGTCGAAGACCAGCTTGGACACGTTGGTGTTGCTGCACACGACGATGAACACCGGCGGCGTGCCGACTCCCCCGGCTTCCCACTTCCGGTACGTCTTCTCGTAGTTCCCGTACAGGCTCCGGAGTGCCCCCTCGAGCTCCTTTGGAAGCCTCGGCTCCCCGGCGACTTTCTCCGTGGCTCGGCCCTTCTTGGGGAGATCGCCCCGGATGCGGACCCACAGATCCCGGTAGGTGGGCATGTCTCCGGTCACTTGGTCGTCGGCGACTGGGACTCGGGGAACCTTCACGATCCCGCACTCGATAGCATCGATGAGGCTGAAGTCGGAGACGACCCACGGGAACAGCGTGCCCTCCGGGTAGCCGGAACCTCGGAGGAAGAATGGAGTCGCGGACATGTCGTAGACAGTGCGGACGCCCACCTTGCGCTTCACGGCTTCCAGGCCCGTGATCCACACGCGCGCCGTCTCGGTGTTCCGTTTGGCCTCGACCCGCTCGTCGGCTTCGAGCTTCCCCTCTTCGGCCTCCGCCTTCGGCCGGTAGCAGTGGTGGGCCTCGTCGTTCACGACAACGAGCTTGCGCTTGCCGCCTAACGCTCGAAGGACCCGGCGGACCATCTGATCCGGGGTCTCCCGGAACTTGTCGGTGTCGCCGTCCGGGCCGGCCAGCACCTTCTTAGTGAGCGCGGACGCTTCGAGCTTCTCCTGACGGATAAAGGCGTGGTAGTTGGTGATGAACACCTTGGCCTGCTGCATCTGAGGGAGGAGATCGGCGGGAACGACGTCGAGGGCCTCGTAGTAGTTGTCGGGGTCGTTCGGGAGCAGGACCCGGAGGCGGTCCTTGATCGTGATTCCCGGCGTGATGACGAGGAACGCGTCCCCGAACCGGTCGTCCTGCGCGTTGGCCAGCTTGTTCAAGGTGTGCCAGGCGATCAGCATGGCCATGACCACGGTCTTGCCAGTCCCGGTGGCCATCTTGAAGGCGGCCCGGTATAGGCCCGGGTTGTACTCCTGGTTGAACTTGCGGAGGTCGTTCTCGATCCAGGCCTGCCCGGTCTTGGAGGCGACCTCCAGCAGGTAGGCCGCGGTTTCCAAGGCCTCGATCTGGCAGAAGAACAGCCGCCGCTCACGGTCCGGGTCTCGCCAGTATTCCAGCAGCTCCCGGCTGGTTCGGGTCAGACCCGTGTAGCCTCCCTCGCGCCAGGCGGTGACCCGCTGGCGGACGTTGTTCGTGAACTCGTTCTCACGGACCCGTTCGCCGACCCACGTTCCAGGGAGGGCCGTCTGCGGGGTCCGCTTCTTGGGCGGGGGGATCGGGATGAAGTAGGAGCTCTGTCGGCGCTCCTCGGCGATCTCGTTGGTGATGCCGTCCTCGTCGAAGACAAAGTGGCGCCGCGGCTCTTCGAACGGCGAGTTGATGACGGGGTTCTCGATGACTTCGGGCATCGCAGGTCGAAACGGTAATCGAATGATCAACCCCGCGGAAGACCCCTTGTCAAGGTCCCAGCAGCCCAGTCGGTCAAGCGCCTTGGGCCGCCCGTGACGCATCGTCACCGCCCACGCCGCGGTCAGTCGGACGGTCGGACGGGGCCGTCCGACGTTGGCGACGTCTCTCTGCCCGATCCCGTCAGCTCGCGGTGAGGAACCGCTCGTAGCGTTCCTCGAGGAGTTCCTGGTCCGGCCAGGCGGCGCGCTGCCTCGGCAGCACCAGCTTCTCGCCGTGGAGACCTTGGAGCGCGTGGAGGAGCGTTGGGCCGTCTCGTTCCTCGCGCACATCCCGTCGGACCTCGATCAGGTAGTCGGGCCGCACAGTGAGCACGTTCTTGTCGAACGAGCGGTGGTGGATCGCGCACATCGCCACGCCGTTGGGCACGACCGGCTCGCCGCCCTCCGAGTCCTCCTTTATGTGCGCCGCGTCCAGCAGCTCGGGGTGCCGGAGCCTGCACAGCGCACACTGCAGCGAGTACGCGAGCAGAACCCGCTCCCGGAACACCGGCTGGTGCAGCCGCCGGCGCACGGTCGCCTGCGCGTACTGTCGCCTGAGCGCGAGGTCGGCCGGGTGGAACACCGTCGCGCTCTCCCACTGCGCCCGCATCTCCTCGTCGAGCGCGAGCACGAACTGGTGTTTGCCCGGCTCCTCACCGACCAGCCACACCGGGTAGATGGGCACGTAGACGCCGCGCGCGGCACCCACGAACCAGACGAGCGGCTTCCCGAGCTCCATGGCCCGCCGTAGGGCCATGTTGTCGTAGCCCTCGGGGTCGGTCCCGCGCCACTTGTACCGCCAGTACCCGTCGGGTCCCTCGGTGTCCTCGTACGGGCGGTCCTGCGGCCGCGCCGCGTAGGTGGTCAGGATGCTGAGCGCCGCCTCCAGGCC
>Ga0184633_10000520_pt1 | contig 14186 bp, 18 predicted proteins | sample PLM31_170_b1_FD_133156 | JGI IMG/M metagenome (GOLD analysis project Ga0184633, IMG submission 133156) | Groundwater sediment microbial communities from an aquifer in East River, Colorado, USA - PLM3-1_170_b1 | ecosystem: Environmental > Terrestrial > Soil > Riparian zone | place: USA: East...
CGGGGACCCCAGCACTCAGGCTTCGCCCCTCCACCTGCGGCTCTTGAGTAGAACGTGGAAACTCGGATTATCGGATCGTAGATTTCGCATTTGCTATCATAGAGTTGTGAATTCCGATGGATGATGAGCAACAGTCCCTATTCAACCGGCGGAATTTTCTGAAGCTGGTGACGACCGTACCCGCGCTGGGGGCGATCGCGGCTCTGGTGTCGCCGCTTTTACGATTCCTCAAACCGAACGTCGAGAGGTTTCAGATTTACGCGCCGACCGCGCAGGACGTCGCCCGGGGCGAAGCCATCTCCGTCGCCAAGCTCTCGGAGGTGGCGAAGCCGTGGGACTTCAAATACTTCGTCTTCTCCCAAAAGTACCCGCAGTACACGCCTGAGGGGTTCAAAGCCGCGAGCGTTCCCGGCGTCGTGATCCGTCTCCCGTCAAAACTCAAGCTGTATGATACCGCCTCCGGCAGAGGCCCGCTCTCCTGGGTGAGGGGAATCGGCAAGACGCCAAAGGTCACCGAGACCGATGTGGTGGTATTCTCGCGCATCTGCCCGCATTTAGGTTGCATCTTCAATTACGTGGCTGACTATAGAGAAGTCACCTCTGGGTACGGCGGGTTCGTCCCGCCGCCGAACCGGCGGCACGCGCTCATGGCCTGTCCTTGTCACCTCAGCATCTACGATCCTGCGGATTCCCAGCTCCCAGGACGGGTCCTGTCCGGTCCCGCTCCCCGCCCACCGCGCACCTTCCTGTTTGAGATTCAGGGCGACGATATCGTGGTGACCGACGTGGAGCCGGGAGGCATCGCGAAAAAGAAAGACGCGGGGGGCATGGCTTGACCGAGATGGTCGCAGATCTTGCCGGAAGAACCAGGGACTGGTTCCGCGAGCGACGCGAGAAGCTCGACCTGTTCGATGAAACGCTCGTGGCCAGGCAGGAGAACCCTATCTACCTGCTGGGACCGCTGCTCTACTACTTCTGGCTCATTACGGTCGCGACCGGCCTCCTGCTGATGATCTGGTACGAGCCGACAACGACGGGCGCGTACAGCAGCATCGAGCGAATTCAGCACGACGTTCCGCTAGGCTGGCTGATCCGCGGGCTCCATAAATACGGCGCCGACGCGCTCATCACGGTCATCTTCCTGCGGCTCTGGCGGATGTACTTCCTGGCGGAGTATAAGAAACCAGGCGAACTGTCCTGGATGCTCGCGTTCCTCGGGTTGGTACTAGGAATGATCTCCGGCATCACTGGCTACCTGCTCATCTGGAACCAGCGTGCGTTCTGGGCGGCCAAGGTAGTGCTGACGACCCCGGTCTACTTCGATGAGCTTCCCATCATCGGGAGCTTGAAATTCGGCTCGATGATCGCATACGTCTTTCTCGGTGGCCCGGCGATCGGCCAGGCCACGATCACCCGGTTCTACGCGCTACACTTTGGGATCTCGCTCGTACTGCTCATTCTCGTCGAGGTGCTGTTCTTCCGTACCCGGCGCAAACGGATGAACATGTCGTTCCTGCCGATCGTTCTCTTCACGGCCATGCTGGTAGTGATCACCTTGATCCTGCCGGCGGAATCTGGCCGCCGGGCAGATCCGACGCGCACGCCGCTGCCCATTTTGTCCGACTGGTACTTCCTGGCCCTCTACCAATACGTGAAATACACACCGCCGTTGTGGGCAGGGCTCGGCCCCGGCCTGCTCATCAACTTTGGGATGCTCGTGCCGTTCCTGGATCGCAGCAGGGGACGCCGCCCGCTGGAACGACCGTTCTTCTTTGTCGTCGGCGTACTGGCGGTCATCTACTTCCTCGCCTTCACGGCGTTGATTCTCTTCAACATTGCGGTGATCGACCGGGATCCCTTTGTCATCATGCTGATCACGCTGGCGATTCTTTCGGCCGCGTTCATCTGGGAGCTCCGGTATCGCAGGAAGCAGCGGCAACGCCCGCCGGCGCAGCCTGCCGCTCCGGCTCGTGCGGCGGCGGCACACTCATGAGATGAAACCACTGTCGTACCTGGCGGCCTTCGCCATTGCGATCTGGGCCCTTTCGAAGGGATGGGCCTCGCTGCGAGAAACCTTCCAGACCCCGGACCCGGCAGGGGTCGGTATGACCTTGCTGTACGGGGCGCTCTTTGTCGGTGCGTTTCTATATCTGGGGTACTGGAGTTACGCAGCAGACCGGGCGGCGGGGCGGGTGCGCCGGCGCATCGGTCTGTACGAGCGGTTTCTCCGGAGCTGACCGCCGGGGAGAGGTGTAAGGTGCACGCGCTGTACGGGGTGGGAATCGTGGTGCTGTCAGGGCTGGGTCTGCTGTTTGCCGCCGGGATTATCATTGGCGAAGCCACGGACCAATGGTTCCTCGGCGGCGCCCTGATAGGAGCGCTTCTGATCACCTATTCGTTCATCATCTTGCTGCTGCGGAAGATGGGGATGATCGGGCCGAGGAAGGCGGAACGATGAGCATGACCGCGGCGCCGCCGAACCGGTACGGGCGTCTCATGACCAGCCTGCTGCGGGTCACGCTGCGGCTGGATACCTTCATCAACAAAATCTACCCGACCGACTTCAACCCGTTGTACTACACCGGCGGGCTCAGCAACCTGTTCCTGTTTGTCCTCGTTCTCTCCGGTATCTTCCTGTTCTTCTACTATGAGGCCAGCCTGGGCGTGGCCTTCGAGTCTGTGCGATACATCAGCCAGGACGTGCCCTATGGTGGCATCATCCGCGGCGTCCACCGGTACGCGGCCGATGGATTCATCGTCGGGATCTTGCTGCATCTGTTCCGGAACTGGTTCACCGACCGCTATTTGTTCTCACGTGACAATCCCTGGATCTCCGGGATGTTCCTCTTGCTGTTTGGCGGCTTCATCGGGTTCACCGGCTATCAGCTCGTGTGGGACGAGCGCGCCCAGCTGCTCACCTCGATGTTTATCGCGATGCTGCGGAGTATTCCCGCCGTCGGCGAGCCTCTCGCCAGAGTTTTCCTGGGAGGCGAGGGCATCGGCGAGGGGACCCTCGTTCGGATTCTCTTTCTGCACATCGTTCCCGCGTCGACGCTCTACGTGATGCTGTGGTGGCACTATCTCCGGCTACGCCATCCAAAGATCTGGCCGCCTGGAGTCTGGGTGCTGTTTGTCCTCGGAATCGTCTTCCTTTTGGCGGGGGTCATCCCCGCCATCAGCGGGCAGCCGGCGACGCCGTCGGCGCGGCCGACGTCCTTCCCGTTGGATGTGTTTTTCATGCTGCCGTTCTGGCTGCTGAACTGGTTGAGTCCCGGCGTCGTGGTCTTCCTCAGTGTCGTGCTGTTCGCCGCCGGACTGGCCGTGCCGTATTTCAGCAGGCGCGAGACGGTGGCCGACATGGGGGTTCGCCACGCGGGCGTAGCGCAGGTGATCGACGGCAATTGCACGGGGTGTGAGCTGTGCTACTTCGACTGCCCGTACAACGCGATCATCATGGTGCCCTCTCCGGGGCCAGGTCTGAGCAAGGCAGCAGCAAACCGCACGCTCCTCGCTGTCGTCCTCGAGTCCCGTTGCGTCGAATGCGGCATCTGCATTGGCGCGTGCCCGTTTGAGGCCCTCGAATTGCCGAAGTTCATGGAGCGAGACGTGCAGGCACACATCACAAACGCGGTTCAACCGACCCAGGCATGACCGCCCCCAAGATCGTGGGGTTTATCTGTGACTGGAGCATCGACATCGGGCCTTTGCTCTCCGGGAACCGCCTGCGCGACTTGCCGCACGTATATATCATCCGGGTGCCGTGCTCGGGATTTGTCCGGCCGGGCTGGCTGGAGGACGCGCTGAACCAGGGTGCGGACGGCGTGTTTGTGACCGGATGTCCGTACGGGGATTGTCTCAACCGTGAAGGCAACTTCCTGATGCGGGATCGCGTCGATCAGCTGCAACGCCGGCTCCAGCGGCGCCGGATCGATCCCGCCCGGATGGCCATGCTCGCGCATGGGTTGCACGATCGAACGGAATTCCTCGCCGACGTGCAGGCCTTCTCGGATCGCCTTTCGGAGATCGCAACGGCAAGAACGACACCGGCTCCCTCAGCTGAGCCTGCGCCCGCTCCAGGAGGGTCGTCGTGAAGAAACGGCCGCTGCGGGTGCATATCGCCTATCTAATTTTCTACCTTTTCTGGTTTGTGTTGCTGACGTTCATCGCCGCGTTCGGATTGATTGCGGAAGCCTAATCGTGAATGGTGAATGGTGAATGGTGAATGGTGAATAGTCTGGGAGGGATGCAGTGAGGAGACGCTTGTCGTTAGTTTGGATCTCGCTCCTCGTTGGTGTAACGAGTGTTGCGTGCGGTCCGGGCGGCCCTCCGGGCGGGGGCCCACAGGTTGGGCCGCCGGGTCCTCCAGGCACGGTCCCGGTGTCAGAGAAGGAATGGTCGATCACCTTTCCAAGCAGCTCAATCAAAGCGGGCAGAATCACGTTTCGGGTGAAGAACGATGGGGCGATCGAGCATAATTTCGTCATCGAAGCAGCACGTCTACAGATCGATGCCATTCAGCCGGGGCAGGCGAAGGAGGGTGTCGCCGACGTCAAGGCGGGAACCTACGAGGTTGTGTGTAACATCCCCGGCCACAAGGAAGCGGGGATGAAAGCGACGATGACCGTAACGCCTTAGGACCTCAGGCATAGGGCCAACTAAACGCCGAGACGGCGGCCGGGAGGCTGCCGTCTTTTCTTTATCGAAGAAACGCGAGATGGATCTCTCTCACTTGTATACGCCTGTACAGCACGATCTCGAGAGGCTCCATTCCGTCATGGAACAGGAGCTGGCCTCGGATGATCCCTTTATTGCGGAACTGGTTCGCTACGTGCTCCAGACACGCGGGAAGATGCTCCGACCGGCACTCGTATGCCTGTCGGCGCAGGCCAGTGGCGGAGCCGGAGATGCACGGCTGTGGATCGCGGCTGCGGTGGAGCTGATTCACATCGCGTCGTTGATCCACGACGATATCATCGACGACGCCGATCTGCGCCGTGGCGAGCCGACCGTGAACGTGCAGTGGAGCAACCAGATCGCCGTCCTCCTCGGGGACTACTTGTTTGCGAAGGCGTTTGATCTGTTGAGCCGCGTCCGCCATCCCGAGGTGGCGCCGGCCATGGCCCTGGCGACTGTAAAGATGAGCCAGGCTGAGATCATGCAGATCAAGTACGGCCAGCAGCCTCACGACGACGAGGACGTCTACTTCCGCATCATCGCCGGGAAGACGGCGCACCTATTCTCCGCCGCATGCAAAGCCGGGGCGCTGGTCGCAGGAAACGCCGACGCCGCTGACTTCCTGAGTACATACGGGCTCGAGTGGGGCATGGCGTTTCAAATCACCGACGACGCACTGGACCTGACCAGCCGGGAGGAGTCTCTGGGCAAGCCCATCCACAGCGATATTGAGAGCGGCAAAGTCACGTTGCCGGTCATCCGGGCGCTTCGTGATGCAACCCCAGAAGACCGCGACCGTCTGGTTCGGCTGCTCAGCCGCCCCGCGCGAGATGGAGAGCGGGAAGAACTGTTCCAGCTGCTGGACCGCTATCGCGGGATTGACTACGCGCTTGACGTGGCGGCGCGCTATTCGCATCGAGCGGCGGCGGCGCTCACGTCGCTTCCAGATGGGGCGGCCAAGGACAGCCTGATGCGTCTTGCCGAGTTTGTCGTCGTCAGGACCCGTTGAATGCCCCCTGGGGTCGTGGCGGTCACAGGCTCGTCCGGATTCGTCGGATCGCTGCTCATGAGGGTGCTTGCCGATGCCGGCTGGACCGTCCGGGCAATCGTCCCGTCGGCCGTCGCCGTCGACCGGCTGCGCGCGCTTGGATATCAAGTAGCGCTGGCGGACGTGCGGGATCGACGGTCACTCGACGCCGGGCTGGCGGGGTGCCGCGCGGCCATCCATCTCGTGGCCATCCTGAGAGAATCGGGCGATGCGACGTACGACAGCGTCAACCGGCAGGGCGTGGGGAACGTTGCCGACGCGGTCACGACGGCCGGCGTAGATCGACTCATCCACCTCAGCGTGCTCGGGGCCGGCCCGTCCGGGACGCGTTACCTGCGCTCGAAGTGGGCGGGTGAAGAGGAAGTGCGACGCTCCGGCGTCAGATATGTCATCTTCAGGCCTTCCTTTATTATGGGGCCGGGCGGAGGCCCCGCTGAGCAATTCGCCTACGCCGTCATGTACGGGCCCTGGTATCCGCTGCGACTGGTACTGGGCGGGGACCGCGTGTTTGCTGCGCTTGCCAACCTCACGCCGGTCATCCCCGTTCTTGGATCGGGGCAGACGCGCTTCATGCCGGTCGACCATCGGGACCTCTTCGCGGCCATGCTCCAAGCGCTCGAGCGCGACGACGTGCTCGGGAAGACATTCGAGTTGGGCGGTCCGGACGTGGTCAGCTATGATCAGATCATGGACACGGTCGCGGAGGTTCTCGGCCTGCGGCGGTGGAAATTTCACATCCCAACCCGCGTGGCGTCCGTCATGGTCCGTATCTTTGGCCTCCTGCCGAATCCGCCGATCACGCAAGACGAGTTTGAGACGCTGCTGATCGACAATGTGTGCGATAATACGAACGCCGTCCAAACGTTCCGGCTCTCGCTGCGCCCGTTCGCCGTGTCACTGCGAGATGCGCTTCAACAGGACGTGAGTTCTGGAGGGTTTGTCAGTGGAGAATAGGCACGGCCCCGAGTCAAGAGGAACGCGGGTCAATTGGATTCTGCACAACATCGTGGCGCTGTTTCGCGCTCGTTTGGAGCAGGCGCAGCAGGAAGGGCGGGGGGTCGTTCGCGGTTTCCTCACCGGCGTTGTCCTGATCGTCGTTGCCATTGTGCTGCTGGCGCTGTCCGTTCCACTCGCCGTGGTGACCATCATCCTCCTGCTCGCAGAAGTCATGCCGCCCTGGGGCGCCACAGGCATCGTTCTTGCGGCCATCCTTGTCGTGGCCGGCGTGCTGTTGCTCGTTGCCCGAAGCAAACTCCGGAGGCGAGGCTTCCAGGTGGTCCGCGATCTCGGGCAAGATCTCATCACAATGCGTGAGTCACTGAGGCGGGAGGCGTAAGAAAATTGTCGGATCCCAGAGGACGTGCTGAGCAGCTCCGAGCGGAGATTACCCGAGACTTGCGCGCGCTGAGGACTGTGCTGACGCGGGGCAATCCTGCAGCCATCGCTCGAGAGGCAGCGCCCTCAGTGCCGGCATGGGTGGCTGGCACCGTGGCGGGAATCGCCGCGGGCGTCTGGGCCGTATCCCGTCGCAGATCCCAAACGGGGACGGCCAGTCACTCGTCCAATGGTGCAGGGCGAGTTATAATTGGACGTGGAGGTGGCTGATGCCCAATATCGGCTGGCCCGAGTTGATCGTCATCCTTGTCATTGCTCTCCTGATCTTCGGACCGCAGCGGCTTGCGGGTATCGGCTCCGCCATGGGAAAGGCCATCAGGGAGTTCCGGGGAGCCGTACGCGACGCCGAGAACGAGATCGACAAGACCACCTCACCTGACAAGCGAACCTAATCGTCATACCGTTGAAGGTTGAAGGTTGAAGGTTGCAGGTGAAAGGTGACTGCACACCTTTAACCTTCGACATTTTTATAGGTGACGCGTGGAAGACCGACCGATGACGTTGATCGAGCACCTGGAGGAGCTGCGGAGACGGCTGCTCTTCTCAATTGCCGCCTTTCTTGTCGGCATGATCGTGAGCTGGTTATTTGTGGATCGCATTCTCGGGGCGCTCATCCGCCCCGTTGGGCACGTCGTGTTCCTCGCGCCCACCGAAGCGTTCTTTGTCCGCCTGAGGGTCGCGGCCCTCGCCGGAGTGTTCCTCAGTCTTCCCGTGGTGCTGGTTCAGATCTGGCTGTTTGTCTCAGTCGGCCTGACCCAGAAGGAGCGAAGGCATACCCTCTCGCTGCTGCCGGTTTCACTGATACTGTTCGTCACCGGCGCGATGTTTGCGTTCTTTGCCATCCTTCCCGTCGGGGTTCGCTTCTTGCTCAGTTACCAGACGCCTGAACTGGTTCCGATGATCTCAGTCGCCGCGTATACGTCATTTGCCACCGCCTTTGTGCTGGCGTTTGGACTGGTGTTCCAGCTGCCCATTGTGATCCTGTTCCTGGCCCGGCTTGGGATCGTCACCTCTCAATCGCTCGCCGCGTGGAGGCGCTATGCGGTGCTGGGCATCGCCGTCGCGTCAGCAGTACTGACGCCGGGCGGGGATCTCTTTTCCATGATCCTGATGGCCGTGCCGACCTATCTGTTGTACGAAGCCAGTATTTGGATCGCGAGATTCGTCGCGCCGAAGTCCGTCGAGCGGCATCAGTCCGCGATGGGCAGCGAGTGACCCCCTAGCACACCCCGACACATCGCAGGTTCCCTTTTCAAAGCGGAGAAATCCTGTGGACTGTCATGCGCGTAGCCAGGCGGACCAGAAGCCCGTGGTGGATACTGGCGATTGTGATCTTCCTCGGCGCGCTGCTGGGGAGCGTGATCGCGGAAGCCCTCGTAGGCTATCCCGTGCTGTCGTTCCTGTCTCGGGACCTCTTCTACGGCGTTGATCCTCCGTTCACGTTGAATGCCCGCGTGTTCACATTTACGATCGGCGCCACCATCCGGCTGAACCTTGCGATTGTGCTCGGTATCGTTCTCGCGATCTGGCTGTTCCGACAGCTGACGTGACCGGTGACCAGTGATCCGTGATCAGAAAACGAGCCTGTATTGGTCACGGGTCACTGATCACGGGTCACGATCTTTGGCCCACCCATGTCATCCATCGCGCTGGTATACTGCCTCCGCTGTGGGCGGGCGTCATCACCTCACCATCCAGGCCCTACCCGTTGAGCTGAGACCTCGTGAGCGGCTCTGTACGCATGGGCCCAGGGCCCTCTCGACCGCTGAGCTGCTCGCGATTGTCATAGGTGCGGGCACACGAGATGCCACTGCGGTCGACGTCGCGGTCGCGCTCCTGGCCCGTCATGAGACGGTGGGCCGTCTGTCCCAGGCATCGGTGCACGAGCTAGCCTCGCACCGGGGAATAGGGCAGGCGAAAGCCGTCAAAGTGCTAGCCGCCCTCGAGCTCGGCCGCAGGCTGCTGGAGCCCAGCGCGGTCCGGCGGGTGGTGCGGAACGCGGCCGATGCTGCGGCCGTCGTGAGACCGTCCATGGTTGGCCTTGATCGGGAGCATTTCCGCGTCCTGATGCTCAACACCAGGCACGAGATACTTGATATCGTGGAGGTGTCGGTGGGCGGGTTGAGCTCAGCCCCTGTGCACCCGCGCGAAGTCTTCAAGGAAGCGATCCGCTGCAGCGCGGCGGCGGTGATTATCGTGCACAACCATCCTTCCGGCAGCTCTGAACCGAGTCGCGATGATGTGCTTATCACGGAGCAGCTCCGGGCTGCGGGCCGCCTCGTGGGCATCGAACTCCTCGACCATCTCATCATCGGCGAGCGGTCATACACCAGCCTGCGCGAGGCAAGGCAGGGGTTTTCGTAGAAGCGTGTAAGCAGACGGCGCCTAGAGGGAGGCAAGTGGCGGGCAATCAACAACCAGGACGTATCGTGGGGGTTTAGCAGGATGGCATTGGGGTCGCTGTTCTCGCGGTTCAGCCGCGACATGGGCGTGGATCTCGGCACTGCCAACACGCTGATTTATGTGCGCCGGGAAGGCATCGTTGTGCGTGAGCCCTCTGTGGTCGCGAAGCGGGCCGACGACGGACAGATCCTCGCCGTCGGCGAGGAAGCAAAGCGAATGATCGGGCGCACGCCGGCTGAAATCATAGCGATTCGCCCGATGCGCGACGGCGTCATCGCCGACTTCGACACAACCGCCGCGATGCTCTCGTACTTCATCCGCAAGGGGCTCAAAAATCGCACGCTCATGCGGCCGCGCGTAATCGTGGGCATCCCTTCGGGCGTCACCGGCGTGGAGAAGCGCGCTGTCATCGACGCCACGGAGCAGGCCGGCGCCCGCGAAGCATACCTGATTGAGTCACCGATGGCGGCCGCGATCGGCGCGGGGCTCCCGGTCTCCGAGCCTGTGGGCAGTATGGTCGTCGATATCGGCGGCGGGACGACCGAGGTGGCGGTGATCGCCCTCGGAGGGATTGTGACCGTCAAGTCGATCCGCGTCGGTGGCGACGAAATGGACGAAGCCATCATCCAGTACTGCCGCCGGGCGTACAATCTGCTGATCGGTGAGCGCACCTCCGAGGAGATCAAGATCTCCATCGGGTCGGCCTACCCGCTGAAGGAAGAGCAGACGATCGAGGTTCGCGGCCGGGACCTGGTGAGCGGCCTCCCGCGCACCGTCCGGATGACGAGCTCCGAGGCCCGCGAGGCCCTCGCCGAGCCTGTCGCCCAAATCGTCGAGGCGGTGAAGCAGACCCTGGAGCGGACCCCCCCAGAGCTGGCGGCAGACATCGTGGATCGGGGCATTATTCTCGCAGGAGGGGGGTCGCTGCTCCGTGGCATGGACAGGCTGCTGGCAGAGGAGACGGGCATGCCCGTAACGATCACGGACGACCCGTTGTCGGCGGTGGCGCTCGGAACCGGTCGGGCGCTGGAGGAAATCGAAATATTGAAGCGCGTGCTGATCACGTCGCGAAAGCTCTAGGGGAACCAGCGTGTTCGACGTCATCGTCGCGCGGCGACGAATCGCGGTTTTGGTTGGGCTGATCCTGTTCGCGCTCGCGCTGCTCACGAGTCAGGTGCGCAGCGCCGACCGGCGGCACGTCGGCCCCCTGGGTACTGCGGTGCTGACCTTGCTGCTGCCCATTCAGGCCGGGATGGCGCATCTCGCCGACGCCGGAACGCGATGGTGGCGCCTGTACACGGAGATCGGACGACTACGGCAGGAAAATGCGCGGCTGCGCTCCGAGGTCGAACGCTTGTCGCAGGATCTCACCGTCATCAGGGAGCAGGCGATCTCCGCGCGCCGTATGGAGCGCCTGCTCGAGCTCCGGCCGCAGCCCGGATACCGCGCGGTCGCCGCGCGTGTTATCGCCCGTGATCCAGAACGGTGGTTCTCGACGCTCCTCGTTGACCGCGGCAGCCGCGACGGTGTGCGGCGCAACGCGGCGGTCGCGACCGCAGACGGCGTGATCGGGAGGGTGATCGAAGTGACGCCGACGGCCGCGCGGGTACTGCTGATTGGAGACTCGCGTAGCGCCCTCAGTGTACTCGTGCAACGGTCCCGCGAAGCCGGGATCGTGGAGGGCCGAGGCGGAGAGATGCTGCATTTGAAGTACCTGTCGCGTACGGGTGATGTGGCCGGGGGTGATCTCGTGGTTACCTCCGGGTTGGGCGGCGTCTTCCCCCGGGGGTTGGTCGTGGGAAGGATCGTGACGATCAATCGCGAGCCTGGGGCCCTGCAGCTGGAAGCGGAAGTGAAATCGGCGGCATCGGTTGCGCGGCTTGAGGAAGTCGTGATCCTGGTTGCAAAACCTTAGGGATGTTCGGATCGGATGAATAGGGCCCTGATGTATGGCGGCGTGCTGATCGTGGCGGCCCTGGTCCAGACCGCGTGGCTGGCCAGGCTGCCGGTCGTCGGCGCGGTGATGGATCCCGTGTTGGTGCTGGCCGTGGCGACGGGCATTCTGCGGGGAGCGGAATCCGGCGCCGTTATCGGGCTGGCAGGGGGGTTGTTGCAAGATTTGCTGAGCGGAGGCCCGCTCGGGATGCATGGGTTGAGCAAGCTGGTCGCCGGTTTTGGTTCCGGTCTGTTTGAGCGGAGTATTTATATCGAAAACCCCTTTCTGCCCGCCGTCGCTGCCTTCGCAGGGACCCTCCTCGGTGAGGCGTTGTTGAACGTCATCGGTGTGGTGACCGGTCTGGGATCGGTGTCATGGACTGAGGCCGTCCCCCGGGTGGTCATCCAGGCCGGACTCAACAGCGTCATCGCCCCGCCGCTGTTCCGCGGCATTCGATCCCTCGATGTGAGGTTCGAGAGACAACACTGACCGCGCAAGCGCGGAAACGCGCAAGCGCGTACGCACCAGCGTAAAGGAGTTGTATGGATTTTCAAGCGCCGCGACAGCGCCTGTTCGCGCTGTCCTTAATCATCGCGATTACGACCGGAATCCTGTTGGGCCGGCTCTGGCAGATCCAGGTCCTCCAGGGTTCGGCGTACCTGCGCCAGTCGGAAGAGAACCGGATTCGCGACTATGTGCTCATCGCGCCCCGCGGGATCGTCTACGATCGAAAGGGTCGCCCCCTCGTCACGAACCGGCCGTCGTTCACGGTCGCGATCCTGCCTCTCGAACTGCGAAAGCCTGCGGAAGTCATGGCCACCCTCGCGCCGATGCTCGGCGGGACCACCGGCGAGATTCGCGCCAGAATCGAGAGCGGCCGCGCTCGCCTGTTCGAGCCTGTACGCGTCAAGCGCGATGTGGGCACGCGCGTGGTGGCGATGATCGAAGAGAACCGGATGGATCTGCCGGGCGTCATCATCCTCGCGGAGCCGGTGCGCCACTACCTGCACGGAAAGATGACCGCGCACGTCATGGGTTACATCGGCGAAATCGACGAGGACGAACTCAAGGCGAGGAAGAGCGAGCGGTACAAACTCGGAGATCTCATTGGGAAGTCAGGCGTCGAGCGCAAGTACGAGGCGGCGCTGCGAGGAACCGACGGCCGGCTCCGGATGGAAGTCGATGCACTCGGCCGACCACTGCGGGTCATGGGTCGTGTGGCCGCGGTGTCGGGACGATCGATCGTCCTGAGCCTCGATCTTGACGTCCAGCGGGCCGCCTTTGAGGCGCTGCAGGGCAGCGGCCTTCCCTCCGGCGCGGTTGTGGCGATGGATCCCCGGAACGGGGAGCTGCTCGCGATGGTGAGCACGCCATCATTCGACCCCAATCTGTTCGCAACGGGCATCTCGCCTAAAGCCTGGGAAGGTCTTGTCCGCCACCCGCTCCGACCGCTCCTCAACCGGGCGGCCGGAACGGCGTTTGAGCCGGGCTCGGTCTTTAAGCTGGTGACGGCGACGGCGGCGCTGGAGCGTGGCATCGTCACCAGGCACAGCACGTTCCACGCACCCGGATACTTCCGCCTCGGCCGGTGGGTATTTCACGATCTCAAAGCCTGGGGCACGGTGAACTTCATTACCGGCATCGCGAATTCGATCAACGTCGTTTTCTACACCCTGGGCCACCGGCTGGGCGGGGAATCCCTGGCGCTCTACGCGAAGATGCTCGGCCTCGGGGAAGTCACCAATATCGATTTGACCGCCGAGGTGTCCGGAACGATTCCGAGCCCGTCAACAAAGATGCAGCTTGTCGGCGAGCCCTGGTATCCCGGCGACAGCGTGAACATGTCGATCGGTCAGGGGGCCGTGACCGCAACTCCACTGCAGGTCGCGCGGATGGTTTCGGTCATCGCCAACCGCGGAACGTTGTATCAACCGCGCGTGCTGCTGATGATGCGAGACAGAGACGGTACAGCGCGCCGCACAGGACCAGTCCTTCAAGGACGGGTCACGCTGAAGGCATCGACGTTCGACGTACTGCACGAAGGTATGCAGGCGGCGGTGTTACGAGGCAGCGGCCGCGCCGCGGCCATCAATGGCGTCGCGATTGCCGGCAAGACCGGGAGCGCCGAGAATCCCCGCGGTAAGCCACACGCTTGGTTCGCAGGCTTCGCGCCCGCGCGCGCGCCGACGGTGGTGGTCGTGGCGTTCGTCGAGCACGGTTTCCGCGGGGGCATCGCATCCGCACCAATCGCGCGCAAAGTGTTTCTGGCCGCGTTGCGCGAGACGCCGGACAGGCGCGCGGGACCGCACCAGATAGCGCAGAGGACCCCCCATGTCATCGCGGAGCCACGTCAATGAGCGCCCGGCTGCTCCGCTACGTCGACTGGGTTCTGCTCGGCACGACGCTCGCCCTGATGACGTTCGGGGGCCTGATGATCTATAGCGCCACGCAGAGCACCGGCGATCCACTGGGCTTCGTGAAGCTTCGCGTCCTCCACGCGATGGTCGGACTGGCATTGCTGGTTGTGGCGGCCGCAGTCGACTACCAGGCCATTGCCCGGGCCTGGCGCCCGGTGCTGGGCGGCGCCATGTTCCTGCTCGTGGTCGTCATGCTCGTGGGTATCACGACGATGGGTTCGCAGCGCTGGATCCCGCTTGGACCGCTGGGAGGCTTTCAGCCATCCGAGCTGGCGAAATTGGCGTTGATCATCGCCCTCGCCAGGAACCTCGA
>Ga0184633_10000523_pt1 | contig 14151 bp, 21 predicted proteins | sample PLM31_170_b1_FD_133156 | JGI IMG/M metagenome (GOLD analysis project Ga0184633, IMG submission 133156) | Groundwater sediment microbial communities from an aquifer in East River, Colorado, USA - PLM3-1_170_b1 | ecosystem: Environmental > Terrestrial > Soil > Riparian zone | place: USA: East...
ATATGAATGAATAGTCATTGGGTCAATAGATATTAGAAATTCTTCAATTTGTTGCATACTAGCATATTCATCCAAATGTTTGTGAATTGATTTTATAATATTTGAACACCCATTCCCATACAACTCTTGGAGTACTTGCTTTAGATATTCGGGATGATCTAGGCAATCAGGAATAAAACATTTGTAATTAACATACAGGGAATGTGCAACTGCATCTAAAACTGGTCTACCTATTTCAAGCAATGTTTCTTCTATTGATATTGTCAGCAATGCTTTTTTGATCTCCAGATCTGTTGCTTCTAACATACCATTTCCATACTTGGCAATGACGATAAACCTATGTTTGTTATGTTTGTGACTTACATCTGTCTCATTATCTTACTAGCAAACAAAAATAGATTTTATTCAATTTTTGTTCCTATGATTAGCAAATTAAAGATTATTTTTGAAGAGTTATTCATGGCATTAGTCAAATATGTAAACAGTGTACATGGTCTGATTTTGCCATCAATTTCCACATGTGTTTTGATAGGAATTTCCTGAAATTCTGTATTTGGTCCAAGCATCATTTTAGAAATAAACGGCATAACAGATAGATCACGTATTGTTCCTTTGATTTTGTATTCTTTATCGCTTATCGAATATACACCACCCCTAGAAGTTGGTTTGTTTACTGGCATTGGTGATTTAGTGATAGTGACATCTTCGAGAGAATATATTTTATCTTGATAGTAAAGACGATATTCGCGCTTTGTAGAATCTATTGTCAGTTGTGATAGAATACAATCATCAAGATCCATTGTGATTTTTTGTTTATTTGTTTTAATTGAATGTTACTTCAAGCAAATATTATTGTATTTTTTATTTCATCGTATTATGTCTGATTCATCGTATGGTAATAACCTAGGCTGACTGTGGTTCTTGTGCACTCTTTTTTGTGACTTGATTTTAGCCACAGTGGTATAATTATTGTAGTTACAGCGACCATTATTACAATAGTATAGAACTCAGCATTAACTCTCTAAAATCAGCTTGTGCACCAATAAATGCAAAAAATAACGGGTGAAAGATAAAAAACTAGATTGAGAATTCTGTCATAGAGTTTGTCTCAACAGTGATAAGTAGAATAACATTAAAGTAAGTATGGGAGTTCAGCAATTTTATTGCCAAGCAGACTATCATTCAGCCTAGATAAAAAACTAATTTCATTAGTGATGATAGTATCAGCTATTACTCTTATCACCATTGCAGTATTAAGCTTTAATTTTGCACAAAATACTCTCAAAGAAGGAGTAGAAAATCAACTAGTAGGGGAATCAAAGATAAGAGGAGAAGCAGTCAGAACATTATTTTATACAAGAATCAAAGATGCACAAATCTTAGCTACTTCGCCCATGATGCACAATCTAGTCAATGAGTTAAACAACTTACATGATGATCCTAATTTTGATTTAAAAATTAAAGAAAAAAAACTTGATTTCTTTACTGAAGTAAAGGCGTTTCGTGAATTAGTTGGTTATTCCATTGGTTTAGTAGATCTGAAAATTATTGGCAATGATGGGACTATTTATTTTTCTTTAGGCAGAATTGAAAATCCTAATTTTTCAAAAGACCCTCGGTTTTTTCGAGGACTAATTCAGCCTTTTGTAGAATTAGAACCAACTTCTCAAGGTGAGAAAGTGATGGTTGTAGTTACACCTATTTTTGGAACCGAAGGCAAAGTACCAATTGGAGTTTTAATCGCAGACACAAGTACTGTAGACCTTGACAAGATTCTGTTAACCAGAAGCGGATTAGGCAATACAGGCGAGGTATATCTTGTAAATAAAGATCGTGTGATGATTTCAGAATCACGATTTGTAAAAGATGCCGCATTTCATCAAACAGTAAATACTCTACCAGTATCAACCTGTTTTGATCTAGGTGACAGCATGAGAGGGGCATACAATGACTACAGAGGGGACCCAATCTATAGCCACTCGTATTGTGCAAAAGACTTGGGATTTGTCCTGCTTGCAGAGAAAGATGAGTCTGAAATATTTGAGCCTGTTTTGAATCTCCAAAACAAGATCTTTCTTGCAGGAGTTGTAATAATAGTAGTGATGGCAATGTTTGCGTATATCTTGTCAAAGCGTCTTTCAAGACCAATAATAAAACTACGAGATGCTGCAAATGAGATAGCAAACGGAAACTTTGAGATAAGAACCAACATAAAAAGAGATGACGAGATAGGACAACTATCCTCGTCCTTTGATACAATGGCAAAAAAGATACAAGAATCATTAATTGCCATTAGACAAAGAGAAGACATTATAAAACAACAGCAAGACGTACTGTTACAATTTTCTGATCAAAGTGAAAATTACTTTGTTTGTTTTCTTGATGTTATAGGATCTACCAAACTGACTGCCAACTTAACGGATTTGGAATCAAGTAAATTCTATAGTATATTTCTTAATTCTATGGCCATCTGGATTGGTGACCACGGTGGCATTGTTGTAAAAAATATAGGCGATGCGTTGTTGTTTTACTTTCCAAAAACCAACACGCAAGACAAAGATGCCATTAAAGATGCATTAGAAGGTTGCTTGAAAATTGGTGAGCTTAATACACATATTAGCAAAAAAATGCAACAGGAAGGACTGCCAGCATTTGATTATAGAATCAGTGCAACATATGGTTCTGTAAGAGTGGCAAAAATTGCCACCTCTGCGATTGATGACATTTTTGGTTCTACAGTAAACAAATGTGCTAAGATTAACCGATTTGCACCACCAAATGGGTTAGTTATAGGCGAATCATTGTATGAGATCGTAAAATCTTTTGATTCGTACAATTATAGATTAGTAACTGGCGAATCAAGCACACAAGAATACGGTGCAGTGTATCAAGTAACACGAAAGTAGTTTTCCACATACCCCAAGTATTAATTATATCAAGTGCAAAATATGAGTATGGAGTTTGTTAAGATAGAAGAACCTGACCTGAAAAAACCAATAGTAATAGCTGCCATGCAAGACATGGGAAATGTAGGCAGTACAGCGATTGATCTTATCAATGAAAACCTAAGTACGCGTCTATTTCGTTATGTCTCATCCTCGTATCCTCCCTATGTTGTCGATAAGGGTGGCTACATAGATTATTACCAAGAAAAATGGGAGTACCGATATGGTAAGGATATCATAGTCTTTGGAGGAGGCAGAGGTCAACCAGAAAACAACGAGGACCTTTACAAACTATGTCAAGATGTCATAGATGTTGTCAAAAGATATGAAGTCAGACTAGTCTACACGCTTGGTGCGTTTCATACAAATCATGTTTTAGGTAAAAATCCAAGAACTTTTGTTACAACAACCTCGCCTGAACTAACTGATCAAGTCAGCAAACTTGGAGTAGACATAACTCCGCAGCAGTCATTGATAACAGGATTTAATGGTTTGATTTTAGGATTTGCAAAATCAAATGACATACAGGGCATTGGATTGTATGGTGAGATAAACGATCCACAAATACCTCAATATCGTGCTGTAAAAAGTGTATTACAAACCTTGGAAAGATTAACGTATCAAAAGTTTGGAAGTTTTAATGAGCTTGATTTGATGGCAGATGCTGTAGACAATGAAGTCCGCAAGTAAAAAGAATAATTTCTACGCAGATTTTATATATAAAAAAATTGTTTAATGAAAGTATGAGTATGACAGCGTGGAAATGTTACACATGCAATTTGACTTTCAAGCAAGAGTCACATGCTGCCATTCACAAAGATCTTTCAAAACACAGTGCTCAGCCAATACGGATTGCGTCTTCGTAGAAATTTCTTATCTATTCTCATTGACATATCTCATCAATAACAAAGCAAAAGATTATTTCAAATAGCTCAAGTTTAGGATGCATTGTTTTTATCTACCGCAGCTTTAAGTTGTAATAAGGCAGCCTTTGCTTCTGCCTTTGCCTTTTGGATATCAAGTTTCAGATCAGCTCTTGCTTTGGCAATGGTTGCTTTTGTTGCCGCATTTATCTCATCCATAGGAATTCCCTTTTGTACGGCAAGTTTTGCATCGGCGTTTGCCTTTTTAATCGAAAATAACAGTTCCGCTTTTGCTTTGTCTATATTGGCCTTGTAATCATTCATTATTACTCTCAAATCCTTTTTGAGAGTTATAGAGTCATTTGTGCCTAACGCAGATGCTGTATGATAACTTGAGCTTGCAACACCAAGCAACAAGACCATAATAGAGACACCAGATGCTGTCTTTAGGTTCATTTTAAGAATCCTTCCTAAATGTAATTAAAAAATATTGTGTAGCATTAGTACTAGAAATATTGTTATATTTGATAGATGTGTTGTCTGCATGCAAAGAAAGGGGGGTCTAAAATATCTAAAAATAAACAGATGTGGATCATCATAAAAAATAAAACTCGTGCTAAAAATATTTTGCGTGCGCTTGCAGATGATGATAAGAGGAGTATTTTGATGAGATTGGTAGACAATCCAAAACCAGTCAATGAAGCCTTAAGAAGTTGTAATATTCCAAAAACATCAGGATATAGAAAAATCAATTCGTTGATTAACGAGGGTTTGATAATAAAGAATAATTTTCGTCATAATGACAACAATAAAGGTGTGACCACGTATGTCTCAGTGTTTTCAGATTTAAAAATCAATTTTATAAAAAATGAACCAATAGTTAAAATCCGTCCAAACAGAAATCTGAAAAAGAGTCTATAAAACTATGTCTACTTGAACCAGTCAAATTCTTGTCTTCTTTTTTGTACTGGCATATCCTTGATTATAGCCGTGACTACCTCGGTGTGATTATACGTAAGATGTCTCAAGAATTTGGTGGATTCTTCTTCTTTTGTTTGTTCATCTAAGACTATGTCGCTCTCACTAATCTCCTTTATCAGGGTTTTACATTCATCACATGGTTCAAAGTCAAGATATAATTTCATTATAGAATAAAGAGTGTATTTTTGGGTAATAAGGTTATGCCCACTACAAGTTAAGCGATCTAGAAATTTGATCTGTTACAGGATAATTGTTTTATAAAATTTGGCTATTTTATGTAGCAACACGTAAAAATCTTTCTTCTATTTCAGTCCAGTTGACAATATTCCACCACGCTTCAATATAGTCTGCACGTCTGTTTTGGTATTTCAAATAATATGCGTGTTCCCAAACATCCAAACCTAGAAGTGGTATTAATCGAAGTGTCCAAGGACTTGTTTGATCAGGCATTGCCTTGAATTCTAATCTAGAATATGTTTGATTATAAACTAGCCAGCCCCAGCCACTTCCTTGAATAAACAAACTTCCTTGGGAAAACTTTTCTTTGAATTCTTTGAAACTGCCAAAATAAATTTTAATTTCATCTGCAAGCCTTCCTCCAGGTTCTCCTCCTCCGTTTGGCTTCATGCTTTCCCAGAACAGTCTGTGATTGTCAAATCCACCACCATGAAAATTTATTGTGTTTCGTACATGCTCTGGAACAGTAGTCAAATCAGACAAGATTGATGTAATGTAATTTTTGTGAGTGAGTGCGTTTATGCTTTCAAGTGCCGCATTTAGACCATTTGCATAAGTTTGATGATGTTTTGTGTGGTGTATCTCCATTGTTTTTGCATCAATATATGGTTCCAGTGCATCATACTTGTAATTTAGTGGAGGAACTTCATATTTTCCCATTTGTTACTGTTTACACTAATAGGTTTTAAAATAATGGCGTGACCCTCTTGCAGAATGTAGGGAGATTACCACCCAAAAATCAGCGCCATTGCGCCAGATTTATCACACGATTTCTGCGGGGTCACGCTACTTCAATCCATTACTCTGACAACTAATGTCATTGATATGATAATGTCGTCTCAAATATTTAAGATCTATCTGAAAAAAATCGATCGATCAGTTGGTTTTCGAATATTTATTTCAAAATGTTCTATTAGAAAGCAACAATAATATCATAATTATCAAATATCTTTTTAATTTTTAGTGGTCTACTTGAAATTTTTCATATTTTGACCAATCAAGGGAATTATCTTTTTTATGATGATTTCATCAGCTTTTGCTTGTGGATCAAATGAAACCAAGACTACATGTGAAAGACGCCTGTTTTCATCTGCAATTGGGATCGTGGCACGAGTTAACTTTTCATAGTGTGAGGTTGCAAAATTGATTTTACCTAAAAGATATTCCCAGCGTAGTCTTGTTGCTTGTCTGTTTGCAGCAGTTATTGCATATTCAGCCCTTTGGTCTGGTGAAAATATTGCTTTGAGTCCCTTTCTTTCTGCATCTGCCTCAAGTGTACCATCTTGGTCAGCAATACCAACAAAGCGTATTGTGGGATCTTGTACAATTATCTTTTCACACAGTTCTTTGAAAAATTGCTTCATTATTTGGTAACAGCCACATTGTGAATATATGTTATTTGTTAATCGAAGGAAATTATTATTAGTTTCAGAACAGTTTTTATCGTAATCTTTTGTATTAGAAACTATGATTGCAATAATTTTAGTGAAATTCAAAAAAAGCGCAAAAGAAGTTGCCGAATACGGAAGCAAGGTTCTCAAAAATGTTCCAAAATATATCAAAATCAAAGCATCCTACTGGACAATAGGAAGATATGATGCAGTATGGATTGTTGAAGCACCAAATGAGGAAAAGCTCTTTGAGTGGTTCTTAAAAGCTGGTCGCATTGACATTGCTAAAACAGAAACAATGGTTGCACTAACAAGGGAAAAGGCAATGAAGATGCTTTCTTCTGTAAAATAATTTTTTGGTAAAAGTTGCCACTTTGATATTGTTTCCAACTATAGTTGAAATTCAATCATAGATGGTATGTTTTTTATAACAGAAATTTATTTCTTTAATTGAATTGTCTAGTCTCGTATTCAAACAAATCAAGCGAGATGATTCTGGATGTGTTACATATCTTATTGTTTCATCAAAGACAAAAGATTGTGCTATTGTAGATCCTTTGCTTGATCTTGATTTTATAATTCAGGGGATAAAAAATGCAGGCTTTAGTAAGGTAACGCATGTTATTGATACTCATACACATGCAGATCATGTGTCTGGTGCAAGAAATTTGGTAAAGATGTTTGGTCTAAATGGTGTGATAATGCACTCTAGCTCAAAATGTAACTTTAAAACCAAAATCAAAAGAAGAGTTTTACAAATACATGACAGAAGACTGGCCCCAAAACCTCCAGATTATCAAAATATCATACGACTAAATCGTGGCGAAATCTCAATAAACTAGCAAGTTCTTGTGAAATAGAATCTTTGAAATATTTTGAATGTGTTATATAATTATGGTTACAGCGTACGTTCTGATAAACTGCGACATGGGCTCAGAAGGATCAGTCATTAACGATTTAAAATCTATAACAGGAGTCAAAAATATAAACGGGGTTTTTGGTGCATATGATATTATGGTTGAAGTACAAACCTCGACTGTTGACAAGCTAAGAGAAACAATCACAATGAAAATACGAAAAATAGATGGTGTACGAACTACTCTAACCTTGATGACAGTAGAATATTAAAGAAATTTTAAACATTCAGGCATAACTTTATAGTAAAAATTCTAAGCATGGCTAAGATAATGATTTTGTTTTGTCTTCTACAAGTTTGAATCTAGATTGTTGTTTAATTATTTTCCAAGACGTAACGTAGTCGAATTATTGCATTTTTGATATCGGTTGCTATTTGTTGATATGTTGATACAGTATTGTTATCAATTAAAAGATCATTTTGTGGTTTCCAGTCAGATGTAATCAACACTTTGGAAAATGATTGGTGTCCACCTGTTTGTTCTTTTGATTTTTTTGGCGTATAATGTGATGCAGTAATTATTTTTTCTTTTAAAAGGGATTTCATCATCAATTCTTTTAGTTTGGAATCAGAATCAAGTGCTGATATTACATCGTCGTGTACAAGTCCTGGCGGAAGTGTAGTTAGCTTACCAAATCCGTTCCAGACAAAATCTTCGATCTTTGAATGGAATTTGCCTTTTAGAACTTTGCTTATTGTTCCTATGTTTAATGGTCCAATTTTAATTGTTGGTGGAAGTGATAAAAAGAATCTAATTTTCCACATGGTGTATTCATGCAATCCCAAACCATATGTACTGCCTGGAGAAAATCCACTTTCTTCAAGCATCTTTCTTTTTAGTACATCAAGATATGTGATGTGCCCATCCCTTACCCGCATTGCACCCATACTTGCAATTCCTTCAGTTGGTCCCGTAAGCTGGATTCTTGGATAATCATATTCAAAGTCCATAGTACCTGGTTCTAAAAGTTCAGCATCCATTCCCATCGAAGCCAAATGCTTTTGCAATTTTAGAACAAAACTATCATGTACCACTAACACACAATATACTACAAGGTATGATGATATAAAATTTTTATATAAAAGATGTTTTTGATTAAAGGGATCATAGCTTCAAATCATGCCCATGCTTTGGGGTCTTTTTTCCAGATCCTTACCCCATCAACAAAGACCTGTTCATCTTCTTCAAAGACAGTATGCCATTTTCCGTTGTGAGGAAATATCTTATTCATGAATTTTACTTTTTCATTTGTAGGGAATTTATTCAATAATGCACCCCATCTCATGTTTTGGACCTTTGGCATAATCTCATTAATATCTTTCATTTTGTTCTAAATCCTGTTTTTTGCTTGTAGGATACAATGTTTATCTTTATTGATTTTATTGTTTCGAATTTATTCTATAATCGTGATTGAATGAAAAAATAATTTTAAACGTGTTTCAGCTTAAAATCTTCGTTCGCCGCGGTGTTTTGGCAGACACTCACGACAGTATACTGGGCGTCCTTCTGTTGGTTTAAAAGGAACCTGTGTTTCTTTTTTACAATCTGCACAAGTGGCAGGGTGCATTTGTCTGTCTTCTGACATGACTTTTGATCATTTTTAGTCACATAAAAACTGTTAGCTTTAGATACAAAATGGTAGATCTAAATCGATAGTAAATAATTATGGCTTGTCTGAAATGTTTGTAATGAGTTCTGAAATAACAGAACAAGAGAAACTTGCACTTACTCCTGAGTCAGGATTTAATCTGGTTGGTATAGACCCCTTTGAAGTACCTGGGAAAAAGTTGTATTTCATAGAACATTTTGATCTGTATCAAGAAGCACTAAAAGTAAAAAAGGAAAGAAAAAACCCTGATGAATATTTGATCTTGTACAAGGGTTCGTTATAATAACATTTTTTACAAGGACAAATGAAGAAAATGAGGCGTTCTTAATAATACCAAAAAAATACTTGCCGATAATTGTCGGGGTTGCAGCAGCGATAATTGTTATAGTAGTGGTAGCAAATTCGTCTCTCATAAAAAATGAATCATCTGACATGTCAAGCCAAAAAATCATTGAGAGTATAGACATTTCAGAGCCACCAGCTAGCCAGATATACAAAATCAACACACAATGTGAGATGCTTTTTGCAATTACTACATCAAGGTATCCAAATGGGGAAGCAATACCTAGATTTAACACAACATCCCTTCTTGAGGAGTATCCTGATGAATTTAAAGAATGGAAAGAAATACTGGCAGATCCAGAAAAAAGAAAAGTGTTTGCTCAAAATGTTCCTGACGAATTCAACCAAGTCCTGATTCCTGTACTGATGAAAGAGTCATCGATAAACCCTGATCTCAAATCAACTGCAATGTTAATTACAGATCCTCAAGCAAATTTAAAGTTAAAACAAATCTATAATGAGAACATCTGTCAAGAGTTCTTTTCCAGCCACAGCAAACCAACTCCATAAAACAAATATGATTTAGAATAGTGGAAGTCCAGCAAAAAACAAGTACAATCCAATCCAAAACCCCACAATTAATGCGATAGTTCTCCAGTGTTTTGGTAACCATGTTTTAGTCATTGAGCATATTCCATTTTCGTTACTATTACCTCGCCTTTCATCCATGGATGTGGTTCACTATGATATGGAAATGAACCCACTTTTTGAAAGACAAAACTCCATGTCTGGTTTGGTAAAATAGGACCAGAATCAAAAAACCTCTTATCGCTAACTACACTACTTGGAGCATAATCAAGATTTTTCCATATGACCGTATTGTTTATGCCCAAAACAACTTTGATGACAGAAGGTAGATAACATTTTTCGCAATCAGCACTTGAAGCACCTTTTAGAATCATAACACTGGCCTCGCTTTTCGGATTGCTGATATAATCATAGTTTGTATCAAATGGTCGTTGAGTGTAGATCAAGATAACGCCAACTCCTACAGCGATTATTGCTGCAATAATTATTTTGGAATAGCGCATATGTTTTATCTAAAATACTCTTAATTTTAAATTATTCAGTGATCTTTATTTTGTACCATCACATAATCAAATCATGCAAGCACGTCTTGCAGTAGTTTTGTTGATTATACTAGGCACTATTCCTAATTCAGTATCAGCGCAAGAAACAACAATTCCAAATTGGGTTAGAAACAATGCCAAATGGTGGTCAGAAAACAAGATTGAAGATTCTGATTTCTCTCAGGGAATACAATATCTTATTAATCAAGGAATAATGAAAATTCCAGCAACGACGCAAGACTCAGAATCATCTGAGAAAATCCCATCATGGGTTAAAAATAACGCCGGATGGTGGGCAGATGGCAAAATATCTGATATGGATTTTGTCTCCGGCATACAACATCTTATTAAATCAAGTGTGATCAAATTACGCGTTGATGTTGCAATGAAACTATCAAGCGCTGCTTTTGAAAATAACACAATGATTCCAGCTGAATACACTTGCGATGTACAAGACATCTCACCACCACTTTCAATTTCAGGAGTACCAAGCAAAGCAAAAAGTTTGGCACTTGTCATGGATGATCCAGATGCACCGGGAGGAACATTTACTCATTGGGTTGTCTGGAACATACCGCCGGATAAAACAGAATTTCTAAAAGGCGAAGAGATACAATTTCCACAAGGAAGGACAAGCTTTGGAGACATTGGTTATGGCGGTCCATGTCCTCCGTCAGGAGTTCACAGATACTTTTTCAAACTTTATGCGTTAAACTTTATGCTGGATTTAGAAGATGGGTCAACAAAAAAAGATCTTGAAAGAGAAATGACTGGCAAAATTGTAGAACAAACAACTCTGATTGGAAAATACTCTAGAAAATAGTATAAAAAAGATTAATCTTCATCTTCTTCATGGTTTTTGTCTTTTGATTTCTTTTTGATTTCTCAGTAGTATTTCTGCGTATAGTTAAAATATTTAATCAAAAATGCAGTTGCTGTACTTCCAATTGTTCCAAAGGTAGAAATGATTGCAAAACCAGTAGGGCCACAGCTGCATACACCTGCACTTGCACCAATTATTGGTCCTGCAAAGCTACTCTTTATCTGTTTTGCATGTAATATTTTAACTCTGAAAATGCTCATGCTAACTACTATCCCAGACAATGCAGAGACTATTACAACCAGTACAAAACCTACAACGTCTTCATTTGGAACATAAAAAGTGGCAATTGGTTGAAGGAAGACATATTCAGAAATAATAGAAAGTATTACTAATAATCCTACAAATATTGCAACGGACAGAAAGATATACAGTTTATTTGAAAAAACAAGTCTTAGTGCTTGACTTTGCAATTGTAATTCAATGTTTGTTATATTTAGCAAGTATAAACCATATGCCTTGATTTGTAGGGAATTAAGAGCCTAATTCATCTACATTCGCAGTCTTGTTCCCCACAATGACATGTAACTTCAAATGAAAACACTGAACTTGCCGAAGAAAATCCATCTGTTACGTCTACAAAGACCAATAGAGTTTCTGCTTCTGCGTTTTTGTCAATCTCCCATGAAAAGACGTAATTACCATTTGAATCTGTGTTTCCTTTGAAGTCTTCGAGAATATTTTCCCCGTAATCTTCTACTTGCACTAATACAATAACGTCACGGATTGGTTCTTGCCCATCAGTAACAGTAATTATTACATCTTGCGTCGTGCCACGTCTAACTTGGGATTTTCCTTCAACATCGACATGGAGTCTTTGTGAATCTGCTGTTTCTGAATCGTATTCAATTTGAAGTATTTTTTTGCTAATCAAGTATTGTAGTCCTAACACAAAATCAGTATCAGATATTTTGTCATCAGCCCACCACTTTGCGTTGTTTTTAATCCAGAAAGGAATTTTTGTCAAAGTGCTTTCTTTTACATAAAAATACGATATTGGAATTGCAACACCGTTGTATGTTCCAGTAACTTTGTATACACCTCTTGGAAAATCATGATCTAAAATTAACGTAGTTCTATAGACACCACTCTCAAGAACGGCAGCTTTTGACTCGATAGGTTTTCCATCTGGTCTGATTATTATTAAAAAGACATTATTGGTTTTTTTCAAGTCACCTGTTATTCCAGATATTGTAACAAACGATGTCTGACCATATTTTGGTAAGAAATACACATGTTCTGAAGATTCTGCCAATGGAATTTGTATTACTTTACTCTTGATCAAATATTGAATTGATTGAACAAATCTAGTATCGTCAATTTTTTGTTCTGACCACAATCTAGCTGTGTCTTTTATCCATGGCGATATCAGAATAGTTTCGCTCTGAGCGTTATGAACTCCCGTCATTACTAGAAGAAATCCAATCAGAAGTGCTAAAGATTTCATCGATATAAATAACAATTAAGATTTAATCTAGTTTCAGTTTTTAACTAAATCCTGCACCAAATTTATCACCGTTTTGCAAAAGATCAATGGAATCAGTATTTTGTAATTTCAAATACAAAAAAGCTTCATTTATTAGTAGTTCTGCTGACTCGCCTGTAATCTTAAAGTTAGTTTTTACAAAATCATAATATCTTTGTAGTTTCGTTGGACTTTGCTCATCAAGTGAAGTTTTATCATTAACAATTAGTAATGCAATTTTTTCAATTTGAGAATCATGCTCAGAATCACTCATGATTATACATTATAATTCAACCTTTTAAGTAATTATAATATTTTGTCCGCGAACTCACAAAATCATTACCGATGATGATAATTTACCGTTTTACTTATATCTTAATTAAAATTCCAAGATGTAATGAAAAGAATTGAAGCATTTGTGCAGATTGACAAGACAAGTTTAGTTGTTGATGCAATAAAAAAAGCTGGTACAAAAGGTCTGACGATATTTTCTGGAAGGGGTCAAGGCAAGGGAGAAAGGCCAATGGTTGAGAGTTCACGCGGAACAAGAAGGCATGTTGCTGAATACAATGAGGTAGACTCGATTGTCACCGTAATTGATGAGTCTAAAGATGATGCAGTCATAGATGCAATAGTTAATGCTGCTGGAACGGGTTCTAAGGGAGATGGTAAGATCTTTGTTTCAACAATAGATGATGTAATAGACATAGGCAGTAAGCAAAAAGGTCCTATGTCACTTTAACGTCTTGTACCAATTTTTTAATTTTATATTGTTTAGTTTATAATTACTGATTTTATGTTAACAAATTCTTTTAGACCATAATTTGATAACTCTCTTCCGATTCCAGAGTTTTTGATTCCACCAAAAGGCATTCTTGGATCTGATATTACCATCGAATTTACAAATACCATTCCAGCCTCGATGTCTTTTGCAAGGTTATTTTCTCTTGCAAAACTTTCTGACCATATACTAGCACCAAGACCAAACTCGGTATCATTTGCAAATCTTATAGCTTCAACATGATCTTTTGCGGATAGTATTGGTGCAACTGGACCAAATACCTCCTCTCTTGAAATAGCCATGTCTGGTTTTACGTTGGACAACACTGTCGGGTTAAAGTAGAATCCTGTTCTTTTTGGCACATCTCCACCTATCAAAACTTTAGCGCCTTTAAGGACGGAATTTCCTATTTGATTTATAATTACGTTGCGTGAATCGTCTCGTACAAGAGGACCTATTGTAGTTTTTAAGTCTAGTGGGTCTCCTATTACTTGTGCTTGTACATTTTCTATGTATTTTTTTGTAAACTCATCAACAACGCTTTGTTCAACAATGAATCTTTTTGCTGCAATACAGCTCTGACCATTATTAAGAAATCTCGATGATACCCCTACTTTAGCTGCCATATCAATATCTGCATCTTTTAATACAATAAACGGATCACTTCCGC
>Ga0184633_10000525_pt1 | contig 14128 bp, 20 predicted proteins | sample PLM31_170_b1_FD_133156 | JGI IMG/M metagenome (GOLD analysis project Ga0184633, IMG submission 133156) | Groundwater sediment microbial communities from an aquifer in East River, Colorado, USA - PLM3-1_170_b1 | ecosystem: Environmental > Terrestrial > Soil > Riparian zone | place: USA: East...
CCCCCCCTGCCCCCTGAGGTGAGAGGTGGTGACCTGAGAGGTGAGAGAGAGAGAGACTCTCACTCTCTCTCAGCACCAGCTGATTCTTGCGCAGGCATTCCGCACGAGCAATTCGCCACTTTCCACAGCTCCCCCGAAGCCGTCGCAGACCACCTCATCGAGTTCTTAACCTTCCGTGGCGCGTGGACGATGGTCCAACGCTACGGAGTCGATGCCGTCAACCAAGCAATCGCCGAGATGGGCGGTCCCGGCTCCCTCAGAAACCCCGCGGGCTTTTTGCGTTGGCTGGTCGAGCAGCAGGAGGTGACCCGTCGAGACCGCTAAAGCTGTGGCCGCATTTTTAACTTCCCGCATGGCCAGGAACGTCTCGCCCAAGACCCTTTCTAATTACCGCTGGGCCCTCAGGTCTATCAGGCACCTTGTCAACCTACCCAGCGAACCCTATGAAGTCGAACTGGTCCTGGCCGAGGCCTCCGCCAGTGGACGCCTCGGCACCGAGAGCATCTTCACCTTGTGGCGGCGCCTAAGGGACTTCTTCGAGTGGACTTCAAGCCGGTACCAAATACCCAACCCTTTCATTCGGCCAAACCCATGGGGCAGCAAGCCGCACTTGCTCATTGCGCCACCGGTACGGCCCGAGCAACTGCCGAAGGTGCTCAGCCCGAGCCAAGTCAGGCTACTCCTATACCCGGGTTGCCGATCCAAAAGGGACCGTCTGATGGTGCTCCTACCCCTAGACACGGGACTGCGGCTGGCGGAGATTGCCGCCCTTACCAAAGGAGATATCGCCCCGGACCTCCTGAGGGTTAAGAGCGCCACGGCCAAAGGACGAAAAATGCGGGAAGTACCGCTGAGCAAGGAGATCTTCCAGGAGCTGCTATTCGTCGGAGATGCCAACCATCCCTGGCTCAGCAAACACACAGGGGCCCCGCTGACGCGGTGGGGAGTGCAGCTCGCCTACCATCGCATCTTCGCGCGAGCTAACGTGCACGGTGGCCCCCACACGCTTCGCCACACGTTCGCCACCATGTACCTGCGCGCTGGCGGAGACGTGGAGCGGCTGCGGCGTATCATGGGCCACTCCGACTTGAAAACCACGATGATTTACCTCCACCTGGTCCATGACGACCTGGTCGAGGCTCACCGCGCGGTGTCCCCCATTCACCAGTTCTACACCACGCAAGGGAGGCTGATATGAAACTGACTGTCCAGCTCGCCAACACGATCACCAGCGAACCACGTAGAAGGCTCACCCGCTACAGTCCCAACTGGTACCACATCATGGTCGTCGAACTACCAATTAGCCTACTCTGCGGCACCGCCTTTGGTAAACGCCCGATGTCTTGGGACAGAGCTCGGCTCCCGGAGCATAGTCGGAAGGGCCGCGTCTCCGACGCGTGGCTTTGCGACAGGTCCTGGGCTGTATTTCGGGGTAGTGACGCTTCGCAAGGTGGACGCCAATGAGCGCGCAGCCGGAGAGTACGGTGGGTATCCAGTGGGACACATACCCGGACACCGGTTGTAGCATTGCGCCGTCGTGTCTCAGATGCCCCTTGCCGACCTGTCGGTATGACGGCCCCAGCGCGGGGGCCGGCTGGCGTTCTCTGAGACAACGGCAAGAGGCGTTAGAGGCCCTCGACCGTATCATCCACCAAGGTTATCCGAAAACGGAGGCGGTCGCGCTGGCCGCCCGTCAGCTCGCCCTCACAACCAGGACAATCTACAGATACATCAGCAGGCGCGAGAACTCCTAGGGAGGCTACCATGGACCTCATTACCATCGAAAGCGCGATCGAGTGTGCCGAGGCGGTCCGCAACTTGGCCAGGGAGAAACTGATACCCCTAAGCAGGTCCGCAGCCGCTGAGTACGGTGAAGTTATGGAGGAGCTCGACACCTTGATGCGTGTTCTACACTGGACCCGACGGCAGTTCATCGAGCACCACGTCGAAAGCCAGATGGTATAATGCACCGGTGAGCACCGAACATCCCACTTCCTTCTGGTTCGTCGCCAGCACCGGAGACCCAGACCGCAACGGCAACGTCATGGACGCCGACGGCTGGGACCTGGCTAATTACAAGGCGAACCCGGTCGTGCTCTTTAACCACAACTGGGACCTACCACCGGTAGGTCGCGCAACCGACATCCACATCGAAGCGCTGAGGCTCCTGGCCAGGGTAGAGTTTGCCCCCACTTCGCTAGGCCAGGAACTCGCGCTCCTCAACGCCGACGGTTATATGAAGGCCATCTCGGTTGGCGCCCGCCCCCTACAGTGGGAAGTGCGCCGACACCCCGACCACGGCTTCCCCATTGGTATCCACTCCCACCGTCAGGAACTGCTTGAACTGTCCGTCGTCGCCATCCCCGCCAACCCCGCCACGGTCCAGGCCCTGCGGGCCGGAGCCCAAATGCCCGACCTTCTCCCAGACGCCATCCTTTCATATCTGAGGAATCCACACCCAGCCCAGTTCCCCGGGCCAGCCGACCAAGAGGCTGCCAACGCGCGAGACCGCGCCCAGGCTATCCTGCAGAGCCTAGAGGCCATCCAGACCTCCCTCCGACTCCCCCAGCGACCGCTAAGGAGCTAAGATGCCAGGCACCGATGAATTGATCGCCCAGCAAGTAGCCGGAATCCAGAGCTTCCTCCAAGAGCGGATCGACAGCCAGGTTAGGCCGATCCAGGAAGAGACCAACAGGCTAGCCGCCGCGGTGTCCCAGGCCCTCGCCGCCCAGCGGGAGCAGCGCCGGAGCGCCCTCGCCGCGAGCACCCAGGACGCCCCAGCCAGCGTACCGTTCGGCAAGTACCGGGGCATGACACCCCTCGACCTGGCCATCGTTAGCAGTGTCTACCGCGCTCAACCCCCGAAGGTCGAAGGCAGCCCGGCATACCCCAGGATGTACCAGGACTGGGGGGCCGCCCTCACCGCCGCCCTCGACTCCACCACGGCCACCGCCGGAGATGAGCTGGTTAACACGCAGGAAGCCCGGGAACTGTGGATGGACGTCAACCTGGAGACTGCCATCGCCAACCTGGTATCCCGCATCGACATGCCGAGCAACCCTTTCGACATCCCACTCCAACTCGGGGACGTAAACTGGTACCCAGGCACCGAAAACGTCGCCACCAAGTCCACCACCCCGTCCACCAAGAAGCAGACCCTAACAGCATACGAGCTGGTCGGTGAGGTCCCCTGGTCCCTCACCCTGGACGAGGACGCCGTCATCGCAATGATGGAGGAGGTCCGCCGGTCCCTGGTCCGGAACGCCGCCGAGATCATCGACGACGTGCTACTCAACGGCGACACCACCCTCATCAACAACATCAACGCCGACACGGTAACCATCGCCGCCACCACCGCCGGTAAAGCCCACTGGCTCCTGGGCTTCGACGGGATTATCCACCTGCCGCTGGTAGACAACACGGCGCAGACGACGAACCACGCCGCCGCGGCGTCTGACGGCATGTTCAACAAGGGCCGCAGTCTGCTGGCCAAATACGGCGTCCGCCCGTCAGACGCCGTGTTCGTATCCGACATCGCCACCTTCCTGGCCAGCAACCTGATAACCAACGTCCGCACCATAGACAAGTTCGGGCCCCAGGCCACCATCCTAAGCGGGCAGCTCGCCGCAGTCGAAGGGATCCCCTACATCGTTTCCGAGCAGATGGTAAAGGCGCAAGCCAGCGGCCTGGTGCACGACACCCCAGCCAGCAACACCACTGGCCGGCTCCTCTGCTTCAACCGCGCCCAATGGCGGGTAGGATTCCGACGCCAGCTCACCATCGAGACAACCCGGGACATCCTGAAACGCCAAAACGTCATGGTAGTCAGCTTCCGCATCGGCCTCCAGGAGCAAAGCGGCACCCGCTCCACAGCCACCCACACCTCCCTACAGCGCAACATCACCGGCGTCTAAAAGGAGTCGACATGACCCTAAAGAACCCAGTCCAAGAATTCCTCGAGTACTCCGGCAAGCACGTCGTAATCTGCGCTGGCACCCACCTACTGCTCAACGCCATGGTCATCAAGGTCAATATCCCATTCCGGCACCGGATCATCAAGATACGGTCCTGGCTCAACGTAGTTCTCGCCACCGCTAACCTCGTGGCCACCATCAAGAACACCGCAGGCACCGCCTTCACCGGGGGGGTGCTCACTATCACGTCGGTTGGCGCCGTAGGCGACCTCGACGTATCCACCGCCATCACAGCGGGCGAGCAAGTCCAGGCCGCTGACACCGACATCCAGATCGATTGCGATGGCGGCCCGTCCGCCGGCGAGGCCACTTTCTGGATTGAGCTCGAGCACGCCGACCCCTAGCCGAGGACACGATGGCTAAAACCCTGCAGGACCTCTACCAGATCCTGGGAGACCCAGCGGCACTCACGGACACCCTAACGAACCCCGTCGCATGGCCCGCGCGGGCACTTACCTATGAGTTCAACGGGACAACCTGGGACCGCATCCGCTCCCTCTTCACCCAGACCACCGCCGGCATAACCGCTAACGGCGCTGGAAGCCCCCTCAACATGGCCACCACTCCTTGCAAGAACTACACCATGATGATCGACCGCACCGTCGGAGCCACCGACGTCGTGGAGATCGACCTGGAAGGCAGCATCGACGGCACCGACTTCGCCCAGATAGCCACCATAACTTCCCTAGTCGGCGAACCAGTCACCGTCAGCGCCATCAACCTGCCATACTCTGTGGTCAGATACAACGTGGTCACCGTGGGCGCCGGGAACACCCTCCAAATCCACCTTCTCGCCGTGAGGTAAGCATGATTCCCCATACCGTCCGACACGCCGCCAACGGCCATGTCGAGGCTGTCTACACACTGGCCAATGGACAAGACCTACAGGTACAGGGCGAGACCCCAGACGACATCAAGCGCCACCTCACCCAGTACCTGGCTGCCCTGGCCAAAGCCCAACAGGACCCGTTCCCAGACGACGTTTGGAAACTTCCCCAGCCCCAGGACCTTGAAGTCGACGAGCACTTCCCATAGTGTGGAAACGCAGCATCCTGAGCCCACTGCACCGGGTCCGGGACCTATGCGACGGCAACGCGGCCGCAGGGTGGATACCCGACCCGCAAGCATTCCCCAGCGGGCACCCCGCACCACTATTCCATCCAGGCTGTAAATGCATCGAGGAAGTGTCCGACTGGCCCTGGCCCCGGACTGAGAGAGACCGATAACCATGGCCATCATCTCCGACACCGTGAACGTCCCCACCGCCGGGACCAGGGTGCAAGCCGCCCACAAAGGGAACGTCAAGGCCATCCTCCTCCGCGCGAGAACGGCCAACGTCAACAACATCTACGTCGGTGGGTCCGCTGTAGCCGCCGCCAGCGGCCTGGCCCTGGCCCCGGGCGAGTCCGTCCAGCTAACGCTCACCGAAGCGATATCCACATCCCAGTTTTGGGCCGACGCGGACACCAACGCCAACAAGGTAGACCTCCTTGGGTCCGACTAAACCACAATGAGTACACCGAGGATCGAGACCCGCCCGGACATCCGCATAACGGGCGACCTACTAAGCCAGTCCCTCAAGTGGACTGCGGGCCGCACCGTTAGCCCCGCGGACTACTCCATCGGTCGGAACCTCGACGCCCCCAACCGGCTCCAATTGAACATCCCCACAGGGGCTAGTTTAGAGTTCTCCATCAACGACGCCACATTTCTCTTACTCAGCAGCACCGGCCTCCTCGCCACTGTTGCAACGCTGAGTGCAGTCTCCGGCAACAGCCTCATCGTCGACACCACCACTCTGGTGGTCGACGCCACCAACAACAGAGTCGGCGTCGGCATTGCTGCACCTGAAGAGGCAATACATATAAGAAGGGCCGGCCTTCCCGCCATCCTGTTCGATGACCAGAACCAAGGAGCAAACCTCAAGAGATGGCGCCTCGCCGGAGCCCTATTCGTAGGAGGTGACTTTGGCTTCCAGCGACTCAACGATGACAATACGGTCATTGGAACACGGTTCTATATGACAGATGGTGGCAGCATCGGCATCGGCACAACCGCCCAGTTCGGTAATGGCGTCCTTGTCGTCGGCCTGGCCAACGCCACCACCATCCCCGCCTCCAATCCCACCGGCGGCGGTGTCCTCTACGCCGAGGCGGGCGCCCTCAAGTGGCGCGGCTCCTCCGGAACGGTCACCACCATCGCCGCCGCCTAAGGACACGCGTCAGCATCCTGAACCTCTTGTCCCAGTACCTAGGCCCCGACGTCGACCAGACGGAGCTCGTCGCCATCGCCCAGGCCGCGCTCGCCAAACGAATCCGCGACCTCAAGCTGGCGATAGCCGAGGCCGTCGTGCAAGCCCGCGCATGCGCCCTGGCGTCCAACCTGTCCGACTCAGACCAGGCGCTGCGCCGCGCTCGCCAACTGCAACAGGAGTACCACTACTTCTGCGGGGAGTGGACCGTATTGAGCCAGAGTGGGGCCGGCAGCAACCCCCTAGAGACCCCGGCGGCCCCCTCGCTTGACAACCCATGACCACTAGACGCCTTCCAACACGGCGCACCCCAGTGCGCGCCAGGGACGCCCCAGGAGGTCCCGCCCAAGCAGAGCGTAGATACATGCCGCGGGACGATCTCCGCTTCGGCCTACGGACCCGCCACAAGCTGTCCACCGCAGAAAACTTTCGAGAATCCGTGATCGTGGGGAAACTCGGAGTGCGAAATCGACTCGTCAGGCTCGACTTCTTCCTGGACGCCGCCACCGTCGAGCGCTTGGAAGTATACTGGGGCCAAGCCGACACCATGATCCAAGCCTCAGACGACCAAAAACTATACCTGCTCCCATTCAACTCAGGATCCACAGGCCGCCGCGAGACCTTCACCTGGGCAGTTGGCTCGGGCCCAGTAAGCATTATCCCAGAGAGTCTTTCCATCCGCCGACAGATCGCCGCCACACCTCCAGGCGACAACTTCTACTGGACTGTCTGGTACACAGAGGAGAGGCAATAATTGGCCCGCCAAGCATACCGGTCTCTCTATGGGGACCTAACCAAACTGAAAGACACCTCCCTCCTGAACCTGACGGGCACCGGGGATGACCCGGAGCTGTTCGAACTTCTCCTCGATATCTCAGCCTGGGTGGACAGGTACACTGACCGCCACTTCTACCCCAGGGTGCAGATCCTGGAATTCGATGGCTCCGGGACCCCGACCATATTGGTGCCAGACCTCATAGCGGTCACCACAGTCAAGCAGGACGAGGGCAACGCCGGCACGTTCGAGGTAACCTGGGCAGCGACCGACTACCGCCTAAACCCCTACAACTCCGAGGCCACGGAGCACTGGGGAGAGCCCTACACCAGGCTGGAAGTCCGGAAGGGGGGCCCGAGAACCGACTTCGCTTTAGGCGAGAGCAACTTCGAGATCGCAGGCCGCTGGGGATATCGTGAGTTCAAGGAGGACAGCGGTTCAAACATCGCCGACGCCGGAGGCATCAACGCGACCGATACCACCGTCGGCGTCACCCTGGGAACGGACTTCGCCATCGGCCACACCATCCTGATCGAGTCGGAACAGATGCTGGTAACCAACATCGCCGCCAACATCCTCACGGTCCGCAGAGCGCTCAACGGCACGACCGGCGCGACCCACGCCGACACCACCGACGTCTTCATACTAAGATGGCCCTCTCCGATCGAACGGGCAACGCTCATAAACGCCGCTAGACTGTGGACTCGCGCGCCGGACTTCGAGCCGTTCTACGTCGACCAGGACATCGACACCGACGTGCGGGAACTCCTGTCATCGTACCGGAGGCTCACAGTATGAACCCCATAAAGGACCTTTACCGCCGGCTAAGCCTTGGATTGAGCGGGGCCAAAATCACCGCCAGCAGCAGGGCGGTCCAGTCCGAAGTCCTACCCCACCACGCAGCACTGGGCATCGGCAACGACTGGGTTATCCCCTCCTATGGCGACTACTATCCACGCTCGGTCGCCGTCTACAGCGCCATAAGAGTCAGAGCCGAGGCGCTGGTACGCCTGCCGTGGGAAGTGTCCCGAACCAGCGCGGCCGGTCAAATACTGAAACTTCCCACTATCCATCCCCTAACCGCGCTGTTCGCTCAGCCCAATCCGTGGTATAGCGGTGCAGAGCTACGACGGGCCACTGAGGTTAACCTGTGCTTATGGGGTCGAGCCTTCTGGGCCATAGAGTCTTCAGAAACCACCGGGCAGCAGGAGCTTTGGCCCCTCAGACCGGACCGGGTAGACGTATTGCCTGGAGCTGGGCCAAGGGGCCCGTACATTCGAGGCTACCGGTACCGCGGTCTCACCAAGGAGTTATTCTATTTGCCAGAAGAAATCGAATACTTCCGCTATTTCAACCCACAGCAGGACCACTCCGGCCTGTCCCCCATCGCCCCGCTACGACTGACGATGGACATGGGCCACGATGCCCTTCGGTACAACCGCAACACCTTTCAGAACGGCGGCATCCCCGACTACTTCCTGTTTGGCGGGGAGGGCATGACCCAAAGTCAAATCGAAGACTTCTACAAGAGGTGGGAGACCCGTTTCCAAGGTCCCGACAAAGCCCACCGCCCGGCCATCGCCAGCGGCGTGACCGACATGAAAACCTTGGCATTCAGCGCCCGAGAGATGGAGTTCATTGAGGGCATGAGGTGGGCCATCAAGGATGCAGCCAGAGTCTACGGGGTGCCTGAGACAATGCTAGCCGAGCTCCAGTTCGCAACCCTGGCCAACATGGAAGGTCTAGAGCGGTGGTTCTGGCGCTCAACCATGATCCCCGAAGCCACCATGCTAGCCGACCGCATAAACAGCAGCTTGCTGCCCAAGCTGGGCTTCCCAGACCATATGCTTCAGTTCGATTTCACAACCATCGAAGCGCTAAGCGAAGGCCAAGAGCAACGCCAGAAGCGAGAGGTGGAGTTCCTGGACCGGGGGGTGCTCACAATTAACGAAGTCCGGCGGGAACGCGGTCTGCCCGACGTCTCCTGGGGCAACCAGCCCTCACCCAGAAGTACCCCGCGGCAAGACCCAGCCTCAACGCCAGTACCAAGCCCAAGTTTGGGCACCAACGGGCACATCGGCGCATCCACACTTGCCTAAGCAAGCGCTGACCACCCGTGACAGTAAGGCAGCCTTCCTCAACGCAATCGAGCGAGGCCTCACGGTTGCCGCCGCCGCCCGTCATGCCACGGTGCACCGGACCACTCCCTACGTCTGGGAGATTCATGACCCGCAGTTCAAAAGAGACTGGAGCGAGTGTCGAGCGACGCGGCTGACCCAGTTGACGGACACGGCCTTCGACCTGGCCATGGCCGGAGACGCCAGCCTGATCCGCTACCTCATCGACCGCTGGAACCGAGTTGTGACAGAAGCCATAGAAGCGCCCACAATTAGGATAATTGCCCCAGGCGAAGGGCCACCAGGAGAGCACCATGACTTCTTCACCTAGCATCACTATCCGACCCCACGCAGGCCAGCTAGCCACCATAAACGCCACCCAACCCTACGTCGCCGCCATCGCTGGCACCGGCGGAGGCAAGACCGTGAGCGGCGAGGCCTGGGTCCTCAAACAGCTAGCCCTTCACCCTGGGGAACCTGGCCTGATCGCCGAGCCCACCTGGCCCATGGTGGACCGAATCTTAATGACCAACAGCCCCGGTCGCCCCAGCCTGCTCACCCTGCTGCGGCGCCTCGACCAGAACGCGATCTACATCAAGGCTGACCGCACGATACACACCATCTACGGAACCATCTTTCTGGCTTCGGCTACACACCCCGAAAGCATGGAAGGCGCTCACGTCAGATGGGCCTGGCTCGACGAAGCAGGCATGATGTCCTACCTGGCCTTCGAGACAGCCTGCCGCCGCACAAGCCTCAAGTCCGGCCAGGTGCTGGTAACCACCACCCCATACAACCGGGGATGGCTCTATCGCAACATATACCAGAAATGGCAACACAGCGACCCGGACTACCACGTCACAAGGTATTCCTCCATGGCTAACCCCAACTACCCGAAGGACGTGTTCGAACGCAACCGGGCATCCATGACCCCTCAACGTTTCGCCATGATGCACGAGGGCAATTTCGAGCGACCCGAAGCCATGATTCACTCCAACTGGGACGACAAGCACCTGATCGACCCATTCCCCCTGCCCCACGAATGGTGGCAAGGCGCTGGCATAGACTTTGGCTTCAACCACCCCACCGCCGCAGTCTGGGCAGCACGAGACGATGACGGCGTCTATTACATGCACCAGGAATACCGCAAGTCCCAGGCCCTACTGGCCGGCCACCACGCCACCCTCACCACCATGTCCGGCAACGGGAGTAACCCGCAAATCTGGTACGCCGACCCCGCCGCCAAACAGTCCATCGCCGAGCTTCGACGACTGGGAATGCCCATGGTCCCGGCCAACAACGACGTAGCCAACGGTAACGACACCGTCGGCACCCTGATCGCCACCGGACGCCTAAAAGTCTTCAAAGGGTTAACCCATTGGATCGATGAAGTGGAGAGCTACAGCTACGAACTCAAAGACGGCCAGGCAACCGACAAGCCCATCAAGCTCAACGACGACCTCATGGACGCTACACGCTACCTGCTCCATACCGCCGAGAAGCAGCGGGGCCTATTCCTGCACACCTAACACCACCCGCAGTACCACGCCATCAGTGCCTCTCCACAGAAGCCAGGTAGGCGGCGGCCCGCCCGCCGCAGGTCGGGCCGCCAGGGCATCCGCCCGTAACGGGGAAGTCCGCGGGTCCCTACCCGCTCGGGCGAGGCCGGTGCGGGGGCGGACCCCCGCGTACCCCCAAGGGCGGGGGGGAACCCCCGCTAACCCCCCTAAAGGGGCGGGGATGATCCCCGCCTTCCCCCAGGAATTATCCGGTAAAAGGGCGGGGGAGTACCCCCGCTAACCCCCCCCGGGGCGGCGGCTCGGCGGCCCTTCGGCTCGCCGCCGTTGACGAGGCCAAGACACCAGGGCCCTGCCGGGACACGCACAAGTCCTAGCCCCGCCGGAGTTCCCGGCTGGGGCCACAGCACTCCTATCCTACCCACATTGGTGCGCCCTGCGGAGTTCCCGCATGGGCGACGAGGCCGGTCAGCCTGCGGAACTCCCGCATGGCTTCCGGGTTACGCCGTCGGCTGGGCTGGCGCCCTACGCCGCCGGCTAAGAGGCCCCGCCGGAGTTCCCGGCTGGGGCCAGGAGCCAGCCCTCACGGGTACCCCACGCCACCGCCAAGCCGCCACGGTATTCGCTAGGACACAGGTCAGGCCCTCCCGGGCACCAAAACAGTCCCACGAACACCAAAGCCCTCACAACGTCGGCCCACCAGGCCCTACCGGGTAACCTAAGCCTAAGACCGCCGCCGCCGGGTTCTCCCAGTATAGCGGCCAGGGGCCCGGCCCTTCGGCCCTGCGGGGCGCGGCCTAATGGGCCGCCCGAAGACGGCTCCGGGCCACCCTTTGGCCGCTCCCTGGGTTCATGCGCCCGGCGGCGGGGTTCGCCGGGTAGCTTCGCTTGGGGGTGCTCTGTGTTGCTTGCTTGCTCGCTCTGTGGTCGTTCCTTCGGTCGGGCCGCGGTCGGTCGCGTGGTCGTGTGCTGCGGTCGCGCGGTGGTGGTCTCGCGCTCCGGCGGTCGGCTGGTCGTCCTCGTGGCGTCCGGCCCGCCCTGCGGTGGGTGTGGCCGGTGCCGCGTGTGTCGTCGGGTCCTCGCCTCGTGGCCGCTCCCCGCAGCGGCCCAGATGGGGATGGGGCTAGGGTCGCCACCTTAGCCCCTTTTTTCGGCAGCCACCCAGCTAGCAGACCGTCGAATATGTCGAATGTCCCAGCTACCAATCACTCCCCCCCAAGACCTGCGCCACGCCTCCGGCGTCGCGCCCCAGCAGGAGCAACCGGAGGCGGCTGTCGTGGTACCGCCGTTCGCGAGGCCCAGGCCCAGGCCGTGCTTCCGCCCTCACGGGCCTGGGCCTGGCCCCGCAAGATCGAACGGCGGAACCACACGACGCCTCCAAAGGTGGCCGGGGCGGCAGGATCACATCGCGGGGGAGGCCCCCGCCGCCCCCAGGCAAGGTATCGTCCGTAGCGCTCGCCCCAAGATTGAAACGGATAAGGAAGGGAATATTGACGTTTCAACTTGGGACCCACGCTCGCCTACGGACGATGCGCCGCCTAGTAGCACATTTGGACCAATGGAGTCAAGGGTCCCGTCGAAGACGCCGTGCCCGCTGCGGCGGCTATCGCCCTTGACACCTTGTCCCAAATATGCGGCGCTTCGCATGTCCTGAACTCAGGGGGGGGGCACCGGCGGCGCATTTATGGAGGCACCCCACCCAAGAAGAGTAAGGGGGGTTAGATGGCAAAGGTCTACAACCGCAAGCACAGAGGCGAATCACCAGCAGGGGCAGTGTACGTCGGCAGGCCCACGTTCTGGGGGAACCCCTACATAGTTGGCAAGGACGGCACCAGGGAGGAGGTGGTGGCCAAGTACCGCCAGCTATTTGACGGTAACCCCAGGCTACAAGGCATGGCCAGGCAGGAGCTACGAGGTAAAGACCTAGTTTGCTGGTGCGCACCAGCCCCGTGCCACGGCGACATCCTATTAGAGATTGCCAACGGAGAGGAGGCGTAACCGTGCTACCACTTCACATCGAGGCGAACACAGCGTACCAGGCAAGGCGAGACAAGGCTTTAAGGCTGGCCCCAGGCGCAATAAACAAGTACTCGGCCACGCCAGACCACTGCGCCTGTCCAGACGCCATGTACCGAGCGCCCCAGGGCTGGTGCAAGCACCGCATAGCAGCCCGGATCGAAGAGGACCGATACCAGGAGGAAAGAAGACGCCAATGGGCTGCTGACCCAACACTAGGGGGCCTTTACCCATGAAGCAAAGGCCACCCAGTGCACCATCGAGGCGGGCAGGCAACCCGCCTCCCCATCCTAACAGAAACGACAGGAGCAAGCCATGAAAGTCACCACCATCACCGCAGGCATCAGCTACTCGACCCAACTACCAGACGGCTCTTGGGCAAAGATCGAATTAGGAGCTGGAGCGAGCCTGGACGACTATGAAAGCGACGACTGGACGGCGCGTCAGGTCCAAATATACGCCGCACTAAAGGTGCAGATGTCCAAGCTGTGGCCGGCCAAGGAACGCCAAGCCAGCAACGGCCAACAGCAGCCCGAGCAGTCCACGCCGCCAGCAGCGCCGCCACCGCAGCAGGAGCAGGCAGCCTGTCCGAACCACCCAGGCAAGAGCAAGGAGTCCCAGCACGGCGGCCAGTTCTGCAGCGCGAGGATGGCAGACGGCACCTATTGCAAGTGGACCTCCGGCAGGAAGTAGACAGTCAATAAACAGGGCCGGCGGGTGTGACCCGCCGGCCCTCAGCGCCCGCAGGCCCGATAAGGCACAGGGGCCAGACCTCAGTACCCCGCCTGTTACGGTGGTGTCGGTTAGCGGGCGAGGCTACATCCGCCCTGCCGCCGACCCTCAGTTCAACTTTTCCCTCCCAGGCCCCTGTACGGGCATCCTGCAGCAATGTCATGAGCTACAAAACCCAACAATCTTTGGCTTTTCTATCTGGATGAGCATCTCCTTGCCAAGGAGAGGGTCGGGGGTTCGAATCCCCTCTTCCGCTCCAGTTTCGACAGACTCACCCCGAGCCCTCGGCCACGGGGTATACTCACAGCACGGTTCCCCAGGGGTCCGGTCCTAGCTTCTGACGGGGATAGAACCAGCCCCTGGGGACCACCACTTCTACGCGAAGTGGTCTTGGAGGCCCGATCGAAGCTGCGCTCACGGTCTTCCTGATTTTGCTATTCCCGGTAGTCGACCACCTGCGCCGGCGTCGGCCACGCCCCAAATAATGAGCATCTCCCTACGGGGGAGATGCTCATTCCGTAGCCATGTTATTGACAGAAGTTCAGCCTATGCTTAGACTTTGCCCAACTCCCCGTCAGGAGCGAGACGATGGACCGAAAACCTCGGCCACCGCGGCATCGACGTACACCAGCACCCCTTCAAAAGGCCCTTTACCCCGGATCACAGGACGGCCTACACGGCCCCCCTTCCCCCCCCCCCCCCCCCCCCCCCCCCCAGGGGCGGGGGGGTGTCCCGGAGGGTGATAG
>Ga0184633_10000526_pt1 | contig 14128 bp, 13 predicted proteins | sample PLM31_170_b1_FD_133156 | JGI IMG/M metagenome (GOLD analysis project Ga0184633, IMG submission 133156) | Groundwater sediment microbial communities from an aquifer in East River, Colorado, USA - PLM3-1_170_b1 | ecosystem: Environmental > Terrestrial > Soil > Riparian zone | place: USA: East...
CCCGTGCTGACCAGGTCCTCCACGAGGAGCACCTTGGTCCCCTGGCGGATATGCCGGTGGAACTCTGCCGGCAGCGTCACCCTCCGTTTCCCGCCCGTCACTCCCTTGGTGGCGTAAACGAGCAGCGGCCGTGACGGGTGGGCGCGCGCGACGCAGTGGGAGAGGATCAGGGCGCCCGGTCCCGTGGAGAGCACGACGTCAACGGGCCACTGGGCGAAGTGCTTGGCGATTACCGCGCCCAATCCCTCGGTGAACGAGGGCTCCGTGGTGACCAGGTTTTTCTCGATGAACTCGCTGGTGTGGTGGCCGGCCGGGAGGAGGATGTGATCGTTGGCGTGATAGGCCCCGGTGCGCTTGAGGATATCCAGGTGGATCTTCTCGCGCGCCTCGGCGTCCAGCACCGCGTCCTGCTTCTTTGGGGGTGGCGTCATTCGACTCTCTCCTGAACGTGGTGGGATGCGGGCGGGGTCCTTCTGAGACGAACCCGGGGCCGCGCGGCCCGGATGACCAGCGGTTCGAGGCACTTCGGGCACACCTCCTGTCCTCCCTTTCTGAGCACCTGCCGCGGTGACAGGATCACGTCGCACCCCTCGCACGCCGGATTATTGCAGAACCGGTCCAGCTTCACGGGCGTCGGTCCGTGCCCAGGTGGATGACGACGCCCTCGGTCTGCGCCTCGATCCAGAAGGGGTTGGGCCGAGTGAGGTCCAGGACCACGCGGACGGTTGTCGGGGCGAACTGGGACGCGTGAATTCGCCTCAGAATGGCGTTGCCTACTTCGATGGTGTCCTCCCGGCGTGAGAGCGTAGCGCGCTCGAAGTCCACCACGACCCGGAACGGCCTCTCCATCGTGAAGCTCTTGTAGGTAAGCGGCCCGTCGGCCTCGACGATAACGCGGACCTCCTCTCCCGTGATCTCGGGCATGAGCTTCAGGATCAGAGGGACTGCCGCCCCGGGCTGCTGGGCCTGGGGCGGGGCGGGCTCAACCCGGGCGAGGGGTTCTCGTTCGGGCGCGCCCAGAACGAGCCCCCGGGCCGGAGCCGGAGTGTCCACGCGGATCAAGACCCGCGTTCCCTCCTTGATAACGCGGTACGGGACGCTCTCCCCGAACGTGAGGTCGAGCCTGCCGAGCTGGCTCCCATCGCGCTCGAGGACCGCCGTCCGGACCTTTTTGAGCCCGGGCCCCGGGAGCTCGCGTTCCTCCGGGGGAAACGCGAACGTGGCATTGAGGAAGAACAGGCTCACCCTGAACGGGTCCACCCCTTCAACGAGGAGGTAGTTGAGCGGCTCGGAGCCCCTGATTTCCACTTGAAGACGCCCATCGTGAGCGCCCGCGAAGATGGCGGAGACCACGGCGGGCCCTGCCTGAAGGTCCGCGGGCCCGAACGCCCAGCCTCCCAGACCCAGCGCAACGGCCACCAGCCCCCATGTCATCACGCGTGACACAACTCTTCAAATGTTCGACCATCTTGGCGTGGGGAGTTACCCTTGTCAACTCGAAAGTGGGAGATGTAGACTGACCCTGCTATGCGAATCCTGGCGGTGGAGACCTCCACCCTGGCGGGCGGGGCGGCACTTCTGGATGGCGAGCGCCTGCTTGGCGAATACACCCTGAACATCAGGGCCACCCATTCCGAGCGCCTGATGGCCGCTGTGGACCGCCTGCTCTACGACTGCGGGTGGGCCCCCGCCGATCTGCAGGCGGTGGCGGTGGCGATCGGCCCCGGTTCCTTTACCGGCCTTCGGATCGGCTTGAGCGCTGTCAAGGGCTTGGCTCTCGCCCTGGGGATTCCGATCGTCCCCGTCCCGACCCTCGACGCCCTGGCCGCGACACTGCCGTTTGCCGTTCATCCCGTCTGTCCCGTCCTCGACGCGAAGAAGGGAGAAGTTTACGCGTGTCTCTATCACTGGGCCGAAGGGGCCATGGTCCGCGACTGGGAGTACCTGGCCCTGGCGCCCGAGGCACTCTGTGATCGGCTCGCCGGTCCCGTCATCTTTGTGGGAGATGCCGTGGACACGCTCGGCGGACTCTTTTCGGCGCGGCTCGGCGCCAATGCCCGGTTCGCTCCGGCCGGCCGGAGGCTTCCCTCTCCCTGGTGCGTCGGCGCCCTCGGCCACGCGCTCCTCCTGGCGGGGCGGACGGTTGATGCCGCCGCCTTGACGCCGTTCTACCTCCGGCCTTCGGAGGCGGAGCTCAGGCGCCGACGTGCCCTTCTGGTCCGTTGAGCCGCTGACCGTCGCTGACCTGGACGAGGTGCTCGTTATCGAGCGCGCCTCGTTTCCCACCCCGTGGTCGCGCGGCGCGTTCCTCTACGAACTCAAGCAGAACCCGGTGGCCCGCTGCTGGGTCGCGCGGGGGTCTGGATCGGCACCCCGGGTGGCCGGCTATCTCTGTCTCTGGGAGATCCCGCCGGAAATCCACATTACGAACCTCGCAGTGCATCGGCTCTGGCGTCGGCAGGGCATCGCCCGATCACTCCTGGGAACGGTTCTCGAAGATGCGCGGCGCCGCCATGTCACCCTGGCCCTCCTTGAGGTACGACCCGCCAATACGGAGGCCCGGACCCTCTACGAAGACCTCGGCTTCAAGGTCGTCGGCCGCCGCAAGGGGTACTACATCGACACCGGCGAGGACGCCTTGCTCATGAAAGCCGACCTGACGGCGGCTCCCGCTGAAAACCGGTAGATCGTCATGCTCGACCGGAAGACGGCGGAATTGATCGAGAAGATGCTGGCGGGAGATCGGCTGGCGCTGGCCCGGCTGATTACCCAGGTGGAGAATCGCTCGGCTGTCGTCGCCCAAATCATGCGGCGCGTGCACACGCGCGCGGGACGGGCCTACGTGCTCGGGATTACGGGCCCGCCCGGGGCGGGCAAGAGCACCGTCGTGGACCGACTCACCGCCCTCCTTCGCGCCGGGGGCGCCTCCGTCGGCATCATCGCCGTGGATCCGTCCAGTCCGTTCACGGGCGGGGCGGTGCTCGGGGACCGGATCCGGATGCAGTCACACGCCCTGGACCCCGAAGTCTTCATCCGGAGCATGGCGACGCGGGGGAGCCTGGGCGGGCTCACTCGAGCCACCAGCGACGTCATCAGGCTGCTCGATGCGTTCGGCAAGCAGTGGATCCTGATTGAGACCGTGGGGGTCGGCCAGACCGAGCTCGACATCATCAAGAAGGTCGACACGACGGTGGTGGTCCTGGTCCCTGAGTCCGGCGACTCGATCCAGACGATGAAGGCGGGGCTCATGGAGGTGGCCGACATCTTCGTGGTCAACAAGGCCGACCGCGACGGCGCCAACCCGCTCATCACGGAACTCCGCTTCATGACGCACCTGCACCGGGCCAGTGCCCAGGCTCCCAAGGACATCGACTGGGAAATCCCCGCCCTCGCCACCCAGGCCCAGAACGGGATTGGCATCGAGGAACTCCTCGCCGAGGTCAAGCGGCATCGGGCCCTCCTGGAAGCCTCCGGCGCCCTGGAGAAACGTCGCCAGGCCCGGCGCCGCGCGGGGCTCCAGGCGCTGCTCGTCGAGGAATTCACCGAGCAGGTGGGCCGCCGGCTTCGTGCCGATGGCGACCTCGCTGCCACTTTCGACGCCGTCGCCGACGGTCGTCTGGACCCGTACTCCGCGGTTCAGGAGATCCTGCAGCGTCCCGACCTCCTCACGCCTCGCTGAGGCCGTGCTACTATGAGGGCCTTATGACCGGGGGCACCGGCCGCGACACTCTGTGGAACGTCCCCCCCGGCGTACCCTTTCGGGACACGTTCTGGAATATCCCGCCCTGGGCTGAGGTTTCGCTGTATGTCGGCGCGCTCGTCGCCGTAGGTATTTTCGTCTTCGGACTCTGGGAGCACATCAGGCTCTGGCGGCGCGGAACGCCGGAGCGCCGCTTCGACCGGATCCCCGAACGCGTCTGGTTCGTCGTGAAGGAGGCGCTGGGGCAGGCCCGCATCCTCTCGCAGGCGTACCCCGGCGTGATGCACGCGATCATGTTCTGGGGCTTCCTTGCGCTCTTCATGGGGACGGTCCTCGCCACCATCGACTACGACATCACGCTCCCCCTCTTCGGCTACAAACTCTTGAAGGGGACGTTTTACCTGGCCTACAAGACGGTCCTGGACCTTTTCGGCCTCTTTTTCGTCATTGGCCTCGGCATGGCGCTCTACCGGCGCTACGTCGCCCGCCCGAGCAGGCTCGACCCGACGGCGCGCTTCGCGGGCGTGCTCGGCCTCCTGTTCCTGATCAACGTCACCGGCTTCGTGATCGAAGCGACGCGCCTCGCGGTGGTGAAGCCCGCGTGGGGCCGATGGTCGCCCGTCGGCTACGCGATGGCTCAGGGCCTGCTGGCCGTCGGCATGGGAGACGACGGGCTCCGCGGGATCCATCTCGGGACCTGGCTCTTCCACGCCGCGATCGCCCTCGGGTTTATCGCGGTGATTCCGTACTCGTACTTCATGCACCTGATCACGACGCCGCTGAACGCCTTCTTCGTGAAGCTGACCTCGCGCGGGGAGATCCCCAAGATTCCCGACATCGAGGCGGCCGAGACGCTCGGCGTCTCGAAGATCGAGGAGTTCTCGTGGAAGCGCCGGCTGGATTTCGAGGCCTGCACCGAGTGCGGCCGCTGCCAGGATGTGTGCCCGGCCCACATGGCGGGCACCAAGCTGAACCCGAAGCGCGTGATCCTGAAGTTGCGCGATCACATGCGCGGCCTGCGCCCCGAGCCGATCCATGCCGGCTTGATCGAGCCCGAGGAGCTGTGGGCGTGCACGACCTGCATGGCGTGCGTCGAGGCGTGCCCCGCCTTCATTGACATCGTGGATACCATCATTGACCTGCGCCGCTACCTCACGCTGTCCGAAGGCGCGCTGCCGTCCACGGCGCCGCAGTCGCTCCAGAACATCCAGCGCGCCGGCAATCCGTGGGGTCTCCCGCCGACGGACCGCCTCAAATGGGCCGAAGGGTTGGATGTCCCGGTGATCCGGGAGGGGAGGGAAGTCGAGTACCTCTACTGGGTCGGATGCTCGGCGTCGTACGATCGCCGTAACCAGGCCATCGCCCGCTCGGTGGTGAAGATCCTCAAGGCGGCGGGCGTGTCGTTCGCGGTCATGCAGGAGGAGCGCTGCCACGGCGAGGTCGCGCGACGGCTGGGCGAGGAGTACCTCTACCAGACGCTCCAGCGGGAGAATATCGCAAATCTCAAAAAGTACGCCTTCACGAAGGTCATCACGCACTGCCCGCACTGCTTCAACACGATCCGGAACGAGTTTCCCCAGTTCGGAGGAGATTTCGAAGTGCTGCACCACTCGGTCGTGATTCAACAGTTTCTCCGCGAGGGGCGCATCCGGCCGACGCGAGCGGTCAAGGAGCGCATCACGTTCCACGACTCGTGCTACCTGAGCCGCTACAATGGCATCACCGAGGCGCCGCGTGAGGTGCTGAAGGCCGTGCCGGGGGTTGAGCTGGTTGAGATGCCGCGCAACCGCCAGCGCGGCCTCTGCTGCGGCGGCGGGGGCGGGCACATGTGGATGGAGGTGCGCTCCGAGAAGCGGGTGAACCTGATCCGCGTCGAGGAGGCGCTCACGGTGAAACCCGACGTGGTCGCTTCCGCTTGCCCGTTCTGCCTGGCCATGGTGGACCTGGGCCGGAAAGTCAAGGGCGTGGAGGACACTCTTCAAGCGAAGGACGTCTCCGAGGTGGTGGCGGAAAGCCTAGAATAAATGAAAGAGCTCCTGCTTCTCCTACCCAACCTGGCCGTACTCCTGGCCCGACTCCTCGCGGATCCGGCCGTTCCGGGAACCGCCAAGGTGGCGGTGGGGGTCATGGCGGCCTACCTGGCGAGCCCGGTAGATCTGATCCCTGACTTCATCCCGCTTGTGGGCTATCTGGACGACGTGATCCTCGTGGCCATCATCGTGGACGGGCTCCTGAATTATCTCGATCGGGACCTGCTCCTCAAGCATTGGCCCGGAGACCCCGCGATGCTCGCGAAGAGCGCCGCCGTGGCCCGGCGCTTCGCCGCCTGGGTGCCCGCGCGGATCAAGGCGAGAGTGTTCGGAAGGCTCAACCGATCCTGAGGGACGCGGGCGCGATGGAGTTTTCCTCCTACGTTGTGTTCTTCCTGAACGGCCTGACGTTCGGGATGCTCCTGTTCCTGATCTCCTCTGGGCTTTCCCTGACCTTCGGGGTGTTGGGAGTCCTGAACTTCGCTCACGGGACCTTCTACATGCTGGGCGCCTACCTGGCCTTTGAGGGCTTGCGCGTCTTCGGCAGCTTCTGGCTGGCCCTGCTTGTTGCCCCGTTCCTCGTCGCAGCCCTCGGCGCCGGGATTGAGATCCTCCTCCTGCGGCCGGTGTATCGGCGGCCGGTCGCCTACCAGCTCCTGCTCACTTTCGGCGTCATCCTGGTGGTTGTCGACCTCGTGAAGGCCATCTGGGGGATGGGCTATTATTCGATCCCGTTTCCGCCGCTCCTCACGGGATCAATTCCGATCCTGGGACGGGGCTACCCGAAGTACAACCTCTTCATCATTGCCGTGAGCCTTCTCATCGCCGGCGGGACCTGGCTTCTCCTGCACAGGACCCGGTTCGGACTGATGGTGAGGGCCGCGGCCTCGAATCGGAAAATCGCGCAGGCTCTGGGGCTGAATGTCCCGAGGCTGTTCACGGTCGTCTTCGCCCTGGGAGCCTGGCTGGGCGGGCTCGGGGGCGCCTTGGCCAGTCCCCTGGGCTCGCTGTCGCTCGACATGGCCGTCAGGATTATCGTGGAGGCCTTCGCCGTGGTTGTCATCGGGGGCTTGGGGAGCTGGCCCGGGGCCGTTCTGGGCTCGTTCCTGATCGGCCAGCTGGAGGCCTTCGGGATTCTCCTGATTCCCCGTTTTCATATGGCGTTCATCTTCATGCTCATGACCGTGGTTCTGATCGCCCGGCCGAGGGGGCTGCTGGGCACCGCCGCGCCGACAGGGGAGGGCGAACGACGCGAGGGCGAGCGGGTGCGGGCGGGCGCTCGTGACCGGCCGATGCCGCTCGTGATCGGCATCCTGGCCCTGATTCTCTCCGGGTTGCCTTTTCTGCTTCCGCCGTTCTATCTTTTGCTCGTCACGGAGGCGCTGATCTTCGCCCTCTTCGCGTCGAGCTTCAACCTCCTGTTCGGCTATACGGGCCTTCTCTCGTTCGGCCACGCCGCCTACTTCGGCATCGGGGCCTATTCCGCCGGGCTTCTCCTCCGCGATCTCGGCTTTTCGCTTCCCGTCGCAATCCCTGTCGGGATGGTGTGCGCCGCTCTGGCTGCCCTGATCATCGGGTACTTCTGCGTCAAGCTGGACGAGATCTACTTCGCGATGCTCACGTTGGCGTGTGCCCAAATCCTGCACTCGATCGTGTGGCACTGGAACGAGGTCACTGGTGGGAGCGACGGCCTGGACATGATTCCCCGGTTGCCATTGAAGCTCCCCGGCCTGACCATCGATGTCGGTACGATCCAGGGGTTCTATTTCTTCACCCTTGCCGTGGTCGCCTTGGCCCTCGTCGTCCTCTGGGTTATCATCAACTCCCCCTTCGGCCTCGCCCTTAAGGGGATCAGAGAGAGCGCTGTGCGGGGTGAATTCGTCGGGATCCGAGTCCCCCGCTATCGCCTGGCGGCGTTCGTCATTTCCGGGGCCTTTTCGGGGCTGGCGGGGGTGCTTTTCTCCGTCTTCCAGCGGGCGGTGACCCCCGAGGCCGTGGATTGTGCGACCTCGGCCGATCCTGTCCTGATGAGCCTCCTCGGAGGGCCCCGGGTGTTCCTGGGCCCCGCTGTCGGGGCCGGGGTGTTTCTCTTCATCAAGGATCTGATCTCCGCGTACACGGAGTTCTGGATGATGTCGCTGGGCGCGGTGTTGATCATCCTGGTGCGGTTCCTGCCGGGCGGGCTGGGTGGTTTCGCCTGGGACGTGGTTAACCACAGAGCGGCGCGGGGCCGGTTGAAGGACGAGGCTCTTGGCTCGGCCCGTGCCTTGAGCGAAAGGAGGTAAACGGACATGGCGGACGAGAAAGAGCGGGGAGGGGTGTCGGGCGTCTCGAGACGGGAGTTCGTGAAGGGCCTGGGCGGGCCTTTTGTTCTCCGGACGGTCTACGCGGCGGAGAAGGGCCCGGTCAAGATCGGCGGGATCGCTTCGCTCTCCGGTGTCGTGAGCGCGTGGGGCAAGGTGACCCAGGAAGGCCTCGTGATGGCCGTCGAGGAGATTAACCAGGCGGGAGGGATCCTGGGGCGGAAGGTCGAGTTCCGGATGGAGGACGACGAGTCCAAGCCCGCTGAAGGGGCTCGGAAGGCCAGGCGGCTTGCCCTCGAGTGGGGGGCCAACGTGCTGATCGGCATCAACCACAGCGGGGTGGCGGTCCAGGTGTGCGCGCTCCTGCCGGAGCTGAAGGCGATCCTCATGATTCCCTGCGCGTCCGCCCCATCGGTGACCAACGAGAAATTCACCAAGTACACGTTCCGGACGAAGCCCAACTCCTATCAGCTGGCAGCGGCGGGGGCGTACCGCCTGAAGGACCAGCCCTGGAAACGATGGACGGTCATCGGTCCCGATTACAGCTACGGCCACGAATCCTGGGAGGCGTTCGTCTTCCACCTGAAGAAGGTGAAGCCGAACGTGGAAAGCCTGGAGGTGCAGGCGTGGCCCAAGTTCGCGGCGGGCGACTACGCCAGCCACATCACCAAGCTTCTGGACGCGAAGCCCGACGCCGTGTACTGCTCGCTCTGGGGCGGCGACATGATCAACTTTATCAAGCAGGCGCTCCAGTATAATTTCTTCGACAAGGTGGCGCTGGCGACCGAGGCGGGGCTCTCCACGGAGATCTTCTACGCCCTCGGCAAGAGCATTCCCGAAGGCCTCTGGTCCGCGTCGCACGGCTACTGGTTCGAGCACCCCGACACGCCAAAGAACCGGGATTTCGTCAACCGCTTCGTCAAGCGGTGGGGGGAGTACCCGCACGTGACGGCCCACGATACCTACGCCGCCGTGCACGTCTACAAGAAGGGCGTGGAGAAGGCCGGGACGACCGACGTCGACGCGGTGGCCGCGGCCCTGGAAGGACTCGAATTCGAGACCCCCGCGTACAAGTCGGTCATCCGGAAGGAGGACCACCAGGCGATTCGCGATGTCCCCTGGGGGGTGACGAGGAAGACAGACAAGCTCCCCTTTGGCGTCCACTTGACGGAGGTCAAGGACACGCCGGGACACCTCATCGCCCAGCCCGTGGAGGAGGTCCTGAAGCTTCGCATGAAGGGATAGGGCTGGGTTCGCACGCTTGGAGGAGGGTCGTATTCGAGAGGCGAGTCGCCTCATGGGTGATGGCGGCAGAATCGTCGCCATTACCTATGCGCCCGGCGGGCGCACGGGGAGCTGGCAACCCTGGGTCGCGATGGGGTCAGCGAAGGCCGCGTTGGAGTCGTTTGGTCCGCTACTTCGCGGTGGCGCTGGCCAATCGCCGCATCACGGTCAATGCCATCAGCCCTGGATCGACCGACGACAGTGTGCTGAACAGTCTGCCACCCGAGGTGCAGAACCGCGCGAGAGCCTGGCACGAGAGCGGATGGACGCCCATGGGACGCTTCGGGACCCCGGCAGACATCGGAAACGCGGTGGTCCTCCTCTGCTCGGAAGGCGCGGGCTGGATTACAGGCCAGGTCATTGCCGGGGACGGGGGCGCGTCGCTGATGGACACGATCTTCCCCCTCGACATTCAGCGAGGGTAGCGCGACCGTCCTCGTGTCACTCTGACGGCTCGGGTGCCACCGTGACCGGCCCGAGACTAATTTCACGTAGGCTGGGGGGCTATGATATTTGATGGTTTCAAGCGGTTCGGATCGATCGGCCGTCGATAGTTTTCAGGCATGAACCCTGCATATGGGGGTCGGTTACGGGCCACAGGTCAAGGGAATGATGGCAACACACATTTTCATCGTGGCATGGGACCGGCCGGACCTCTGGGACTATTGGAGACGATGGTTCTCAGGGGTCGAGGACGTCCAGGTGATCCTGGACCGTCGGCGCGGGGATCGGCGTCGAGCGGCGCGGGCGCATGAGCCTGAGCGGCGTCGCACAGATCGCCGCACCGAGCCGGGCATCGAGGCCGAGCTCCGCAGCACGGGGTTTGCGATCGTCCGACAGTAGCAGCCTCCAGAACCATTCGACATTCCCCCGCCCCAAATTACTTCTGAAGGTTCCGTTCTGAACGGCTCCCGCCAGGCAACTCGCTGGATCGTCTTGGCGGTCGTGTGGCTCACGCTGGGTGTCGCGTACGGCCTCTTTTTTTCCTTCACCATTTTTTTCGTCCCGCTCATCGAGGAGTTCCACTGGTCCCGGGGCCTGACCGCAGGAGCGTTTTCGCTCTCCGCGTTGATCCAGGGCGTGCTTTCACCGGCGATCGGCATGCTCGTGGACCGCATCGGCCCCCGCCGGGTCATTCTGGTGGGCATCCTTCTCCTATCCGGCGCCTCGATATTGGGAAGCCAGATTCAGTCCCTCTGGGAGCTTTACCTGATTACCGGTGTCCTGGGCGCCACGGGGGTCGTCGCGGTGGGGTGGGTGCCGAGCGGCGCGCTCCTGTCCGGTTGGTTCTCCCGTCACCGCGGTGGGGTGATGGGCCTGGCCTTTTCAGGCATGGGGGCGGGGGTGCTGGTGGTGGGTCCGCTCGCCCAGTGGCTGATCGCCCAGGTGGGGTGGCGGCAGGCGTACCTGGTCCTCGGGGTCGGCACGTTGCTATGCTTGGGACCGATTCTCTGGTTTGGCGTCGCCGAGGCGTCAGTCCCCCGGCGTTCCCGTCGGACTGAGGTGCAGGCGGTCGCCCCGACAGACGGGGTCGGGATGCGGGCGGCGCTCTCGACTCGCGTGTTCTGGGGGCTCTTCCTCGCGTATTTCTTCACGCCGCTGGCTGTCTTCCCTGTTTTCACCCACCAGGTCGCCTTCGCCGTAGATGCGGGGTTCCCTCGGATGTTCGTGGCGGGAATCTTCGGCCTCATGGGGTTTATGTCGAGCGTCGGCCGAGTCGCGTTCGGCGCGCTATCCGATCGGATGGGCCGGGAGCCAGCCGCCACGCTCTCCTTTGGCTGCACGGCGGCCGGGACCGGGGCGCTAATCCTGCTCGACGTCTGGCCCCATGCAGGGTGGCTCTATGCCTACGCGCTCCTCTTCGGGGTAGGCTTTGGCGCTCGAGGCCCGATCATTACCGCTATGGCCAGTGAGGTCTTTGCCGGGCGGCGGTTCGGGGCCATCTACGGCGTGATGAACCTCGGCAACGGGGTCGGCGCCGCCATCGGCCCGTGGTTCGGCGGCGTGATCCACGACCTCACCGGAAGTTATCGTCTGGCCTTCCTGACGGCGATGGGATTCTGCGCCGTGGCGGCGGCATGCTTTTGGATTGTCCGATGGGGTCCGCGGCCGGACGGCGCCAGTTCGTGAGCGTCGTGATGGCCCCAGCCACTGCCACATCCGGGTAGGAGGGCCGGGGCCAGTGCAATTCCCCGCCGCGCTACGAGCCCTCAATCACCGCGATTTTCGCGTGTTCTGGACAGGACAGCTGGTTTCGCTGATCGGCACCTGGATGCAGAGCGTGGGACAATCCTGGCTGGTGCTCGAGCTGACGGACTCTCCGTTCAAGCTCGGGATCATCGGAACCGTGCAGTTTGCCCCGATGCTCTTCCTTTCGTTTGTCGCCGGGGTGATCACCGACCGGGTCTTCAAGCGTCGCCTGATCCTCGCGACGCAGACGGCCCTCATGCTACAGGCCTTTAGCCTGTGGATATTGGTCTGGACAGGTCATGTGCAGTACTGGCATGTAGCGCTGCTGGCCGGCCTTTACGGGTTGGCCAACACGCTGGATATGCCGGCCCGCCAGTCCTTTATCGCGGATCTCGTGGGCAGGGATGACCTCATGAACGCCATCGCCCTCAATTCGGCGCTGTTTAGCGGAGCCCGCGTTGTGGGCCCTGCGGCTGCCGGCCTCCTCATTGCTTGGTACGGCGTGGGCGTTGCATTCTTCCTGAACGCGGTGAGCTTCGTGCCCGTCGTCATCGCCTTGCTCACGATTCGGACCGACGGGGCACCGCGCCCCTCTTCTGGCGCCACCATCTCGCAGCAGATCATAGAGGGAGTCCGCTACGCCGTCAGCACGCCCCTGATCGCATTGGTCCTGAGCCTGCTCCTGTCGGTCAGCCTGTTCGTGATCAACTACAGCGTCCTCGTCCCGCTCATCGCAAGGGACGTGCTGCATGAAGGTGCGCACGGCTTCGGGTTCCTGATGGCGGCTCTCGGCGCTGGCGCCGTGGCCGGAGCCCTCGCGCTGGCCCTCGTGGGCGGCGGACGGCTGCCGCTTGGGATCCTGGTGGGAGCCGCCATCGTCGTCTCCGGGGCGACGATGGCGCTGGCGGCGGTGCGGCATTTCTGGCTCGCCACCGTCGTCCTCCTTGTTATCGGATGTTCACAGATCCTGTTCACGGCGAGCTGCAATACAACGCTTCAGGTAACAGTTCCGGACGAGGTTCGGGGTCGGATGATGAGTCTCTACGCGCTTGTTTTCGTGGGTGTGACTCCTATCGGCTCGTTCCTAGTCGGATCCATCTCGGAGACTCTGGGAGTGTCCGCCGCGTGCGGGGTGGGTGGAGGGCTGGGACTGCTGTTCGTCTTGGCGCTCACGGCTCGGTGGAGGCGTCGCACCGTTCCGCGGTCTTGACACCGAGGACAATGTGGTCTTTCATTTGTGGCGACTGGACCCCTCACGGCTGTCTCCCCTCACCCTTCCCTCTCCCCCGAGGGGGAGAGGATTAAGGTGAGGGGGCCGAGGAAGAGGTGAGGGGCCTCGTGTGCGGAGGGAACGATCCATGGCAGAGCTGACGAAGCGCTACCTTGTGATGCCCATGGCCACCGAGGCGCCGTTCGACCTCAACGATCCCGACGGCGCGTTCGTCCTGAAGCCCTGGAAGGACCCGGCGGCCCTGCGCGCGCTGGCAACCTATCGGCACAACTGCTACCCGGAACTGGCGCGGGACCTGGATGCCTGGATCCGCGCCATCAAGGCGGGTCCCACTGTGCGCGGCGGGACCGGCAAGCGGAACGAGCCATTCCTGAAACCCGAGCGGGCTCAGGTCGCGGCAAAACCGAAGGCGAGGCCCGGAGTCAAGCGGAAGGCGAAGGCTGCCAGGAAGAAGGGCAAGAGGCGGTAGGCGTGCTGGCTGAGATCGATCGGGTCGCCGAGCTCATCTGCCGGGCCGAACGTCCCGTGGTTTTCACCGGCGCCGGGGTGAGCACCGAGTCCGGCATCCCCGACTTCCGAAGCCCGGGAGGAATCTGGGACCGGTTCGATCCGGAGGAGTTCACGTACCAGAATTTCGTGGGGAGTCTGGAGGGACGGAGGAAGTACTGGCAGCTCGGGCGCCAGGTGTATCCCGTCATCAAGGACGCCGAGCCCAACGCCGCCCACCACGCGATCGCCGACCTCCACCGGCTCGGGCGTCTCGACTGCGTCATCACCCAGAACATCGACAACCTCCACCAGCGGGCCGGTGTCCCGGCGGAGAAGGTGATCGAGCTTCACGGCAACGCCACGCGGGCGCGGTGTCTCGACTGCGGGCGTCCTTATACGCGGGACGAGATCCACGAAGGGCTGGAGCGCGGGGTGGAGATTCCGGCGTGCGATCCCCCGTGCGGCGGGATCATCAAGCCGCAGACGATCCTGTTTGGGGAAACTATGCCAGCGCAGGAGACCTTGGAGGCCGAGCTCAGAGCCAAACGCTCGGATCTCTTCGTGGTTGTGGGTTCGTCGTTGGTGGTCTATCCCGCGGCCATGATGCCGCTTTACGCCAAACAGGCCGGTGCGGCCCTCGTCATTGTCAACCTCTCCGAGACACCCCACGATCCCTACGCGGACGTGCTGGTGCCCGGAAAGGCCGGCCCCGTCATGGAGCAGATTCTCGAACGGGTGAGGCAGCGCCTCGCCTGAGAAATGGAGCGGACGCCATGCCCATCCCGGTGCAGACTGCGGTCGAGCGGCTGGTCGAAGCACGCGCCATCCACCGTCTGGCCACGCCCCTCTCGGAGACGGACCCGGACCTCACTCTCGAGCAGGCCTACGCGATCCAGGACGC
>Ga0184633_10000527_pt1 | contig 14127 bp, 14 predicted proteins | sample PLM31_170_b1_FD_133156 | JGI IMG/M metagenome (GOLD analysis project Ga0184633, IMG submission 133156) | Groundwater sediment microbial communities from an aquifer in East River, Colorado, USA - PLM3-1_170_b1 | ecosystem: Environmental > Terrestrial > Soil > Riparian zone | place: USA: East...
GGCGTCGAGCTGCGGCTCCTGCGTCAGGAACCCGACGGTGTGGCCCTTGCCGAGCCACGCTTCGCCCAGGAATTCCTGGTCCTGCCCGGACATGATGCGCAGGAGCGAGCTCTTGCCCGCGCCGTTCGCGCCGAGCACGGCGACGATCTCCCCGTCGCCGACGGTCAGGCTCGCCCCGCACACTGCGTGGACGCGGCCGTAACGGACGTTCAGGTCGTCGACTTCAAGCATGCGCGGCCGCCAATTCGGTGTCGGCGCCGAGATACGCCGCGCGCACGCGCGGGTCGTCGCCCACGGCGTCGCAGTCGCACTCGGCGATCTTGCAGCCGAAGTTGAGCACCACGACGCGCCGGCAGAACGCGCCGATGAAGTGCATGTCGTGCTCGACGACGAGCAGCGTGACGCCGGAGCCCGAGATCGCCGCGAGCTGGGCGGCGAGCGCCTCGGTCTCCGCCGGATTGAGGCCCGCGGCCGGCTCGTCGAGCAGCAGGATCCGCGGGCGGGCGAGGAGCGCGCGCACGAGCTCGATCCGCTTCTGGATGCCATAAGGCAGGCTGCCGGTCGCCTCCTCCGCATACTGCGCCAGCCCAGCCTCGCCGAGCGCGGCGCGCGCCTCCCGCTGCCAGCGGTTGCCACGCAGCAGGTTGACGGGCTGCAGCATGCCCGCGAGCGAGGGGTGGCGCGCGTACTGCGCGACCATCACGTTCTCGAGCACCGTCAGGTGCTGCAGGAGGCGGATGTTCTGGAACGTCCGCGCGAGCCCGGCCCGGATGCGCTTGCGCGCCGGCAGCCGCGTGATGTCCTCGCCGTCGAGCAGGATCCGGCCGGCGTCGACCGGGTACACGCCGGTGATCAGGTTGAAGGCGGTGGTCTTGCCCGCGCCGTTCGGACCGATCAGCGCCACGCGCTCGCCCGGCAGGACCTCGAACGAGAGCTCCTGGATGACGCTCAGGCCGCCGAAGCGCTTGCTCACCGCCTCGAGCGCGAGGATCGGACGCGCGGCGCTCACGTCGCCGCCTCCGCCGGCGGGCGCCGCCATTCGAACAGCCGGCGCAGGAGGCTTCGCGTCACGACGCCCTGCGGCCGCCAGGTCATCAGCGCGAGGATGAGACCGGCGAAGATCACGTAGCGCCACTGCGCGCTGCCGCGCAGCACCTCGGGCAGCAGCGTGAACACCGCGGCGCCGAGCAGCGGCCCGTAGATCGTCTGCGTGCCGCCGAGCAGCACGTAGAGCACGATGTAGATGCTGAGCAGGACGTTGAAGTACTGGGCCTCGATGTAGCTGAAATGATGGGCGTGCAGCGCGCCGGCGAGCCCGGCGACGGCCGAGCCGATCGTGAACGCCGCGGTCTGCAGCCAGCGCACCGAGAGGCCCATCTGATCGGCGACGAGCTCGTCGTCGCTCACCGCGGTCACGCTGATCCCGAAGCGGGTGTGGAAGAGGCAATAGATCGCCACGAACACCAGCACCGCGGCGACCGCGATCACCGGAAACCCGATGTACGCCCGCACCGGGTAGCCCGAAGCGCCGCCGACGACGTTCAGGTTGAGGATGATCGCGACCACCACCTGCCCGAACGCGAACGTCGCGAGCGCGAGATAGATCCCGCGCGTGCGCAGGATCGGGAACGCGACGACGAGGCCGAGCGCCGCGGTCAGCACCGTCGCCGCGAGCGCCGCGGGCACCGGCAGCCAGCCGTGGGCGTTGGTGAGGTAGGCGGAGACGTACGCCCCGGTCGCCATGAACCCGGCGACGCCGAGGTTGAGCTGCCCCGCGACGATCGGGAGGAACGCGGCGTACGCGAGGACGACGTTGATGGCGAGCAGGACGAGCACGCCCTCGAGGTAGCCGCTCACCTCACGCCCTCCCGCTTCCGAGCGAGCTCGTGAGGAGCCCCGTCGGTCGGACGAACAGGATCGCGAGCAGCAGCCCGTACACCCAGATGTCCACCGTGCGCGCGCCGAACCAGTGGATCGCCGCAGTTTCGACGACGCCGATCACCAGCCCGCCGAGGATCGCGCCCCAGATGTTGCCCATGCCGCCGAGCACCATCGCGGAGATCCCCTTGAGCGCGACCTCCTCGCCCATGAACGGGCTCGCCTGCTGGTAGTTCAGCGCGAACAGCACCCCCGCGAGCGCGGTGAAGACGCCACCGATGAGGAACACGACCGGCACGACGCGCCCCACCGACACGCCGAGGATGGTCGCGGTCTCGGCGTCCTCGGCGATCGAGCGCAGGCCGCGGCCGACTCGGGTGCGCTTCAGCACGAGGTCGAGGAGCCACACGACGCCGACGGCGATCACGAGACCGATGAGCTGCGGCACGCCGATGACGATGTCCCCCACGCGGGCGCTCACGCTCTGAAACGGGAGCGCGAGGCGCTGCTGGTCCGAGCCCCAGGCGACGAGCACCAGGTTCTCGAACAGGATCAGGAAGGCCATCGAGCTCACGAGCGGGATGAAGTGGTCGCCGCCGCGCATCTGCGGGTAGGTGAGCCGCTCGACCGCGTACGAGAGGACGGCCCCCAGCGCGAGCGCCGCGGGAACGGCGAGGAGGAGGCTGATCCCGCCCTTGAGCATCGCCCAGGTCACCATGCCCGCGACCATGAAGATCCCGGGGATGCTGAAGTTGAGGAACTTCAGGACGCCCATCGTGAACGTGAACGCGACCGCGACGAGCGCGTACACGCTGCCGAGCATGAGGCCGTTCACGAGCTGCTGGGCGAGCATAAAGACTCAACGCAGACCGACTGCACCGCCAACGGCCGGAAGAGATGCGGGTACGGGTCGCGGCGAAGGATCCGCCGCGCGGCTTCGCCGGGCTTCACGCGAGCACCGTCGCCGCCATCGCCTGGTGCGTCACCGTGCCGTCGAACGACGGGAAACTTCGGAAGTCCTCGCGCGCCCGCGCGCGCGCCTCAGATGCGAGCGCGACGTCGAGCGCCGCGACGGATTCAAACTGCATCTGCGCAAGCAGGATGCGCCCGCCCGGGTTGACTGGGAACGGGTCGCGCCAAGCGACGGGCGTGTGGAGGACGAGCCCCCGGAGCCCGGGAAAGTCCTTGAGGATCCCGGCGTGCCGCTCGTGGTAGTGCCGCAGGAACGCCTCACCGTCAGGCGAGGCGCCGCGATAGCTGACGAAGTACGAGACCATCCGCCCCCTCCTGCACGTCGCGCTCGACTCGCGCCACTATAACAGGGCTGTGAAATTTCACGACCGCTTCAAAGCGAGGGCGTGACAAACATCAGCAGCCGGGGGATTCCCAGGATCGGTTTTTTTGAGCGCAGTACGCGCAGACGTCGCTACCCCGCCGGAAAGCGCATCGCGCGCTGATCCACCTTGAAGACCGTGCAGAGCCAGTCGATCATGAGCTCCTGCCCGAGCGTCGGATTGTCGTGCTGGCAGTGCTCGGCGCCGGTCTCCTCCGCGCTTGTCAGCCGCAGCGTCACGTTCACGCCCTTCGATTTCGCATACTCGTAGACCGTCTTCGCGTTGTCCACGCCAAGGACGTCGTGGCCACCGTGCAGCACCAGGTAAGGGCAGCGCATGCTGTCAAGCACCCCTTTGAGCTTGAAGGGCCGGGCGATCTCGATCACCTCAGCCATGGTCTTGCCACCGAAGACCCACTTCATGTGCATGGCGAGGCCGTGGTTCTCGCCGCGCGCCCGGAACCGTTCTTGGACGTCCCAGATTGCGCCATGCGAGATGCAGGCCGCAAGCCGCGGCTCGCAGGAGCCCGCACGGGCGGCGTAATAGCCGCCGAGGCTGGAGCCGCTGACCGCGATGCGTCCGGCGTCGACGTCGCTCCGGGCCGTCAGCCAATCGATGCACTTCCCAACCGGCACCTCGTAGTCGTACCGCGTGGTGATCTTGTGGCGGCGGAGCGTTCCGCCCTGTCCGGGGCCGTCCACCAGCAGCACCGCGATCCCGCGCTGCACCGCCCCGTGGCCGGTCATGAACCAGAGCTCGTCTTTGAACGAGTCCAGGCCGCCGAACGAGATGAGCACCGGCTGGCGCGGACCACCGTTCGCCGACTTGATGAAGTAAGCGGGCATCGACTTGCCGTGCTCGTACGGGACCTCTACGACCTCACCGGGCGGGTCGAGGTAGCGCAGGAACTTCTGGGAGCTGCGTTCGCAGCGGTTGAATGTGGCGAGCCGCCGCGGGTCATCGGCCGGGAGCCAGAACTCGGCTTGCCTGAAGTAATCCGCGGCGCGCAGCCAGCAGTTCATCGCCGTTCGAATGTGCCCGGCGTGCTCGGCTTCGTCGCCGCGGCGATCGTTGCGGTCCGCGACCCGCGTCCATTCCTCGTGCCAGCTTTCGGCGTCTCCGGGCTTCATCCTGCTCGCAGCCCGAAAGCACTCGCTGACGGCGCCGCCGCCTTCCTGAGTTTCGCCGAGGCCGCGGCGGAATTGGTAGGACATCCAGACCTGATCCGGCCAGTGGTGCCAGCCGAAGGGTTCATAGGTGGGCCCCGTGGCCGTTGTCGGTGCATTCATTCAGAACGCCCTCTACAAGGACGTGGAGGAGACTCTCGGACAGGCGCTCAGCGGGTCAGGAAGTAGGTCACCAGATCGTTGAACGGCTTGGCTTGATCCAGCCAAACGAAATGCCCTGCCTTGTCGAAGACGTGCATCTCGGCGTCCTCTACCTTCCGGTAGAGCTCGATTCCGGGCTCGAGCGGTTTGCAGGACTGCTTGCCCCAGATGAAGAGCGTATGCGCGCGGATCCTCGAAACCAGGTCGCGCACCTGTGCGCCATCTATGGTGTACTGCTCGGTGTATGTCTTCAAGCCGTCCTCGGACCAGGCCTTGCGGACCAGCGGCATATAGAGATCGTTCCACTTGAATGAGAGCTTGAGCAGGCGCTCGACGTATGCCTCGATCATCGCCGACCGGTCGTAGAGAAAAACACCGAGGTAACTGCGGATGCCCTCCTTCGTCTTGAGGTCGTGCTTCGGGATCATGGTGTTCGGCTCGAACACTTCTTTGAAATACGGCAGGCCGTCGCGCGTCTGATCGGATGCCGAAGCGCTCGCGCTGTCGACGAGAACCATCTTGTTCACCAGATCGGGACGGGTAATGGCGATGTAGGCGACGATCCATCCGCCCTGCGATTGCCCGACGAGATGGACCGCGCCGACGCCCAGGGACTCGATGAACGAGATGACATGCTCCGCCCTGACCCGGATGTGGCCGAGAAGAGCGCGGTCGCGTGGCGCATCGGAGCCGCCGTGACCGATCTCGTCGACGGCGAAGACGTGAAACCGCTCGGCTAGGGGCAGCACCGTCGGATACCAGCGATCCACGCCCATCCCGATCTCCATCGAGTGTCCGTGAACCAGAACCAGCGGCGGCGCCTTCGGGCTCCCGGCCTCAAGGCAATGGGTCCGGTATCCGTCGGCGACGAGGTACCTACTGACCGCCCGGTCCGGATTGTCGAAGGTCGTCGGGATCACGCTGCGGCCGTTATCGCGCTTCAAGGTCGTCATCTCCCGTGGGCAGGCGCACCGCTCGAACGCGCGGGGCGCCCGGTTGAAGTTGTTCGGGCATCGGTTCGCTTGGGAGAGGGAAATACGCTATTGGGGCGTAAGCCCGATGCTCTTCACGACGCGACCCCAGAGGTTGTACGAATCCATCATCGTGGCGGCGAACTGGTCCGGCGTGCCTCCACCAACGTCGAGCCCGAGCGCGCGGAGCCTGTCCCGGACGTCCGGGAGGTTCAACACCTCGCTGATCGCCTCGTTCAGTATTCTCACGATCTCTCTCGGGGTCCCGGCAGGCGCGAAGGCCCCGAACCAGCCGTACACCTCGAAATCAGGCACGCCGGCTTCGATCAAAGTCGGCAGATCGGGCGCCGCCTCGATCCGTCTTGCGCCGGTCGATGCCAACGCCTTCACCTTGCCTGCCTTGATGTGTGGTGCAGCCCCGCCATAAGTGTCGAAGACCAAATCAATCTGACCCGACAACAGATCGGTCACGGCCTGGGTAGTGCCCTTATAGGGGATGTGCAACCAGTCCACCCCGGTCTTCGCGCGAAAGAGCTCCATGGTCAGGTGCGGCAGCCCGCCTTCTCCGTTCGATCCAAACCTGAGCGCGCCCGGCTTCTGTTTGGAGAGCCGAACCAGCTCCTGGACGGATTTGACCGGAACGTTGGCACTAACGACAAGGACCAACGTGTTCGACGAAAACTGGGAAACCGCGACGAAGTCTCTGGTTACATCGTAAGGAAGCTTCTTGAACACGTGCGGGGCGACGGCAAACGTTCCGACTTGCCCCACGACCAGCGTGTAGCCGTCGGGGGCCGACTTCGCCACGGCCTCGATGCCGATCTGACCGCTCGCGCCTGGGCGGTTGTCGGCGAGCACCGGCTGACCGAAGCGAGCAGAGAGCTTCTCCCCAATTAGCCGGGCCTGTACGTCCGCCGGGTTGCCCGGTGGGAAGGGGATCACGATACGGATCGGGCGAACCGGGTAACTCTGAGAAAAGGCCACCGGCCCGTACAGCGTCGCCACCGAGCAGAGCAAGCCGAGAATGAGTGACAATGCCCGCGTCATAGGACTCCTCCCTCGGTTGGGCCGGGATAGCGCCGACCCGCTTCCGGGCAGACACCCCGAAAGCGAGGCCCGCCTCCACCCGGTATGCGCTCGTCAGCTCTCGCGCGAGATATAGCCGTACGCGATGTTGCTTCGACCCGGGCCATGCCGCTCGTAGTCGGCCTTCAGCTGCGCAAAGCGATCGCGCAGATAGGCCGGCGTGCCGTCCGCCGTAGCCACCTTCACGCCGTGGAGCCGAGCGCCGTTCAGGCCCAGGATCGCGCGCTTGACTGGCCCCTCGGCGTCGCCGAGCGCCGAGTAGCCGAACTTCGCCCGCAGATCCCTTGGAATCTCCATCCGGCGGAACGCTTCGATTTGCCACTGCGGCGAGCCGTACCAGATCGAATCGGTGCCCCAGAACACGTGGTCGGCGCCGAGCCCCTTGATCAGCTGTCCCAGTATCCCCGCGCACAGCCGTGGCGTCGTGATACAGGTAAAGGCGAATGTCGAGCCGATCTCGGCGTAAACGTTGCTGACCCCGTACTTGTTGGGGACCTCGGCCAGATCCGTCACCCAGTCGATGCGCCCCGTCTCCTCGAACAGTTTCTCCTGCTCGGCGGTCGCGCGCGGCGCCGGCTTGAACCCGGAGTGGTAGATCACGAAGGTAAGCTGAGGCCAGTCCTTCGCGGCCTTGCCGACGTCGTCCACGTTGTTGAATGCCGTGACGCCGGGCATCACCTGCTCCGCGTTCGCGGGCAACAGTCCCTTGTGGATGCAAACGATCCTCACGCCGGCTTTGGCCATCTTTTCGTAGGCCGGGTACACGAGCTTCTCGTCGTCCAGCCGCCAGCGATACTTCGACGGCCCGCCCGGATCGCCCATCGTGTAGCCCTTCCAGGCCGCAGGCTTCAGCTTTTCGTGGACCCGGTCGATCTCGTCCATCCACCCCGGCTGGTTCGGAGCGAAGATCGCGTGCCCCAGCATGCGCAATGAACCCGCCTCCTTGTTGACCGCAGCGCAGGCCGCGGCAATCTCGTCGGTGTCGAGATGCCAGTCCTTGATCTCGTCAGTCGGGGACCCGCTCAACATGCCGATCTTGGTGTCGCTGTCCAGGAACACTTCCTTGACGAAGTTCGGGAACTTCAAGAGGTCGTTTGAGTTCGGCTCCCCGATCGTCGGATCGAGGAAGCGTCCGGTATAGCCGCGGAACCCGAGAAACCGCCGGAACCGCTCATCGCGGTTGTAGTCGCGGATGAAATGCAGTTGCAGGTCGAAGATGAACTGGTTCGCGAGACCTCGTGCGCGTGCCGCAGCACGTTCCGGGTCGGCGGCCTCGGCCGCTTCCACAATGAAATGGGGTCCGAACACCTCGTTCATCGCGACAAAGGCGGCCGCCATCCCCGCTGCGGAGCGGAGGAATTTCCGTCGGCTCACTCCCTGCTTCGCCGCGAGCGACTCCGCAAGCTCCTTGAGCTTGTGCTCGAAGCGGCGCTGAAGCTCGGTTTGGGGAAACGGTGAGAACTCCCCGTTCGAGATCGGGCGGGTCGGCACCGGCGACGCGAAACGCGGCTGCGATGCGCGCGCGGTCTTTGCCAATTCATCGGGTGTCAGAAATGATCCCATGCGTACCTCTCCTAGAGTGACGTCGCGAACAACGCTTCGGTCCCGCTCCCGGTGGGCGCGTTCTCCGGCATCCACACCCACGGCGGGGCCACACAGTTTGCGTACCGCTTGTTACTTAGTTGAATCGGCACGGGCGAGGGAAGAGCAGGTCTCCCGTGTGCCGTCCGTCACGATCCTTTGGTCATCTCGCGTTGCATCGTCGCCGCGCGGACTCGGCGATAGGGCGCATCTTCCATATATTGGAGGCGCTGATTGCCTTTGATTCAGGTTTGCTTTGAATTTCAAGCATATGATGTTCCATAATTTGGAAACACGGCACGATCTCGTCCGACACAGCCCCCTCCACCCGATCGCGAGGACCGCGTATGTCTATGTCCGGAACTCAGACGGTTGAGCGTGCGGTCCTGCTCCTGCGGTTGCTCGCGTCGGGAAACCACAGCAGGACGATGCGGCTAATGGACCTCGCAAATGACGCGCGGGTCAAGCCGCCGACTGCGCATCGACTGCTGCGCTGCCTGATCAGGGAAGGCCTTGTCGTCCAGGACGAGCATAGCCGCCGGTATGCGCTCGGCCCGCTCGCATTCGAGCTTGGATTGGCGGCCCTGCCGCGCTCGAATCTGAGCGGGAAATGTGAGCAGGCGCTGGAGCGGCTTGCCGCGTTCACCGAGGACGTCGTCTTCCTGTCGGTGCGAAGCGGCTTCGATTCGCTCTGCATCCACCGGGTAGTCGGGCCGTATCCGATCAAACCGCTCACGGCGGACGTGGGGACACGACGACCTTTGGGCGTCGGCGCGGGTGGCCTCGCGCTGCTCAGCAGCTTGAGTGAGGAGGAGTGCTCGGCGGTCCTGCTCGCCAACCAGAGTTGCCTGTGGAACTACCAGCAGCTCACCGTCGGTGCACTGCGGGAGGCGGTGAGGCAGACCCGGGTGCTCGGTTACGCCTTGAACGAGCGGTACGCTCTGCCCGGAACGATCGCGGTCGGCATGGCCGTCAAGAACGGGGCTGGCACCGTTGTCGGGGCCATTAGTGTGGGGGCGATCGCCAGCCGCATGCCGCCCGTCAGACGCAGAGAGATCGTGGCAGCGATGCAGAAGGAGATTGACCTCCTCTCGCGTGCCCTCCCAACTTCCGAACCCCCCGCCTCACTGCGTTCGACACCCACCTGACGGGGGTGGTCAGCGCGGACGAGGCCCCAGGTCGCGGCCCCAGCGGCGCACGGTGCCGACGTCGAGACCGAACTGGTCGAGCGCGCGGCCGAGCGTCTGGTCCACCATCTCCGCCACCGTCGCGGGGCGCGCGTAGAACGCCGGCACCGGCGGGTACACGACCGCGCCCATCTCGGTCACCGCCGCCATGTTGCGCAGGTGCCCGAGATGCAGCGGCGTCTCGCGCACGAGGAGCAGGAGCCGCCGCCGTTCCTTGAGCACCACGTCGGCGGCGCGCGTGAGGAGGCTCGAGGTCACGCCGGTCGCGATCTCGGCGAGCGTGCGCGTCGAGCACGGCGCGACGATCATCCCCAGGGTCGGGAACGACCCGCTCGAGATCGGCGCCGCGATGTCGTCCATCCGGTAGACGTGGTCGGCGAGCGCTTCGACTTCCTTCACCTTGTACTTCGTCTCGTGGGCGAGCGTGACCTGCCCGGCCCGGCTCATCACGAGGTGCGTCTCGACGCCGTGCGTCCGCAGCAGCTCCAGCAGCCGCACGCCGTACACGATGCCGGACGCGCCGCTGATCCCGACGACGAGCCGCGGCCGGTCAGTGGGCTTGCGCGCGGCCATTGCGTGCGCGGCGGGTGGCCGCCAGGGACGAGCCGTGCGCCTCCCGCGCGGCGATGTGCGTGAGCGCCTGGCGCGACCCGTCCAGGAGCTGCTCGAGAAAGCGCTTCGCCTGGACGAAGGCGGGCCGGCTGAGGTGCCCGAAGAAGAGATCGTTGATCGCGCGCACCTCGGGCACCAGCCGCTCGATCGCCCGCCGCCCGGCGGGCGTGACGGTCACGAGCGTGCTGCGCGAGTCGTGCGGGTTCTGGCGCTTGGCAAGCAGCCCCCGCTCGATCAGGCGCCGCGACTCGCTGGTGATGAACGCGCTCGTCACGCGCAGCTCGCGCGCGAGCGCGCGGACCGCGATCCCCGTCTCGCCCTGGAGATACGCCACCGCCATCAGCAGCGAGTACTGTGGCCCGGTCAGGCCGGCCTGCCGGCCGAGGTAGGCGCGGGCGTGGCGCAGACGCTCCTCGATCTGCAGCAGCCGAACAATTAATCGCCGGAACTCGATGTCGCTGCCGTCGACGAGCAGCGCCCGGTGCGAGACGGTGAGCGGCGGGTGGTAGCCGTTGCCCCGCCGCGGGGCCTCCCGCCGCATCACGCGTCCACGTAGCGCGTGTCGTTGAGCAGGTGCTCCTCGACCGGGATGTGCAGCGAGTCGTGCACCGTGTTGTAGAACTTCCAGAAGCCCACGAGGCACGCGAGCTCGACGATCTGCGCGGGCGCGAGGTGCCGCTTCAGCTCCTGCAGGATCTCGTCCGAAACCTGCGACGGGTCGGTCGAGGCGGCGCGCACGTAGTCGAAGCAGGCGCGCTCCATCGCGTCGGCGGGCTCGTACTCGTCGTCGAGGACCTGCAGCAGCTCGTTCTGCGACAGCCCCCAGCCCTCCGGCCCCCCGTCTTTCTCGCGCATCAGCATGTTGCAGCAGTGCGCGGTGCAATAGGCGCAGCCGTTCGTCTTGCTCGCGACCGCGGAGAGCTTGCGCTTGAGGAGCTGCGGCAGCGTCTGGCTGGGATCGCGCATGATGTTGCTGTTCAGCCGGAAGAGCGTCTCGGCGATCTCCGGCCGGTGGGCGTAGAGCTTCAGCGCGTTTGGCAGGAAGCCCATCCGCTTCATGTACGGGTCGAGCACCGGCTTGAGGTTCGCCGGCAGCTTGTCGTCGGGGACGTAGGGGATGAAGGGCTCCTTCACTTCGGTCCATCGCGGCTCGGGCAGGTTCATGGCTTCTCCTCGCGCTGTCACAGGTAATCCTCGAGCCGCACCTTGCCCCAGTGCTTGGGCCAGCTGCGCTCGAAGTCTCTTGCGTCGTGCCGCGACTTGATTGTCGCGTCGATGCCGATCTTGCCGACGGTGCGCCAGAACGGGTCGGACGCGAGCGGCGCGGCCGACGGGTCGTACGGCGAGCCGCGCGTGTGCGGGACGATGATGATGTCGCGCGCCGGGTCGCAGCGCGTGGCGATGGCGTGATAGACCTCGGCTGGCTTGTCGAGGTCGGTGTCGGGGCTCACCGCCACCACCATCTTGGTGTTCAGCCATGGCGAGCCCATCGCGAGCATCAGCGCGTCGTTGACGAACCCCTCGCGCGGATACTCGAACTGCAGGATGCAGGACACTGCCGCGCCCCAGGTCGGGAAGCGGACGTCCTTCACCTTCAGACCCATTTCGGTGAGGCGGTTGTAGAGCACCGCCTCGTGGCAGAGCCGCGGCAGCGGCTGGTGATCGGTCTCGGGGCAGGTCAGGTGGTTGCGGTAGATCGGGCGGTCCGCGCGCATCGTGATCGCGGTGACCGTGAACTCCGGGAGCTTCGAGGTCCGCGGCAGGTAGTAGCTCGACGGGCCGACCGAGACGCCGACGTCGTGCATCCCGGTGAGGTCGACGAACCCCTCGACGACGATCTCCGCGTGCGCCGGCACGCTCATGTCGAGCGTCTCGCACGGGACCATCTCGACGTCCTGGTCCATGATCGTGCCGACCATCTCCAGCTCGCCCCACATGTCCATGTGCAGGCCGGAGAAGTTCGCCATGATCTCGTAGGCCGGGTGCACGCCGAACACGTAGGCGAACGGCATGCGCTTCTCGCCCAGCTCGCGGTACTTGCGCATGATGACGTGCGCGTGCGGCGTGACGAAGCTCGGGAGGCCGGTGCGCGGGCCGGTGACGACGGTTCCGGCGTGGCAGGTGTTGTAGAACCCCGTCTCCGGATCCTTCGCGAGGCACATCGCCGTCACGTACGGCACGTTCTCCGCTTCCGAGTGGATCGGGACCGGGAGCTTCGTCCAGTCGGCGTCCTGGCCGAGGCGCTTCACCTCCCTGACCGGCGCCGACTTCACGTGGACGAACCCGCGCGGGGGTTTTCGCAGCCGGTAGGCGAGCGTCTTCAGGTACTCGGCTCGCGGCACCCCGAGCGCACGCGCCTGCAGGTCCCGGTGCTTGACCAGGATGTCGCACAGGCGAAAGCCGGGCCGATCGCGGATGTTCTCGAACAGGATCGGCCGGTCGCTCTGCGCGCTGAGCGCGGGGATGTGCTCGAGGTCGACCGGCTTCACGACGCGCGTGACCACGTCGGCGTTGGTCGCGAGATAGCCGCGCAGATCGCGGTCGAGCGGCCTGGCCGATGCGGCGGGCGCGGCGTGACTGGCGGAGAGGACTGCGGCCATCGGGGGCTCCTCCCGGGGGGCGGGCTCCGGCCAGTTTATTAACCTACTTTACGAATTGCAAGGCGGCCGGGAATTGCCCCCTGTTAAGGGGGGCAATCCGATCACCCCCGCAACCGGGCCAGCCGGCTCGCGTGCTCGGCGTTGACCGAGCCCTTGGGCGCGCGGCCCTCGAGGATTTCGGCGGCCTGGGCCACGGTCTCGAGCGACTGGTGCTCGATCGCGGGCTGCGTCAGGCCGGCCGTATGCGGCGTGGCGATCACCCTGGGATGGCGCGCGAGGTCGGGCATCGGCATCTGGTCGGGCGCGCGCCCGACGTCGAGCGCGCAGCCCGCGAGGCGTCCCGAGTCGAGCGCCGCCCGCAGCGCATCGTCGTCGACCAGGTTGCCGCGCGAGGGGTTGAGGAAGTAGCTGCCTGCCTTCATCTGCGCGAACGCCGCCGCGTTCACGAGCTTCTCGGTCTGCTCGTTGGCGACGACCAGGCACACGACGAAGTCGGACTGCGCCAGAACCGCCGGGATGTCGAGCTGTTCGAGCCGCGGGTTCCCGACCTTCTGGTGCGGGTCGTAGACGAGGACGCGCATGCCCAGCGCAAGGCCGAGCTCGGCGAGATTGCGGCCGATCTGGCCGTACCCGAGGATTCCGAGCGTGGATCCCTTCAGCTCGATGCCCAGCAGCCCGCGCGGCACTTCGCCGGCGTGATACGACTCGGTCGACGCGGTGATGCGGCGCCCGAGGTCGACCATCGCGCCGATCACCCATTCGCTCACCGACGCGACGAAGCCGGCGCTCGCCTGGGTCACCAGGATGCCGGCCGCGCTCGCTGCAGCGACATCGACGTTGCGGATGTCGATCGCGCAGCGCGAGAACGCGACGAGATCGGGGGCGTTCCGGAACAGCTCCGCCTCGCCGGGCGTCTGGCGATAGGAGACGATGACCGCGCAGCCGCGCGCGGCCTCGATGAGCTCCTTGGTCGAGAGCTCGCGCCCGGCGGAGTTGAAGCGCACCTCGCCGAGCCCCTGCAGCCCCGCGACGGCGCGTTCGCCGTAGTAGTTGGCGAGCGCTTCGGGAGGATGAGTCAGGAAGATTCGGGGCATGCATGCCTCCTCGGGGTGCTCGGACGCTGGAACGCTGCGGTCGGCGGGGCGCTCGACAGCCCGGGCGCAACGCAATAATCTCACTCCCTGGCGAAGGAGATCGTGCCATGGCTGAACGACCGGATGACCGCCCGCCCGAGATCAAGCTCGACCCGGCGTCCCTCTATCTCGAGGAAGTCTTCACCGACCGTCGGATCGGCACCATCCGGCGGCTGACGCCCGTCAAGGGCGACGGCTCGCGGGACCCGAAGCGCGAGATCACCTACCTCGGCGAGACGCAGGTCATGAGCACCGTCGGCGCGCTGCCGATCTCGTTCGAGATCGACGCGGTCACGCTCGACGAGGCCGCGCAGAAGTTCGGCCCGGCCGCGAAGGAGGCGATCGAGCGGACGATGCGCGAGCTGCAGGAGCTTCGCCGCCGCGCGGCGTCGTCGATCGTGGTGCCGCAGGGCGGCA
>Ga0184633_10000528_pt1 | contig 14120 bp, 11 predicted proteins | sample PLM31_170_b1_FD_133156 | JGI IMG/M metagenome (GOLD analysis project Ga0184633, IMG submission 133156) | Groundwater sediment microbial communities from an aquifer in East River, Colorado, USA - PLM3-1_170_b1 | ecosystem: Environmental > Terrestrial > Soil > Riparian zone | place: USA: East...
AAAACCCAGATGACGTTCCGGAAGACGCGGACTGGCTCGCCAACCTCAACCCCAAGTCACTGGAGCGACTCACGAAGTGCCGGGTGGAACCCTATTTGCGCAAAGCGAAGACGGGGGAAAGATATCAGTTTGAGAGACTGGGATATTTTTGTGTGGACGGCGCGAACTCTGCCTCCGACTCACTGGCGTTCAATCGTACGGTGACGCTAAGGGATACGTGGGCGAAGATCGAGAAGACCGCAAAAAAACCTTAGATACATTCTGATTGGCGACTTAAAATCGGTAGGAGGCGTGTAATCCGACCAGGTTTTGAAATACCTTGTATTTGTCTTTTCCGGAAACGCCCGGAAAGGGAAGAGCGTTAGGGTCTCCACCTGTTTCCAAAACGTTGTTGTTTACCGTTCTTGTCTTGTAGAAAACAGCCATGTAGCCCACGTCGACTTTGATTCGGTTCCAGCTGTAACCTAGCCCAGCGGTGAGACTGAGATAATCCGCCCCGGGGATCGCAGGGCCAAGAGTGCTCGCGGGAATTGGGGTTTCCTCCAGAGCGAAGCCAGCGCGGGCTTCGAGGTTTTGAACAAGTTTATAGGAAGTCCCAAATCTTAAGGTGCTCGCGTCTTTCCAATTTTGCGGAAGGAAGAACCCTGTGATGGGGAATCCTCCGAGAAGACCCGGCAATGGAACCGGAAAGTTGGCTTTCAAATGTTCGAACTGGCTCCATCGTACGTAGTCATATTGAAACTCAAGCCCCCAATCGCGATTTACTTGCCAGTGGACGCCAAAGTTGATCGTCGGCGGAAGTGGGACATTGATACCGTTAGCCTTCGTGCGGGTCACGGCGCCGCCGGCTCCGCTGGCATCGGCAAACACCACGTCAGCGGAGTCGAAGTTGAGATTGACCTTGCTCTTGTACGAAAGTCCGAACCGAAGTTGGTCGTTGGGCCTGACGAGCAGCCCAAGGTTGTAGGCATATCCGTTCGCAGTGTCGGTAATTCTAATTTTCCCGTCGCCAAACGGTCCGAAGAATAGGGCTCTCGAGAGTAGAGCCGAAGAATGAACGAAGCTCACTCCACCGCCGACGGAGAGATAAGGCAAGGGTTCCCACGATACTGATGGCGTGACAAAAATCGTCCGAAGTTCGGACCTGATCGCCGCGTAGCGCGTGAAGCTATCAGGTTGATAACTCGTTGCTAACCCAAACGGCGTGTAACTGCCGATCCCCAACGTGATCTTTGTGTCTGGGATGTGATAGCTCGCAAAGAAGTTTGGCAAAAAGTCATCGTCGTGAAGATTTCTTGACTTCGCCCCCGAATTCTTCACACCGCTAATCGTGTTTACGTACGTTAGCCCAGCCATGACTTGATTGCCATCGACGATGCTGAGAGCAGCTGGGTTGACGTAAACCGCGGAAGGGTCATCTACTCCTGCAGTTGCAGCTCCACCCATTGACTCCGCTTTTGCCGTTTGCGGAGGTATGGCGTAGCCTCCCGCGTAGATAGACGTTGCAAAGCCATAAATGAAGCAAAACAGGACTAAGGGAACTAGAATCCTGTTGCGCTGTCGGACCATAGGCCCACCTTTCATTTCATTAAACTTGACTGGGAGATGCAAAGCCTATATACATTTGCAAACTAGAGCTAAATACTGCCATATATAGTCAAGATATGCAAGAAAATTTGTTAACAACAGATCAGGTAGCGAGTTACCTAAAGGTCGACAAGTTCACTGTGTATCGACTCGTTGCACAAAAAAAAATCCCGGCGTTTAAAGTCGGTAATCAGTGGCGGTTCAACAAGAAGATGATCGATGAGTGGTTGATGAAAAACTCCAATCTGCCAGCTGGGCAGACGTAGCGTTTTCCACCAATGAAGACGTCTCATAAGAAAGTGACCTCGAAAATATTTGGTAATGAATGAGTGTAGCGAAATGGAAGCAGCAGTTCTCAGCACTGAAGCGATCAGCCGAATTATTGGTTGCAAGTCGACAGTACCCCTGACTCCACAAGAAATGGCATGCTCGCTTAGAGTCGCCTTTTACCCAGCTGTTAATACGAGCGAAACATTGGAAAAGTTTTTAGCCATACTTAGGGTGATCCTTATACGCGCCGGGGTTAATGTCATTAGCTACGATGAAGCACTCAGTGAAGGCAATAACAGTCGTGTAAGGAAGGGAATCGTTTTAATCGCTCCAGGGGAAGGCGAGCCGGGAAATCTAGCAATTGATCACGTGGCCAGCCTCACAGATAACACTGTCGTTGGCGTTTATTGCGGGGCGATGCCTGGAATGGGAGAGAGTAGATTCCAAAATCGAGTCGACGTCTTGGTGAGCGCGCTGGTCTGGCACATGGTGCAAGTCATAATCTACGTTGACGATGAATCGTGGACTATTTGTACTATGAATGGCGGAATTGACACTTTTTCTCTAGCGCAATTGGAGGCCAGAGCCCTTGATTCCTTGATTCCGAAACTAGCGGCTCCAGTGGTTCCGCCGCAAATGAGTGACTTCGCCGTTCAAAAAGATGCGTTCGAGCCGTCGGTACCCAATTATCAGATAAGCGTTCACGATATGCTTGCCGGGTCAGTGTTGTGGGGGGAGTCCGGCCTTTTGGCTTCTCAAACAAGGCTCGACGAACTTACTTATCGCAACCATAAATATAAACGCATCGCAGCTGCGTATCTTAGCTCTCGGACGGGAATGAGTTACGGGTTTCTTTCCCGCCAGCTTCCACTGGCTGTAACGCCTGCTATCGAACTAGATTATGCTCACCAGATGTTGCGACGAATAGACTGGGAGCAAAAAGACTTCATTGAGATTGACGATCAAATGCTCGTAGCTGCAAAATTAGGCGACAAACGATTCGTTTTGAGAGTCCCGGAGGTAACCGTTCTGTGCACCCGCTCGGGTTGCGATAAAGCCAGACTCGATCCTTCGAAAGACCTTGTGACTCTAACGCTCTCTAAAGGTCGGGTTATGTTGGGTTTAGCCAAAGGGCTTCCAGAGGGGAGCGATTGCCAACCATCATTTGACACTTTAATTATTCTCGCGCACGCGGTCGGCAACGCTATCCTTGCCAGTATCTTGGCTAAGATCAAACCCTGTTCGAAATTTGCTCTGGCGCTAAAGCATCAAGGTCTAGCAATAACTCATTGGCATGGGTTCATTGATGCTACTTCGCTGCCGGAAGGCTACTATCTGCATGGCAATAATAATCCACCAGTATCGTGCTCTACAGCCCAAGCCGCGATATATGGACTAAGGGGGAAGCTCGCCGCTTTACAAAAGAGTATCGCAGACGGGAAGGAATATTTGGGTGATGCGCATATTGAGCCAAGTCATGGAACCAATATGTGCGGTAGATCGATAAAGGATCTGGCTAGATTGGTTACTGGAATATCGCATTTTTGCTCGGCGGGTTTCTCAAATTAAAGGCAATCGGTTGGGTTGAAGTGCCTTGATCTAGTAAAATACTCGACGAGCACCTGTGTAAAAGCTAGGAGTAGTCGGGGCACTCCGCCAACCTGCAATCTCATCTCAGCAAGCCAACTTCGAGACTAGGCACTGTGTACTGGTACACAATCAACTACGCTGCGGGCAGCCTCGTTGCATTCCTCGTCGGACTATTTGTTCTTTATCGCGGCGAAGCACGGCGTTTGACGAGACGATCTTGGTTTGCCCTTTGTGTCGTCGTCAGTCTATGGCATGTCGGCAAGTTTTTAATCGTGATTGCCGCGTCAGAGTCGTTTGCCTACTGGGCGGCCTGTCTTATCTATATTGCAGCGATACTAATTCCTCCATCCTACCTCCATTTTATTTTAGCTCTGTTGGGTGAAGAGAGGAGTCACCGAACGGTTCTAAGGGCCAGTTACTTACTCGCGGGAGTCGAATACGTCCTTCTGTTGAATGGCGGGCTGATAGCAGGTGTATCACATCAACATCACATCGGTTTTTATGAAGTTCCCAGCCAGGCGTATTGGCTGTACGTAAGCAACTATACCGTCGTCCCGAGTTTTGCGATTGTTCGACTGGCGATCGTTTTTGTCCGAACAGAAAGTGCCGTAAAAAAGAATCAGCTGAAATATGTCATTTATTCAAGCTTGATAGGATTTATCGCGGGTATCACGTCTTTCCTGCCGATCATCGGAAGTCCGATTCCTCCATTTGGAGCTCCAGTAGTTTACTTTTATACCTTACCGATCACCTACGCGGTCGCGCGATACCGCTTGTTGGATATCGACGTTGTAATTAAGAAAAGCGTTATTTACGCAGTGCTTTTGTTGGGGCTGCTGTTACCGTGCTATGGCATCGTGATCTTGGGACAAAAACTGGCTTTCGGCGTTGTGAGCTACGAATTTTCAATTAGCACCTTGGTTCTGTTAATTATTGTCGCCTTCTTCTTTCCAAAGTTGCGCTTTAGAACTGAAGAAGCTCTGGAGCGTGTTTTTTTCAAGAAACGAATCGATTACCGGGATACGCTCCTGCGCTCGAGTCGCGATATGGTCTCTATCGTGAGTATCAGGGCGCTAGCCGATAACCTCGTGCGCACGATCGGAAAATCGCTCGGTATCGAGAAGGTTTCTCTATTACTTAACAACGACGCCAAAGCTAGCTATGGTATCGAGGCCACGGTTGGACTCGATTTTGATCGCCCGGAGGAGGTTTTCTTATCAAGGGGAAGCCCGCTAATTCAGCTGTTGCAGCGACGCAAAGAGCCAATCGTCAAAGAAGAACTTGAATGGATTCCTGTCGGTCCGGAGACGTCGCAAACGATTGAAACAATGGCGAAGCTCGGGGCAGAAATATGTCTGCCGATTTTATCCAAAGACAGTCTCATCGGCATTTTGAATCTAGGTCATAAGGAGGATAGAACAATTTATTCCAATGAAGACCTGGAGATGCTTTCCACCTTGACAAACCAGGCCGCGATCGCGATCGAGAATGCGCGTCTATATGAGAATCTCAAGCAGTCTCAAGACACACTCCGCAGGGCGGACCGGCTCTCGTCTTTGGGCTTGCTTACTGCCGGTTTGGCTCACGAGATTCGAAATCCCCTTGTGGCGATTCGAACTTTCACCCAGCTTTTGCCTGAACGCTACGATGACGCTGAATTCCGCGAGGGGTTTCAAGGACTCGCGCTGAAGGAAGTTGATCGGATTTGCGGGCTAATAAACGACCTTTTGAGCTTCGCACGCCCGTCTAAGCCCAACGTTGCCCCTGAAAATGTCAACGACGTGGTCGATAACATTGCGCGTATTCTTGAAACGCAAGCCAAAGAAAAAAGCGTGGGGATCGCGCGGGAATTCGGCGAAAATTTGCCCAAGGTCTGGATTGACAGAGAACAGATGAAGCAGGTATTTATGAATCTTATTTTGAACGCTATCCAAGCGATGAAGGAAGGTGGATCGATCGGCATCTCAACGCGTCCGGTCTCTCGAAACGGCGCCGAGCCCTCTGGTGATTTCGTACAAGTGGAAATCCGCGATACGGGGATCGGCATTCCTGAAGAGAATTTGCAGCATATTTTTGATCCTTTCTTTACCAGTAAGGATGAAGGTAGCGGTTTGGGATTGGCGGTGTCTCATCAGATCGTTCAAGAACATGGCGGCTTCGTGACGGTCGAAAGTCAGATGGGCAAGGGAACCGCTTTTTTTGTCCATGTACCCGTCGGCAAGCCCGTGCGTCCGATAACCAATGGCCCCGCTCACACGAATGAAGCGAATCTTAATCATTGACGAATCGGAGGTGGTCCGAGAGACGCTGGCTCTCATCCTCGGCCGCGATTTTGTCGTCGCCAAGCGAGCGCTGGGCACGCAAGGTCTGCCGCTCACCGGCACACACGAAGAGTGCGACCTGCTAATCCTCGGCGTATCGCCGCAATACGGATTGGAGGCGGCGAGCATCGTGCGGCTTGCCGATCAATTGCCTTTTGCGGTGCTTTTACTAGTCGATTCGAAATCCACCGCGCGAACTATCGAAGATACGGCCCGAGTCGGCTGCTTAACGAAACCGTTCAATCCTTACGAACTACACGAGAAGGTTGGCCAGCTCCTGGCGCGCCGGCTGATTTACCCGACGACAGACGTCGTCGCCCAGGCGCGTGAGCCGAGAGATTTTTCACGATACCTGGAATTTCCATACCTCAGCCGAAGCGCAGCGATTATCGTGCGCCGTTTTGCTACGGCGCGGTTACCGCTTTTGATCCACGGGGAAATCGGCTGCGGACAAGATCGGATTGCCGCAGGGATTCATGCACTTCAAAGAGTCTCCGGCCGGCGGGTTTCCATCAACGCCGCTGAAATCAGCGCCGAATACTTGACGCAGAAAAACCTCGAGCTCTCTCAGTGTCAAGCGCTAAAAGCGGCGCCGGCTACACTGTTAATCGAAAACCTCGACAAAAGCGCTGCCTCGGGTCAGTCTTTGCTTTTGCATTTCTTGGATGACGCGGAGGAAAAATCTGTTCACGTGCGCTGTTTGGCAACCGCGACTGCCGATTTGTTGGAGAAGGTCTATCGGGGCGATTTTCTGGAAGCGCTCTATTTCAGGCTGGCGACGCTTACGTTGAAGCTGCTGCCTTTACGGCAACGGAGCGAGGACATCCCGATTGTCGCGGACTGGTTTGCCCGCAGTTACGCTGGCGTTATTGGAGTTGCTGACCCCGTTTTCTCGCCGGAAGCCAAAGGTCGTCTGAGTAACTACCTGTGGTTCGGCAATCTCAGCGAATTGGAGACCGTGATCGCGCGGACGCTGGCGCTGCACAGAAAGTCGTACATCGATGCCATCGATCTGCTATTTGATTTTAGCGCTGATACACAGGAAGGTAACTTGCGAGATCTTGCGGAGTTTGTGCCGGCACAGGCGCGAACCGACATCATGCCCGGGGAGCCGCAATTTCAGGTTTATGGTAGCGCGCCGTCGGCGAACGGATCCGCCAACGGTCATGCGAAATCCGTTGATTTGAACGTGGTTATTCATGAACTTGCCCATGAGTTGAAGAATCCGATGGTGACGATCAAGACCTTTGCGCAGCTGCTCGGCGATCGATACCAAGATGAAAACTTTCGCTCCCGCTTCCAAGAAGTCGTCGGTGACGATATCGAGCGGATGGACGATCTGTTGGAAGTGATGATCGAATTTGCCGATTTCGGCCAGCCGCGCAGGAGTAACGTGGTGCTCCGGGAGAAGCTGCGGGAGGCGCTGAAAGAAATTCATAACGAGAGCGACAAACGTCAGCTGCGCTTCGAGTGGAAGGGAAACGGCGTCGCGCACGAAGTCAAAACCGACGAATCACAGCTGTTTTATGTTCTAAAGAATGTGCTGTTGGCGACGCTGTCGGAGGCCAGAATGGGCAGCGAGATCGAGATCGACATCACCCAGCGGGGCGCCGTATCGATCGCCTACCTACGTGAAGGAGCGCGCGTGGCATCCATCACGCACTATCTCAACGGAATATCATCCCGTCCCAACGAGTCTATCCTGCCGCTGCGCATTTTATTAGCCAAGCAACTCGTCGAGAGAAACGGCGGGCAGTTTTTGATGGATCAGTCCGACAACGAAAGAGAAATCGTGCGCATGGAGTTCCCGGTTGCAGAGCATTGAGAAGAAAGCTGACATGAGCCTACCATTGATGTTGGTTGTTGACGATGAAGCAGGGGTGAGGCAGTCCCTCCAACTGGTATTCAACAAGAATTTTCGCGTTCTCGAAGCATTGTCGGCGGATGATGCGATTCAACGAGTGACCGATGAGAAGCCGGACGTTGTTCTGTTGGACATTATGATGCCGGGGACCGACGGCCTGGCCGTCTTGAAGCAGATTAAGTCGATCCATTCGGACTGCCAGGTCATCATGTTGACCGGACTCAACACGGCGCGCACGGCTTTTACCGCCAAAGGGACGGGAGCTTTCGATTATGTGACCAAGCCGTTCGATGTCGAAGAACTACGCTTACGAGTGGAACATGCGGTGGAGAGGGTACAGCTGTCGCGCGAGTTGGAACGGTTGAAAGAAGAGGTCGGCCGCAAGTACGGCATCGATCACATCATCGGCAAGTCCAAACAGATTGTCGACGTATTCAAAGCTGTCAGCATGGTGGCGGCCAAGAAGAGCACCGTGTTGATCACCGGCGAGAGCGGTACGGGCAAGGAGCTGATCGCCCGGGCGATTCATTACAATAGCGACCGGCGCGCCAAACCCTTCGTCGTGATCAACTGCGCCGCGCTGCCTGATACGCTGATCGAAAGCGAACTGTTCGGTTACGAGAGAGGAGCGTTTACCAACGCGTCGCAGAAGAAAGTCGGCCGATTCGAGCTGGCCCACGGCGGTACGCTGTTTCTCGACGAGATCGGCGAATTGAATCTCGGCACCCAAGCGAAAATTTTGCGGGCAATCGAGCAGGAAACGTTTACCAGGCTCGGCGGCACGGACGAAATCAAGGTCGACGTGCGTGTGATCGCCGCCAGCAACCGTGATCTTGAACAGCTGGCAAAGAACGCCCAGTTTCGTCCGGACTTATTCTACCGGCTCAACGTGGTAGCTTTGTTCCTTGCGCCGCTGAGAGAGCGGCGTGAAGATATCGCATTGTTGCTCGACCATTTCATGCGCAACAAGTCGCAAGAGCATTCCATCGCGCTCAAAACTCTTTCTCCCGAAGTGGTCGATTTTTTCACGATGTACCCCTGGCCGGGCAATATTCGTGAGTTGGAGAACTTGATTGAACGGTTAACGATTTTAACTCCGCACGAAACCATCATGTTGCGGGACCTGCCAGCAAGCATGCGCTCTACCGATCAGACAGCGACGTTAAAGGAAGATGTGCTGAATGGCTCTCGACCGCTTAGCGATGCCGTCGACGAATTTGAACGCGAACTGATCGTAAAGGCATTGCAGCGAACCGGCTTTAATCAGACCAAGGCGGCCTCGCTCTTGGGGACGAGCCGGAGAATTTTGAAGTATCGCATTGAGAAGTTAAAGATACATGATCCAAATGATAACGAGGAGGAAGTGAAATTACCGACATAACTGGACAAATTTGTTCCCGCAACTCTTCTTACTACCCCTCGATGCTTAAAAATATCCTTTTAAATTAGCCATTTGTCAATGCCCGGAAGGTGGCATATTCCTTGCTGCCAGGTCCTCGCATGGACAGCAACAAACCTCATGTTCTAGTTGTCGACGACGAGATGGGTCCGCGAGAATCTCTGAAAATGATTCTCAATCCGTACTACACGGTTCACACCGCCGACCGCGGCACTCAAGCCGTCGAAATGCTCCGCCAGCACCCTGTTGACCTCGTGACTTTAGATCTTAAGATGCCCGGCTTTACCGGAATCAACGTATTGGAAAAGGTCAAGCAGCATGACCCGGATATCGAAGCGATTATCATCACTGGATATGGCTCTTTAGACACCGCCATCGAGGGACTTCGCCTTGGCGCCTTCGATTACATCTCCAAGCCGTTCGACGTAAATCACATCCTTTCACTGGTGCGACGCGGTCTCGACCGGCGGAATGCCAAGGCGAGGCTTAGACAGGTAAAAAGCGATTTTCTGTCCAACGTATCGCACGAGTTGAGGACCCCGCTCAGCGTCGTGGTCGGATTTGTTTATCTGCTTCTCAACCAAGTGATCGGCAAGCTCAGTGAAGATCAGCAACGGGTCTTGGAAACCGTTTACCGAAACTCAGAGGAACTTCTAGAGCTCATCGACAACGTGCTCTGGATGACTTCTCTCAATGCGGGCGACACCAACGCGACTATCGAAAAGTTCGACGCCCGCGACGTCGTCCAAGAAACGATCAAAAGGTTTGAGAAAGCGATCCTCGACAAGGGTCTGCGGCTCAATGTGCATATCGCCGAAAACGATATGGCGATCGTCAGCGATCGGGCCAAGGTGGATCGCGTATTTCAAAACGTTTTCAATAACGCGGTTAAATTCACTTCCGAGGGAGAGATTACCGTGTCGGCGCAACTCTCTACGGATCGCAACAGCATCGAGCTTGAGGTCAGTGATACCGGCGCCGGCATCGAAGAAAGTAAGATTGATTCAATCTTCGAACCGTTTCATCAGGCCGACAATTCCGTGCAGCGGGCCTATTCGGGTCTCGGGCTTGGTCTCACGGTTGCGCGCCGGATGGCGGAGCTAGTCGGCGGCAAACTGGAAGTGAACAGCAAGGCCAATGTGGGCACGCGGGTGACGATGAGTTTTCCGTCTCGACCGAGCAATGCGCTGCCATTGGCTACCGAGCAACGGAAGTATGGATAACGGAAAATACATCCGTTGCCGCAACTGCGAGGCGATCCATCACGTCACTGCGTTCGATCGGTCTCCCATCTATCAATTTTCCGCAGGCGAAGTTCATGAGACTCCCGCCAATGATTGGCGCGATTTTATGGCGCTGCATACGGGTCACTAGCTCGAACCCTTGACGGTCACGGGTAACCACTATTTTGCCGCCGGTTCCGCCGTCGATCCGATGAACGCGGCTTATCTCGAAGTAACAAACGGCATCGAGACACTGCTCTTGCATCGCACTCGCCGGAGCATTGAAGAGCCGGTGCACACTACTTGGTCGTAAACGGGCGGTTGATCGAGAGCGGCCTGAGGCTAGAAGTTCAAGAGCACGAGATACGTAAAGAGATGAAACTTCACTTCTCGTGGGCTCCCGGCAAGCCGCTGGATGACGTGAAGCTCGATCTTTTTATTGCGCTCTTCCGTGAGGTTGTCGGCGCGCTGGACCCGCAAACGGTGAGCACGAGCGAGTATTCATACGAAGACGACACGATTTCTTACGGTCAGCCGGATTCTTCGGTAATTGACGTCTTAACGGCGAAATGCAGTCAACATTTTCTCCCGTCTGAATTGGAATTGCTCCGTCGATTCGTCGATACCCACCGAGACGGCTGCGATGTGATGGCTCTGATCAAACGCCGCTCGGTGCGAATCGAGCCACGCGCCGAATCCTGCGCGACAAAGTAATCCATCCTGCACAGCGCGCGCGTTATTCAGCCGATTTTGCCGGAATGAAGGTGACGTCTTCGGCGGCGAACGCGACGATGATTTTGTCACCGCGCTGAAACAACGATTTTCCCTTCGAGTTGGCAATTCGCGCCTTGATGGTTTTTCCCAGAGCGGCAATTTCATATTCGACGCTGCCGCCTTGGTACGCGGATGCGAGAATCATTCCCTCGATTTGGTTAAGTCCGTCTCCGGTCGTCCGTCGCTCCGTAACATGCAGAGCTTCGGGGCGGATGCCGAGAAGCACGGCATCGCCGGGCTGCGCTGAAGCGCGCGGCGCTGCTGTCGAGACTTCGGTTGCCGGGCCATCGGCAAGTTCGATGGTCGCGCGATTACGCTCAATGCTTAAAATTGTTCCCGGCAAAATATTCGATTGTCCAACGAAACCGGCAACAAAGTCGTTGGCCGGATGCTCGTAGATTTCGCGCGGCGTGCCTTCTTGAGCGACGTGCCCTTGGTTGATCACGGCGATTCGTGTGGACATCGCCAACGCTTCTTCTTGATCATGGGTAACGTAGATGGTCGTCAGGCCGAGACGGCCTTGTAACTTGAGCAACTCAAGACGCATTTCTACGCGCAGCTTTGCGTCGAGATTGCTGAGAGGCTCGTCCAAGAGTAGCACCCTGGGTTGAATTACCAACGTGCGCGCCAGGGCGACCCTTTGCTGTTGTCCGCCGGAGAGTTGGGACGGACGTCGCCGTTCGACTCCATTGAGCTCGACTTGTTGCAGGGCTTTGCCGACTCGACTGTCGATTTCACTGCGGGAGAGCTTTCGTTCGCGCAAACCAAACGCGACGTTTTCGAACACCGTCATGTGCGGCCACAGCGCGTAATTCTGAAAAACCATGCCGACATCGCGGCGCCAGGCGGGCACGTCATTAACCGCCGCATCGTCGAGGAATACTACGCCTTCGTCCGGCGCGACGAATCCGGCGACGATACGCAGAAGCGTGGTCTTGCCGCACCCGCTGGGGCCTAGGAATGTAAAAAACTCGCCGGCCTCAATGTGCAAATTGATATCACGGACCACCCACTGCGCGCCGTAGCGTTTGCCGATCTTATCGAATCTGACCGCCGCTGATTTCATCGTCAGATTCTGAAAGCGCTGCCGGCCCGACCACCGAAGATGCGGTACGTCAAATAGGTGCCGAGAGATACTAACAAAATCGCCACGACGCCCAGCGCCGCGCCGGCGCCCCGCCCCAGCGGACTTTGCATGTAGAGATAAATTCCATAGGCAATGGGACCGAGCTCTATGCGCGGCACAAGCATGATCGTCGAGGAAAGCTCGACGCAGGAAGTTATGAAGGCGATGAGTCCGCCGGCGACCAACCCACCCGCGATCATCGGCAAGGTGATTTTCACAAAGGTGCGCCAACGATTGGCGCCTAGATTTTGGGCTGCCTCTTCCAAGCTGATGTGGACTTGCTGGAAAGCCGCATAACAGGCGCGCACGGTGTACGGCAGCCGGCGCATGGTATAGGCGATCACCAAAATGAACCATGACGAAGTGAGCGGCCCGCCCGCGCCGGGAAAGTCCCACCCATGAAAGACGCGTAGATAGCCGACGGCGAGGACAACGCCGGGAATCGCTAGCGGCATGGTCGCGATGACATCGAGAAGGTTTCTGCCCGGCACGCGGCTACGCAGCAAAAGAAAGGCGATAATCGTTCCTAAAACAACGTCGAATGCAGCGGCGAGCACCATGTAACGCAAGGTGTTAAGGACGAAGTGGGGGACCCGGAAAAGGATCTCGGAGTAGTGGCCCATGGTGTACGTGGTCGGCAGAATCGTAAAGCTCCATATCTTGGAGAATGAGAGGAGCAGGATGCCGATGTGCGGCAGCAAGCTGATGAGTAGAATTAGCCCGATCAAGAGCCAAACGAAGGGAAGAGCTTTGCCTCGAAGACGCCGCCTGACAGGTGCGGCGCTCTGCAGTGTGGCGTATTCGGCAAGGCTCAGATACTTGCGCGCGGCGAAGAGCGACGCCAGTGACAAAAGCACCAGCACGACGCAAACGACATAACCGTCGACATCGTCCATGCCGATGGTGGTAATGCGCAGGTAGGCCTGCGGCGCCAAAAGATTTTTGTAATTCAGCATCAGCGGCGTGCCGAGATCGTCGATGGCGCGGATGAAGGTCAGGAGCGCTCCGGCGATGAAACCGGGCATCATCAACGGCAGCGTCACCCGGCGAAAGAGGCGAAAACCGTGACAGCCCAAATTCTGCGCGGCCTCCTCCAGGGAAGCGTCGACGTTGGCCAGCGAGACCATGGTGTTGAGAAGGATGAACGGAAAAAAATGCAGCGTCTGCACGAGCACCACGCCGGCGAGCCCCTCCATGAATGGGATCGGAGCATCGAGCCACCGCATGAGAATTAGGTTCACCATGCCGCTCCGGCCCAAGATAAGCTGCATGGCAACGGCGCCGACAAACGGCGGTATGACCAGCGGCAGGGTCGCGGCGGTTTGCAGCAACAATTTGCCGCGAAATTCATACCGGGCCAGCACATAGGCGAGCGGCAGCGCCATCAGGGCGCTGAAAAACACGACTAGTGCGCCACTCCATAAAGTGTTCCACAGAGCTTCGCGGAACAGCGGGCGGCGAAAAAAGTTGAGAAAGTGGAGGAGCGTGAAATCGCCTTGGTCGTCCGAAAGCGAAATCCATAGAACCCGCAGAACCGGATAAAGGATAAATGCTACCAGCAAGGCAAGAAGACCGACCATGAGGCCGCCGTGCCACCAGTCGATCGATTTGCGGTAGAGCGCGATTGTCGATGCTGTTGCGACGGCCATCGTTAATGCAGATCGCCCGAAGACAATGCGAGAAGCGGCTATGCCACCCGCACGCGCGGCGCCGTTCAGCGCACCAGCGCCGGAACTTTGTCCGCCAATTCTTTCGCCCTGAGGTAATTCGCCTTGGCAAAGTTTTCCCACTCGGTCTCGAGCTGAGCTTTCATACCGGATTTTGACTTGAATGCGCCGGTCACTTCTTTGTCACTGGCGCGTTTGTCGTTGATGGGAACCTGCATTGCCAGTTTTCTTGCTTCTGCGATCAGTTCCTTGCCTTGCGCGCCACTTGCGGCCTTGCTTTTGGCGAGTGACTGTTCCGC
>Ga0184633_10000529_pt1 | contig 14115 bp, 10 predicted proteins | sample PLM31_170_b1_FD_133156 | JGI IMG/M metagenome (GOLD analysis project Ga0184633, IMG submission 133156) | Groundwater sediment microbial communities from an aquifer in East River, Colorado, USA - PLM3-1_170_b1 | ecosystem: Environmental > Terrestrial > Soil > Riparian zone | place: USA: East...
GAGGCGTCGGCCGCGGCGGCCAACCTCACGTTCGAGTCGGCGACCAAGGGCGAGGACGCGGTGCGGGCGAGTCTCTCCGGCATGCAGCGGATCCGCGGTGAGGTGCAGGGGATCTCAAAGAAGGTCAAGAGCCTCGCCGACCGCTCGCTCGAGATCTCCGAGATCGTCAACACGATCGAGGACATCTCGTCGCAGACGAATCTCCTGGCGCTCAATGCCGCCATCGAGGCCGCGGGCGCCGGCGAGTCGGGCCTGCGTTTCGCTGTCGTCGCCGAAGAAGTCCGGAAGCTCGCCGAGCGCTCCGGCAAGGCGGCCAAGGACATCGTCGTGCTCATCAAGGCGGTGCAGACCGAGACGCAGCAGGCGGTGGTGGCGATGGAGGATGGCACGCGGGAAGTGGAAGCGGGCTTCAAAGTCACCGTCGAGGCCGGCGAGCGCCTGCACCAGATCGGCGAGATCTCCCAGAAGTCGGCGGCGCTTGCCCGGGACATCTCGCAGACGACCCAGGAGCAAGTACGCGACGTCGAGAGCGGCGCGGTCTCCGTCCAGTCCATTGCAGGGGTCGCGGTCGAGACCGAGAAGGCCGTCCTCGAGACCCGCAAAACGATGGACCAGGTGGTTCGCGTGGCTCAGGCCCTCACGTCGAGCCTCTCCCGGTTCAAGCTGGCCACCTGAGGCGTCGAGCCACTGGAGACACAGCGTGGCTGACGGCGATCGGCAGTTCCTGCTGAGCGTCTTCCTGATGGAGGCGTGGGACACCCTCGCCGCCGTCGAGGACGGTCTCGCCGCGCTGGGGCGCTCGTCGGGCATGTCGGCGGCGATCGAGCACCTGGTCGTGGTGACGCATCGGCTGCGCGGCTCGGCGGCGCTCAGCGGCTTCCCCCAGGTGGCGGCGCTCGCTGCGGCGATGGAGGGGGCGGTCGAGCGGACGGCGGCCTCGCCGGCCCAGGATCAGCGCGCGCTCGGGGCGTTGTCCGACCTGGTGCTCTCGCTCAATACGGCGCTCGACGTGATCGGCGTGACCGGCATCGAGGATGGGGAGGCGATCGCCGAGGCGCTCGATCGCATCGTGCCGGCGGCGCCGCCCGAGCCGGGCGCGGAGACGACGCGGCGGCTCACCGAGCTGGACCGATTCTTCATCGACCAGCCGGACGTTCTCGAGTACTTCGTCCCGGAGGCGGTCGAGCATCTCGAGTCGATGGCCCAGTCGCTCGTCGCGCTGGAGGGCGATGACTCGACCGCCGCCGAGGTCGCGACGCTGTTCCGGACGGTCCACACGCTCAAGGGCGCCGCCTACACCGTCGGGTGTGGACTGATTGGTGACCTCGCGCATCGCATCGAGGACATGCTCGGGGAGATCCGCGAGCACCGGCGGCCCCTCGGCCGGGCGGCGATCGAGACGGTCTTCGTCGGGCTCGACGCTCTCAGACTTCTCGTACGGAGCGGCGAAGACCCGGCGGACGGGCGGGCCGCCGCCTACGAGAGGGCAATGGCGGTGCTTGCGGCGTTGCCGGCGATCGAGGCGCCGCCGACTGATGCGCCCGCGATGGCGGAGACCGTGCCCGAGCTCGCGCCGGCGAGCGCCAGCGTGCCGCGCGAGTCGGTCGTCGCTGAGGCGGCGTCCCGGCTCGAGCCGCTGGTCGCGTCGCGCGTTTCCGCGCTCGCACGGTCGCCGCGCGAGGCGGCCGCGCGGAGGGTTCGTCCGAGCATCCGCGTCAGCCTCGACCGCCTCGACGCGCTCATGAATCTCGTCGGCGAGCTCGTGATCGCGCGGAGCCGGCTGGATCGCCAATTGATTCAGTTCGAGCAGGCCGGCGAGCTCCTGTCGTTCACCCAATCACGCCTGACACAGACGGTCGCCGAGTTCGAATCAAAGTACGCGAACCGCCCCCTGCCGTCGGCCGAGGCGACGGGATACGGAGGCCCGTCCGAGCGGAGCGCAGCGTCGGCGGTGCCGCTGGGAGACGTGTTCGCCGAGCTTGAGTTCGACCGCTACGACGACTTCAACCTGCTGGCGCGCCGGGTGGGCGAGATCTCGAGTGACCTCACGGAGATCCAGCTCCAGCTGGGCGGACTCGTGCGCGTCGTGCGCGAGGACGCGGGCGGCGTCCAGCGACTCAGCGGCGAGTTGCGCGGCCAGATCACCCGCGCGCGCATGGTGCCCGTCGGCCGCCTCTTCGCGCCGTTCGTGCGCATGGTCCGGGAGGCGGCGCGGGCGGCCGGCAAGAGCGTCGGGCTCGAGGTCAGAGGCGAGACGGTCGAGATGGACACCACGATCGTGGAGCTGATGGCCGACCCGCTGATCCACCTGGTGCGGAACGCCATCGCCCACGGCATCGAGACGGAAGCGGCCCGGCGCCAGCAGGGTAAGCCGCCCCAGGGCACGCTGCACCTCGGCGCCGCGCACAAAGGCGGGTCGATCTACATCGAGGTGGCGGACGACGGCCGCGGCATCGACCTCGAAGCCGTCAGCGCGGCCGCGCGCCGCGGCGGTTTTGTGACAGCGCAGACGCTTGCGCGGCTCGGCGAGCGCGACATCCTGGATCTGATCTTCCTCCCGGGCCTCACCACCGCGGCCTCGGTAACCACCGCGGCCGGCCGCGGCGTCGGCATGGACGTCGTGCGCTCGAACGTCGGCCGCCTCGGCGGTGAGATCGAGGTTCAGACCGAGGCGGGCCGGGGCACCCGCTTCCGGATCAGGTTGCCTCTGACGATCGCCATCTCGGACGCGCTCATGGTGCAGGTGGGACCGGAGACGCTGGCCATCCCGGTGCCAGCCGTGAAGGCGGCGATCCACGTCCGGCCGGACGAGATCCGGGTCGTGGACGGGGCGGAGTCGGTCGAGGTCGAGGGGGAGCCGGTGGATCTCGTGCGTTTGGATCGCGTGCTCCGCATCGCGAGCCGCGCGGACGACGGGCCGCTGTCCGTCGTCACGCTGCGCACCGGCCGCAAGACGCTGGCGGTGGCGGTCGACGAGTTCCTCGTCAAAGAGGAAATCGTCATCAAGACCCTCGGCAGCTTCCTACAGGGCGTCGGCCCGTTCTCCGGCGCCACCGTCACCGGTGAAGGACGGGTCATCCTGTTGCTCGATGCCCTGAAGCTCCTCGAGATGAGCTTCGTCGCGCCGGCGCCGCCGGCATTCGGGACTGGTCGCGAGCGCGTCGCGGTCACACCGCCGGACGCCGAAGACAAGCGCTGCATCCTTCTGGTGGACGACTCGGTCAGCGTGAGGAAGTTCGTGGGTGGCATGCTCGAGCGCGCGGGATTTCGCGTCGTCGCCGCCCGCGATGGCGCCGAGGCCCTCCAGCGGCTCGCCGAGCGCTCCGTCGACGTCGTCGTCACGGATCTGGAGATGCCGCGCCTCAACGGCTACGAGCTGATCCGTGACCTCAACCGGGAGCCGGCCACGTGCGATCTGCCGGTGGTGGTGCTGACCACGCGCGCGGGCGCCAAGCACGTGAACCTCGCGCGCGAGCTCGGGGTCGAGCACTACGTCACCAAGCCGGTCGACGAGGCAAGCTTTGTCCAGCTCATCGAGTCCCTGGCGGTCCCGGCGCCGGCACGGACGGAGGTCTGAGGCGATCATGTCGCGCGTGCTGCTGATCGATCCCGACCGCGGCGCCCTCGCCGCGCTGCGCGCGGCCCTGGGCCAGGCCGGCTTCCGGGACGTCTCGGCAGTGACCAGCGGATCGTTTGCGTTGACGATGCTCGAGCGCAACCGCCCCGATCTCATCGTGAGCCGCGTGGGCGTCCCGGACATCGACGGCTACGAGCTGTGCTCGATCGTTCGCAAGGATCCCTCGATGACAGGGGTGCTGCTTCTCCTGCTCGCGAGTCCAGGCGACGCGGCTCCGAAGGCCATGCTGGAGGAGAAGCCGGACCAGACGCTCGCGGGGGACCTCCCGATGACCACGATCGTCTCCGAGGTGGCCAGTCTGCTGGGGAACCGCGCGCCACGGCGGGAGCCGACGTCGTCGCCCGCCGCCCCCATCGAGGTGACTCATGGCCTGCACGGCTCACTCGAGATCATGGACCTGCCGGATGTCACGCAGGCGATCGCGCTCGGGAACAAGACCGGCCAGCTCCTCGTCACGCTGCCGTCGGGGCGGGGCGCCATCGTCTTCGACCGCGGTCGAGTCGTGCACGCGGAGTTTTTCGGGCTCATCGGCGAGACGGCGTTCGCGGCGCTCCTGGTGGCGGCGCATGGCGCGGCGCGCGGCGAAGCGCACGGGAACTTCGTCTTCAAGCCGCTCGAGAACGGGGAGGCCAACGCGGCGAAAACGATCCACCGCGACCTCAACCAGCTCCTGCTCAGCGCTGCGGCCGGGATCGACGAGGGCCGCCCGGACGCGGCCGTGGCCCCCCTCTCTTAGGAGGACGTCTGATGCCGAAGGTCCTCGTGGTGGACGACAGCCTGAGCGTGAGGAAGGTGGTCGAGAAAGCGCTCGAGGGTCGTGGCCTGCAGGTGCTCTCGGCTGCGTCCGGCGCCGAGGCGATCGAGGCGCTCGAGCGCGACCGACCGGACGTCGTGATCTGCGACGTCATCCTACCCGACAAGGACGGCTATCAGATTTGCCAGTACGTGCGGAGCCACCCTGCGTTGAGCGCGACGCCCGTGCTCCTCATCTCCGGAATCGACAACGGGACGGTACAGGCGCGGGCCGCCGAGGTGCGCTCCGATGAAGTGATGTTCAAACCGTTCGGCGTGGACGATCTGATCCGGAGGGTCGACGGACTCCTCGCCGGACGCGCCAACGGCTCGACGCTGCCGGCCAGCGAACGCGCGCCGGCGACTACTCCCTCTGCGCTCCCTGCGCCCGTGGCGCCGCCGCCCACGTCGGACGCGGCGCCCGCGCCGTCTCTCAGCCTCACACAACGGCTGGAGGGTCTCGCGGCCACGCCCGGCGTTCGCTTCGTCGTGCTCACCGATCGCGAAGGCTTCCTCATCGAGGCGGCGGGCGACCTCCCCCCCGAGGCCGACGAGGTGACCAGCGCGCTCGCGTCGTGTCTCGCCGAGGCCTCCGACGGCATCGGCCGCGAGCTTGGGCAGGGCCCGCTTCTGGGCACGATTCTCGAGTACGAGGCGAGCATCCTCCTGCTCCAGGCGGTCGGGCCCTCGGCGTTGCTGGCCGTCCTGGTCGGCGATCCGGGGGCGCTCGGAAAAGTCCGCTACTACGTGAGGAAAGCCGTACCGGAGCTGGCGCAGGCCCTCTGATGCCGTTGCCACGGACCTCGAGAGTGAAGCTGGTGTGGAGTCTCGAACTCGCGCTCGGTCTCGAGCTCTACGCCTGCGCGGTGCTGGCTCTTCACGCGCGCGGCCTCAGGGCGACTCCGCTGCTCGCGTCGCCGGGACTGGTGATCCCGGCGCTGGTGATCCCCCCGGTGTTCTATATGCTCGTAGGCTTGGTCAGCGTGCGTCCTCGCTCGTTGGTGCGGGTGATAGGCGCGGTGGGTGCCATGTGCGGGGTCCACGCGTTGCTCGTCGCGGCGACGGGCGCCCTCTTCGTGATTCCTGACCTCGTCGACTATGGCGCGGCGGTCGCTTTTTCGCTCTGGGGCTCGCCCGCGGTGACGATGCTGCAGCTCACCGCCGCGCCCCTGGTGTTGGCGCGCCTCCGTCCGCTGCTCCTGACGCCTCGTTCGGCGCCTCGCCCCGAGGTGCGCGCCGCCCCGCCTCAGCGCCGTGCCGAGACCCCGGGGAGTGTCACGCCACCGCCGGCAGCATCCCCTGCCCAACGCGAGAAGGCCGTGGTGGCGCCGGCGGCGCCTCCGGCCCAGCGGGCGCCGGCCGTGATCCCGCCGGGGGCGTCCCCGTTTCGAATCGGTGACTCGGCGCGGCCGGTCGTGCGGAGTGAAGCGCCCTCGGGGCCCGTCGAACCCGCGCCGAGCGCCCCTGTTCGGAAGGCCGCGCCCGAGTCGGCGGAGCCGATGGTCAGCGTTCCGTTCAGCCGGATCGCGGATCAGCTGCCCGTCGAGATGTTCGTCCATGGTCGGAAGGGCTTGAGTAACACGCTCCGGCCCGGGGTCTCACTCCTCGTTCCGCGGCGTCTCCTCCTGCCGCACCTCGGCGAGGGACTCGCGCCGGTGAAGTGGGAGGTGGTCGCTGATCAATTTCCGCGCGACGAGCTCATGCTGACGCACGACGAGATCGCGAGTCGGCTCCCGGACGGCGCGCTGCTGCTCCCGCTCGACGAGGTGGTGCCGCAGATCCCGGCCGAGCTGCTCGCGCTCTCGACGCCGGCCGCCGACGTCTACGGCATCGAAGAGTTCCCGCCACCCTTCCAGCCTCACGTCCCGCCACCGTCGGAAACCGTCGGCGGCGATGCCGCCGAAGCGCCAGAGCTCGAGGCAGTCGAGCTCGAAGAGCCCGAGCCTCTTTCGCCGCAAGCGCTGCCGGAATTTGGACGGGGGACGGACGTGCCCGTGGATCGCGACCGCACGGCCGAGGCACGACGCCTCGCGACGCTGCTGGTACCGCTGATGAACGGGCTTAGGATCGGCGAGCGCTACGGAGCCGGGACGCCGCTCGTCACCGTCGTCGCGTCCACCCTCTCCGAAGACGCCGTCGTGGGGACGGCCGTCCGTGTCGCGCCGTTCCTGACCGACGCGCGTTTGTCCGAACCCGTCACACAGGCCACGCTCACGGGGCTCGAGGCGGCGATCGTGCTGACGCCGTTCGGGTCGCCGGACACCGGCGCGCTCCTGGTGACCGCTATCGCCTCTCGGGCATCGCTGGCGTGGCTCGAGCGGCTCTCGCGAAGCGCTGCCGGCGGACCTCTGATCGTCCAGAACCGGGCGCACACACTGGACGGTCACCGCGAGGAGACGGCGCTGCGCGTGACGGTCGTGCCGTCGTCAGTGCGGGAGCTGGCGGGCTCGCTGACGGCGTTCGGTCCGGTGGCGCCGACCGTGGTCCGCGACGCGGGGGGCTCGTTCCGCGTGTGTCTCTTTCTGCCGGGCTCCCTCGAAGCCCTGCCCCTCGCGCAGTTTGCGCGAGACCTCTGCGGCGCGCTCGAGAAGGCGGAAATCGGCCGGGTGGCGTCGGTGATCCTGCGCCTGGGAACTCATCGTCTGATCTTGCGAAGCGTGGAATCCGCGTCCGGGCACGCGACGATCCTCGTCGGCGGCGGACCCGTCGCCCGGCCGGGGCTGGCGCGGATCGAGCTCGACCGGGCCGCGACGCGGCTCGGCGCGTTCGGGCAGGGCTGAGCGGTGTCCGTCATCAACTACGCGAAGCGGACCATCGACTTCAAGATCGTGTACTACGGGCCGGGCCTGGCGGGGAAGACCGCCAACCTCCAGTACGTCCATCGCTGCCTGCCCCACGCGAACAAGGGCCGAATGATTTCGCTAGCGACCGGCGATGACCGGACGATCTACTTCGACTTTCTCCCGGTGTCGGCGCTCACCGTTCGCGGGTTCGAGACCCGGTTTCAGCTCTACACCGTGCCGGGGCAGGTGCAGTACGACATGACGCGGCGTCTGGTCTTGCGCGGAGCCGACGGCCTCGTGTTTGTCGCCGACTCGCAGTTCGAGCGTCTGCGCGAGAACGTCGAGAGCCTGCGGAATCTCGAAACCAACCTGCGCGAGTACGAGTGCACTCTCGACGAGATTCCGCACGTCCTGCAGTACAACAAGCGAGACCTGCCCAACGTCGCGCCGGTGGAGTATCTGGAATTCGTCCTCAACCGCCGGGCGCGGCGGGTCCCGTTCTTCGAGGCCGCCGCTCTCGAGGGAAAGGGGGTCTTCGACACGCTCAACACCGTCTCCCGCATGGCGCTTGCGAGCGAGTTCGGAAGCGAGCGCCGGGGGCACGATGAAGCTTCGTGACACCGTCATCCAGGAGCAGGACGCGGAGCGCATCCACCAGGTCCTCATGCGCTTCCTCAGCGACTCGGGCGCCGGCGAGGCGCTCGTGATCGACCGCGGTGGTCAACTTCTCGCGATGGACGGCGGCTCGCAGGCGCTCGATGCGGTGTCCATCTCCGCGCTCGCCGCGGCGGCCTTCAGCTCCACCGCGGCGATGGCCCAGTTGCTGGGAGAGACGGAGTTCACCGTGCTCTTCCACGAGGGCGCCAAGCGGTCGATCCACGTCTCGCGGGTCGAGGAGGAGGCGATCCTGCTCGCCGTCTTCGACGAACGGACGACGGTCGGTATGGTGCGGGTTTTCGCCAAGGAAGCCAGTCGGGCGGTCGGCGCCGTGCTTGGCGAAGCCCGCGCCCGACCGAGACCGGCCGGCGAGTTCGCCGCCCCGCTGAATGCCGCGGAGTCCGGTCCGGCGTGGACCCCTCCATACTGACCATGGCGATCAGCCCCCGCCCGCCGATCATCTCGGGCCTGGGCTGAGATGCGTCTGGTGCAGGTCGGCGGACGCTACCTGGGGGGCCGCGAACAGCGGTTGTGGATGGCGCTCGCCTCCCTGCTCGGGCTCGCGACGGCGGGGATCATCGTTGCCGTCGAGACTCCTGGGGGGCGGCCGCTGTATCTCGGAGCCGGGATGGTCGCCGTGCTGACGGCGCTCCGGCTCGGCGGACCCGTCATGCGTCGCTTGCGGAATGTCCGCAAGGGCCGCCTCGGTGAGCGTCTCGTCGTCGATCTGCTCCGCGGCCTGCCGGACGACTACTGGCTCGTCAATGACGTCACCCTGGGGCTGGCGCGAGGCAACATCGACCACGTGCTGATTGGCCCGTGCGGGGTGGTGGTGATCGAGACGAAGCGGTTCGCGGGGAGAGTCCGCTGCTCGGGCGACGATTGGTCCGTCAACGGCGATCGGCGAAAGAGCGTCAGCCAGCAGGCCGACTCCGGAGCGTGCGCGGTGAGGTACTTCCTGAGCGAGCGGCATCCCGACCTGGCGCCCACGGCCTTGCGGTGGGTGGAGTCCCTCGTCGTCTTCACCCACCCACTCTGCCGCCTGGAGGTGAACCACGCGCGGGCGACGATCGTCCGCTACTCGCAGCTGTTCCAGGTGGTGCTCGAGCTCGGCAAGAAGCACCGCATGGCGCCGGCGACCGCGGCGCAACTCGCCCATACGCTGACCACCTCGCAGAAGCGAGGCGCCGCCGAGGCGGGGCAGGGGTCCCTTACAGTCGCGTCTTGATCCGCTCGACGGCCTCTTCGGTCTGCGGGCGTGAACCAAACGCGGTGAGGCGAAAGTAGCCCTCGCCGCTCGGGCCGAACCCGGCGCCCGGCGCCCCGACCACGTGCGCCTCTGCCAGGACCTTGTCGAAGAAGTCCCACGATGAGACGGCGGGCGGCGTGCGGGCCCAGAGGTACGGCGCGTTGCGCCCGCCGTAGACGGTGAAGCCCGCGCCCGCGAGTCCCCCGCCGATGATCCGCGCGTTTTCCATGTAGAAGTCGATCAGCGCCCGGACTTGCTGCTGGCCCTCGGGCGTGTACACGGCGGCGGCGGCCTTCTGAATGATGTACGGCGGGCCGTTGGACTTGATCGCCGTGCGGCGCGCCCAGAGCGTGTTGAGGCTCATCGGCGTGCCGTCGACTCCGCGTCCGCGCATCTCCTTCGGCACGACCGTGTAGGCGAGCCGCATGCCCGTGAACCCGGCGTTCTTGGAGAAGCTCCGGCACTCGATCGCCACCTCGCGCGCTCCCTCGATCTCGTAGATCGAGTGGGGCACTTCCGTATCGACGATGTAGGCCTCGTAGGCCGCATCGTACAAAATGACGGCGTCCTCGGCGCGGGCATACTCGACCCAGCGCGTGAGCGCCTCGCGCGTGACCACGGCACCGGTAGGGTTGTTGGGGTAGCAGAGGTAGATCAGATCGACGTGCCGGCGGGGCAGCGCCGGCTGGAAGTTGTTCTCCGCGGTGCAGGGGAGATACACGATGCCCGCGTAGCGGCCGCTCGCGTCCGCGCGCCCAGTGCGCCCGGCGACCACGTTGCTGTCGGCGTACACCGGGTAGACCGGATCCATCAGGGCGACCACGCAGTCCGGAGCGAAGATCTCCTGGAGGTTCGCGCTGTCGCTCTTGCCGCCGTCGCTCACGAAGACCTCGTCGACGCCGAGCGTGACGCCCCGGGAGCCGAAATCGTGCGTAGCGATCTCGGCGCGCAGGAATTCGTATCCGACGTACGGGCCGTAGCCCTTGAAGGTCTGGGGCCGCGCCATGTCGTCGGTGGCCTCGTGGATGGCGCGGATGACGGCAGGGGGCAGCGGCTGGGTGACGTCGCCGACCCCGAGGTCGATCACCCGGACGTCGGGATGGGCGTCGGTGAACGCTTTCGTCCGGCGCCGGATCTCGGCGAAGAGGTAGCTCTGGTTGAGGTTCAGGTAGGACTCGTTGAATCTGGCCACAGCGTTCTCCTCGTCGACGGCTGCGCGAATTCTAGCAGAGCGTGGTACTGTTGGCGGCGTTCGGCCTCGAAGACCTCGGAGGAACGCTCATGCGCCGACAGCCTCGTCTCGGTCTCGTCCCCGCGGCGTTCATTCTCGCGGGGTGGCTCGGCGCCGGAGTCGTCATCGCCCGGCCGGCGGCCGCCCAGCCGGTCTCTGCCCAGCCTCAGGGAGAGCTCACCTACGCGATGCACGTGACGGTCGCGCCCGCCTGGTTCGATCCCGCGGACAACACCGGCATCGCCACGCCGTTCATGGTGCAGGAGGCGCTCCACGACGCGCTCGTGAAGCCGATGCCGCAGAACCCCATGGCGCCGAGCCTCGCCGAGTCCTGGACGGAAAGCCCCGACGGGCTCAGCTACGAGTTCGTGCTGCGCCGGGGCGCGGTCTTTCACAACGGCGAGCCGCTGACGGCGGACGACGTCCAGTTCAGCTTCGAGCGCTACCGGGGCGCCGGCGCCAAGATTCTCAAGGCGAAGGTGAAGACGATTCAGACCGTCGCGCCGAACCGCATTCGGTTCGTCCTGAACGAGCCCTGGCCGGACTTCCTGAACTTCTACGCGACCCCGGCCACGGGGGCGGCGTGGATCGTGCCGCGGAAGTACGTCGAGAAGGTGGGTGACGACGGGTTCAAGAAGCACCCGGTCGGCGCCGGGCCGTACAGGCTGGTCAGCCACCAGCCGGGCGTCGAGATCGTCCTCGAGGCGCACGAGAAGTACTGGCGGAAGACGCCGTCGGTCAAGCGCCTGGTGATGAAGATGGTGCCGGAGGAATCCACCCGCCTGGCGATGCTGAAAAACGGCGAAGTGGACATCGCCTATTTGATCGCGGGACCGCTCGCCGAAGAGGCTCGCCGCACGCCGAACCTGCGTCTGATCGCGTCGGGCGGGCAGTGGGTCACGTCGATCTGCATGATGGACCAGTGGGACGCGAAATCCCCCTGGCACGACGTGCGCGTGCGGCTCGCCGCCAGCCACGCCATCGACCGCAAGGCCATCACCGACAGCGAATCGCTCGGCGCCTCCAAACCGATCGGCTCGATCATCCCCGGGGTGCTCGAGTTCGCCCTGCTGACCGAGCCGCACGCCTACAACGCCGCGAAGGCCCGCCAGCTTCTCAAGGAGGCCGGCTACGCGAACGGCTTCGACGCGGGTGAAATGGTCGGCACGGTGCAGTTCGCGACCGCCGCCGAGGCGGTGCTCAACTATCTCCGGCAGGTGGGTATCCGGGCGCGCTTCCGCACCATGGAGCGCGCGGCGTACCTGACGGCGCAGCGGGAGAAGAAGCTGAAGAACCTCGTGTTCTGCGGTGCCGGCGGCTACGGTAACGCCGCGACGCGGGTCGAGAACTACCTGGTGTCGGGCGGGACGTTCGCCGCCGGCGGCTACCCCGACATCGACGATCTCTTCCAGCAGCAGGGGCGCGAGCTGGACCGCGGGAAGCGCCAGGCGCTGCTTCACCGGATCCAGCAGCTCGCCAACGAGCGCATGGTGTACATCCCGCTCTACGCGCTCAGCTTCCACAACGGCGTGGGGCCGCGCGTCGCCGAGTCGAGCCTCGGCCGCATCCTGCACTACTACACCGCGCCCTTCGAAGACCTGCGACTCAGAACCAACTGAGCCGGCGGCGGAGACGGAGGCGACGGGGACGGCGGATGGGGGCCGCCAGGGGTCGCCCGGACCACGCGGCACGCGTGCGCTGCTCCACGGCGGCTGGGCTCCATCCGGGCGCGCGGCGCCCGGCGCCACGTGCCGGGAACGGGTCCTTGGCGACCCCTGGCGCCCCCGTCCGCCATCCCCGTCGCCTCCGCCACCGCGCGCGGCGGCGCTTAGGTCGACTTCAAGGACCCGAGACTAGCGCGCCGCGGCGAGTGGCGGCGAATCGGCTCTGGCGTAGCTGACGGTGAGGATCTCCCAGAGATGGCCGTCGGGGTCCTCCCAGTAGACGTTCTTCCCGCCCAGGCGCCGGTTGATCTGCATGTCGTTCTCGCCGCGAGGTCGGCTCCGGTACGTGAGCCCGGCCCCCTGGAGGCGGGCGAAGATCGCGTCGAAGTCGGCGTCGCTGACGCGGAAGCAGAGGTGATAGCGCTCGAACTGCTCGCGATCGGCGAAGTCCACGGTCAGGGCGTCGTTGACATAGACGGGCGTGAACTCGCCCCGTGACTCCTCCCAGGGGACGCCCAGAAGGTCGGCCAGGAACCTCGCCGACTCGCGCCGATGCCGCGAGGGAATAATGACGTGGTCGAGCATGATGGCCATCGCACACCTCCTACGATGTTGGGCCCTTACTGCTTCTTCAAGCGCATGTCTTCCCAGGGGGAGGTGAAGTAGAGCTGCGCACTCAAGCCGACCCCGGCCTCCTCGACCCGCGGGCCGATCCCGTGCAGCGTGGCCGGCTCGAAGATCCCTCCGTACATGACGCGCTCGTGCATCAACCGCTGGATCTGATGCAGCAGCGCCTCGCGCTTCTTGCGGTCGCGCTCCTGCGCCTGCTGCCGGAACAGGTCGTCGATGTCCGGATACCCGCCGGTCGCGTAGGAGGCGTTGCTGATGACGAAGTTCTCGATTCGTGAGGCCGCGTTGCCCGGCGCCCCCGTGACCGTCACGAACACGCCCTGCCGGTTCCTCGTCCGCCACGCCTCCATGAAGGTCGCCCGCTCCATGCCGCGCACGCGGGAGCGGATGCCGACCGCGGCCAGGTAGTTCGCCACGGCCTCTCCCATCGTGGTGAAGGGAGGCAGCGGGGTGATGTCGCCCGCATCGAAGCCGTTGGGGTATCCCGCGTCGGCCAGGAGCCGCTTGGCGTGTGTCGGATCGTAGGGATGCGGCTCGATGCGCAGGGCAAACTCCATGACACTCGGGATGATCGATCCCGTCAGGCGCGAGAAGCCCAGGCGCTCAGCTTCGTTGAGGGCCTGCTTGTCGACCGCCATCGTTGCGGCCAGCCTGACCCGGCGATCGGCCCAGGGGGACTTGGGGTTCCACTGCTCGGGGAAGTCGAGCCACCAGGCCGCCGGCGGAATCACCCTGGCCAGGCGCAGCTTGGAGTCCGCTCTGATGGTCGCTGCCTCGACGCCGACCATCAGGTAGCCGATGTCCGCCTCGCCGGTCTTGAGCATGGCCAGGCGCGTGGTGCGGTCGGGAACGCCCTTGATGACGATCCGCTTGATCGAGGGTTTCTTGCGCCAGTACTGCTCGTTGGCGTCGAGGACCAGCTCCAGCCCGGCGCTGGACCGCGCGAAGCGATACGGGCCGAGCCCGACCGGCTGCCGCTTGAAGCCTTCCTCGCCGACTCTCTCGATGTACTTCTTGGGGACGATCCAGGCCGCGCCGGTGGCCGGCGTCGCGTAGAAGGCCAGGAAGTCCGGCCATGGCGCATGCAGCACGAATCGCACGCGATGGGGGTCGACGACCTCCACGGCCTTCACCCGCTCGTGCAACAGCTTGGCCGAGCTGCCGCGATAGCGATGGAAGCTGAACTTCACGTCCTCGGCGGTGAAGGGATCGCCGTTGTGGAACTTGAGCCCTTCGCGCAGCTTGAACTCGTACGCGAGCCCGTCCGGACTCTCCTTCCACGACTCGGCCAGGCACGGCGCCATGTTGTTGCCGGGCAGGGGCTTGATCAATGCGTCGTGCAGCGCATAGAGGAAGACGAACGGCGTGGCGATTCCGGACGTCTCCGCGGGATCGAGGAACGACGGCGCGATCGAGGCGTCGAAGGCGACGGTCAATTGCCCATCGGGCGGACTTTGCGCCCGGGCCGTCGC
>Ga0184633_10000530_pt1 | contig 14113 bp, 15 predicted proteins | sample PLM31_170_b1_FD_133156 | JGI IMG/M metagenome (GOLD analysis project Ga0184633, IMG submission 133156) | Groundwater sediment microbial communities from an aquifer in East River, Colorado, USA - PLM3-1_170_b1 | ecosystem: Environmental > Terrestrial > Soil > Riparian zone | place: USA: East...
ACATCGCCCTCTGGGAGATCAACGAGGCCTTCGCGGGTCAGATCCTGGGAGTGGTCCGGGAGCTGGACCTCGACTTGGAGAAGTTGAACGTCAATGGCGGCGCGATCGCCCTCGGGCATCCGCTCGCGGCCACCGGGACGCGGTGCACGCTCACGCTCTTGAAGGAGATGCGGCGCCGCGGGGCGCGCTATGGGCTCGCGGGCGCGTGCATCGGCGGGGGGCAGGGGATCGCGGTCGTCCTGGAAGGCTCTTCGTAAGGATCGCGCGCTGGACTGGACCGAGCGGATCCTCGGGTTCCCGGTGCGGACGGCGGCCGTGGACGACTTCCTCCGCGACCTCAAGGCGAAAGGCTCCGGGGACTTAAATTCCGTGATGACGACACTGAACGAGGGAGGTCTCTGCCGGGAAACGCTGGACTACTGGATGGCGCGGGGGTGGATCTCGGTCTCGCCGTCCACACCCCTCCACGCCCTGGCGGGCCCGAACCTCTCGCGGGAGATCACGCTCCGCGAGTTCTGCGGGGAAGAGGCCGGCCCCCCTTCGGGCGAGAGTGCGGAAACAGAGGAGGAGTCAATCAGCGATGAAGATCAGTAAGGTCGGGGTGCTCGGGGCGGGCCTCATGGGCTCCGGGATCGCCGAGGTCTGCGCCAAGGCCGGCTACGAGACGCGCGTGCGAGAGGTCTCGGAGGACCTCGCGGTCAAAGGGCTGGCGCGGCTGGAGGGCTCTCTCGCGCGCGCCGTGGAGAAGAAAAAACTCGCGCCCGAGGAAAGGGACGCCGCGCGCGGCCGGCTCTCCACGACGACCCTCCTGGCGGACCTCGCGGACTGTGACCTGATCGTCGAGGCGATCGTCGAGAACCTGGACGTGAAGAAGGAGACGTTCCGGGAGCTGGACCGCCTCTGCAAGCCGGAGACGATCTTCTGCTCGAACACGTCTTCCCTGACCATCACCGAGATGTCCGCAGCCACAAAGAGAGCCGACCGCTTCGCCGGCCTCCACTTCTTCAATCCCGTGCCGGTCATGAAGCTGGTCGAGGTCGTGCGCACGATCGCGACCTCCGAGGAGACCGAGAAGATCGTCTTCGAGTTCGCGAAGTCCCTCGGCAAGGAGCCCATCCGAGCGCAGGACAATTCGGGCTTCATCGTCAACCGCCTCCTGGTGCCTTACCTCCTGGATGCCGTGCGCGCGCTCGAGGAAGGGGTGGGTACCATGGAAGACATTGACCGCGGCATGGAGCTGGGCTGCGGCCATCCGATGGGTCCGCTGAAGCTTCTGGACTTCGTCGGCCTCGACACCACGTACGCGATTGCGGAGATCATGTTCGACGAATACCGGGAGAAGCGCTTCGCGCCGCCGCCGCTTTTGAAGCGCATGGTTCTCGCGGGGCGCTACGGCAAAAAGTCCGGCCGCGGCTTCTACGAATACGGGGAACGCCCGTGACGGCGGCAGGGGAGGCCCTCGTCCGCTCGGAAAAGGAGGATGGCGTCCGGGTCCTCACGGTTAACCGTCCGGAGAAATTGAACGCCCTAAATTCCGCAGTCCTCGCGGCGCTCGATCGCGGCCTCGCCGAGTGCGAGGCCGACACCGGGCTTCGCTGCGTCATCGTGACCGGTTCGGGAGAGAAGGCCTTCATCGCGGGGGCCGACATCGGGGAGCTTTCGAGGCTGACGCCGATCGAAGGGCGCGAGCACTCCCTGCGCGGACAGGCGCTCCTCGACCGCATCGCGAACCTGACTGTCCCTTCCATTGCCGCGATTAACGGCTACGCCTACGGAGGGGGGCTGGAGCTCGCCATGGCCTGCACGCTGCGCGTCGCCTCGGAGAACGCGAGGATGGGCCTTCCGGAGACATCTCTCGGGATCCTGCCGGGTTACGGCGGGACGCAGCGCCTGGCGCGCCTCGTGGGCCGGGCGCGGGCCTTCGAGCTGATTCTGACGTCGGAGAAGGGTTTGACGGCGCAGGAGGCGGAACGGATCGGCCTCGTCAATCGTGTCGTCCCGGCTGGTCAGGCGCTTGCCGCCGCCCGCGAGATGGCCGGCAAGATCGCCGCGAACGGCCCGGCGGCCTGCCGCTACGCGATGGAAGCGATTCGGCGTGGCCTCGAGATGCCGCTCTCCGAGGGGCAAGCCTTCGAGGCGACGCTCTTCGGGCTCTGCGCCGCGACGGAGGACATGAGAGAAGGAATGACGGCCTTCCTCGAGAAGAGGCCGCCGAAGTTCGCCGGACGGTAGCTCCGCCGTCGCTGGGAGCCTGTCCTAAGGCTGCGGATCGACGGCCGGGGGGAAATCGGGAAGGGCTCCACGAGCCTCAAGGAACTCGGCTCTCCTCAGTTCGCCGTGGGTGTGAGCGCGGAGTTCTCCATCGGGCGCCGGTGATTTGACCTCTCCGGAGACCAGGAATAGACTGAAATCCCGAAAGGGGCCTACGTTGCACCCACCTGAATCCGACCTAATCTACGACTGGAACCGGGCCGGAGGCGCCGTTTTCCCGGCCCGTGGCAAGGTCGAGCTGGACGACGAGACGCTGCGCGACGGGCTCCAATCCCCCTCGGTCAAGAGTCCCTCGATCGAGCACAAGCTGAAGGCTCTCCACCTGATGGAGGCCCTGGGGATCGATTCCGCCGACATCGGGCTGCCGGGCGCCGGCCCCCACGTCGTCGCGACCGTGACTCGCCTGGCGCGAGAGATCGTCGATTCGGGAATGAAGATCCGGCCCAACTGCGCTGCGCGGACCGTCGCCGCGGACATCGTTCCGATCATCGAGATCTCGCAGAAGGTGGGCCTTCCCATCGAGGTGGCCTGCTTCATCGGGTCCTCCCCGATCCGGCAGTACGCCGAGGACTGGGACTTGGAACGCATGCTTCGCCTTTCCGAGGACGCGGTCTCCCTCGCCGTGCGCGAGGGCCTTCCCGTCATGTACGTGACGGAGGACACGACCCGCGCGCACCCGGACCACATCCGGCGGCTGTATACGGCGGCCATCCGGGCCGGTGCCGGGCGCGTCTGCGTCTGCGACACGGTCGGCCACGCGACCCCCAACGGCGTCCAGAATCTGATCCGCTTCGTCTCGGACCTGGTCAACCAGGTCAACCCCGAGGTCAAGGTCGATTGGCACGGTCACCAGGACCGCGGCTTCGGCGTCACCAACGCGCTCTGGGCGCTCGAGGCCGGCGCCCACCGCGTCCATGCCTGCGCCCTCGGGATCGGCGAGCGCGTCGGAAACACGCCAATGGATCTGCTCCTCGTCAACCTGCGCCTCTTGGGCTGGATCGAGAACGACCTAAAGAAGCTCCACGAATACTGCTCGCTCGTCTCTGAGGCGACCGGCGTGAGGATTCCGGACAACTACCCGGTCGTCGGGAAGGACGCCTTCCGCACGGGCACGGGCGTTCATGCGGCCGCCATCATCAAGGCCCGGAAGAAGGGGGACGACTGGCTCGCAGACCGCGTCTACTCGGGCGTCCCGGCCGGGATGATCGGGCGCCGCCAGGTGATCGAGGTCGGACCGATGAGCGGGATCTCCAACGTCCAGTGCTGGCTCGAGAACCACGGGATGGAGCCGCGGCCGGAGCTCGTGGAGGCTATTTTCCGCCGCGCCAAGGAGAGCGACAAGATCCTGGCCGACGAGGAGATCCTGGCGGTCGTGAACGGTTTGGCCCCGGCTCCGGTGTAGCCGAGCATCGGGGTCAGGCGTTTATTATGCAACCTCGAAGCAAGAGTACTCCCTATTCGCCGTAATTGCTCTGATCAAAAGCATAATAAACGCCTGACCCCGGACCGCCCGGAGGGCGGCGACACCGATTTCTTCCGGCGGCATCTCCCGACCTATCTCGACCACCTCTCCGTCGAGCGCGCCCTCGCGAAGAAAAGCATCGAGGCGTACCGGAGCGACCTCACGGCCTTCGGCCGTTGGCTCGCTGCGGAAAGGCTCGGCGCCTTGAGGGCCGGGCGGAGAGATCTCGGGCGCTACCTGCGCTCTCTCTCGGCGCGCGGCCTTTCCTCGCGCTCCAGCTTCCGGGCGCTCTCGGCGTTGCGCGGCTTCTACGGCTACGCCTCGCTGCACCTCCACCTCGAAGAGGACCCGACCGCGGATGTGGCGAGCCCGAGGCTTCCGCTTTCCCTTCCGAAGGCGCTTTCGGAGAAAGATGTCGAGTCGCTCCTCGCCGCGCCGGACGACGCAACGCCGCTGGGGCTGCGGGACCGCGCGATGCTGGAGCTTCTCTACGCCTCCGGCCTGCGCGTCTCCGAGATCGTGTCGTTGCCGAAGGAGCGCGTGGACCTGCCAGAGGGGATTCTCCGCGTGACGGGAAAAGGGGAGCGCGACAGACTCGTCCCCTTCGGCAGGTCCGCGGCCACCTGGCTGCGCCGGTACATCTCCGAGGCGCGGCCGGCGCTCGACCGCAGAGGCTCTCCCGCCCTATTCCTGACGCCGCGCGGAGGCCCGATGACGCGACAGCGGTTCTGGCAGCTGATCGAGAAGTACGGTCGGAAGGCTCGGATCCGCGGAAAGCTCTCGCCGCATTCGCTCCGGCACTCTTTCGCCACGCATTTGCTCGAGCACGGGGCGGACCTGCGCGCCCTCCAGATGATGCTCGGCCACGCGGACATTTCGACGACCCAGATTTACACCCAGGTCTCCCGCTCCCGACTCCGACGGGTTTACGACGAATTCCACCCACGCGCGAGAAAGGCTTCGCGGCATGGAGCCGCAGGGCCCTCGGGAGCGCCAAACCATGGCAGAATAAAGGGATGACAGCTGCCGTCGGGGAATTCCGGGCTCGCCTCCCGCGTTCCCGCGCTTACATGCGCCGCACACTCGTCCCCGCGGGCCTGCTCCTGGCCCTGGCCACCGGCCCGGCCGCGCGGGCGGACCTGGTCGTCTTCGGGGACGGCCGCGTCGTGAAAGCCGCCTCCTACAAGGTCGTCGAGGAAGAGGTCGAGATTGTCCTGCCTGGCGGGGGGAGCTACCGGGTGGACATCGGCCTCGTCGAGCGGATCGTCGAGGACGAGGTCGAAACTACCGAGGTCGTGGTCATCAAGCCTGCGTCCGAGATGCCCGCCGTCGCCTACGACCTCTCCTACAAGCCGGAGCGCAAGCCCCTCTTCGGCACGCCCTACGACTCCTTGATCGATGCCGAGGCGAAGCGGAACGACCTGGACGCTTCTTTCGTTTCCGCTGTGATTCGCGCCGAATCGAACTACCATCCCCGGGCCGTCTCCCGCAAAGGCGCGCGCGGTTTGATGCAGCTCATGCCCGCCACGGCGCGGCGCCTCCAGGTGAAACGCCCCTTCGATCCCGTCTCCAACGTGCGCGGGGGCGTGAAGTATTTGAAGGAGCTTCTGGGTCGCTTCGACGGTCGTCCGGAGCTGATCCTCGCCGCCTACAACGCGGGGGAGCGGGCCGTCGAGACCTACGCGGGAGTCCCTCCCTACCGCGAGACGGTCGGTTACGTGAAGAAGATCCTGTCATGGTGGGAGCCCGCCCTGGCCTCGGCCACCGCCCCCGCAGCCACTGTCCCGGCCGCGACCGGCGCGGCCGGCGCCACTCCCTGACCGGACAACCGCACAGACTCAATGCTCCCGGCGCCGGGAGTTGCCTCTCGCAGCCGGCCGATAGAATGGGGCCTCGCTAGAGGAATGACGGCGACCCCCGAACCATTGCCGCGCTACGAGTTCGAGAGCGACGACCTGCTCGTGCGGCTCGATCTGACGCTTCCGGCTGACCTCGATGCGATCTCGCCGGTCGTCGAGGGGGTCCTGCGCATCGTCCAAGAGATGGGGTGCGCGGCCGGCCGGGAGTTCGAGATCGAGCTGGCCTTGCGCGAGGCGCTGGCCAACGCGATCGAACACGGCTGCGGCAACGACCCTTCGAAGCTCCCAAGCCCTATCGTCGGGCAAAACCTCTTCTCGACCGGCGGCCGCGGCATTTATCTGATCAGCCAGCTCATGGACGAGGTCCGCTTCGAACGCGGCGGCACCGAGATCCACATGCGCACGCATCCGCCGGCGGCGCCACGGGCATGACTTCGCCGGCTGATCGGGCCGGGCTGTCTCCGGGCACCCGACTCGGTCCTTACGAGATCGTGTCGCTCCTGGGCGCGGGCGGGATGGGGGAGGTGTATCGGGCGCGCGACACGCGGCTCGATCGCACCGTCGCGGTGAAGGTCCTTCCGGATCACCTGTCGAAAGCTCCCGAGGTGCGCCAGCGCTTCGAGCGGGAGGCGAGGACGATCTCACAGCTCTCCCATCCTCACATCTGCGCGCTCTACGACGTGGGGCACCAGGGCGGCGTGGACTACCTCGTCATGGAGTACCTGGAAGGGGAGACGCTCGCAGACCGGATTGCTTCGCGAGGCTCTCTGCCGGCCGAGCAGGTTCTCCGCTACGGGATGGAGATTGCCGACGCCCTGGACAAGGCGCACCGGCAGGGGATCGTGCACCGGGACTTGAAACCCGGCAATGTCATGCTGACGAAGTCCGGGGTGAAGTTGCTCGACTTCGGGCTCGCCAAGGTGATCGAGCCGCGCGCGCCGGCTTCCAGCCTCACGCTTCTTCCCACCGCGGCGGCGAACCTGACGCAAGAGGGGACGATCCTGGGAACCCTTCAGCACATGGCGCCCGAGCAGTTAGAGGGGAGGGAAGCCGACGCCCGGACGGACATCTTCGCCTTCGGGACCGTGCTCTACGAGATGGCGACAGGCAAGAAAGCATTCTCTGGCAACAGCCAGGCTTCGCTCATCTCCTCGATCATGTCGTCGGAGCCTCCTGCCGTTTCCACGCTGCAGCCGATGACGCCCCCGGCCTTCGAGCGCTTGGTAACGACCTGTCTCGCCAAGGACCCGGAGGACCGCTGGCAGACGGCGCACGACGTCGGCCTGCAACTGAAGTTCGCCGCGGAAGGCTCGCAGGCGGGCGCGGCCGCCCCTCTTTCTGGCCGCCGCAAAGGCCGAGAGCGGCTGGCATGGGGTGTGGCGCTTCTCGCGGCCATCACGGCGGTGGCGCTGGCGCTCGCCCAGTTACGCCGGGAGCCGGAAACCGGACGACCGGTCCGCTTTGCGCTCTCAGCCCCCGAAGGCTCGGAGTTTCACTCCGACGTCGAGAACCACAACCTGGCCGTCTCCCCCGACGGTTCGCGGCTCGCCTTCGTCGCGACGACCGAGGAGCGGCCGCGCCTCTGGGTTCGCCCGCTCGCCTCGTCGGACGCGGCGGTCCTGCCGGGAACCGAGGACGCCAGCTCTCCTTTCTGGTCTCCGGACGGCCAGTTCCTCGCCTTCTTCGCCGATGGGAAGTTGAAGAAGATCGCCCTGTCGGGAGGTCCGCCGCAGACGCTTTGCCCGGCCGCGGGCACCGCTACGGGGAGCTGGAGCCGCGAAGGGACGATCCTCTTTGCGCTCGTGTTCGTAGAGAACGAGGGGCTGTATCGGGTCTCCTCTTCGGGAGGTGATGTGAGGCCGGCGCTGAATGCCGGGTCCGCCAAGAAAGACTTGAGGTTCCGCTGGCCATACTTCCTGTCCGACGGGCGCCGTTACCTGGTTCTCGGCCGGGATACGTCGAGCAAGAAATACTCTCTCCTGGCCGGGACTCTCGACACGGACGAGCTCCATCCTGTCGCGCCGATTGCCTCGCGCGTGGAGTACGCGCGGCCGGAATACCTCCTCTATTCCCGAGAGGGAAGCCTCTTCGCCCAGCGCTTCGACGAGGAGAAGCTCGCCTTCGCCGGAGAGCCCATCGTGGTGACGGAACGGATCCCCTACTTCATCACCGGCTGGGCGCCGTTTTCCGCCTCGGCCTCCGGGACTCTTGCCTTTCAGGCGGAAGCCTCGGACTCGCGGCTTCTCTGGCTCGACCGAACGGGACGCGAGATGGGCCAGGCATGTCCCGCGGCCGAATACAAAGCCTTCCGGATCTCGCCGGACGGACGAAAGGTGGTCCTCGAGAAGAGGGATCCCGCGACGGGGACCTCGGACCTCTGGATCCACGATCTCGAGCGGGACGTCTCCAGCCGCTTCACACACGATCCGGCCCTGGAGTCTCAGCCGGTCTGGTCGCCGGACGGGCGTGACATCGTCTTCGCCTCGCACGGCAGGGGGGCGGCCCTGCGGCGTCAGTCTCTCTCCTCCGGCGACAGCGGCGAAGAGCTCCTCCGTCCGGGAAGACTTGCCTGGGCCTCCGATTGGTCCTCCGACGGCCGGTACATCGCCTACGCCCTCCTTGATCGCGAGTCCGGCTATGACATCTGGGCGCTTCCGCTCGTTGGGGACCGGAAGCCCTTTCCGGTCGTTCGGACGCGATTTGACGAAAAGGACGCGGTTTTCTCTCCCGACGGACGCTTCCTGGCTTATCTCTCGGATGAGTCCGGCCGAGCGGAGCTCTATGTCCTGCCCTTCGGCCGCTCGGGCGACCGCGTGCAGGTCTCCCGCGCCGGCGTGGCCCGGCAGATGCCCCGATGGCGGCGGGACGGAAAAGAGATCGTTTATGTCTCGGCGGACAAGACCCTCACGGCTGTGCCCGTCAGGCTCGGGGCGAGCCTGGAATTGGGCCCTCCCGAGCGGCTGTTCCAGATCGAATCCCGGGCCTGGGTCGCCTTCGACGCGGCGGCGGACGGGCAGCGGTACCTCGTGAACCCGTCCCAGGGCGCCGTCCCGATCAATGTCGTCGTGAACTGGAGTCCGGAACCGCGGTGACGGGAGCCGGCAGGACAAGGGCAGCGTGAGCTCCTTCCTTCCGCCAGCATGCTCCGTCACTCCATCCCGAGGCGCGAGAGGTATCCCTTCTCCCGCACGCGCACGAGCATCCAGCCGAAGAACGCGGCCGCGGCGGCGAGGTAGAGGACGTTCAGACCGATCGCGGCGAGCAACGTGCCGGCGTCTACGCTTCCCGTGGCGAGCGCGGACCGCATTCCTTCGAAGACGTGCGTCGAAGGGAGAAGCCGGGACACCAAACGAAGCCAGGCCGGCAAGACCGTCACCGGATAGAAGACGGCCGAGAGCGGCTGGATCAGGAACGGGATCCCCCAGATCAGCGCCTCGGCCGCCTGGCCGAAGCGCAGAATCAGGGCCATCGTGAACATCCCCATCGCCCAGCCGAAGAGAAGCAGGGCGAAGAGGAAGGGAATCAGGGCGAAGCCGACCGAGAGGAGATTGAAGGCGTAAAGGGGGTAGGCGAGCGACGCGAGCACCAGCGCGCTCGCAACCGCCCGCAGGATCCCCACGAGACAGGTGGCGAGCAGGAGCTCGGAGACCCGAATCGGCGCCACGAAGAGGTTCAGGATGTTACGCGACCAGATCTCTTCGGTGATCGAGAGGGTGATCGCCTGCTGGGAAGAATAGAAGACGTCCCAGAAGATCACCGCCCCGATCAGGTAGAGGAAGAGCCCGGGAACCGCAACCGTCTTCAGGTAGGAAGTCAAGAAACCCCAGACGAGCAAGTCCATGACCGGCCAGAAGACAACCCCCATGACGCGGGCGGGACTTCGCCGGTACAGGTAGAGGTACCGCAGGAGGAGGGCCGAGACGCGCAGCCACATGGCTTACGGAAGCTCGCCGCCGCGCGCGATCCGGACGAAGACTTCTTCGAGCGAACCGCCCTTGGCGCGCGCCACGATCTCGCCGGGAGTCCCCTCGACCACGATCCGTCCCTTCGCGAGGAAGATGACCCGGTCGCACATCCTCTCGATCTCCCCCATGTTGTGTGAGGTGTAGAGGATCGTCACGCGGCGCTCTCGCTGAATTCCGCGTAGGACGTTCCGCACCTTCTCGGCGATGTCGGGGTCGAGGCTGGCCGTGGGCTCGTCCAAGAAGAGGACTTCCGGGTCGTTCAAGAACGCCTTGCAGAGGTTGACGCGCGTCTGCTGCCCCGATGAGAGCCCTCCCGTGACGCGGTCCGCCGTCTCGGAGACCTCCAGGAGCGCGAGAAGGGAGGCGATCTTCTCCTCGGCGCGGCGGTCCCCGTAAAGCCGCGCGAAGACTCTCAGGTTCTGCCGGACGGTCAGGTTCGCGGGCAGCGCCGTATAGGCGGAGGAGAAGTTGACGCGCTGAAGGATCCTTCGCCGCTCTGTCCGGATGTCCATGCCGAGCACGCGGGCCTCACCCGAAGTCGGCGTCGTCAGGCCCAGGAGGAGCTGGATCGTCGTGGTCTTGCCGGCCCCGTTCGCGCCCAGGATCCCGAAGATCTCGCCGCGCAAGACCTCGAAGGAGAGACTGTCCACCGCGGTCACCTCGCCGAAACGCTTCGTCAGTTCGCGGGCCTCGAGAACAGGGGAGGGCGTCATGTGCCGGGCGGCTCTGCTGGCGACTTTTAGTGCGCCACCAGTGCTACGGCCCGTAGCGGGCCGCCGGATCCTCCCGCGATCTTCATCGGCAGGGCGACGACCCAGGCGCCGGCCTCGGGCAGCTCGGCGAGGTTCGTCAGGTTCTCCAGGCCCGGAACGTTCGCGGCGGCGGCGATGCGGTGAACGGGGAAGTCGCTAGAGGGGCCGAAATCGATCGAGGCCGTGTCCACCCCAAGGGCGCCGACGCGGCGCTCGCGGATGAGGTACTCCGCGGCCTCCTTCCCGAAGGAAGGGAAGCGCAATTTCGATGCATCGCCCGGCGTGTCGTCGCCGAGGTAGCGCTTCCGGTCCGGCCACCGTTGGGACCAACCGGTTCGCAAAAGAACGATCGCCCCCGCGGGAATAGCGCCGTGCGCCTTCTCCCAGGCGCGGACGTCGCCGGGCGTCGCGCGGTAGCCGGAGTCCTTCTCCGCCTGTTTGCGCACGTCGAGCAGGGCGGCAACGCCGATGAGTTGGCGCAGCGGGATCTGGTCCGCGGGGCGCCCCTCTCGCGCGAAGTGGACCGGTGCGTCGAGGTGCGTCCCTCCGTGCTCCGGCGTGCAGAAGGAGTTCGCGGAGTAGAAGTAGCCGGCCGGAGTCTCGCCGGAGGCGAGGCTTGTCAGGGAAAAGCGTGACGGCGATGTCGGCCAGTAGATCGTCTTCTCGTCGAAGGCGTGCGTCAGGTCTACGATTCGGGCCGTCCGCAGGTCGGGAGTCAATGGGCTCCGGGCCGCTCCCCCTTCCGACGGAAGGAGGACGACCAGGAGAAGAAGTGCCGCCAAAAGGCTCGAGAGTCGCCGAAGCCATCGCATGGTTTTCCTCCTGCCATAGAATCCTGCCAAAACAATTCTCTCGCGAACAACGGGAAGAAGGAGGTCTCAGATGCTCCAGATCACGCGGTTCGGTGTGGGTCAGACCGCCAAGGTATGCGCGGCACTCTATTTCGTGGTCTCTTTCGTCATCGTCGTACCGATCGCTCTCTTCATGGCGGTTGCCGGGAGCGCAAGCGAAATGCCGATGCCGTTCGGTGGAGGATGGGTCGTCCTGCTGGCCTTGCCATTCATTTACGCGATCGTCGGGTTCGTCGGGGTTGCCCTGTCCTGCCTTCTCTACAACCTGGTGGCGAGCCGTGTCGGCGGTATCGAGATGGAGATGGGAGGGCGCGTTCCGGGAACCCCGGCTCAATCCTCCTGAGGCGTCAACCGAAGGCTCCCTTTCCTCGTCTCTTCCTTATGGGAAAGGAAGACGGGAGGTCTTCGGAAATGAACCGGAATCGCTCCACTGTCGAAGGATCTCCCCGGCGCGAAACCGCGCCGTCTGTCATCCTGAGCAACGCGAAGGATCCCACCGTCCCTAGCAAAGCGAAGGAGCCTCACCAGACGATCAGCCCGTCTTTGGCCTGAGTCTCCAGGAACTTCTCGACCATCTCGGGCGTCGCCTCGCCGTAGTACCAGGAGCCGGCGGAGAGCGCCTCCGCGCCGACGCGCAGGGCGATTTCGCCGGCGTCGGCCTTTCCGTCGATCCAGTTCATGACCGCGAACTGCATCAGGTTGGAGAGCTTCGCCGGCTCGGGCTCCACACTCCCTTTCGCAGTCTTACTCGTCCCGCGCCTCTCCTTCATCGCGGCGAGGCGCTCTCTCTCCTCCCTCTTCGCGCGCGCCTCTCCCTCCCTCTTGTCGGCGACTTTCTCCTTGAGCTTCATCCACTCGCCGAGCGTCGAGACCGCTCTGCGCGGAACCCGTTTGGCAAGACGCTGAAGCGCGGGATCCGCGAGCGGCGCCGGCTCCCGTCCTGCCGACTCCTGGAACGTGGAGTAGAGCTGGGCCTGCATCTCGCGGGCGGCCTGCTCGAGCGCCGCCCGTGAGAGAGCATCTCTTGCGCGCCCGAGCTCACTCCCGGCTCGACTGGCGCAAGCGCCCGGCAGGACTCGAGGGCGGCCTTCTCTCTCCAAAGCGAGATCGAGAGAAGGTTCACGCCGGCGTGGTAGTCGCCGTCTTTCGGGTTGCCAGCCGAGATTCCCGAGAGCGCGGCAGCAAAGTCGTTGCCCAGCCGCGAGAGGCCCCGCGCCGTCACGAAGGAGGTCAGAGCGGAGGCCGCCTTCGCATCGGCGTTGGCCAGCCACCAGGCGGTCGCGGCGACGACGAAGGCGTTCCTCTTCAACTGCGTCGGATCGATCTGCCAGAGGTCGTCGGCGGAGGAGTGGATGATCTCGTCGGGCCAGTTGGTCAGCGACGTGCCGGGGACGCCGACCCAGGAGTCGTTGAAGACGAGATGGTCCGTGTTGCCGAAATAGGGGACCGCGCGGGCGTGGTACGGCTCTCGCGTGCCTCGGCGGGAGTAGATGGGTTTTGAGAAAGGGACACCCGGAGGAATGGACCCGGTCTGGAGGGCCGCGAGATAGCCGTTGTTGCCGGCGACGACCATTTCGAGGACGCTCTCCTGAACGTCCGGAAGGAAGGAGGCGCGGACCCAGGGAGGCCGCGCCATGTACTGCACCCGCCCTCCCTGCGACTGCCTCGCCCCGACCATATCCTGGTTCAGGTTCGCGAGGATCTTCTTCTCCGCACCGGGCTCGTCGGCAAAGTATCGGTACTCGGAGTAGATCTCGTCGCACCACCAGAATCGGATCCCCCGGCGAGGCCTGGGAAGGGCTCCCTCGCGGATCAGCCTTGTCAGCGCGCGGCCGATCTCGAGCACGCTCGCAACACCGGACTGATCGTCGTTGGCCGAGGGCTGCGACTCCTGGAGATGGCCCGTCAGGACGATTTCGGGGAGCGCGGGATCTGTGCCCCGGATTCGCGCCTCGATCATAGCGGTCTTGTCGGGCAAGAACTCGGACTCGACGACAACCCGCGCGCGCAGGGGCTGGCCAGGGGGTGGCGGCTCTCCGTCCGCGAAGATGCGGCGGACCGCCTCGCCGCGGAGCCGGTCCGCCAGGGCCTTGCCGTCACGCGCGGACAGAATGAACGCGAAGGTCGTCTTCTCTCCCTTCGGCCCGTCCTTGCGGGGGACCCTCTGCCAGGCGATCTGGTCCGGCGCGTCGGCGAGCGGGTTTAGGCGCGTGGACGACCAGGACAGAATCCCCGCGGCCCCGCGCTTCCAGACGGCCTGCTCGGTCACAGCGGAGGGGCTTCCGTAGGAGAGGACGATCTTTCCCCGCACGTGCTTGCCCGCATAGTCCTGCGGCCGGTCGCCGGCGCCGACGTCCACCAGCTCCGCGGTGACGTCCGCCGGGCGAGAGTAATCGGCGATCGAGACGGCCGCCTCCTCGTAGGAGCCGAGCCTCACCCGCTTCTCTTTGTCCCCCTCTCCATCGACGAGCCAGGCCTCGGCCCTGCGGCACTGCCAGTACGCATGCTCGCCTATCTGGTCTATCCAGCGGACGTCCTCGAGACCATAGGCCTTCGCTTTCTCCATCACGTGGCGTGCCGTGTCGAAGAAATCGGCAGAGCCTGAGAGCTTGTGCCCCCGCGTCGTAACGCGCATGGTCTCCAAGGCGATGTCGCCGGAGAGCTCGTTGACGAGGAGCCTCTCGGTCTTCTCGTCCACGAAGGGGGAGGTCTGGCCCGCCAGGGGCATGCCGACGAGCAGGAGAAGGGTCCCCAGATTCGAAATTCGAAATTCGAAGACTTTTTGCGCGGCCGCTCGACGCGGCCGAAAGTGAGTAGACGGCCGCTGCGCAACATCCCATGGCGGAAGATGGCCCGTCCTCGGCAAATCCGAAATCCGAAATCCGAAATCATTCCAGCTCCCTTCAGGTAAAGGTCAGGATCACCATCGTCCGGTCGTCGTCCGCCGCACGGC
>Ga0184633_10000531_pt1 | contig 14110 bp, 10 predicted proteins | sample PLM31_170_b1_FD_133156 | JGI IMG/M metagenome (GOLD analysis project Ga0184633, IMG submission 133156) | Groundwater sediment microbial communities from an aquifer in East River, Colorado, USA - PLM3-1_170_b1 | ecosystem: Environmental > Terrestrial > Soil > Riparian zone | place: USA: East...
GTAGTACCGGAAATAAAAGAAGATGTCATAATCTCTTTGTCTACAGACAAGAGGGTGTATGGACTTGGAGATACTGTAATAATTAATGGTCGAAGCAACAAAGTCTGGGTTTCTTCTCTTGATCTTGAAATTGTGCAATCTTATAAAAGCAAAGACGTAACCGATACATTCGTTATTAAGAACATAGTTAGACTAGCAGGTGATGGCACCTTCAAATACGAATTCAAAATACCAAACGATGAAAATCGTTATGGTGATTACAAAGTAAAGGTATCAAAAGAAATTGGCTCTGCCGAAATATCTTTCAAAGTGGTGACAAATCCAAACGAATTCGTTGAAGTAGAATCAAAACCACTTTCAATTTCAACTGACAAAGAATCATATAATATTGGTGATCAAATAGTTATTTCAGGTAAAGTAATAGAGAAAAAGGATCTCGGAAGGCAAGGAGTGCAAATTTCAATTACAAAAGAAGATGGAACTCCAATAATATCAAAACGTGATCCTCGTGGAACTGCAAGTGATAACATAGACGCGAAATACTCCTTTACTGGCGTGCCTGATACTTCTGGAAATTTTGAGGTAAAAAGTACTATATCTAGAAATATTTTTGAAAGTGGAAAATATCTACTCAAGGCAACTTATGCCAACGAACGTGCATCTACATCATTTGTAGTGGAAGATTCTCTTGACAGAACTAGTGGAGTCAAAATCATTGCTTCTACAGATAAAGAAGTATACGGAGTTGATGAAAAGGTAATACTAACAGGAGGTGTTTCCACCTTTACCGCTCAATCCTCTTACATCATAAAGCTGACAGATCCTAACGGCAAAACTACACAAGGCGGTGTAACACTTGATAAAGGACAATTTTTATGGACGTGGACAGTGCCTGCACGTGGAACTGTTTATGGGCTTTACAAAATTACAGTAAGCTCAGATTCGGATGATGCAAATGTATTCTTTAAAGTATCAAAAGATCCAGAATCAGAACCAAAGTTACAGCCTATTATGGTTGAAATAGACAAGGACGTATATAATAGCGGAGAAACTGCCATTATTTCTGGTAGTGTAATAAAGGAAGTTTCTGGAACAGAAGGACTAGTTGTTAATCTAAAACCGGAAATTATAGTAAAAAACGAAAAAAATAAGGAAGTTTTCAAAGCATTTCCAGATCTTGGCGCTGATGGTAGATTCAAAACCTCCGTTAAATTAGTTACGAGTGTTTTTAAAACTGGACAATACAAAGTATCTGCAAAATATTATGATGTAAAAGACCAGGCTGTTTTCAAGGTTGATGATAGATTCAGCGTTGGCAAAGACACTCCGTTAGTTTTGCTTATGGAAACTGATAAAGAAAAATATCTCCTAGGAGAAACTGTAAAGATAACAGGAAAAACAAGTAGGATCATATCCGTATTTGATGTAGATATAAAGATCACAAAGGATGATGTATTAATCTCTGATGCAACCGTGACATTTGATCAGGCTGGTTCTTTTCATTATGATTATATAATTCCTCAAAATGTAAATCTTGGAAATTACATAGTAGAAGCTGATACTGACTTTGATGCAACTACTGTTTTGTATGAAGTAGTAAATGAACTGCCACCTGAGATAATAACACCGCCTGTAGAAGAACCAACAACTGATACAAACAAACCCGCTGCAACACCCAAGAAACTAACTGATGTCGTAAATAGGATAACATATTCTTCAATCCCAGTAACAATTGAGCCAAAAAATGTTGGAGAAAAAATCTATGTACCTACACTTCTTGAAGGAATGCTTCGTGTGAACGTAGGTGATGAATCCAAAGTGAACATTAAGGTAACTGCTGACGATGGAACATGTCTTATAGGTCAAGATGTTGACTGTAAAATAACAAAATCGACACGCGAAGGCAGCTCCTTGTACAAGATTGTTAAAGTAGGTGATACTGATCTGAAGATAAGATATAGTGGACATGGAACAAAATTAGAAAAATTCACAATTTTGCCAGAAGATCCTGATATGACAATTCCTGAAGGAGACTGGAATGTAGAAATCATAAAAGACAAACAAATTTCTAGATTCTACTACAAGATTTCATATACTTCTGTAGAGTAAACATCACTATGCAAGTACAGGTATTGATGTTTAGGCAGGATGATCCAAAAAAATGTACAGCTGCAAAGATTGTAAAATTCAAACTAGCGACAAGTGTTAGAACAACTTTGTCAAATACATTGCTTTTAGATCCGTTTGCACAAAAAACACTTTTGAGAAACGATGCTTCTCTTGTAGATTCTATAACAGGAATTGATTGTTCTTGGGAGCTGGCAGGAAAAACATTTGCAAAAAAATTCTCTGGCATTGCAAGGAAACTACCACCTCTTTTAGCAGGAAATCCAGTAAATTACTCAAAACTTAACAAACTCACAACAGTTGAAGCTATTGCAGGAGCAGCTTTTATCATGGGCTTTGAAAGTCTTGCACAAGATCTTCTTGGCAAATTCAAATGGGGTCACACATTTTATGAACTGAACCAAAACCTTCTTGAAGATTATTCTAAAGCAAATTCTGAAGAAGAGATCAATTCTATCATAAAAGAATATCGTCTTTTGGCATAAAGTCAAAAGATTTTCCTTTTATCAGGCGTCTTAGTCAACGGGTAGAGATTTATTCGACCATTTTTTCCACACGGATAGGATATGTCTACTGAGAAGTCATCATCAGGTCTTGTTCGTAATCTCTCTTTACTAGACATAACTATGGTGGGAATTGCAGCAATGATAGGCGGTGCCATATTCGTACTGGTAGGGCCAGGCATGAATGAAGCAGGACCTGCACTAATGATTGCTTTTTTGATAAACGGAATAATTACTATGTTTACTGCCCTGACATATGCTGAACTTGGTTCTGCATTACCTGAAGCCGGCGGCGGATACAAGTGGATAAGGGAGGGTCTTCCAAGGCCAAATGCCTTCATCAGCGGTTGGATGGCATGGTTTGGTCACATGATAGCAGGAAGTCTATATGCTGTTGCTTTTGGCTCTTTTTTTGGTCATTTACTTACTGTTACTGGAATCACCGATTTTCTTGGCGGTGTTCCTCCTGACAAAATAATAGCAGTTCTTGTAATCATACTTTTTACTTACATTAATGTCAAAGGAGTTTCAGACACTGGAAAAATAGGGAACGCTATTACCTTTTCACAACTTGCTATTATTGGAATTCTTATAGTGGCAGGCTTGTTTGCTATGGCCTTTACAAATCCTAATTGGCCAACAAATTTTGAAGAATTTTTTCCAAATGGAAGTATTGGCTTAGTAATTGCTATGGGTCTAACATTCATTGCTTTTGAAGGATACGAAATAATCGTACAAACTGGCGAAGAAGTAAAAAACCCAAAAAAGAATATTCCTAGAGCAATTTTTATATCGTTAGGAGTTGTCGTAACTCTTTACATTGTATTTGCATTTGTATTCATAGGTGGTCTAAATTCAGCAGAAATTGGAAAAGCATCGTGGCAATTCATAGGTGACTATAGAGAACTTGGAATAATAGAAGGAGCAAAATTTCTGCTACCTTTTGGTGCCCTCATAGTTCTTGCAAGCGGACTCGTATCAACACTTTCTGCACTAAACGCTACAACATTCTCATCAAGCAGAGTTGCATTTGCAATGGGTAGGCAATACAATCTTCCTGTAAAATTTAGCGCAATTCATCAAAAATACAAAACGCCATATTTTGCAACAATTGCGTCTGGATTCATCATGTTAATCCTAGCAGTATTGTTACCCTTAGAACAAATTGCTTTAGCTGCAAGTGTGATGTTTTTGTTTCTCTTTGCTCAAGTCAACGTGGCAGCAATAACAATCAGAAGACTCTATGGTCACAAGCTTGACTATGGATTTAAGACTCCACTCTTTCCAGTTTTACCACTAATTGGAGTTTTTTCTACGATAGGCCTTGCAATATATCTTTTAATTTATAATCCACTTAGCTGGCTAATTGCAATAATCTGGGTAGTAATTGGTTTCTCAATTTACAAAGTGTACTCTATTAAAAAGGAACTAGAACACTACGCACCATTAGTAGCAAGTGAAGGCCCGCAAGAAAGAAAAGACTACCGCATAATGATCGTCTATCAACCATCTAGTGCAGAAAAGTTAGCAAAAGTATCTTCTGCCATAGCACAAGATAAAGAGGGTGAAATTTTATTTCTTAATGTAGTTATAGTTCCAATACAACTTCCTTTGTCCTCTGCTCAAGGATTTGCAGAACCTGCTATGAATTCTTTTGATGAACTAAAAAAAATACTGCCAAAATCAGTAGAGCATAGATATCTTGTGAGGCTCTCACATGATACCACTGAAGCCATCCTTGCAACAGTTGAAGAACAGGGAATTAATCTACTTATAATGGACTTTCATAGTCTGCGTAGCAACAGAAAACTACTCTCACTTACCACATGTGATATTATTGGAGTTAACATCAAAGAAAACTTCGATAAGGAATTGGCAAACATTGTGGTGTCATATGATAAAGGAAGGCATTCAAATCTTGGACTAGAAATTGCAAACTCGCTTTCAAAATCATTAAACAGTAATGTGCGTATTGTTAGAGGCATTGTTGAATCCCCAGAAGAAGAACGTGACATTTTAGGAAGAATTAACGAAAAGATGTTTGATCTTGATATGAAAAAAATTCCGGTAGAAAGAGTTTATTCACAAACAGATAATGTAACACAAAGTCTTCTTCAAAACTTTGACAACGGTAAATCAGAAATAATAATCATTGGAGCAGGGAATCAATCAGATCAAGCATTTAGTCCAAAAACAATGGAGGTAGTAGAAAAATCTCCTAAAACAATATTTGTCATACGTGATTCTAGGTTGTCTGGAATTCAAGCTAGGTATTTCTGGAATGTAATCGCACCTAGGCTCAGAGAAAACCGATTTATCTATAGGATGTATCAGGATGTGTTAAGGTTGATCTTTTTCATTAGGATGAAAAGAGCAAAAGCTCGTTCTGAGGAAGATTACTTTGCACCAAAAATGTAATTTAACACACGACTTGTCTTAACAATCTTAAAATAGAAATTCTCCCTTTGTATTTACAAGTGCGAGCTGGTGCACGAGCTACTGCTAAGGCAGAGGAAACTCCTCCCTCCATGCAGTAAGTGTGATCCAGAGATGGATAATCAGAGATGGTTGGCTCCAGAACAGAAAAAGATCTGACCCGGCGTACTATGATGGCAAAACCTGAGGTTTCCGGCAAAGAATGAAAGAGCTGCCCCACACGGAGCAAGGCCAAACAAAACTATAAGGACTGCACTTGGTTTAGGTAGGCCGCATAGCTGAATCTCGTAAAAACAGAAGGAGGGTTACGGCTGGCACGCACTAAATTTTATTTTATTGTCCTCTTTGTTTTTTGAGCTTTCTATCACTCCATACTAAAACAAAGACTGCAACAGCAGCACCCATACCTGCCATTCCATACATTACACCTACTGGAAATCCTCCAGTGGAAGTTGTTGCATAACCTTCTGGAACTTTGGGACTGGAACCAAAGTATTCTGCTCCATCTACTGTAATTTCGGTAACAAATCCGTCTATTGAAATAGTTGCAGAGTTTGCTGACTCTACTGTTCTAATTACATATTTTTTATCAGTAGTAAACTCTACTGATTTTTCTTTCTCGCCTTGAATTCCTTCTCTTATGCTGCTTTCACCCATGGTGAAACTTGTAATTACCAATTTCTCTTTGTATCCCCACTTGGCTGTTTCTGAAATTGTTCCAGATGGATCAAAGAGATGGTGCCAGTTGGAAAGTGGCTGTGCCAATATTCCACTCGCATCAATCAAACTATCGTTCAAAAGAGTTTCACCTTCGGTTCCTGCTATTTTTTCATATACTTCAGGACTCTCTTTCTTTAAGAAACCTATCAATGTATTAATATCAACGTCACCATGCTCTGTGGCTGTTATTGTAACTGGCCCCTTTATTGTGATTCCTCTCCAGTGAGCATCTATAAGAGCTGGACTTGTATCATCTGCTGGACGTAAAAGATAGTTTGTTATTGTAGGAACCATAGTTACTTTGTAATCAATTGCAGCCTGTCCGCCTTGGCCCTTGAGATGAGCTCTATATGTTAACTGTAAATCAGTAACAAAAACGGTACTGTCTATACTTTGTAAATTGGAATTCATTCGTTCTATGAGTTCAGAAACGCCAGGCGTGTCTTTGTTTGCATCAACACTTACCAAAATATCTTGACCATTCAATAATTTTGAAATTTCTCCACCATCTGGATATTCTATAAAGACTGTCTTCAAGAATTTGAAAGTAGGTTGTGCCTCAGTTAGATGTGTGCTTAGTCTAACATCAAGCTGAGCCGCCCAAATAGGAGAAATGCTACCAATAACTAAAAGGCCAATTAATCCAACTGAGAAAATCAGACGTCTTGACACGGAAAAACTGCTTTTGCTGAGAGTAATAAATCTTCTTCTTTTTCAAACTGGATTAATCTCCTGATTTGGTGCCATCTGGCAAAAGTAATTATTGTGCATTTGTCTTCATAAACAAATCTTGGAGAACTAAAAAATGATAACAATACTTGCTGGTGGAACTGGTTCTGTAAAACTTGTTCGTGGAATGTCTTCACAAACAAGAGACATCAATGTAATATCAAACGTTGGTGACAATTACTGGCTTTACGGCCTGTATGTGTGTCCTGATATTGACACAATTCTTTATGGGCTTGCTGATTTGCTTGATACTGACAAAGGCTGGGGAATAAAAAAAGATACTTTTGGATTTTTACGTCAGATGGAAATACTTGGAGAAGAAACTTGGTTTAAAATTGGAGACAGAGATGTTGCAACTCATCTTTTGAGAACTAACATGCTAAAAAATGGCAAAAATCTAACCGATATTACAGCTTGGATGTGTCAAAAATTTGCAATTGATACTAAGATAATTCCTGTAACAGATAACAGCGTTGAAACAAGAATTGTGACAAACAAAGGCGAACTTCACTTACAAGAATATTGGGTAAAATATAGGGGTCACGACAATGTCGAGGGAATAAAATATATTGGTGCTGACAAGGCACGTGCAAATCCTGCAGCAGTTAATGCAATTCATGATGCAAAGCTAGTTGTAATTGCTCCAGGTAACCCACTTACTAGTATAGGGCCTATTCTATCTATCAAAGGAATTAAAAAAGAACTTTCAAAATCAAAAAAGAAAGTTGTTGTTGTAAGTCCGCTTATTGGTAACAAAGCAATTGGTGGTCCTGCCGTAAAGTACATGGAAGCAGCAGGAATGGAAGTTTCTGCATATGGGCTTGCCAAGATGTATTCAGAAGTTGCATCACATATGGTAATAGATTCATCAGATCGATTACTTACAAGAAAGATAGAAAACCTAGACATGCATGTGTATGAAACTAAAATAAAAATGAAAGACAAAATCGAGGAAGATGCACTTGCATCATTTATTCTAAAACAAGTGCATGTCTAAATTTAGAACTGCAGCGATAGTTCCTGTAAAAACTTTTTCAAAGGCCAAAAAGCGACTTAACCTAACGCCTGAAAAAACTGAGATTATCTGCAAGTTGATGTTAGAAGAGGTTCTAAGTACAATATCAAAATCTGATCTAATAGAAAAGACTGCGCTTGTAACTAAAGATGAAGCTGCATTTGCTATTGGGAAAAGATTTGGATGCATAGAGATCATTGACGAAAAAGAATTGGGGGTAAATAGTGCAGTAGCCCTGGCAGATGGGTATTTTCTAAATGATGGCTTTGATGCAACCGTTGTTTTCCCTCAGGATATACCACTAATGCAATCAGGTGACATCCAGACTCTGTTTAATTTTAAAAATTCTCAAAAATGTGCGCTTGTCGTTCCTTCAAGAAAGTTTGATGGTACAAATGCGCTATTTCGTACTCCTGTAAATTTGATGAAAACGCATTATGATGAAGACAGCTACAAAATTCATCTTAGTACTGCAGAAGAAATCTCAGCTTCGTCTGCACTTGTTTTAATAAGAAGAATAATGCTTGATGTAGATGAGCTGTCTGATCTACAATTTATTTCAAAATATGTTAAACCGTCAATTTCTAAAATAATTCAAGATTTGTAAGTTATACTAGTGCGGTGTGTTCTTTTTTTGATTTAAGATAATTTAAGATGAAAATAATTATGGCCAATGTGCCGGAGATCAGAAATAAAACTTCAAGTGTATTAAGAAATGGATTTGATGCTTCATTTGAAGTTAGATTTATGTCAGACATGAAAAAAATATATGAAAATATGAAATAATTTGTTGCCCAATGAAGTAAAACTGCTGGAGCTAAACCATGTCTTACATAAACCCATCCTATTATTACGCCACTTATAGCTGCCTGTGCAAACTTGCCCGTACTCCAGGAAGAACCAGAAATTATATGTGCTACTCCAAAAAATATTCCTACTACTATGACTAGACCTAATACTTTTTTGTAATTTGTAATTTCTAGATTCTGCGAGGGATGCCATAATGACTTGAAGAAATTTGCAATTGATATTTTTGTGGCAAACATCGCAAAAAGTGGTAAACCAATAAGAAACATCCTAAATCCTATTTCTTCTGTTAATGGTGACGTTGTTATGCGAAAAAACTGAATAAGCTTGTTTTGGATTTCTGGTGGTTCTACAAAGATTCCAAAACTTTGTTGTACGGAATCTATAATGACAGACACCACAATTAAGATTGAAAACCATGTTAGCATGCCAAGAAGGTAATTGTTTCTGATAGTGTGCCATCCTTCACTTATTAGAGAAGAAAGGGCTCTAGAAAAATTAGTTTTAGGACCCAAAAGAGAAACTGCAAACAAAACTAGATACACACACCATACTACAATGAAACCATCCCCAAGCTCGAATTGAATTGGAATCTTTAGACCAATGCCAGCAATAAAGACATCAATGCCATCAATAGGAAAATCAAAAATTATTTCCTTACCAATATCTGAGTTAAAGACTACATATGCTCCGATAGGAAAGGAAACTATCATCAATCCAAAGATTACTGATGTTAGTGCAGAATATGGTGTAGAAAGAGCCTTGAAGAGTTTATCGATTTGCAAATCAACTAATGTACTTCGATACTGGATTCAGGAAATCCCAACTTTACCAAAGTTCCCTTGATTGTATCTCTATGATCTCCTTGCAGAAGGATGTAACCATCTTTTACGGTACCACCACATGCATACTTTGCTTTTAATTCTCTTACCACTTTACCAAGATCATTCATCTTTGGATTTACTCCTTCGATCATGGTTCCTTTCTTTTTGAATCGTCTTTCCTCTAAGCGAACAACAATCTGAGTAGCATCTTTTTCAAGTTCACCACAGGCGCATAAATCATTAGGAAGTCCGCATGTATTGCAGATAACCGCCATTCAAGATAAAAACTCGCTTTCCCACTATTAAGCCTTGTCCGTATCTATCTTTTTTACTTAGACTTGCAAACAAGATTTATGTCAAAAGATCTTACCAAAAAAGCTGTAGAGATGCTCCTAAAAGGTGCAACTCTGGTAAGCGATCCCTGCCCTTACTGTAAAGGTGTTCGTGTAATGAAAGATGGACACGCACTTTGTGTAAATTGTGGCAGGGAGGCAAAAGAAGAAAACGTTCCTGTACAAGAAAAAACTGAACAAAATACAACACTTGCAAAATTTGAACAAAAACTAAAGGTACTCTCTGAAGAGCTTGAGCATGAAAAAGATCACCAAAAACAGCAACAGATCATGAAATCAATAACCGATCTAATGGCAATAATAGAGAAACTCAAACAATAGCGCAAAAAGTATTTATGTAAAAATCTTGCCCTCAAAGACAACCATGAGTAGCAAGAAATCTGCGCCTCTGCCTGCGTCAAGCGCTGGTCTTTTGAGGTTCTTTGAGGATGAAACTAAGGGATATCGTGTACGCCCTGAGATAGTAGTATCTATTCCAACTGGTTTAATTGTAATCTCGTGGATTCTAAAATTGTTCTTTCTACCATGACCGAAAACGCCGATAATGTATCTCGCATTCACAAGAGATACTCGTTGACTCTGCTTACTCCTTCCTCCCCCTATCTTTCTCTTTTTGTCTCTGTTGTTGTTGTATCAATACTTGTATTACTTGCAGAGCTTGCTTATTTTGAAAACTATGACAAGTTTTTCATACATATGTTTGTAGCAATAGGCGCACTACTTGCCACACAAATTATTGATGCTCGTCTCTTACATACAGAAAAATCCAAAGTAAGACACATCTCAGGATTTGGAAGTCTTTTATGGCTTGTAACAGCATTAGGTGGTTTAATTTCTATACCTGTATTTTCTAAACCAGAACTTTTACCAATATATCTTACTGAAGGAATGTTTTTGTTTGCAAGTTTTAGAATAGGAATCTTTACTTCAGTTATTGGTGCAAAAGTAAAACTAGCTTGGGCAATCTGTTTGATACAACCACTTGCAATGTTTTTAGCAATCATTCCATCCAAGTTTTGGATTCCGATGCTTACTGACTTGCAAGCAATTGGATACGGAGTTGTCTTTTTAGTAGTCGGAACAGTTTGGACCATAATAACAGACAGAGCTGGTGGTCCCAACGTTCCACGCACACATAAGGTATTACAAGCATACATTGCAGCATGGACACAAAACGATCCTTCCAAGATGGAACGCTTGATAGAAGAGCGCTCCCAACCATCCAAAGTGTCGACATTTCAAATTAGATTCAAGACAAGAGACAATGAGTTTCGACTCGTTTTACCAGATGTTCACCCTGGACCATTTCATCCAATAGGTGGAAGTAACATTCCATATCAGATATACAAAAACCTGAACTCGTCTGCAATGGTAATGCACAGCATTTCTGATCACTCACTAAATCTACCGTCAAAATCTCAAGTTGATACATACTTGGCTAGCTTTGCAAAAAGCTCTGTTTTAGATCAAGGCAATAAATGCACAAAACCTGTCACTGTGCAGGTAAACAAAGCAAGAACGGTTGGCCTGTTGTTTGACAAGACAGCTGTTCTTATCTTGTCACTTTCTCCTTACGGAATGGAAGATATTCCACTTTATGTAAAAAATGAATTAGATCAATATGCAACAAATCGTGGATTTGACAAACTCTTAATTATTGACAGTCACAATGCAATGGGCGAAGAGATATCGCCAAATGATGCAGACGATCTTTTCAAAGCAGCAAAATCAAACCTTGATACTTTGATGACAAAAGAAACATTGCCACTAGAAATAGGATATGCAAACTTGGAGAATCGAAAAATCCTTGCAGATGACCTTGGTCCTGGTGGGATTGGCATCTTGTGCATGAAAATAGGAAATGAGAAATTCTTTCTTGGATGGTCAGACTCTAATAACATGCAAAGTGGTTTTCGAGAAGAAATTGTAAACGCTCTTTCAAAAAATGGGTACACCTTGATTGAAATGTGCACATCTGACACCCATTATAAAACAAAAGAGGCAAGAAACAAACACGGCTACTTTACATTTGGTAGCCTGTCTACGCCTCAGGACGCATCTTCATGGTACCTAGATCTGGCTAAAAAAGCAGAACAGAACATTTCTGAGGCTTCATTTGAAGCACTACAACATCAAACTGATGTCAAAATTATGGGAACCACACTTCTTGAGGATTATTCGAAATCGCTTGACCGTACAATGAGAATTACACAGGTTTTTTTGATAGGAACTACGATCTTCTTTTTCTTAACTATGTTCTAGTGTATTAAGATCATCTAGATTTCCGTAAAACTCTTCACAAAAAGAACTAAGCTGTAAAATTGGTATGATTGGAACTTTGTCTATAAACCTTATCTCTTCTTGATATAAAGTGACGATTGCAGGAATTGCTACCTTGACATTTTCGGTTTTAAGAAAACGCTTTGTTCTTTCTATCTGTTTTTTTACTGCTTTTTCTAAAGATGACTGACTAGCTCTTTTCCAGTGCTTACAATCAATTAGTATTGCAACATCTGACTTTACACCTATCACATCTATCTGCATTCTTGGTTTTGTTAAAATTAGATTTCTTGTTGTTTCAAACGCGCTGGCATCTAAAATTTCTGCAGCAAGCGATTCGAAATCTTTCCAGTCAAGTGATCTTGAAACTTCATCAACAGATGCGCCCATCCGTATTGCTAAAAGACATGTCTTTAGTCTGTCATTTTCATCAAAGAAAACTTGGTGTTCCTCATACGTTCCTATTCCATTTTGTAAGAAACTATCAAGCATCGTTCTAGCAGTCTTTTCATCAGTTCTTGTGACCACGGAAAAACCCTTTATTGACATGCCTCCGGGAATTATTCCGTTAATTCCTCTAACTAGAGTTTGAAGATTCAACAAGACTGGTTTTCTTATTCTATTATATACATTTTAATAATAAATGATAAAACTGGTAAAATTTGGTAAGATCGATGTTCCAAGTATTTAACATATTTGTAATGCAATAAGCTCAGTTCTTATCAATACTATAGTGAACCACATCATAACCAAAGAAGATTAAATACAGTTTCTATCAGTTCAATTCATGAAGCTAGTGCTAGTTACAATATTGTCTGTCTTTGTTTTAGGCTCACTAGTTGCTTTTGCTGACAGGGGAACCTTTGTTGATAAAATACAGTTTATTCAATATACTGACGAAAACACAGCCCTAGAAGAGGTGAAAAATGGAAACTTGGACATTTATTATTCTAGAGTTTCTTCGGACAGAATTGAGGACGCCAAATCAAGGGAAGGACTGCAGGTCTTTCAGTCAACAGGTGGATCTTATAGCATTCTTGTAAATCCTGCAAAATCTGATAAATTCAATCCCTTTTCTCTAAATGAGGTTAGATTTGCACTCAATTATTTAATAGACAGAGAATTAATTGTAAACGAATTGCTAGGTGGGTACGGAACCACGATGATATCTGCATATACTCCCTTTGATCCTGACTATCTTCTAGTTTTAGAGGATCTTGAATCATTTAACTTTAGATATAATCCTAAACTTGCAGAAGAAATGATTTCTAATGCTCTAGTCAAAGCTGGAGCTGAAAAAATTGATAACAAATGGTTTTATGATTCAAAACCAATCGAAGTTGTCGTTTTTATCAGAAGTGATGATCAGGTGCGCAAATCAATTGGAGAGATTCTCTCATCACAACTAAAAAAAATTGGGTTTACTGTAAAAAAAGACTTTGGGGATCTGAACAAGGCATTTTCTGTAGTTTATGGAAGCGATCCTGCTGAGCAAAAATGGAATATTTACACTGAGGGATGGGCAGGAAAAAGTGCGTTTGTAAAATATGACTCTCTTACTTTGGCACAGATGTATTCTCCGTGGTACTCTAACATGCCTGGATTTAACAGTCCATCATACTGGAATTACAAAAATGATTACATTGATTCTTTATCAATGAATATATTCACTGGTAATTTTACCTCGGCACAAGAACGAGCTGATCTTTTGAAAAAAGCAACAAGCGATGGAGTAAAAGAATCTGTAAGAATATTTCTTGCAAGCAAAATTGATCAATATGTTTCAAATGACAGAATTACAGGAATAGTAAATGACTTTGGTGCTGGTGTGCCAAGTAGGTTTACACCAATTAACGCACAAAGTGATTCTGACTTGGTAACAATTGGAGTAAAACAGATCTACCAGGGTGCATGGAATCCAATCGGTGGAATGACTGATCTTTATAGCAGGGAAATTTGGGATGCTGTTTCTGATCCTGGAATATTCAAACATCCCTATACAGGAGTTAGTATTCCAATTAGGACACAATGGCATGTAGAGACTGCAGGACCTACTGGACAACTTGCAGTTCCTGAAGATGCAATAAGATGGGATACAGCTAAACAAAGCTGGGTTGAGGTAGGACAAGGAAATCAAGCCATAAGCAAAGTAACATTTGATCTAAAGTTTAGCAACTGGCATAATGGCCAGCCAATGGACATGAATGATATCATGTATTCGATTTACTTTTTGTATGAATGGGGATCTGAACCACAAGAAGATGACAAAACTTTTGATTCTGAATATTCACCAAAAGCATATCAGGCTGCACAAAC
>Ga0184633_10000533_pt1 | contig 14104 bp, 15 predicted proteins | sample PLM31_170_b1_FD_133156 | JGI IMG/M metagenome (GOLD analysis project Ga0184633, IMG submission 133156) | Groundwater sediment microbial communities from an aquifer in East River, Colorado, USA - PLM3-1_170_b1 | ecosystem: Environmental > Terrestrial > Soil > Riparian zone | place: USA: East...
CTTTCTCGGCGTGCTGGACGACTTCGAACGCGCCTTGAAGGATAAACCGCCGATGTCCGGGGAGGCCGTGCGCTGGGCGGCCGGCGTGGAACTGATCTATCGAAAGCTGCAGGGGGTGCTGGAGGCGCAGGGCATCGTCCGGATGGAGGCCGCCGGCCAGACCTTCGACCCCAAACTGCACGACGCGGTGACGCACGAAGAGAGCGAGGAGCATGAAGAGGGGCAGATCATCGAGATGCTCCAGCCGGGCTATGTGCGGGGCGAGAAAGTCATCCGGCCCGCGGTGGTCAGGGTGGCCCGATCAGCCTCGCGGACAGATGAAACTTGAAAAGGCTTTCCGAAATTGAACCTGCAACGAACTTGCAGGTTCAATTTCGGAGAATTTCCTCAAGTTTGACGTATTTTAAACCAGGAGAAAGATCCAGATGGGCAAAATCATAGGCATTGACCTCGGGACCACGAACTCGGTCGTCGCCATCATGGAAGGCGGGGAGCCGAAAGTGATTCCGTCCTCGGAAGGCTCCAACCTGATCCCCTCGGTGGTGGCCTTCAACAGCCGCACTAACGAGCGTATGGTGGGCCAGGTGGCGCGCCGCCAGGCGGTGATCAACCCGGAACACACGCTGTTCTCCATCAAGCGCTTTATGGGCCGCAAGTTCTCCGACCCGGAAGTGCAGCGGGCGATGAAGCTCGTGCCATACCGGGTGTCGGCTGCGCCGAACGGCGACGTGCGGGTCCACCTTGGCGGCAAGGAATACTCTCCGCCCGAAATCGCCGCGATGATCCTGGGCAAGATCAAAGCCGATGCCGAGGCCTACCTGGGCGAGCCGGTCACGCAGGCGGTGATCACCGTGCCGGCCTATTTCAACGACTCCCAGCGCAACGCCACCAAAGACGCCGGCCGGATTGCCGGCCTGGAGGTGCTGCGGATCATCAACGAGCCGACGGCTTCCGCCCTGGCCTACGGCCTGGACCGCAAGAAAGACGAGACCATCGCCGTCTATGACCTCGGCGGCGGCACCTTCGACATTTCCATCTTGGACGTGGGCGACGGGGTGTTCGAGGTCAAGTCCACCAACGGAGACACCTACCTGGGCGGCGACGACTTTGACCAGCGCATCATTGACTGGATCGCCGACGAATACAAGAAGGATCAGGGCATTGACCTGCGCAACGACCGCCAAGCGTTGCAGCGGCTGAAAGAAGCCGCCGAGAAGGCCAAGATCGAGCTCTCCAGTGTCATGCAGACCGAGATCAACCTGCCCTTCATCACCGCCGATGCCTCCGGCCCCAAGCACCTGAACATGACTGTGAGCCGGGCAAAGGTGGAGCAGCTCACCGAAGACCTGATCCAGCGTTCTATCGGGCCGGTCAAGCAGGCGCTGCAGGACGCCGGCTTGAAGCCGGATAAGATAGACGAAGTGGTGCTGGTGGGTGGCATGACCCGCATGCCGGCAGTGCAGGAAGCGGTGCGCAAGGTCTTCGCCAGAGAACCGCACAAGGGCGTCAACCCGGACGAGGTGGTGGCGGTCGGCGCAGCGATTCAAGCGGGGGTGCTGGGCGGCGAGGTGAAGGATGTGCTGCTGCTGGACGTCACCCCGCTGACCCTGAGCATCGAGACCCTGGGCGGCGTGGCCACGGCTCTGATCGAGCGCAACACCACGATCCCCACCCGCAAGAGCCAGGTCTTCTCCACTGCCGCCGATATGCAAACCAGCGTGGAGATCAACGTGCTGCAAGGGGAGCGCCCGATGGCCCTGGACAACAAGAGCCTGGGCAAGTTCATCCTGGACGGCATCCCCCCTGCTCCGCGCGGGGTGCCGCAGATCGAGGTCACGTTTGACATTGACGCGGACGGCATCCTCAACGTCAAAGCGCAGGACAAGGCCACCGGCCGTTCGCAGCACATCACCATTCAAGGCTCCTCCGGCCTCAGCAAGGAGGAAGTCGAGCGGATGCGCAAGGATGCCGAGCAGCACGCCGCCGAGGACCGGGCGCGCCTCGAGAAGGTCGAAGCCCGCAACCAGGCGGAAGCGGCGATCCACGCGGCTGAAAAGGGATTGAAAGACGCCGGCGATAAAGTCCCTGAAGGCGTCAAGAGCGATGTGGAGAGCAAGATCGCGGGAGTGCGCTCGGCGCTGGAACTGGACGACGCGGAGGCGATCCGCAAGGCCACCGAGGCGCTCTACCAAGCCGTTCAGGCGATTGGCTCCGCCATGTACCAGCAGGGTCCGCAGGAGGCGGCCAGCAGCGCGGATGGGGGCGATGGCAGCGCGGGCGGCCAGACGGACTCCGGCGAGGACGTGGTCGAGGGCGAGTTCAAAGAAGCGTAAGGATGAAGAAGGTTTTCCGAAATTGAACATGCAATGGAGTTGCATGTTCAATTTCGGAATGATTCCTTAACCTGAGCCGTGGCCACAAAACGCGACTACTACGACATCCTTGGCGTCCCGCGCGGCGCGTCCGTCGAAGAACTGCGGCGGGCGTATCGGCGGCAGGCCAAGCAACTGCATCCGGACGTCAACAAAGAAGACGGCGCCGAGGAGAAAATCAAGGAACTCAACGAGGCCTACGCGGTCCTGTCGGACGAGCAGAAGCGCGCGTCCTACGATCGCTTCGGCCACGCCGGAGTCAGCGGCAGCATGCCGGACTTCTCCGGCTTTGGCGGCTTCGGCGACATCTTCGAAGAGTTCTTCGGCTTCGGCACACGCCCGCGCACGCGCAGGGCGCCGCGCCGCGGCGGCGACCTGCGGTATGACCTGACTCTCTCTTTCGAGGAAGCCGTTTTTGGGGCCGAGAAAGAGATTGAAATCCACCGCGAGGAGATCTGCAGCAACTGCGCCGGCAGCGGGGCAGCGCCGGGCACGACACCGATCACCTGCAGCACCTGCCGGGGCAGCGGCGAAGTCCGCCAGACCCGCCAGACGATCCTGGGTTCCATGGTCAACGTCACCACTTGCCCCACCTGCGGGGGGACGGGAGAAACCATCACAACCCCCTGCCCGACGTGCCGGGGAAGGGGGCTGGAGCGGGTGACCCGAAAACGCACGATCTCGGTCCCGGGCGGGGTGGACGGCGGCACCCAGATCCGGGTGGCGGGTGAGGGAGAGCCGGGAATTTTCGGCGGGCCGCACGGCAACCTGTACGTGGTCCTCAACGTTCGGCCCCACAAGTACTTCCGGCGGCGCGGGGAAGACATCCTGCTGGACCTCTCGGTCAACGTGGCCCAAGCGGCCTTGGGCGACGAGATCGCGGTCCCCACGGTGGACGGCGATGAAAAACTCACCATCCCGGCCGGCACCCAACCCGGCAAAGTGTTCCGACTGCGTGGCAAGGGCGTGCCCCGGCTCAAGCGCACCGGCCGGGGCGATCAGCTCGTCCTCATCGGCGTCAAGATCCCCACCACGCTGAATGCCGAGCAGAAGAAGCTCTTCAAGCAACTGGCTGGAACGATGGACACGGAGGTGGAGCCGCAGGAGCGCGGGTTCTTCGATAAGCTGAGGGAATTCATCGAGGGGTGAGACGTCTATCGGCATATTTGCTGTGGCGCCGTTGCCGTCGCAAATTCAGAGAAAAGCATAATGGCCGCGAAGTCGGTCATCACACCCGGCATCTGAATAAGGATGGCCGGCTGACTCACGAGAACTATCATGGGATAACTTCCGTGCCTGAGGACGCAAAGCTGGCATGAGCATGAGAGTATCCGTGGGAGAACAACTGGACAGTCAGGCGCTCTATGAGCGGCAAAAAATGCTCCGCGCGAGCGAGACGGTCGTGCCCGGCCCGACAGCTATTGCGGTGGGTCTGCAGGTGCCCGAAAACATGGGCAGCGTCTTGCGCCTGGCCGATGCAGCGGGCAGTCAGAAAGTAATCTTCATCCATGACCCTGAGGATAACGCCACGATCCTGAAGCGCATACAACGGACGGCACGAAACTGCGATGTGCTGGTCGAGTGGGAAGTGTGGACGCCCGAGCAGTTCCGGGAGCAGAGTGACTCGCTTCAGCCAGTGATTGCCGTAGAGTTGACAACTGATTCCAGGAGCATTTTTGCGAATGTGCTACCGGAGAGATGCGCCTTGATGATCGGCAGTGAACGCTATGGGATCCCCGCGCCCCTGCTTGCGAAATGCCGGCAGGCGGTCCATATTCCCTTGTACGGAGTAAACGGCTCGATGAATGTCACCCATGCCCTGGCGATAGCGCTCTTTGAGTGGCGCAGGCAACATTCAGAGCATAATGATTGAAGGCGCGTTGGTTGAAACCATCGTCTGGGACTCGAAGCTCATTGCCTTTCAGCTTCGCTCAGGGTGCTTCGCAGCAAAGAGTTGCAGGGAGCCGGTTTCTAACCGTCTCTCGCGGCACAGCTCGGGGTTTCAACCCCACCTCGTTGAATGCCGAGCAGAAGAAGCTCTTCAAGTAACTGGCGGGGACCATGGGGACGGAAGTGGAGCCACAGGAACGCGGATTCCTCGATAAGTTGCGGGAGTTTATCGAAGGTTAGAGCCAGCCCACACATCGGCCCAAACGGCGAGCGGTGAAGTATTAAGGATGCCTTCCGAAAACTGAGGATGAAAATAGAGTTTTCATCCTCAGTTTTCGGTTTCTTCCCCAACGACGGCCATAGCCACGGCGAAGGTATTCTTGCCCCCGAGGTGAAGGGTGCCCGTAATGCCTCGGCGGGCAAGATTGTTATGCGGCGTCTGTCTAGGTCAGGGAGTCTTCTATGCAACTCCAAGAACATATCCTCAGCCTTGTTTCTCATGCGCTAGATGCCCTTGAGGACAATACGGTTCCTCTAAGTGCGACAGTCCGCAAGTGCATTCGCGTTGCACGCCTTCGAAACGACTTCGTAAACCTCCTTTGGCTTCTCTGGGAGACCGTCAATTTCGCGGACCAAGATCATAGGATCAGCGTTCTTGATGATATGCTTGTCCATCTGAGCAAGGAACAATACGCGCACTATAGCAAGAAGTTTGGCGAAGCTTGGATACATGAAAGAGAATGCGCCTCTGTTACAGATAAACTTGAAGTGGTTTTTGAAGACAACATCCTACCAAAACCGGTCAGCGAAATCGAGCTCGATTGTGAGCGCTTCAGCAGACAGACTGCTGAAACAGCCACGCCTCAAGGACTCCATCCTCATGATCTTTTCTTCGTCAATGAATCAAACACTCGCTCTAGAACAATTTCGCGAGTTCTGGAAGCAAGTTACAGGTCCATATTGGAGAGGATAAGGAATCGTGTTCACGACTTTCTCAGCCAGACAGAGAAGCAATTGCTTTTCGGACAGATCCATGCAGATATATTTGAGCAGAACCGTTTATACGTTGAGGTGAGGCTTGGACAGCTTTGCCCCGATGCTTTAGCGCAATTCACCTCCGCGTATCGCCACACACATAGCAACGATCCCGAGTCAAGCGCGCAAGCATTGCTCTCATGTCGCAGATTGCTGAAGTCCCTTGCTGATGTTCTCTATCCTCCAAGAGATGAACCGGCAATAGGTTCTGATGGTCAAATGCATGAGCTAAGAGATGAGAGATACATCGCTAGACTTCGGCAGTTCGTTTTCGAGCAGACGGCACGGGCTACTTCGGGCCAGCTTCTTCAGGCTCAAGTCCAAGATTTAGGTTCGAGGCTCGATCGTCTCTATGACCTCATGAACAAGGGGCTTCACGATTGGGTGGACCAGTTCGAGTTTAATCAATGTCTGATTCAAACTTACCTCGTGGTTGGGGACTTGCTACGCATCGCAGATAAGGTCTCCGCGGTCGATATGGAGGAGACAGCCTTGGCCGAAGCTGTCGCAGACAACGGTGCCACTTGACAGCTCGCGCATGGAGCAGAGGCGCTCCGTTCCGGCCGCGCGGCTGAACTCGGAGCCGTCAGGCCGCTCGTGAGTCACTCGAAAGCCCATGAACAGCACAAGGAATGAGCAATGAAAGAGAGTAAGGAACTGCCCAACTGGCTATTTGTCGCTATCTCTTGGGTCTTTTCAGTATATCTTCTAGTTCTATTTCACAGGGCAGCAGATTTTTCTCAATCTTCGGCAATTCCACCGTTCCTTTATCTGATACTGTTCTTGGGTATCCTCTTACCGTTCGCCCCCTTTTTGCGGCGTGTCAGCATAGGCAAGTTCATCGAATGGGAGCGAGAAATCCAAGAGACGAGACAGGAATTGAAAGACTTCAAAAGCGAAGTAACGAATCTTATCTCTGTGGTATCAACCAGCATTAACACCATTGGGATAAGCAATCTGGCAAACACCACGAATATCAATATCAACCTGCAAGAACTATTGGAGAAGGCAAAGGAAGAACTTCGTCAAGCCAATCATCCAGCCCAAGAAGAAGAGATACAAGAGATTGAAGATGAATTGCTGCTGGAAGGCGAAGATACGATTATGGCGCTGGCAAGAACAAGGATAAGGCTTGAGCACTTACTCCGCAGGATTCTTTCCAAAGGGGAGAATGATGAAGCACCAAAAGACATCAAGTTCATGTCTGCGAGCGGACTATTCAGATTGTTTACGAAGAAGTACCCAGAGTACAAGTATCTCGACAATAGTTTTGAGTATGTCTTGCGAGCGTGCAATGCGGCGATTCATGCCCAGAGCGTATCTGAAGGTCAGGCAAGGGAAGCATTGGGGATAGGAGCAAGTCTCATAGCAACATTGAGAAAGATAGCCGATGGTCAAGAGTCTTCCGTGCAACCAGAATGAAGATTGCCTCTTTACAAAACCATGCGCGGGCTTACACTGCGTGCAGCCGATCTGCTCTGCCTCGTCCCCGCACAGCTGAAGCGCAGGCCGTTGGGCTGCCTTCGAATTAGCTTTGTATCAGTCGTATGTGACTCTCGACCTCCACACATAGTCGTGTTATGAGCAGTATTTCATCTGGTGTGCGCGGTTTCTTAACCAATGAGGAGCATACCGCCCTACGGCAGGGTGATTTTGAAATTCATTGCTTGCAGATGAAGTTGGAGCGTGGGTCCGCCGGGGGCCGGCTCTTCATTGGTCCAGGCGTAATTCGGCAAGGCTCAGATGGTCGCCTGCACTTCACATTGTACGCCAAGGAGGGACTTTCTTTCAGTGAGTTCGTCCGCGATGTATCTGGCCCTGGCAACGTAGAAGCAGGCCGGATTATTCCAGATGAGGAGTATTACCGCCTATCCGCAACAGACACAGCCGGGCGAGAGTGGATCTGTGAACAAGTACTTCCAAGCACCAACACTTCGCATGGAGGGACTATCTGTAACGGGGAGCTTGCAGAGATAACGAATGCAACAGAACCGCCAGTGCCTGTCACCAAGGAGCATCTCTTTCTTGATGTTTTCGAGGACCTGAGCATTCCATTCAATACCCGGACTGTCATAAGCAAGACAGTAGCCGGCAGGGAATTGACGTCAACATCGCTCAATACCCTGAAATTCGAGACAGACTGCTTTGACCTCCTTCTCGAAAAGGAGACAGGCTCTTTGCAGATTGCCGTTGGCGCAAAGAATACTCAGTTTGTAGATCACTTTGAGATGAGGGTTATGGAGGCATTGCAGTTCGCTCTTGCTCGGCCAGTTTACTGGTCCGTAATGATTAAGCAAACGGCTCGTATGTGGGAGATACGCATACGACCGTCCCGCTCGGAGCGAGCGCAGTCTAGGATCGGCCCACCCGTGGCTGTCGAACCAGACACCACAGAGTCGTTTTGCAAGCTATTTGACTCCTATCTGAAGTATGTACTCGCGAGGCAGTCCGACGATAAGCTTCACCCCATTTCTGCGCAGATGCGCGCTATATGTCATGCGAGCATGGGCGCAATTGAAGCTGAAGCGCTCGTGGTGAGCATTGCGATTGAGACCATCTTGGAGCATGTCCACGCCTCCAAGTATGTGTTATCGCCCGAGGACAAAGAGTGGGTCGAAAGGGCCAAACGTCATTTTGAGACATGGGGAGGGCCAGATGTTTTGAGCAATCGAATAGTCGGGCTCTTTTCCATGTTAAACACCCCGAGTGCATCAATGCGATTGAGTGAGTTGATTGAACTAGAGGTCATTACTAGGGAGCAAAAGCATGCTTGGGGGAGACTCCGCCACAAGTTGGCTCATGGGGAAACGATCGGCACAATACCCCTACAGGATTTTATTGACCTGACGAATACTGTGCTTGTGCTATTCTACCATCTGGTGTTCTACGCAATCGGATACCGAGGCAAATATACCGACTACTCATCACCAAGCTGGCCCACGAAGGTTTATGAGGTTCCCAGCGCCAGCAGTGAAGTATCAATATTATGAGCTGAAGTTGACAGACGGCTTGGTTGTGGCAGCCCAACTCGGCGCTGGTGTGTCCTGCAAGCCATCGTTTACTAACCGGCGCAAGTCCGGTCGTGATAACTACCAGGAGGTCACGTAGCAAGCATCCAGTGCATCCGGGCGACCGGGTGTGCTGAAGCGACGTAATCCCCGGAGAAATGGGCGCAAAGCAAGAGCCCGTAAGATGCGGGAAACCCTCACGTCCGGTTCGAGGTGGCAGGGGATGGAAACCGGGATAGGGTGCGGGCTGGTGAGGCGCTCCCACTGAAACGGGGAGCAACGGACATGCCCCACCTGCGTCCTAGGCGCCATCCCCTGACCCTATCAACCGACTACGCCTCCGCCACACTCCGCGCCCGGCTGCTCTGGCCGGTGGGCGTATATCGTGGAACGGAGTCCGGCAACTGAATCCGTTAGTCGGAATTGGAGAGAGTCATGGAACTTGTGCTTTCAGCAATTGCGGCGGGTGGTCTGGTCGGTGTAGCCGACCAGTATCTCTGTTTGCTCATTGTGTCCGGCGCAGCGAAAGTGGGCTTGATCAGTTTGCTACCTCAGATGCGATTCATGGAGTCGTGGTTGTTTATTGCAGTCGTTTTCGTGTTTTGGGTCCTTACTGTTTTGCCCCAGTATGGGCCGCTCATAGCACCCGGCATAATGAACACAGTGGGAACTATTATCAATTTCCTCAGCGGTTTTGTTGTGCCAGTTTCATCAGCTTTTATCTCGCTCGCGTCCGTCGGTATCATTACAGCCCTGAATCCAGAACTGAACACCGTACTTCAGACCCTGAGAATATTCGACCCATCGAGCGGTCTTGGTCTCGGTGCAGCCGCCGTTGCTGGAGGCGGGGCAGTCAGCGCGAGTGCTCTGACTGGAATAAAAGCTTTGGCAAAACCGGCTGTGAGCGCAACCACTGGTACATCAGGCACAATATCTGCACCTATGTACGCTACTTTCGAGAACGTCGCATCGATCATCGTAATGGGAATAGCTTATGTGTTGGCAAGGATCAACCCGTGGTTGGTGGTTCTGCTTCTCGCAGCATTGGCGCTCATGGCCATAGCCCTATTCGTATATTCTATCTACCAACTTCGGCGGCTCAAACAAGGGATTGGAAAAGTGTTCTATTTGCTGCAGACGCAGCCTAAGGTCGGGTTAGCAATTGTTGCCGAGTTTGTCGTATGGGGAGCAGGCTGGCTGATATGGGGATTTTGGGCGCGTGGGGTCGTAATGCTGGTCATCTGGTTGGCATTCGTGGCCGTCGGGATCACACTTATCGGTATCTCGGCTCCTACAATGGTGCTAGTCTTCCCAGCAGCAGCGATTCTAACCCTGTTGTTTGCTCTCATCGGCATATATTCTGCCCGTGCTCTCATGCATACGCTTGAAGCAGAACAGCAACCGCGACCACCACGAATGAAGCCTTCTACGGGTGTGTCGTGATAGCGAGGCATGATAAAAAGGTTTCTTCCGCCGCTACTCCGGCGCTCCTAATCTCGCCGGCCACGGTGCTTGTGATTCTGGCGTTCCGGTTCTACGCGCTCGGCTGGAAGTAGCTCTCGGGCCATCCGGGCCGTTCCCCGCTCGGCGACTGATGGCCGAGCCCCTGGGTGCTGGATCAGCCACTGCAAACGCACATGCGACGTTGTGAATGGGCCCAAACCGAGCTGATGATCGCCTATCACGACACGGAATGGGGGGTCCCGCTGCACGACGACCGCGCGCTGTTCGAGTTTCTACTGCTGGAAGGGGCGCAGGCCGGATTGAGCTGGACGACCATCCTGAAAAAGCGTGAGAACTACCGCCGGGCCTTCGATGGTTTCGATGCTCGCCTGATCGCAAAGTATGGTCCGCGCAAAGTCAGCCGGTTGCTCACCGATCCCGGGATCGTCCGCAATCGGCTCAAGATTGCTGCCGCCATCCAGAATGCGAATGCTTTCCTGGCGGTGCAGCGTGAGTTCGGGAGCTTCGACGCTTACCTGTGGCCCTTCGTGGGCGGCCAGCCCAAACAGAACCGCTGGCGAACCCTGAAGGAGATACCCGCCCGTACCCCCGAGTCCGATGCGCTGAGCAAGGACCTCTCCCGGCGCGGCTTCAAGTTCGCCGGCTCCACCATCTGCTACGCCTTCATGCAGGCGGTGGGATTGGTGAACGACCACACCACGGACTGCTTCCGGTATGGCCAGCTTGAATGAATCCGCCAGCGCGCCGAGCGAAGCGCGGTGCGTGGTGCGCGCTGCTGGGCGGCAAGGGGATGGCAGGCAGATAGACCTGGACACTTGTAAAGCGAGTAGAATACAGCTTCCGCGAGAAGCGGAACAAATACCATGGCCCTGAGAGAAGCCTTACCTATCAGAAGGCCGAATACTGGGTAAAGGTTGTCCACAAAGGAGATGAACGCCGTGATGAACAGCGAACACCCCCACGATCACGATCATGACCAGACCAACCCACCTTCGGATCTGGCGTTGCGTGTCAAGTCGCTCGAATCGCTGCTGGTCGAGAAGGGCCTTGTTGATCCGGCAGCGATAGACGCGCTCATTGACACCTACGAAACCCGGATCGGCCCGCGCAACGGCGCCAGGGTCGTCGCGCGCGCCTGGAGCGATCCCGCATTCAAGCAATGGCTGTTGGAGGATGCGACTGCGGCCATCGCCTCCATGGATTATTCCGGCCGACAGGGTGAGTACATGAAGGCAGTGGAGAACACGCCGAAGGTCCACAATCTTGCCGTCTGCACCCTGTGCTCCTGTTATCCATGGCCGGTGCTCGGTCTGCCACCCGTCTGGTACAAGTCCGCCCCGTACCGTGCCCGGGCTGTCGCCGATCCGCGCGCCGTGTTGAAGGAATTCGGTACGGAACTTGACGAGCACATCGAAATCCGAGTGTGGGATTCGACCTCGGAAGTGCGGTACCTGATTCTGCCGGAGCGCCCCGAAGGTACCGAAGGCTGGAGCGAGGACGAGCTGGCCGCACTCGTAACGCGCAATGCCATGATCGGCGTCGAAAAGGCCAGATCGCCCAGGTATATCGGGAGGAACTGATGAATGGTGCACATGATCTGGGAGGCATGCATGGCTTTGGTGCTATCCACCCGGAACCCGAAGGGGAAGAACCCGTCTTTCACAACGCATGGGAAAAGCGTGTGTTTGGCCTGCAGCTTGCGGCCGGGGCCCTGGGCAAATGGAACATCGACATTTCACGCCATGCCAGAGAACGCCAACACCCGGTCAATTATCTGCGCCAGACCTATTACGAAAACTGGCTTGTGGGCCTGGAAAAACTGCTGGTCGAGAGAGGGCTGGTGACTGCAGAGGAACTGGCGGCCGGCAAAGCCACGGGCCCGGCGGACGAGGCAACGCGGGAGCGCGTACTTAAGGCCGGGCAGGTCCCCGAGGTCCTGGCCACGAGCGGCCCCGTGACGATCGCGATCGACACCGCACCCCGTTTCCAGCCCGGCGACCGGGTCCGAGCAATCAACCGCCATCCATCAGGCCATACTCGCGAGCCCCGTTACGTGCGTGGCCGCACTGGCGTGATCCACGAATACCATGGCGCCCACGTCTTCCCGGACCGCAGCGCCGAAGGGTCGAAGGAAGGCGAGCATCTCTACAGCGTTCGATTCGAGGCGTCAGCGCTGTGGGGCGAGAACGCCACCGAAGGGAGTGCCGTCTACGTTGATCTCTGGGAAGGCTATTTGGAGCCCGCCCCTTGAAGAGTTCACTATGACTATGAACGATCTCCCGGCGCTTCCCCGCGACAAGGAGGGGCCAGTTTTCAACGAGCCGTGGGAGGCACAAGCCTTCGCACTGGCCGTGTGCCTGTCGCAAGCCGGCTGCTTCACCTGGCCCGAATGGGTGGCGATCTTGAGTCAAGAGATCCGGGCGGCGCAGGAACGGGGTGATCCGGACCAGGGGGATACCTACTACCAGCATTGGCTCAACGCCCTGGAACAGATCTGTGCCGAGAAGGGCCTGGTTGGCCACCAGGCCATGAGCCAGCGCAGGCAGGAATGGCGGCGCGCTTATCTTAATACGCCGCACGGCCAGCCAATCGAACTTGCTGCTGCCTTCAAGAGAGACCGGCGGGAAGGCTGATCCCGCGCATCGGCCGACGGGGGCGAGGGATAGAACCGCTGATGCCGCTGAGCAGATGGGCACGCTGAATCGTCAGCCTCAGCGACATTCGGTGTTTCAGCGCTTCCAATCCTTGGGTTGGCCGACCGACTCCAGCGCGCGGCTGAACTGGCCGGTGGGTCGCCCGTGGCAGATCGCGAGGGTCCGCAAGTTTGGTGTCTAATCCTTCAGATTCCCGCACTCGCGTGGCAAGCGGCGCACGTGCGGCGGATCAGGAAGAGAGAGGAGGAGCATCCAGAAGCCGAAAACCAACCCGTTCTCAAATTGGATGACCGGTGACTACTGGGGCGGCTTGCCCCAATCGCAGCCTTTCACATCAGGAGGACGATCATGATGGCGGCATTCGTTATGATACAGGTGGCCGTGTCAGCAGACCTGCGCGCGCTCCATGGCGCGCTGCATGCCATTGCCGGCGTGAAGACGGTTCACTTCTTGGCGGGACCGACGGACGCACTCGCCTTTGTCGAGGCGGCGGACCAGGCGGGGCTGATGGAGGCCCTGGGGAAGATTCGGGCCACGAACGGCGTTGCAGGTACAGACACGCGCATCGTCTGGCCTATGTAATCTGCGCCAGGCATATCATGGTCACGAGGGGGAACGCATCGCGGGACGGCGCGGCGTTGACCCACAACTTGCGACCTCTGAGGGCTGCAGTCAGGGTATCACTGCCGTCGGGCATACCGCTGCGCATCTCGCCGAAGGATCGAATTAGAATTGCTTCGGCTGCCGCAACGCAGTGGCGTGATCCCGCCGAGGGCGCGGAGCAGGAACCCTTCATTCGTTCAAAGGCTGCTCCTGGATATTTGCTGAACGAACAGCAGACAGCCAGCTGGCATACGCCTGCCCTGGCCCTCGAACGTGGACTCCGGCTTCGTTAGCGTCTGCGTTATAAAGGAGGTCTCATCATTCCAAACACTGGGCGGGATACCACCCGTTCCAACCGGCGCGCTTCGCTCCGGAGCGGCTGATGCTTGCCGTTGGGCGGCGTCCTCATAACCATGCAGGTTCGTTATCTCTAAGGAGGCCAAACCATGTCTACAATTGAGAAAAACTCTGAATTCGATTCCGCCAGAGCCGAAGCGTTCGCCGGACAACTCCTGAGGGCGCTCAACAATGGCTCCCTCTGCTTGATGGCCTCTATCGGCCACCGCACCGGCCTGTTCGATACCATGCACGGGCTGCCCCCCTCCACCTCGGCGGAGATTGCGCAAAAGGCCGAGCTGAACGAGCGGTACGTGCGCGAGTGGCTGGGGGCTATGGTCACGGCGGGCGTGGTCGAAGTTGACCCGACCAGCACCCACTACAGGTTGCCAGCGGAACACGCCGCGTTCCTGACTCGCGCGGCGGCGGCGGATAACATGGCCGTCTTTACCCAGTACATTGCTGTCATGGGCGGTGTGGAGGATGAAATTGCCGAGTGCTTCAAGAAGGGCGGCGGAGTCCCGTATGAAAAGTTTCCGCGCTTTCATGCCGTGATGGCGGAAGACAGCGGGCTGTCCGTGCTGTCCTCACTCGAATCGCACGTCCTGCCGCTCGTGCCGGGGTTGACCGACCGGCTTGCCAGGGGCATCCGCATGCTGGATGTCGGTTGCGGCAGCGGCCGCATCATCAATCGGCTGGCCGGACTGCACCCGAACAGCCGGTTTACGGGGATGGATCTCTC